>Ga0153991_1000061_pt1 | contig 23756 bp, 19 predicted proteins | sample TSNC075MetaG_FD_104681 | JGI IMG/M metagenome (GOLD analysis project Ga0153991, IMG submission 104681) | Attine ant fungus gardens microbial communities from North Carolina, USA - TSNC075 MetaG | ecosystem: Host-associated > Fungi > Mycelium > Unclassified | place: USA: North Carolina, Jones...
AAACACAGCTAAAATCTATTATGAATTTAAAAATATAGGAGTAATGAAAAAGCTGTTGTATTTTTCATTGCAACAGCTTTACCATATATCACCATTTTTTAATGTCTGATACAAAAGTCAGGTTAAATGCAAGTGTTTCCTTGGAAAACTCATAATTAATCCGAATTATCTGCAACTTTCACAAAATGTTTGTATTTCACCGATTCTTTATCGAAAAAGAGTCTTTAAAATGCCAAAAACTTTGCTTAACCAGATTTATGAAAGTGAACATCTTCTCCTGGTTTGGATTGACAGTCAAAAGATTTTCCCTTATTCTTTTAATAGAGACGTACAAAGGGGATATCCGCATGTCACCAAATCTTTCCATTAAGCAAATAAACCGAAACCAGATATACCGCTACATATATAAGAACAAAAAGGTCTCCCAGCAAGAAATCTGCAGCGACCTTGCGCTTAGCATGCCCACCGTAAACCAGAATCTGAGCGTACTGCGGGAGATGGGCCTGATTGAAGAGCAGGGTACCTTTGAATCCACCGGCGGCCGCAAGGCAAAAGCGATCTGCTGCGTCGCGGACGCCCGCCTGTCCATGGGAATAGACATCACAAATAATCATGTAAGCCTGGTGGCCATAGACATGGAAGCCAATGTCCTACACTATAACCGGATCCGGCACCGTTATGTGGACAGCATCTTCTACTACACGACCCTTGGGAAATTAATCCGTTCCTTTATGCAGCGAAATCGTATTGACCAGGATAAAATCCTGGGCCTTGGCATTTCACTGCCTGCCGTGGTCAGTGAAGATCACAAAACGGTTCATTATGGGAAGGCTATGCGTTTACCGGAGAATCTCTATGAGAGGCTGGCTCCTCATATCCCATTGCCCTTTCTTCTGTTTAATGATGCTAATTCCGGCGGTTTTGCCCAGTGGTGGGATTCCGAACAGGACAATGCGATTCTCTATTTGTCCTTAAACAGCTGTGTAGGCGGTGCTATTGTCCGCAATCACCAAGTCTACCGGGGAGACAACCAGAAAAGCTGCGAATTCGGCCACATTACACTAGTCCCAGACGGTGCCCCCTGCTTTTGCGGCCAAAAGGGCTGCCTAAACGCTTATTGCTCTGCTAACCGGCTTTCGGATCTGGCCGGAGGCAAAATGAGCCTCTTCTTTGACGGTGTCCGCGAGGGCCGGGAGCCCTACGTGAGTGCCTTTCGGGAATACATGGAATATCTGTCAATGGCCGTAAATAACCTGCGGATGTGTTACGACTGCGATATTGTCCTGGGCGGCTACGTAGGCTCTTATATGACCGACTATCTCCGGGAATTCCGGCACATGGTCGCCAAAAGGAATCCCTTTGTGGAGCCTCAGCCTTACATATTCACGTGTAAATACAAATTTGAAACCGCTGCCATCGGAGCCGCCCTCCACTATGTGGACCGGTTTATCCGCTGTATTTAAATCGTAGTCCAGCCTCCGTCAATCGTCAATAGCTGACCGGTCGTGTAGCTGGATGCGTCCGATGCGAAATATAGAATGGCCCCATCCAACTCCCCGTCTCTGCCGGGTCTTCCCATGGGACAATAGGCTTTCAGTGCTTGCTGGAAGCTTTCATTTTTTAGCACATCTTCCGTCATTTCACTGGGGAAATACGCCGGACCAATGGCATTGACGGTAATATTATGCTGTGCCCACTCATTAGCCAGCTCCTTTGTCAGCATTTCTACTGCCCCTTTCGTCGCACAATAGGCAGAAATAGGCGAACCTGCCATGGCTACCGTGCTGTGAATGGAGCCGATATTGATGATTTTACCGTATTTTTTCTCAATCATAATCTTGCCGACTTCCCTGGCTACATAGTAGACGCCGTTTAAATTCACATCGATGGTCTGCTTCCAGTCTTCATCACTCTGTGTATCCGCAGGAATTCCTTTACCTACTCCCGCATTGTTCACCAGGATATCAATGGTTCCAAAGGTGTTCTTCACCTCTTCTACTGCATTTTTCACCTGCGCGCTGTTGGTCACGTCACATTGTACCGCATGGCAGCGCATACCCATGCCTTCAATCTGGCCTTTAATAGCATTCAGCTTCTCCATCCTTCTGGCCATCACCGCCACATTGGCGCCAAACCGCGCCAGAGCCAGGGCAAATTGCACACCAAGACCAGAGGATGCGCCGGTGACCAGCGCCGTCTTCCCCGATAAGTTAAACAATTGATCCATTTTATTTCCTTTCGAAATCCGCCCTATTCGGGCTACTTTCTCATGTTTTGCGGGTCCCAAAGTTATGCTTTTTTATGCAAGCATGAAGCGCATGACCTTTTGACCCTGGTATCATATTATGAGCCAATTTTATTCGTACTATTACAAAATCATTAAAGAGACTTTTTTGAAATACAGTGTTTACACCTCACTTTAATAGCGTTATAATAAATGCGCCTGACGAAAATTGATAATGCCGTACCGGATCTGCCAGGCGTCCGGCACATATATGCATGTAGATCATGTTAGATGGAGGGATTTATGCAAGAGCAATGGAACGGTTTTCAGAAGGGGACTTGGATGGAGGAAATCGACGTCCGGGACTTTATCCAGAAGAATTATACCCCATATGAAGGCAACGATACTTTCTTAGCCGGTCCTACAGAGCGGACGAAGGCTCTGTGGGAGGATGTGCTGAAACTGATGGAGGAAGAACGCAAAAAAGGTGTCCTGGATGCGGAGACTAAGGTTCCTTCCACAATGGTTTCGCATGAAGCCGGTTATATTAATAAGGATTTAGAACAGATCGTAGGCTTCCAGACGGATAAGCCTTTAAAACGCGGGATCATGCCCTTCGGCGGCTACCGGGTCGTAAAGAAAGCCCTGGAATCTCACGGTTATGAATTGGACCCGGATACACTTCGAGTCTTCACCGAATACCGCAAAACCCATAACAACGGCGTATTCGATGCCTATTCCGATGAAATGCGAAAGGCCCGCCACTCCGGCATTATCACCGGCCTCCCGGATTCCTATGGACGCGGGAGAATTATCGGTGATTACCGCCGTGTGGCTCTGTATGGTGTAGACCGCCTGATTGCAGGCAAGGAACTGCAGATGCGCAATCTCGACCTGCCCAAATATGAAAGCAGTGTCATCACGGCCAGAGAAGAGACCAGTGAGCAGGTCCGTGCCCTGAAGCGGCTGAAAGAGATGGCTCTGAAGTATGGCATTGACATCAGCCTGCCGGCTTCCAATGCCAAAGAAGCTTTCCAGTGGACCTATTTTGGCTTCCTGGCTGCCACAAAGGAGCAAGATGGTGCTGCCATGAGTCTGGGGCGGGTCGGCACTTTCCTGGATATCTATATTGAACGGGATTTGAAGAGCCGGCTTCTGACCGAAGAACAGGCACAGGAGCTGATGGACCATTTTGTCATGAAGCTTCGTATGATTCGCTTCCTGCGGACGCCGGACTATGACCAGCTCTTCTCCGGTGACCCCACCTGGGTCACGGAATCCATCGGCGGAATGGGAATGGATGGCCGGACACTGGTTACCAAGAACAGCTTCCGGATGCTGCACACACTGTACAATCTGGGGCCGGCGCCAGAGCCGAACATGACGGTCCTCTGGTCTACCAGACTGCCCAGCGGCTTTAAAGAGTTCTGCGCGAAGGCTTCCATCGATACCTCGTCCATTCAGTATGAGAACGATGATCTGATGCGCCGCTATTGGGGTGATGACTATGCGATTGCCTGCTGTGTATCGGCCATGCGGATTGGTAAGCAGATGCAGTTCTTCGGTGCCAGAGCGAACCTGGCAAAGGCACTGCTCTATACCATTAACGGCGGCCGTGATGAGAAAACCGGCGAACAAATTGCACCGGAGTTCGCGCCGATTACCTCCGAATACCTGGAATATGACGAATTGACCCGTAAATTTGACCGGGTCCTGGAATGGCTTTCCCGCTTGTATATTAACACCTTGAATGTAATTCATTTTATGCATGATAAATATAACTACGAGAGTCTGCAGATGGCACTTCATGACCAGGAAATCCTGCGTACGGAAGCTGGCGGAATCGCCGGACTTTCGGTCGTGGCCGACGCTCTCTCTGCTGTAAAATATGCGAAGGTAAAGGTCATCCGTGATGAAACCGGCCTGGCGGTGGATTATGAGGTCGAGGGAGAATACCCTGCCTTCGGCAATAACGACGAAAGGGTCGATGCCATTGCCTATAACGTCGTAAAACGCTTCATGGAGAAGCTGCAGAAGCAGACCCCCTACCGCGGCGCCATGATCACCATGTCCGTGCTGACCATCACCTCTAACGTAGTATACGGCAAAAAGACCGGTTCCACGCCCGATGGCCGTAAGGCAGGAGAGCCCTTTGCTCCCGGTGCGAATCCCATGCATGGGCGGGATACGAAGGGGGCGATTGCATCCCTTTCCTCTGTGGCAAAGCTTCCTTACGCATATTCGCTGGACGGTATTTCTTATACCTTCTCCATTATTCCCCGGGCACTTGGCAAACTGCGTGACGAGCGGATTAATAACCTGATCGGAATTATGGATGGCTACTTCCACGAAGAAGGCCACCACATTAACATTAACGTATTTGATAAAGAGACTCTCCTAGATGCAATGGATCATCCGGAAAAATATCCCCAGCTCACGATTCGCGTATCCGGCTATGCGGTGAACTTCGTTAAGTTAACCCGCGAACAGCAGCTGGATGTAATCCACAGAACCTTCCATGAGAAATTTTAAGGAGACCATCATGAACACAATCGGGCGGATTCATTCTGTAGAGACCTGTGGGACAGTCGACGGACCTGGAATTCGTTATGTCATCTTCTTACAGGGCTGTCCGCTGCATTGCCAGTATTGCCATAACCCGGACACCTGGGACAGAACGAAGGGGAAGGCTGTTACCGTTCCGGAGTTGATGGAGGAAATCGTTAAATACCGTTCCTATATGCAGTTCTCCGGCGGCGGTGTCACGGTCAGCGGCGGAGAACCGCTGCTGCAGCCGGAATTCCTGTCCGAATTGTTCCGGGCACTGAAGGCCGAAGGCATCCATACTGCCCTTGACACCTCTGGCTATGCTTCTTTGGAAGCGGCTAAACCCGTGTTAGCCAATACCGATCTGGTACTATTGGATATTAAGTCCTATAATCCGGATGTGTTTAAGCTGGTGACCGGCGCCCCTCTGGCTCCGGTCCTGGAATTCGCCTCTTATCTTCGGGAACAGAACATCCCCATGTGGGTTCGTTTTGTCCTGATCCCCGGTCTGACCGATCAGGAGGAGGATATCCGTAAAATGGCCGTTTATTTGTCCGGCTTTCCAAACCTGCAGAAGGTCGATGTACTGCCCTTCCATAAGATGGGCGAATTCAAGTGGGATCAGCTTGGTTATGAGTACCATCTCCGGGAAGTTCCGCCGCCACCCGCCAGAATTACCTGCCAGGTAAGAGATATTTTTAAAAGCTATGGGTTGAAGACGCATTAGTACATGGGTAAACTACCAATACGCTTAGCAGGTTAAAAATTGTGTGAAACAAAGCCAGACCAATGGCATCTACCGGCCGTGCCGCCAGAGCCGGCCACAGCCGAAAGATGAGAACCGCCAATGGAGCCGCCGCTGCTACACCAATAATATTAAATCCCAAATGGAACCAGGTCGCCGCTTTGGCGGCCTTTCCCATTCCCATTCCGGCGGCCAGCGTCGTAATACAGGTCCCGATATTCTGTCCCAGGATCACATAGATTCCCGTTCCCAGCGTTACCTGCCCCTGCATGGCCAGCATCTGCAAAATCCCGATTCCGGCGGAGGAGCTCTGGATCATACAGGTAATCAGGATTCCTGCCAGAATTCCAAACAATGGATTCTGCCCCATAATGAACATAATCTCTATCACACGCTCCTGGTCTGCTGAAATCTGTCCCATCCAGGCGAGACCGAGGAATAGTGTTCCTAACCCAGTCAGCAATTCTGCCTGCCTGTCACAGCGTTCTCCGCCGAATACCTTAAAGAGTATCCCGCTGATCGCCAATAAGGGGGGAAGCCAGGAAAATGACGGGATCTGCAGGGACTCTCCCAGCTGACTCGCCGCTACGATCCAGGCGGTTACCGTTGTCCCCACATTTGCTCCCATAATAAGGTCAAAAGCCTGCGGAAGCGCCAAGGTTCCGGCTTCTACCAGACCTACGATCATTACGGTTACGGCAGTGCTGCTCTGTACCAGCCCGGTCACGGCAGTGCCCAGAAAAATCGAACGCAGCCGTCCGGACGTCAGCCGGCGGAGCCACTCCTTTACACGCCCCTCAAACAAAGACTCCATGGAATGACTTAATCCATGGAGTCCATATAAGAATAAGGATAACCCTCCAAGAAATTGAAATAGCAAGTGATACCTCCTTGCTTCTCTTTCTTAGAGTTTATTTCAGGTTTTCGGGATTTAGACATACAAGCTCCGGCAATACAAAACGACCGTCCTTCCGGATTAAAACATCGTCAAAATAAATCTCCCCTCCGCCAAATTCCGGCGACTGGATGCAGACCAGATCCCAATGGACGGCTGAATGGTTGCCGTTAAAGGCATCATCGTAACAGCAGCCCGGCGTAAAGTGAAAGGATCCCATGATCTTCTCATCAAACAAAATGTCCTTCATCGGCTCCGTGATATAGGGATTTACGCCAATGGCAAACTCTCCGATATACCGGGCACCTTCATCCGTATCAAAAATCTTGTTGATCCGGGTGGTATCATTGGCTTCCGCCTGTATAATTTTCCCATCCTTAAAGATCAGCTTTACATTCTCATAGGTAAAGCCCTGCTGGACGGAAGGCGTGTTATAAGTCAGGACTCCCTGTACGGAATCCTTGATCGGCGCCGTATATACCTCTCCGTCGGGAATATTGCACTCTCCCGCACAGGCCACTGCTGGGATCTCTTTAATCGAGAAGGTCAGATCCGTCCCTGGCCCGGTTATCCGTACCTGATCCGTGCGGTTCATTAAGTCAACCAGAGCTTCCATTGCCTTTGCCATTTTGGAATAGTCAAGGTTGCAGATATTGAAATAGTAATCCTCAAAGGCCTCCCGGCTGGTGCCTGCGCTCTGTGCCATCGATGCATTCGGGTAGCGCAAAATCACCCACTTGGTATCCGACACACGAATATCGACCACCTTTCGGAGATAGTCCCGGTTATACATCTGGAGCTTCTCCGACGGCACATCAGACAGCTCGGAGGGATTCTCCGGTCCCCGGACACCGATATAAGCATTCATACGGCGCATCTCCTCACAGGCCAATTCCGCCATGGTCTCCAGCTGCTCCGCTGTGCAGCTGAGAATCACTTCTCTTTGCACCCGCGGATCGTTAAAGTGTACATACGGACGTCCGCCTGCCTGATAGACTTCTTTCACCAGCAGCCGTGCCAGATCGGTTGTATCGTGACCAATGTATTCGATATAGACATTCTCACCCGGCTGGACCCTGACAGAATAATTGACCAGGTTATGCGCTAATGTGTTTAATCTTTGATCCATAATGCTTCCTTTCTTCACAGAAGACTTTTTTACTACCATGCCCCGGTTCCAGGCAAAATATGCGGATCTGCCGGGTGAAGCTTGTACGGATCCTTTCATTCCTTCAGGATCTGCCTTGCCATATGCACTCCCATGGCAGAGGCCATCATCAATCCTCTGGTCCATCCGCTGGAATCGCCCAGGCAATGGAGACCGTTAATACTAGTCTGCAGATTCTCATGCATTTTCACACGGTTACTGTAGAATTTTAACTCCGGCGAATACAGCAGCGTTTCTTCCGAGGCAAAGCCCGGCACCACCTCATCCAGGGCCGCGATAAAATTAATAATGTTGGTCATGGCCCGGTAAGGCATTGCAGCCGTAATATCCCCCGGAACCGCATCCGGCAGGGTCGGCTTCACATTGGAGTAGCTCAGTTCCTTCTGCCAGGTCCGTTTTCCATCCAGGATATCTCCATAGCGCTGCACCAGAATGTGACCGGCTCCCAGCATATTTGTCAGCTCCCCAATCTTCTGCGCATAGGCGATCGGCTGGTTAAAGGGCTGGTTAAAATTATGGGAACAGAGTATCGCCAGATTGGTATTATCGGATTTCAGTTCCTTATAGGAATGACCGTTTACAACGGCCAGATCGTTATCATAATTCTCCTGGCTTACAAAACCGCCGGGATTCTGGCAGAAGGTACGAACCTTGTTCTTATAGGGCTTCGGATAACCAATCAGCTTGGACTCATACAGCACACGGTTCACCTTCTCCATTACTTCATTACGCACTTCTACCCGCACGCCGATATCCACGGTTCCCGGCTGATGGGCGATTCCATGCTCCGCACAGATGTGGTCCAGCCAGTCGGCGCCTCTGCGCCCGGTGGCAATGATCGTCTTATCCGCATAGATTTCCATGGTTTCGCCGCCCTTGCTGATATACACTCCTTTACAGGTGCTATCTTCCAGTATCAGGTTATTGCACTCCTGTCCAAACAGCAGCTCCACGCCATTTTCTATTAAGTACTGCTCAATCGCATAGTAAATCTCCTGGGCCTTCTCCGTACCAAGATGGCGGATCGGACAGTCTACCAGCTTTAGCCCGGCCTTTATCGCACGTTTCCGGATGTCCTTGACCTCTTCGCCCTGGTTCAGACCTTCTACATGCTCGTCCGCACCGAACTCGAGGTAGATCTTATCCGTGTAATCGATCAGCTCCTGGGCAAAATTCTCTCCTACCAGAGTCGGAAAATCACCGCCTACCTCATAGCTTAAAGAAAGCTTACCATCAGAAAAAGCGCCGGCGCCAGAGAAGCCGGTTGTAATATGACAATAGGGCTTGCAATTCACACATTGTCTGGTCTTCGTTTTCGGACAGCTGCGGTTCTCAATGGCTTTGCCCTTTTCCACGATCACAATCTTCTTTTTACTGCCTCCCCGAAGCATCTCCAGCGCGGTAAAAATTCCGGCCGGACCTGCCCCGATAATTAAAACGTCACACTTCATAAGCCACCTCCTGTCAATTCCGCACAGCTGCTCCAGTGATTCGCTCTCCAAGAGCGTCCCCCGATAATTGCTGATACGAATTTTTCCACATAATACTTAATATAAACGATTTTCAAAAAGCTGTCAATTTCAGGATACTTTTGATATACTTTTAATACTGTTAATTTCCGGTTTTTTTACTCCTCCGGAAACAACTTCAGAAAATCCTCTTCCGATAAAATACTCACGCCCAACTCCTTTGCCTTTTTATTCTTAGAGGAATTAGAGGTAGTATCGTTATTAATCAGGTAGTTGGTCTTACCGGTTACACTGCCGGTGACCTTTCCTCCATGAGCCTCAATCCGTTCCTGCAGTTCCTTGCGGTTCTCAAAATGGTTCAGGCTTCCGGTGATGACAAAAGTCATGCCCTCCAGTGCCGCCAGCCCCTGCATCTCTTCCGGCTTCTCTATGATCAGAATTTCCAGCAACCGGTCAATCAGCTTCTGATTCTCCCCTTCGGCGAAGTAAGCCAGAATCCCATCTGCAATTACGCCGCCGATCTTATCTACCTCTATCAACTCTTCCTTCGTAGCATTTCGGATATTCTCTATGTCATAATGAAAGGTCTTGCACAGCATCTTGGCATTTGCCGGGCCGACATTGGCAATCCCCAGACTGTAGATCAGACGGGGAAGGGTTGTATGTCTGGCATTTTCTATGGCTTTCATCAGATTATCATACGATTTCTGCCCAAAACCTTCCATTGCAATGATCTCTTCGTGGTACTGTTCCAGTGCAAAAAGATCCTCGAAGCTCTTAATAAACCCGGCACCGATAAATTTCTCAAGAGTCGCCTCCGAAAGACCGTCGATATTCAATGCATCCCGACTGACAAATAATGCAAAACGTTTAACCTTCTTTGCCTGACAGTCTGGATTGGCACAGTACAAGGACTTAACGCCGGTGGTCTGGCGGACCTCCGTACAGCCTCCGCAGACCGGACATTCTGCCGGCGGTTCCACAGGACCGGTGCGGGTCAGGTTCTCCGCGACCTGCGGAATAATCATATTCGCTTTATAAACGGTAATCCGATCCCCGATTCCCAACGCCAGGCTCTCCAAAATACTCAGATTATGGACACTGGCCCGGCTGACGGTAGTGCCTTCCAGCTGTACCGGCGCAAAAATAGCCACCGGATTAATTAACCCGGTCCGCGACGGACTCCATTCAATCTCATTTAACACCGTCTCACTGGTTTCATCCGTCCATTTAAAGGCGATGGAATCCCTGGGGAACTTGGCCGTCTGCCCAAGGGACTGGCCATAGGCAATATCATCCAGCGTCAAAACCAAGCCATCGGAAGGCAGGTCATTCTCCGTAACCATTCCACCGAAGGAAATCACACTGGAAGCAACATCCTCGCCGGTTACCCTCTCGTAGAATACTACATCAAAGCCCTGATCCCGCAGCCATTCCATCTGGACAGAACGCGAATTATGAAAATCCACTCCCTCTGCTTTTACCAGAGAAAAAGCAAAGAAACAGACATTTCGTTTCGCCGTCACTTCATTGTTCAACTGACGTACGGAGCCGCTACACAGATTCCGGGGATTCTTATACTTTTCCTCCTCATCTGTCAGTTCCCCATTAATCCGGGCAAAATCGGAATAGCGGATTACGGCCTCGCCTCGCAGAACCAGCTCTCCCTTATAAGAAATGGTAACCGGAAGATTTTTAAACACCCGGGCATTGTTCGTGATAACTTCGCCAATTTCTCCATTGCCCCGGGTAACCGCTTTGTCCAGAGTACCATTCCGGTAAGTCAGCACAATCGTCAGACCATCCAGCTTCCAGGACAGCAATCCCTTATTCTCTCCCAGCCAATCTGCCAATGCTTCAATACTTTTGGTCTTATCCAGGGAGAGCATTGTACTTTCATGAGGCTCCTTCGGCAGCTGGCTTAGAAGCTCGTATCCTATGTGGATCGTCGGACTGGTGGACAATACGATTCCCGTCTCCTCCTCCAAGGTCAGAAGTTCATCATACAGCTTGTCATATTCAAAGTTCGACATGATTTCCGTGTCTTCCTGATAATAGGCTCTGGATGCGGCATTTAACCGAACCACCATCTCCTTCATTGTTTCCATCTTCGTCTGTTCCATCTTCTTCCTCCCAACTCCTGCGGCTTACTTTAGTGTAGTGATTCCAGAAGTGCCTGTAATTCCTCACTCTCTACCAGACGGTATGTGCCCGGCTGCAGGGTCTTCAATTCGATATTCATTACACGGATACGCTTCAAATAAGTAACCCGATAGCCTAATGCCTCGCACATTCGGCGGATCTGCCGGTTCAGCCCCTGAGTCAGCGTAATTTGAAAGGTTCGCTCTTCTGTTTTTTTCACCTTACAAGGCCGCGTGACGGTATCGAGGATCGGTACTCCTGTCCGCATTTTCTGTAAGAAATCGAATGTAACCGGCTTATCGACTTTCACCAGATACTCCTTCTCATGGCCGTTACGGCTCCGAAGAATCTGGTCACTAAGCTCTCCCTGGTTCGTCATGAGAATCAACCCCTCCGACGCCTTGTCCAAACGACCGACCGGAACCAGGCGGGCCGGATAATTCACCAGATCGACAATATTCTGCTCACCCTTATGTCTTGCCGTCGTACAAACCACTCCCGGCGGCTTATAGACTGCCAGCAGGACGAGTTCTTCGCTGGGACGGACAATCTGTCCCTTATAGGTCACTTCGTTCCGGTCACGGATTAACATCCCGATTTCAGCCGGGCGGCCATCTACCAGAACAGCTCCGGCTTTAATTAAACGGTCTGCTTCCCTCCGGGAACAGACACCGGATGCACTTAAATATTTATTTAAACGGGTCGGCTCCATTTTACTCCCTCTCTGCTTTTGTGTACTGTTCGCTTAATTGTAAACGTACCGGTACACGATTATTCCACAGCTTTTTTATTTTACCATAATTGTGCCAGAATAGAAATTGAAATTTTGGATGTTTTTATTTTCGTATGGATATATTTCTCATTTCAGGACAAACTAACTTCGAAGGGTGAACCAAAAAATCTAACACCCAGGAAAGGAAGATTCTTATGAGCCCTAAAGAATTAAATTATGTAGACGATGCGCTCGGCCATGAAGCCTATATGAAGACGAAGTGCAGCGACATTGCTTCTTCCGTACAGGATCCGGAACTTCGCAAAATGGTAGAAGGTATGACCCAGAAACACGAACAGCTTTTTAACAACTTTATGAAGCTGGTATAAGAAGAAAGGAGAAATCATGGACGACAAAAACAGAATGCAGGATCTCCTGCTACTGACGAAAGGTGCCTGCGATTTATATATGCACGGCTCCATTGAATCGAACACATCCAATATTCACAGCTGCTTTGACTCCGCATTGGATCAGTGTCTGCAGATGCAGAGCGATATCTACAAGAAAATGGAAGAAAAAGGCTGGTATCCCGCAGAAAAGGCTGAAGAAAAGACTATTCAGCAGATAAAACAGAAATATCAGAGCCAGGCAAGTATGTAATAATAAAGCCTGTCAACATCACGTATGTTGACAGGCTTTATTATTTCATAGGATGCCAAGGGCAAAAGATCATGCGGGGGCACAAAGTGCGTTTCCGGCTATCAGGCCAGACCTAACACTGTCTGGATTTCTTCCCAGTCGGCAGGAGCCCTGCAGGCTCCGTTTTCACAGAGGTAGTATAGGGTCCCGGCTTTGGGGATCGGATAATCAGCAGTAAAGGGAGCGGCTTCGGTCAGGCGCTTTTGGTTGTCCGGTGTTTTTAGCAGAACCGTTAGATTTTGAACCTCCAATGTCTCCAGCGGATCCGGAACCTGGGTGTCTGCCGTAACGCAGACCAGCTCACGAGAAGGCGTTAATGCCTCCTGCATTGCCAGCAGCGCAAAGGAGTGACCAGAGGGGTATTCCTGCAGTCTCCCGGCCAGAAAGGCGATCTGCCGGTCATGGGTTTCCTGCCAGCGGAGTTCCCCTGTGAGGCGTGTCAGGCGCCCCAGTACATAAGCGGCAACCGAATTACCAGAGGGTAACGCGCCGTCGTAAACTTCTTTGGGACGGCTGATCAACTGCTCGCTGTCAGAAGCATAAAGGTAGAAACCACCCGCTTCCCGGTCCTCAAAGTGCTCACACATTTGCTCTGCTAAGCGGATACACTCCTGCAGGTATTCTATTTTATAGGTAGTCTGATATAGTTCCAGCAGACCGAAACAGTAGAAGGCATAGTCGTCTAGCCGGCCTTCATGAGATGCTTCTCCATCTCTCCAGCGAATCCGAAGCCTTCCGCTTTCATCGGTCAGATGAGCCTGTAAGAACCCCTGCGCTTTTTTTGCCGCTTCGAGATAATGTGCACCATACTCATCCCGCCCTGCTCTCGCCATAGCAGCAATCATCAATCCATTCCAGGAAGTTAGAATTTTATCGTCCTTATGCAAGAAATAGCGGCGCAGGCGATGTTCGTAGAGACGCCTGCAATTCTCCTTCTGCTCTTCAAAGGCAGTCATAAAATTCGGGTTTTGCAGCAGGTTTGGAATGCTTTTTCCTTCAAAATTCCCATCCTTTGTGATTCCAAAATATTGGCAGAAATTCCTGCCCTCTTCTTTACCCAGCACATCCTGAATCTCTCTGGGAGTAAAACCATAATACTTGCCCTCTTCTCCTTCGCTGTCGGCATCCTGCCCACAATAAAAGCCCCCAGCCGGATCCGTCAGTTCATGACGGACATAATCCAATACCCGCTCTGTTACGGATCGGTAGAGGGTATTGCCGGTCAGCTCGTAGGCAGTCTGATAGGCATAGACCAGCAGAGCATTGTCGTAGAGCATCTTTTCAAAATGGGGAATTAACCAGCGGTCATCGGTGGAATACCGCGAGAAACCGCCGCCCAAATGGTCAAAAATTCCGCCGCGGTACATGTGTACCAGCGTTTTTTCTGCCATCCGGAAAGCCTCTGCGTCCTGCATCTGCCTGCCATAACGCATCAGAAAAAGCAAGTTGTGGGGCATCGGAAATTTAGGGGCACTTCCAAAGCCTCCCCAGCTTTCGTCATAGCTCCTGCGGAAGTTCTCTGCCGCCTGCCGCAGAATTTCCATTCGGGGAGTCCCGGCAGTAGTCTGCTTGGCCGCTTGATTCTGCAGGTAGTCCGTAATCTTTTCTCCCGCCTCCAGCAGCTGGGTACGGTTGTTCTTCCACTGGCCGACGATCCGAGTCAGCAGTTCGATCATACCAATACGTCCAAAGCGGGTTTCTCTGGGAAAATACGTTCCTGCGTAAAAAGGCTTCTGATCCGGTGTCATAAAGATGGACAAGGGCCAGCCGCCGGAGCCTGTCAGTGCCTGGCACACCGCTATATAGACTGCATCGATATCGGGACGCTCCTCCCGATCCACTTTGATGCAGATAAAGTGTTTGTTTAACAAAGCTGCCACGCCTGCATCTTCAAAGGACTCATGACTGAGCACATGGCACCAATGACAAGTCGAATTTTGTCCCTTCTTCACGAATACCCAATAGATAGGAAAATCGGCTTATCTTCGGCTTTTGCTTTCGCAAACGCATCCTCGCACCACGGCCACCAATTTACGGGGTTGTATGCGTGCTGCAAGAGATAAGGGGATTTTTCTCTAAACAATCTATTGGGTACTCTTGTTGAGTTTGTCATAGGGGGCATCACCTCCTCTTTCTTTAGGAAATTGATTTATACTTAAATAATATCTCCATATTTTAAGTGTATTATGTTTTATTTCTATAATAAAGTTAAGATTTCATAAGCTTAGTTACAGCGTTATTTTTCCAATATATAAATTTCAATAAAAACCTACTAAATAATCTGATTTTTTAGCAGTCTCACTTTCCTAATAAAGCAAAAAGCGTTGTAGCTTGGCGCTAATTAATTGAATTTATTGTCAAATAATTCGTAAGACCACTAAAATTCTCAGTCAATTGGAAACCTCCATTTTCTACTCGGAATACATATTCTGTCTGTACGGTTGTGGTAAACTCGTAAATTATATCCAATGAGTTAAAGCCCGGTTGATACAATCTCAACGATGTCGGCGGCTGTGGTCTTCCACTAACAACAACCGGCACTAAGCGTGGAGAACCGCTTATGACGCGCCCAACGTTTATTCCATACGAAAGTCTATAAAAGCGGTTACTGCCAAAGGTTATTTTAGTTCTAGTAGAGTCAATAGATATGCCCGACTGGGCGTGTGTGGAATCAAACCGCATTAAATCTCCGGCCGCATAAATCCCCGTAGCGTTTGAATAATAAGTTGCAAATTCTGTCACTACTGCAGGCCCCGTAGCTCCCCGCGGCCCAGTAGCTCCCTGGATTCCCTGCGGTCCTGGTTCGCCCTGGAATCCCTGCGGCCCTGTTTCGCCCTGGATTCCCTGCGGTCCTGGTTCGCCCTGGATTCCCTGCGGCCCTGGTTCGCCCTGGATTCCCTGCGGCCCCGTTTCGCCCTGGATTCCCTGTGGACCTGTTTCGCCCTGGATTCCCTGCGGACCTGTTTCACTCTGGATTCCCTGCGGCCCTGTTTCACCCTGGATTCCCTGCGGTCCTGTTTCACCTTGCGGCCCCTGTGGGCCGACTATGCTCTCAAGCCACTCCGTCTCAGTACCTTCAAATCCATTGTCTACTGCTATCTCATAAGCGGATTCACCATCTGCCCCTGTTTCCCCCTGGATCCCCTGCGGCCCTGTTTCCCCCTGGATTCCCTGCGGCCCTGTTTCGCCCTGGATCCCCTGCGGTCCCGTTTCGCCCTGGATTCCCTGCGATCCTGTTTCGCCCTGGATCCCCTGAGGTCCTGTTTCGCCCTGGACCCCCTGCGGTCCTGTTTCGCCCTGGACCCCCTGCGGTCCCGTTTCGCCCTGGAGCCCCTGCGGGCCCATTTCGCCCTGGATTCCCTGCGGCCCCGTTTCGCCCTGGATTCCCTGTGGACCTGTTTCACCCTGGATTCCCTGCGGTCCTGTTTCGCCCTGGATTCCCTGCGGTCCTGTTTCCCCCTGGATTCCCTGCGGTCCTGTTTCGCCCTGGATTCCCTGCGGACCTATTTCACCCTGGATTCCCTGCGGTCCTGGTTCACCTTGCGGCCCCTGTGGGCCGACTATGCTCTCAAGCCACTCCGTCTCAGTACCTTCAAATCCATTGTCTACTGCTATCCCATAAGCGGATTCACCATCTGCCCCTGTTTCCCCCTGGATTCCCTGCGGCCCTGGTTCTCCCTGTGGACCCATAGGGCCTGGGCGGCAACGGCAGCAGCTACTGCAACATTTTTTATCATCCATATCATTTTGACATTGATTGTATTTACTTTCATCATAATCTTTATGCTCTTTATTATAATTATCATTCATAACTGATTCTCCTCTTCAAATATACAGCTCTGCCTAATTACAGCTCTGCCTACCAATATAATATGCTTTTAGTAGCCATAATGTTAAAACTGCTATACAGAGTAATATTAATATATAGACCCATCTGACTATCTACATGAACAAAAAAATCCTACTGAGATAAACGCTAAAACCGGATATTCGTGCGATGTCTCTTCTTACAAAAAAAGCGTCCATTTCTGAACGCTCTGGAACTTTGTATTTTTTATATTTATTGCTAGAAGAAATGTAAAACGACAACTTCAAGTCGTTTTCTTATACTTACTTTTACATTCTTGACACCAGCGACAAGTAGAATAGCCGACTGACAGAAAGATCGGCTTGTCTTCCTGCCGGGCTTAACCCAAGGCTTCCTCCCCCCAGGCAAACCTACCCACCGGCGCACTACTGTGCCAGATCCTCGAACTCCGTAACTAGCGCCTTGACGCCTTGGTATAGGATGGCGCTGTCAGCGCCGCCCAATAGCAGGCGGAATCCCTGGTCAAGGTGCTGCTGTATACCACCGGGCCAGGTCACCGTGGCAGGAATTACGCCGTGCTTCATGCAACATGCGACGACTTTTTTACAGGCCTCAATGACTTCCGGGTGGTTCATCTGCCCCGGGATGCCCATAGACTGGCTCAGATCGCTAAGTCCGATGAACACGATGTCTACGCCGGGTACGGAGATGATATCTTCAGCGTTTTCTACCGCCTTGTAGCTCTCAATCTGCAGGATGACGAGAACCTCGTCGTTAGCTGTCGCTATATAATCGGCGTACTTCGGCGCTCCGGAGGCGTACAACGTGGCGCGGCTAGCGCCGACACCGCGGATTCCAACCGGCGGGTATTTGCACATCTCGACTGCTTTTTGAGCCTCCTCGCCGGTGTTAATCATGGGAATCATGATGCCACCGGCGCCGGTGTCGAGAGCGCGCTTTATCAGGCTCATCTCGCTCCAAGCCACGCGGAGGAGAGGGGTTGTTGGGGTTGCGCGGATAAGGGAGATCATCCGACCGGCGGTCTCGATATCCATGCCGCCGTGCTCGCCGTCAATCATGATGGCATCCGCCCCAGCGTTAGCGATGATTTCGGCATTGTCCAGCCCGCTCGTCATGATCCACGTGCCAAAAGCGGCTTTCCCGGCTGAAAGTTTTTCCTTAAGTGCGTTTTTCACAATAATGTCTCCTAATAATCGCATTGCATAGATACCACGGTTGACGATGAGATTTCTGCATTTCTTTTGAAGTGCTGCGCATCTGAGCTGCGGCGGCAGTCCGAGCCTTGGCTAATCAGGCATTACTGTACCACTGGTGCACGGAAATGGAAGGGCCTGATATTTAGGCTTCGTTTCTTACCCAGTGTTCGGTTGACATCTTGCTGGCGGTGTCAACGACACCGTTAGCTACCATTTCCAGTATAATCCATTCAAACAAAGCAGTTGTGATGATTACATGATGCCATAATACCTTTTTTGGGAGACGCCCTGATGCATCCAGTTAATCATTGTAATAAAATCGAAAACGGGCAAGCTTACAGCCTTCTGGACATCGAGAGAATATGGGCAAAGATCTGAGCACTCAATGAGGAATGCGCCTATTTCCGGGTGCTGTTCAACCATTTCTCTTGCCAGCGCCGCCATCTGATCAGCCAGCAGACCGTTGTCAAGCGGCCCTGCATTATTCATGATGCCCTCGAATCCGGACATTTTGTCCATGTTCTTGCTCATGCCTTTGATTACAAGCCGATCGGCCTCAATCCCTATCGCATTGAACAGATTTCCATCTGCCAACTCTTCAATTGCACAAATGATTCCTATCTTCTGATCGTCTTTCAGTCCAATTTTTATCCAGGGAAGCTGAATAAGGCTGGAAGTCCAGATAGGAATGTTAACAGACGCAGCTAATTCTTTCTGGAAACGTGCAAAATATCCGCAGGCACATGCTACAGCGCGGACGCCCTCTCTCTCAAACTCTCTAAGCTTTTCAATGATTGGCTCAAGAACTCTTGGATCGCCCTTCATCAGTTCCCAGGTGTTGCAGTCCTCCTGACTTATCACTTTAAAACTTACCGGATAATCGTAGGTACAAGAATTTGCCACATTGCCTGGCACTTTTGGATACCACAGGTCCATAACAAGAACGCCGATGCTGCAGCCCGCATAAGGCTCCCCAGCTTGTTGGCGAACCGTTTTGCACCATTCATCATAATTTTCCCAAGACTCGTAGATTTTTCTGGTCATTATTATCTCCTTATATGTTTTTTGTTTTATCCGGTTATCTGCTGGTCAGGCCGCCGTCCACCGCAATACTCTGAAAGCTAAGGTTCTCGTTAATCCAGCATGCCGGCTTAAGTGGCAGCATAGTTAGCTTGACCGATGTTTCGATAGGCAGACACTGAGAATATATGGACTATGTTTCCTGACTTCTTCTCACGCATAATGGGAGCGATGGCTCTACACATATTCCGGTACTTCCCAAGATATCGATACCGGTGAAAACCACTACTTTTCCGCTATAGGCAAACATGTTTATGCTCTAAGGCATTATTCCTCTGCGGTCGCTTCAATCACGGAAGCATCTCGGCGTTGTCTACCTCAGTATCGAGATTCTTGGGATGCTTTCTGTAGTAGAAGAAGTTAATAATAAGGCCAACTTTAAAGATATAACCAACAAAGGCCAAATACGCCCAGATAGTGTCAACAAAATTGGCATAGCCAATGAAGCTTAAGCCAAAGCAAACAGCAAGCAAGAGGAATAGCACCAGAACCAACTTTTTGCTGTCCTTGTGCAGGGCTGGGATTTTCTTGTCAAATATCTCCTTGAAGATGAACAGGAATCCGGTCATGGTGCTATAGATTGCTATCATTGCAACAATGCCGTAAATAATGCCGAATACAGGAAACTTGGCATAACCCAAAGTGACGGTGGGCATGGCCGCGCTGGAGCAGATGTCATAATTGAAAACGATTGCCGTAGCTACACAGATTGCAACAATTACCAACACGACAGAGCAGACAATAGATGCAGTTGCCGCGGTTTTTTTGCCCTTGATTTTATTGGACATTGAGACTATCAGCTGGATCTGAGGGCCAACAGCAAATCCCCAATAAATCAAGGAGGAAGTGAACCAATTACCAATCAGTTCGCTATTGGATACGACCTTGTCCCATCCGCCGCCGCCCTCGGAAGCAGGGCTGATTATACAGACAAGGCATATGGTAATGGCAGCCACGCACATAACGGTAATCATACCACCCATCAAATTGGCAAATTTTTCAAGGCTTAAAACAACGGTAAACAAACACAGAAGCGTTATTAACCCTGCGCCAACCACATACGGAACTCCGAAAAGAGCTGAAAGGATAGCACCGGATCCGGCGATCATTGCACAGATAGAGCTTGAAAGACCTATGAGGGAGAAATAAAGGCAGAAGATGCGCAAGGGCTTCCATCCGAAGGGCGTAGAAACATAGTCGAACTGTGTAGTGCCCATGTTGCGGGCAGTTACAAAGGCCATATAAGTAAACAGGGTTACAAGGATGCCGATGGAAATAAATATCCCGACAATACCCATCTTGCCAAAGTTGCCGAAGTAGGTCATGATTTCACGACCGGTTGAGCTACCAACGCCAATGAAGCAGCCAACCAAGGTCATGGCCAAGGAAAACATACTTATGTACTTCACCTTGTTTGTTTTAATGTTTTCTTCCATTTTAATTCTCCTTTTTATTATTCTGCTAGTTGAACATTCAATTCGTTTTAAGTGGTCTATGCCCATTAGACCCTGCGTCGATAAGTGAAGTTTTTAATAAAGCCTTAATAGCCTCCTTTCGCATTTTTATTCCCCTTCTTTGTATATTTTCTAGATTGTAATGCTCGCTTTGCTTTTATTGATTAAGGTTTTCCGCTCTACAACACTTGCCAATGATTCAAGAAGTAAAATATCATTCTGTATTATTATGACGCTTACGGATTCTGAAGTGTACAAAAAACCAAGCACTAATAATAATCAGTACTTTAACATTATTAGACTTTGCGAATCGTAATATTACTTCTGCCAGCCTAATTCACGCGAGGCTTCGTCCGCTGCAGTTAAAACCTCTGTAATGAGATGGTCTATATTTTCTTTAATGTATTCGATATTTGCATAGACACTGATTGCCGCGACAACATGTCCGTTCCAATCATATATTGGTGCACCAATACAGCCCTTGGAGTTGAAGAACTCACCAAGTTCCGTTGCGTAGCCGTTTTTGCGTACATTGTCAAGCTCTTCACGCAGACGGGCTTCATCCGTAATGCTGCTTCTGGTATAGGGTGAAAAGTCGATATATTTTAACACGTCTTCTAACGCCTCTTCATCCAAAGATGCAAGCATTGCTTTCCCGCATGAACTGCAATGAGCGGGAATTGTAACTACCGACGGAGCTCTGTTTTCATCGAAAAGATCTACGCTTATTATCATTACAACCTTGTCATGCGCTTTGAGAACTCCGATGTTGGACTGAAGCCCTGTAGCCTTAGATAGAGCTTTGGCATGCTGTTCAGCAACCGGGCTGAAGTGATAATATTCGCGGTAGCCTCTGCCCAGCTCATAGAATTTGTAACCCAAACGATAGTTTCCAGTCAACTCGTCCTTCTCTACATATCCAAATTTCTGAAGCGGTACGAGCATTGAATGAACCGTTTGCCTTGATATGTTCATATCTTTACTCAGACTAATTGCTGTTTTTCCTATGGAATTTGCAAGAATGTCAAATAATTTAAGCGTCCGAAGTAATACTTGGGAACCGTTTTCTTTTTTTTCTGTACTCATTTTCTATCCCTTTCATTATTTTACTACTCATTAACATGTTTATAATAGCTATTATTTGTCTAAATGTCAAGATATATTTTACATGTTGACAAATAAATTGATTTGGATTATAATACATACAGCGATTACTTGCATGTAGTAATGCCTTTTACAGCATGCCATATGCAGATGAAAGATTATCTGTAGCCAAGTAGGAATCCGTCTGGCACAAAAGAAACTTTGTAAACCTTTCGAGGAAGAGGTGCTATTGCCCATCTACCGTAGAAAGTTCGGTGCATTTAATTCTGTATTTCAGCAATTCAATATCGGGCTGTAATAAACAATAACTTATTGAAAGGAAGAAAAAAATGATTAACGAGCACAATAGCGCAAGTATCCTTAACGATGTAATCGGCCCAGTCCTTTCCGGCCCCTCCAGTTCTCATACTGCAGGTCCCAATAGAATTGCAAGGACTGTTCGGACACTTCTGGGTGAAGAAGTAACTGAGGCTACAATCAGACTCGAAATTACCGGCTCTTACCCTCTTACTTATATGTCACACGGTTCCGCCCGCGGGTTTATCGGCGGTCTGATGGACATGCCATCTGATGACATTCACCTGATAAATGCCCTCCAGATTGCAGAAAACAAAGGAATGGAGTTCCAGTTTTTTATCGAGGATATAGGTGATGTCCATCCGAATGCAGCTCTTCTGGAAGTAACAGGCGCCAGCGGAAACAAGATATCTGCAATGTCCCATTCAATCGGCGGAGGTATGTTTGAGATTGTCAGCATTGATGGTGTTCCGGTTGATATTCACGGCTATACCGATGGATATCTTGTGAAGATTCCCGCAGAGCAGGCAGCGCTACCCGCAGAAGTACTTTCCGGACTTGAGGCTCTCAACTGCATCATTAACACCCATAAGGGCACGGAGAATGTGATCTTTGAAATTATCACCACAGCAAAGCATATAGACAAGCCCGGGCAGTTAGAGAAAATACATGACATTCTTTTTTCAATAAAGACTGCAGTTTGGATCGGGAAGCTTCAGTCCATCCTTCCAGTGACTGCACTCTCATATGAGGTTCCTTTTACCAATGCGAAAGAAGCACTTGCTTACAGTGAAGAGCACAATATTCCTCTTGCAGATATTGGCCTTGTTTATGAAACGATGAGAAGCAATATGCCTGCAGAAGAAGTACTCGAGCTTATTGGAATCTGCGTACAGGCAATGAGACGCTCTGCTGTTGAAAGCGTCGCTGGTCACACTGTCTCCTCAGTTTTTCCCTACTCCGGACCTAAGATGGATAAAGCAATTAAAACGAGAGAATATGCATCCATGGGGACTCTGGACAGAGCTGTTCTCTGGTCCATCGCTGCAGAAGAAAATAGTGTAACCGGTGGTATTGTCTGTGCCGCACCTACCGCAGGCAGTGCAGGCGTATGCCCTGGTGCAATCGTTTCTGTTGGGGATGAGCTTGGTAAGAGTGAAGAAGAGATTGCCAGAGCAATGCTAAATGCTGGCCTAATAGGCGTATTCATAGTCAACCAGACACCTTTCGGTGGTGAGACCGGCGGATGTCAGGCAGAAGTCGGTGCAGCAAGTGGCATGTCCGCTTCCGGTGTAGTATCTCTGCTTGGCGGTACTATAAAGGAAGCCTTCGATGCGGCAGCCCTTGCGCTGCAGAATCTGCTTGGTTTGGTTTGCGATCCCCCCACGAATTCCGGCGGTCTTGGAAGACCCTGCATTAATAGAAATGCGGTTGGCGTAGCCAATGCGGTTGCTTCAGCCGATCTTGCTCTTTGGGGATTTGATCCTGTTATTCCACTTGACGAGGTTATCTGGGCAATGGATGATGTTAGCAAACGAATGCCCGGTGAACTTCGCTGTACCTGCAAGGGCGCTCTGTCTATTACTCCCACCTCCATGAGTGAATACAAGGATTCGTGATCACAAATGGCTTGAGAGTGGGTAATCCCAATACCTTTGGGCCATCCCGGAATGGGCATAGTCAACTCATGGTAGCAAGATAGAGGATTTTCATGAGGGCGTCGTCGGAAACGAAGGCGCTCTTTGTTTTGGTTACATTGCGGAGCTGACGTCCGTTCCTGCCATTTCTTGATTAACGGAAGGATTTTATTATCACCGCCGCTGACAGTTGTTCCCGAATAAGGGCTTCGGCGCGTTCTTCCTTGCAGTAACACACGTCAAGAGGGCAAGGCTTACCTTTCCTGATACTCGGATATCTCGGGGACCGTCTCTTGGCCGCCCCGACGTGCCCCGAACCGTCCGGCAATCAGCAGATACAACAGAAAGATGGCGACGCCTGCCCCGCTGATGATCAGCCCTTCTATCAGGCCGGGCGTTCTGTAGTCGAAGCGGATTTCGGCGGATCCCGACGGTACCCGCACCGCCATAAAGCCAACGTTGACCTTTTCGATCAGGGCCGCCTCCCCGTTTACCGTAGCGTTCCAGCCCGCATCCCAGGGCACGCTGAAAAACACCAGCTTCTCTTCAGAGAAGTCG
>Ga0153991_1000064_pt1 | contig 23206 bp, 24 predicted proteins | sample TSNC075MetaG_FD_104681 | JGI IMG/M metagenome (GOLD analysis project Ga0153991, IMG submission 104681) | Attine ant fungus gardens microbial communities from North Carolina, USA - TSNC075 MetaG | ecosystem: Host-associated > Fungi > Mycelium > Unclassified | place: USA: North Carolina, Jones...
ATGAGGCTCCTGGAGGGAATAATCTACAATATATATACTAAAATGTCCTTACATTCCATTCTTTGGTAACTAGGGGCTACACAATGAAATTAGGTTGGGAGGCAATGGGCTCCGGAGTCATGTATGAGAGGTCCCCTTATAATATACCTAGACATCTGAGACCACCAGTAGTTCTGGAACACCAGTTCTAGTGTCTTCCATTGTTCAGGGTGACCTACGATGTGGGTGTCGTGGCAAAGAGCTACGATCTGTCTGCGTAGGTCTGGACTTTGAGGTATGTATATCTTCCCTTGGAACCAGAGCAGGCCATCTATGTTCAACCACTCCGAGAAATGCACTGTCCCATTGGCGGAGCGTCGGAGCTCTCGTACTGCCTTAGCAATAGGTTTCTCTTGGTCTCCGTTCTGGTTTCCTTTGCATATATCAGACAAGATCTTCTGTTCCATACCTATCAGTTCCACTCCTTCCAGGGCATGCACCGCAAGGGACTCTGGTCAAAGGAGAACAATGTTCTCATTGTTGGAGGCTCTGTTTCCGTGATCAGCTCTCCTCGACAGTGCATCTGGTTTGCCCATAGTACATCCGGGGTGGTAATAAAGCAAGAAGTCGAATCTAGCCAGATGCAATAGCCAACGAGCTTGACAACAGTTAAGTTTCTTGGCTGTCATGAAATACTCGAGGTTCTTGTGGTCAGTCCAGATTTCTACTGGATGGGTTGCTCCTTCTAAAAAATGTCTCCACTCTTCTAACACATGGATAATGGCCAGTATTTTCTTGTCGTGGATTTTGTAATTTCGCTCCACAGAGGACAAGGACTTACTGTAGAATGCTACGGGGTGCCATTTTCTGTCTGTCATTGACTGCTGAGACAAGACTGCTCCTATAGCGAAGTCTGAGCTATCCACTTCAATCTGGAAGGGGTCTGATTCCTGAGGAGACACCAATACCAGAGCAGTGGTTACTACTGTTTTGAGGTCTTCAAAGGCTGCCTGTTTCTTTTTGTTCCACGTCCAGACTTGTTCAGAGCGTGTTAGGTCGAAGAGGGGTCGAGCTTTGGTGGAAAAGTCCCGAATGAACCTCTGGTAGAAGTTCACGAAGCCTAGAAAAGCCTGAACATTCGTTTTGTTCTCCAGAGTAGGCCATTCTTGGACTCCCGTGACCTTGACTGGATTCATGGAGACTTTGTTCTCCAAGATGACCAGATCCAAGTACTCAATCTACTGCTTGTAGAACTTGCACTTCTCCAGGCAGAGAAAGAGTTTGTTCTCCTTCAAGACCTACAATACCCATCGGACCGCTTGCATGTGCTCTTCTTCTATCTTGGTGAAGATCAGGATGTCGTCCAGATAGACCACCACGATACCTTCTACTATGAGGTTCCAGAAGATGTCGTTCATCATAGTTTGGAAGGTGGCCAGACTGTTAGTCATTCCAAAGAACATTACCAAGAGTTTGAATAGACCTTGATTGGTTCAAAAGGCCGCCTTCCACTCGTCTCTGGGCTTGATGCGAACGTTGTTAAAACCCCAACGGACGTCTAGCTTGGTGAAGTATCTGGCTCCATGGAGTTGGAATACGAGTTTGGAGATCAGTGGGAGAGGGTACTTGTTCTTGACTGTTATGGAGTTGAGTGCTCAATAGTCTTGAACCAACTGGAGTAAGCCATCCTTTTTCTTGATGAAGAATACTAGAGCTGCCATGGGGGATTTAAAGAGGTGGATTCATCTAGTACACAGATTCTTCTCTAGGAAGGCGTCCAACTCTTTTTGTTCCACTAGAGACAGAGGGTAGACCTTCAACGACTTAGGCTCTGAACCCAGAATGAGTTCGATAGCATGGTCCCATTGCCTGTGCTTTGGGAGGATGTCGAAGTCTTTCTTGGCAAATACGGACTTGAATCCTCTAATACAGTTGGGCAGAATAAAAGGTTTTCTCCATACCTCCACAGATCGACGGACTTCTTCTGCAAGTTTCTGAAAGGTCATAGAGGTGGTATGTAGATCTTCCACAGTAGACTCCAGAAGGATTCTGGTCATGAAGTGTCTGTCCTCCTGCTCGTATTCAGCTTCATGTGTCCGAATGGGGGTCTCGTCCTCTTCCGAGTCTTCCGCATACTCTGGAGGGGGTCCGGACCAGCAGATGTTGAGGGCTCTGGTCTCCATCCTCTTCCGCGATGCTTGTTCCTTTCATATCACACAGCATTCTTCGCATCGAGGAGGGCATCAGTTCATCTGTACTTCTCTGGTTTGCCAATTTACCTCCGGGTTGTGGTCCTTTAGCCAGGTATAACCAAGGATTACATTTTGTCTTCTGAGGCTGGAGACAGCGAGGAGCGTCCTTTCGGAGTGGGTTTTGTAATGGAGGACTACGTCTACTACTTCAGAGATCTGACCTGCTTTGTTAGAGGAGCCATCCACGTTGTACACCAGTATGGGGCAAGAGATGCTCCAGGTGTTAATACCTTTCGTACAGACGAAGTCTCGATCTATAAAGTTGCCTATAGCTCTAGAGTCCAAAAGCACCTTGACAGAATGTACCTTGCTGGTATCTGTGGTGCTGACTTCTATCAGGAGGATGATCGACATTCCGCAGGCGTTAAGGGTATTAACAGAGAGTTGTTTGGGTAACCTCTTTTCCCATTTTGGTTTCTGGGGTTGTGTTGTCCTGTCCAGAATGGAAAAGGAGAGGGAAGATGCATCTATAGACTCACATATATCTGTATTGACCTCTTCTACATCTAATACAGCGAACCTATTAACTAGTAGCAACCGGGGCGCACTTTTTGCCGGCCGCACTAAGCAAAATCCTCTTCTGGGGCTGAGCAAACCTTTTCTTCCTTTACTATATCCTTTAGGGCCATTAAATCTTCAATCAATTCCTCTCTTTTCTCCGCGGTTAACCTCTGGATGTCCAAATGGTAGGGGCAGTCCTTCATAAAATAGTTGGCCTCTTCGCACCGATAGCAACCTCGCAGAGATAAAGAGCGCATTTTCCAGACCGCGTCTATGTCTATGGGTATTCCTTCAGATGGTATAGGCGGAGGTGGAGGGGGTCTTGGTAGAACAGAAGGCAGAGCTGCTAAAGGAGAGAAGAGTACAGAGAAAGAGGTCAATCGAGTAGAGGCGGAGCATGCAGGGGTCATGGTCGTTAACCAGAGCATGGATTGGAACGCTTCATTTGCCAACTGCACTTGGTCGATCCTCTGGGCTGCTACATACCAGGCCTCCAGATCAGTATTGGCAGGTTGTTCAAAGGGCATAGTGGTGATCTGACTCTAGACGTTCAATTTGAGTCTATGGTGGAATTTGACCACCAAGGTCCAGGGGTCCGTGTATCCAGCATCTAAGACTAAGATCAGGAAGCTGTCCAAGGAATCATCCACTGTCCGGTTCTCTTGATAGTATGAAGACCCCTCCTAAGTGTTGATGGCATCTGCTTCTGCATTGACCGGAAAAAATTGACTCTGGAATTGTTGTTCAAAGTCGGTCCAGGATTGAATTGGGAAAATGCCAGTATCCACCTCCTAGTGAAAGAGGTTCTCGGACCACTTCACAGCATGTCCATCCTTGAAGAAGGCAAGGGTCCAGAAGATTTTTTCCTCGTCACAGGTGAACTGCTCCAGAACTAGGTGCAAATACAGTGTACAGGAGTTGAGGAAGGCTCGTCCAGAGCTCTGTTTGCTGGAGAAGTCTGGGGGAGAGGGAAGTTTTGGCCTTGCTCACTGTTTAGACGAAGTGGCCAGAGCAGGGATGAGAGGTCTAACTGAAGGGGGAGACACAGGTGTTAGAGTTGGAGCGGCAGTTGGCGCAGGAGTGGAGCTGGTCATGAGTTGGGTGATCTGTTGTAATTGAGCAGTCAGGGCCATGAGAGTAGTGTTTATAGCATGTTCCAAAGCATTCTGTCATTCGGTTAGCTTCTGGAGATGGTGCTGTAGGTAGTCCAAGGCATTAGCTATGCCTGGGGGGTGTTTGTGGGCAGTAACATCGTTCTTGGAGTGGAGTAATCAGAGGGTCAGAGTTTGTCAGCAGAGGGCAACCAGAGGGCGGCTGTCCACTGAGAATCCCTAAGACTCTGGGAATGAGATCTAATTCTGCTGTGAGGACGACCAGAGTAAAGCACTCCAGGAGATTCCTCAGTTAAATTATACTATAGGATATATTACAACTTATCTCCAGGAGATTCCTCAGAGAATTAGATGAGGCTCCTGGAGGGAATAATCTACAATATATATACTAAAATGTCCTTGTATTCCATTCTTTGGTAACCAGGGGCTGCACAATGAAATTATGTTGGGAGACAACAGGCTTCAGAGTCATGTGTGAGGGATCCCCTTACATCCTCCTCTCCTCCAGACACAATGCAGTGATGATGGTGATAGACTCAGTATCGAAACAGGTGCACTTCATTCCGACACACATGATAGTGACAGTGAAAGGAGCAGCCAGGCTTTTTTTATATCAAGTCTGGAAACTCCATGGTCTTCCAAAGTGTGTAGTCTCAGACCATGGACCTTAGTTCATTACTTGTTTCACCAGAGAGCTTTACTGCCTACTAGGAATAAAGTTGGCGTCCTCTACAGTATGGCACCCCCAAACCAACGGACAGACGGAACGTGTCAACCAAGAATTGGACCAGTACCTCTGGCTATTTGTAAATGAGCGGCAAGACAATTGGTATGACCTCTTACCCATGGCAGAGTTCCAGCACAACAATCACGTCTACTCCACTATCTAACAGCCTCCATTTCTACTCGACACTAGACGTATTCCTCACATGGGCTTTGAACCCCAACAGAATTACTCTGATCTAGAGATGGTCAACAAGTTTACGGAAAGGATGAGAATGGCAATCGAAGAAGTGAAATCCATGATTTGCAAGGCACAGGACAACATAAAAAGATACTATGACCATTGGAGAACTCCAGCTCCAGTGTTCAAATCTGGCGACAAAGTCTTCCTCAACACATTGGATATCCGCACTACACGCCCCTTGTAAGGGGACCCCTAATCTGCGACTCCAGAGCTCGTTCTAGAGCTCTGGAGCGACCCTGTAGCTGATCCAATATTACTATATAATATTGGATCTTACTCCCATCATTCCGAGAGCACTCCATTGCCACCCAATACACTTTCCTTGTTCAGACCCTAGTTACCGATGCAGGGACACAAAGACACTATAGTATATAATGTAAATTATTCCCTCCAGGAGCCTCATCTAATTCTCTGAGGAATCTCCTGGAGGTAGGTTGTAACCATATTTCATAAATTATAACTAACTGAGGAATCTCCTAGAGTCTTCCACTCCGGTCGTCCTTACAGCAGAATTAGATCCTATTGTCAGAGCCCCAGAATTTCTCAGTAGACAGCTGCCCTCCAGTCGCCCTCCGCTAACAAACTCCAGCCCTCTGATCACCCCACTCCAAAGAGATGTCACTCTCTGCGGACACCTCCCCAGCCGTCGCCGACGCCTTAGACTACCTGCAGCACCATCTTCAGGAGTTAACCAAGTGTCAGAACGCTTCAGAACACGTTATTAACAATACCCTCGTGGGCCTAACAGCCCAAATACAACAGCTCACTCAACTGATGACCGGCCCTGCCCCTGCTCTAACAGTCACTCCGTCTCCAATAACAACGTCTCTGCCTCCTGTCAACCCTCCTTTCCTGGTCCCATCCGCCCCGACCAAACAGCAGACGAGGCCAAAACTCCCTTTTCCACCCGGCTTCTCTGGTGAACGAACTTCTGGTCGAGCCTTCTTAAACTCCTGTACGTTATATCTATGCCTGGCTCCAGAGCAGTTCAGCTGCGATGAGGAGAAAATCTTTTGGACACTCACCTTTTTCAAAGACAGATATGCCATGAGGTGGTCTGAGAACCTCTTTCGCCAGGAGGCAGACACCAGTGTTTTTCCTATCCAGTCTTGGGCCGACTTTGAACAACAGTTCCGGAGTCAATTCTTCCTGGTCAATGCAGAAGCGGATGCCGTTAACGCTCTGGAAGGCTCCTCGTACTACCAAGGAAACCGGATGGTAGACGACTACCTGAACCGTTTTCTAACCTTGGTCTCCGACGCTGGATACACTGACCCCCAGACTCTTGTGGTAAAGTTCTGCCGAGGCCTCAAGATGAACATTTAGGGCCAAATCGCCACCATGCTCTTTGGACGACCTGCTGACACTGATCCAGAGGCTTGGTATGCAGCTGCCCGGAGGATCAACCAAGCGCGATTGACCAATGAGGCTTTTCAATCCATGCTCCAGTCAACGACTACAGCACTTACGCGCTCTGCCGTTCCCTGGCCTACCCCTCTCTCGATGTTCCACCTGCCTCAGTCTGTTCTGCCCCCCATTCCTCCGAGACCCGCTCCACCTGTACTATCCAGAGGGATACCTATAGACGTGGACACCATCTGAAAGACGCGCCCTACACCTCCGCAGGGATGTTATCGATGCGGAGAGCCCAACTATCTCGTAAAGGACTGTCCCCACCGTCTAGATGTCTGGAGGTTAACCGCAGAGCAACGGGAAGAATTGATCAAAGATTTAATGGCCTTGAAAGATGCAGTAGCAGAAGAGAAAGTTGGCTCCTCCCCAGAGGAGGATTTTGTTTAGCGCAGCTGGCGAAAAGTGTGCCCCGGTCGCTGCTAGTTAATAGGTTCGCTGTATTAGATGTAGAAGAAGTCAATACAGAAATTCATAAACCTATAGATGCACCCCCTCTCTCCCCCTCTGGTCCGGACAGGACAACGCAACCCCAGAAGCCAAAATGGGAAAAAAGGTTACCCAAACGACTCTCCGTCAACACCCTTGATGTCCGCGGAATGTCGATCATCCTCTCGATAGAAGTCAGTACCACAAACACCAGCGAGGTGCATTCCGTTAAGGTGCTTTTGGACTCTGGAGCCACCGGCAACTTCATAGATCGAGACTTCATCCAAACGCAAGGCATTAACACCCAGAGCATCTCTCGCCCTATACCGGTATACAACATAGACGGTTCCCCTAATGAGGCAGGTCAGATCTCTAAAGTAGTAGACGTGGTTCTCCATTACAAAACCCACTCCGAAAGGACGCTCCTTGCTGTCTCCAGCCTCGGAAGGCAAAGCATGATCCTTGGTTATACTTGGCTCAAGGACTACAACCCGGAGGTCAATTGGCAGACCGGAGAAGTGCAGATGAACCGATGTCCCCCTCGATGCGAAGAATGCTACGTAATACAAAAGGAACAAGCGTCGCAGAAGAGGATGGAGACCAGAGCCCTCGACATTTGCTGGTCTGGATCCTGCCCGGAGTATGTAGAAGATTTGGAAGAGGACGAGGCCCCCGTTCGGACTCAGGAAGCTGAATACGAGCCAGGGGACCAACTCTTTATAACCAGAATCCTCCCGGACTCTACTAGGGAAGATCTATGTGCCACCTCTATGATCTCCCAGAAACTTGCAGAAGAAGCCCGTCGATCTGCAAAGGCATGGAAGGAACCCTTCATTCCGCCTGACTGCATCAGAGGATTTGAGTCCGTATTTGCCAAGGAAGACTTCGACATCCTCCTGGAGCACAGGCAATGGGACTATGCCATCGAACTCATTCCAAGTGCGGAGCCTAAGTCGTCGAAGGTTTACCCTCTGTCTCCAGTGGAACAAAAGGAATTGGACTCCTTCCTAGAAGAATATCTGCGCACCAGACGAATCCGCCCCTCCAAATCTCCCATGGCAGCTCCAGTGTTCTTCATCAAGAAGAAGGATGGCTCACTCCAGTTGGTTCAAGACTATCGAGCACTTAACTCCATGATGGTCAAGAACAAATACCTCCTTCCACTGATCTCCGAACTCGTGTTTCAACTCCACGGAGCCAGATACTTCACCAAGCTAGATGTCTGTTGGGGTTTCAACAACGTTTGCATTAAGCCCGGAGATGAGTAGAAGACGGCCTTCCGAACCAATCAAGGCCTATTCGAACCCTTGGTAATGTTCTTTGGAATGACTAACAGTCTGGCCACCTTCCAAACCATAATAAACAACATCTTCCAGAACCTCATAGCAGAAGGTATTGTGGTGGTCTACCTGGACGACATTCTGATTTTCACCAAGACAGAGGAAGAGCACGCGCAAGTGGTCCGATGGGTGTTACAAGTCTTGAAGAAGAACAAACTCTTCCTCTGCCCAGAGAAGTGCAAGTTCTGCAAGCAACAGATCAAGTACTTGAATCTGGTCATCTTGGAGAACGAAGTTTCCATGGATCCGGTCAAAGTCGCAGAAGTCCGAGAATGGCCTACTCCGGAGAACAAGATGGACGTCCAGGCTTTCCTAGGCTTCTTGAACTTCTACCGGAGGTTTATTCGGGACTTTTCTGCCAAAGCTCGACCCCTCTTTGATCTAACATGCTTTGAACAAGTCTAGACGTGGAGTGGAAGGGAACAGGCAGCCTTTGAGGATCTCAAAACAGCGGTGACCACTGCTTCGGTGTTGGTATCTCTGCAAGAATCGGACCCCTTCCAGATTGAAGCGGATAGCTCGGACTTCGCCACAGGGGCAGTCTTGTCTCAGCAATCGATGATGGACAGAAAATGGCACCCCATAGCGTTCTATAGTAAGTCCTTGTCCTCTGTGGAGCGGAATTACGAAATCCACGACAAGGAAATGCTGGCCATTATCCGCGCGTTAGAAGAGTAGAGGCACTTCTTGGAAGAAGCAATCCATCCAGTGGAAATCTGGACCGACCACAAGAACCTCGAGTATTTCATGACAGCCAAGAAACTTAACCATCGCCAAGCTTGTTGGTCCTTGCATCTGGCTAGATTCGACTTCTTGCTTCATCACCGCCCCGGACGTACTATAGGCAAACAGGACGCACTGTCGAGGAGAGCTGATCACGGAAATGGAGCCTCCAACAATGAGAACGTTGTCCTCCTTTGACTGGAGTTCCTTGCGGTGCGTGCCTTGGAAGGAGTGGAACTGACGGGCGTGGAACAGAAAATCTTGTTCGATATACGCAGAGGAAACCGGAACAGAGACCAAGAGGAACCCATCGCTAAGGTAGCACGAGAGCTCCGACGCTCTGCCAATGGGACAGTGCACTCCTCTGAGTGGTCGAACATAGATGGCCTGCTCCAGTTCTGAGGGAAGATATACGTACCTCAGAGTCTGGACCTACGTAGACAGATCGTAGCCCTCTGCCATGACACCTACATCGCAGGTCACCCCGGATGCTGGAAGACACTAGAACTGATGTCCCGGAACTACTGATGGCCTCAGATGTCTAGGTATATCGGTCAGTATGTGAACACCTGTGATCTCTGCCTCCGGACGAAATCCTGGCGACACTCTCCTGTTGGCAAACTTCAACTGCTTTCTGTTCTGGACGCACGGTGGGATATGCTCAGTGTCAATTTCATGGTCGAACTCCCGGAGTCCTCCAGACATGACGCCGTCATAACTGTAGTAGACTTCGTCTCCAAGAGAGTACACTTCGTTCTGACGCACACGACGGTCACAGCGGAAGGAGCGGCCAGACTCTTTCTTCACCACGTCTAGAAGCTCCACGGTCTCCTGAAGCATGTTGTCTCCGACCGCGGACCCCAGTTCATAGCTTCGTTCACTAAGGAGCTGTACAGGCTACTAGGTATATGACTATCCTCCTCCACAGCTTGGCACCCCCAGACGGACAGACAAACGGAACGCGTCAACCAGGAGCTCGATCAGTTCCTCCGCCTATTTGTTAACGAATGACAGGATGACTGGTACGACCTCCTACCCATCGCGGAATTCCAGCACAACAACCACGTCCACTCCGCGATACAGCAACCTCCGTTCCTACTAGACACTGGACAAATTCCCTGTATGGGCTTTGAGCTGAGCCAAGTCTCCTCTGGACTAGAGACAGTCAACGAATTCATGGAGAGGATGAAGTCCGCCACTGAAGAGGCCAAATCAGCAATCTGCAAAGCACAGAAGGACATGACACAGTACTATAATCGAAGGAGGACTCTAGCCCCTATGTACAAACCAGGAGACCGAGTATACTTAGACATATCAGACATCAAAAATTGGAAGCACCCAGCCGCCCCAAGACATATCTGCCAGACTGACTTCGACGCCATTTTCAATCCCAGAACCATTGCTTCGAGACGCAGCAATCTTGGAGGGGGGGTAAATGTAAGGAGACCCCTCACAGATAACCCCGGAGCGCCCCCCATTGTCTCCCAACATAATTTCATTGTGCAGCCTCTAGTTACCAAAGAATAGAATGCAAGGGCATTTTAGTATATATTGTAGATTATTCCCTCTAGGAGCCTCATCTAATTCTCTGAGGAATCTCCTGGAGGTGAGTTGTAACATACTCCATATTATAATTTAACTGAGAAATCTCCTGGAGTCCACTTCGGTCGCCCTCACAGTATTCAACATGGACGGCTCCCCTAACGAAGCAGGACAAATCTCCGAAGTGGTGGATGTAATCCTTTGTTATAAGACCCACTCTGAAAGGACACTCCTTGCTGTCTCCAACCTTGGGAAACAGAGCATGATCCTCAGCTACACCTGGCTCAAGGACCATAATCCAGAGGTCAATTGGCAAACCAGGGAAGTGCAGATAAATAGGTACCCCTCTCGATGTGAAGAATGCTGTGCGATACGAAAGGAATGAGCGTTGTGGAGGAAAATGGAGGCCAGAGCTGTCAATGTCTGTCGATCCGGACCCCCTCTGGAATATGCAGAAGACTCAGAAGAAGATGAGACCCCCCTCCGGATATGTGAGGTTGACTACGAGCAAGGGGACAGATTCTTCATGACGAGGATTCTCCCGGAACTTGCTGCGGAAGACCTTTGTGCCACCTCTACGATCTCCCAGAAACTTGCGGAAGGAGCCCATCGAGCCTCGGAGATGCGGAAGGGACTTCTCACCCTATCTAACTATGTTAAAGGATTCGAATCAGTGTTTGCAAAGGAAAACTTTGACATCCTTCCAGAGCATAGGCAGTGGAACCACGTGATTGAGCTCATTCCAGGCTCAGAGCCCAAGTCATCAAAGATCTACCCCCTGTCTCTGGTAGAACAAAAGGAGTTAGACTCTTTCCTAGAAGAGAACCTGCGTACTGGGTGAATTCATCCTTCCAAATCTCCCATGGCAGCTCCAGTATTCTTCATCAAGAAAAAGGACAGCTCCCTCCGGTTGGTTCAGAACTACCGAGCACTCAATTCTATGATGGTCAAGAATAAGTACCCCCTCCCACTGATCTCCGAACTCGTATCGCAACTCCACAGAGCCAGATACTTCACCAAGCTGGATGTTTGTTGGGGTTTCAACAATGTCTGTATTAAGCCCAGAGATGAGTGGAAAGCAGCCTTCCGGACCAATCAAGGCCTGTTTGAACCCTTGGTAATGTTCTTTGGCATGACTAATAGCCCGGCCACCTTCCAAACTATGATGAACGACATCTTCCAGGACCTCATAGCAGAAGGTATCATGGTGGTCTACCTAGACGACATCCTGATCTTTACTAGAACGGAAGAGGAGTATGCGAAGACTATCAGACAGGTACTACAGGTCCTACAGGAACACAAACTTTTCCTCCGCCTGGAGAAATGCGAGTTCTGCAAGGAGCGAATCGAGTACTTAAAACTAGTCATCTCGGAAAATAAAGTTTCCATGGATCCGGTCAAGGTTGCGGGAGTCCGAGAGTGGTCTACCCCGGAAAACAAGACGAACATCCAGACTTTTCTGGACTTTGTCAATTTCTACCGAAGGTTCATCTGGGATTTCTCTGCCAAAGCTTAACCCCTCTTCGACTTAACATGCTCTGAACAAGTTTGGACATGAAGTGGAAGGGAACAGATGGCCTTTGAAGACCTCAAGATGGCGGTGACCACTGCTCCGGTATTGATGTCCCCTCAGGACTCAGAGCCCTTTTGGGTTGAAGCAGATAGTTCAGACTTCGCCACAGGAGCAGTCTTGTCTTAGCAGTTGATGGCGGATGGAAAATGGCACCTTGTAGCATTCTACAGTAAGTCCTTGTTCTCTGTGGAGTGGAATTACGAAATCCATGACAAGGAAATGCTAGCCATCATCCATGCACTAGAAGAGTGGAGGCACTTCCTAGAAGGAGCGATCCATCTGGTAAAGATCTGAACCGACCACAAGAACCTCAAGTATTTCATGACAGCCAAGAAACTTAACCATCGTCAAGCCCGTTGGTCCTTGTATTTGGCTAGGTTCGACTTCCTGCTTCACCACCACCCAGAACATACCATGGGCAAACTGGACGCACTGTCGAGGAGAGCTGATCACGGAAACAGAGCCTCGGACAACGAGAACATAGTCCTCCTGCGACTGGAATTCCTTGTGGTACATGCTCTGGAAGGGGTAGAACTGACAGACGTAGAGCAGAAGATCTTGTCTGACATCTGCAAGGAAAACAGGAATGGAGACCAAGAGGAACCTATAGCTAAGGCAGCACGAGAGCTCCAGAGCTCCGCCAATGAGACAGTATATTCCTCAGAGTGGTCGAACGTAGATGGCCTACTCCGGTTCCGAGGGAAGATATACATACTGTGGAGTCTGGACTTATGCAGGCAGATTGTAGCCCTTTGCCATGATACCCAGATCGCAGGACATCCCGGATGCTGGAAGATACTGGAACTAGTGTCCCGGAATTACTGGTGGCCCCAAATGTCTAGGTACATTAGCCAGTATGTGAGTACTTGCAACCTCTGCCTCTGGACAAAACCTTGGCGACATTCTCCTGTTGGCAAGCTTTAACCGCTCTCCATTCCGGATGCACAGTGGGATACCCTTAGTGTCGATTTTGTGGTCGAACTCCCAGAGTCCTCTGGACATAACGCCGTCATGACGGTCGTGGATGCTGTCTCCAAAAGAGTACACTTCATTCCAACGCACACGACGGTCATAGCAGAAGGAGCAGCCCAACTCTTCCTCCATTATGTCTGGAAACTCCATGGCCTCCCGAAACGTGTCGTCTCTAATCGTGGACCTCAATTCGTAGCTCTGTTTACCAAGGAACTGTACAGGCTACTAGGTATACGAATATTCTCTTCTACAGCTTGGCACCCCCAGACAGACGGACAAACGGAACGCATCAACCAAGAGCTCGACCAGTTCCTCTGCCTATTTGTCAACGAACGGCAGAACAACTGGTATGACCTCCTACCCATCGCGGAGTTTCAGCACAACAACCACGTTCACTCTGCAATGCAACAACCTCTGTTCCTACTGAACACGGGACGAATCTCTCGCATGGGTTTTGAGCCGAGACAAGACCCTTCTAGCCTGGAGACGGTCAACGAATTCACCAAGAGAATGGAGTCTACCACCAAGGAAGCCAAGTTCGCAATCCGTAAAGTGCAGGAAAACATGACGAGGTACTACAATCGAAGAAGGTCTCCGGCCCCCATATTCCAACCAGGAGACCGGGTATACCTAGACATGTCAGATATCAAAACGACACGTCTATCTCTGAAGTTGTCACATCGCAGACTGGGACCCTTTGAAATCGAGCACCAAGTAGGGCTGTTAGCCTACTAACTCAAGTTGCCCCACAGATTGAGACAGTTGCACCCAGTGTTCAACGTGGTCAAGTTGTCCGCCGCTCTGGACAATCCGATACCAGGAAGGAAGCTATGAGCCCCACTGCCACCTATTGTCATCGACAGAGAACTGAAATGGAAGGTAGAGAAGATATTGGATAGTCGCTGGCACTGGAGGAGGTTCCAGTTCCTGATTAAGTGGAAAGGTTTCAGCAGAGAGCACAACTCTTAGGAGGTGGCCTCTGATATCAAGGTGCCAGACCTTGTTGCGGAATATTACTGAAAACACCCAGCTGCCCCAAGACACATCTGCTAGACAGACTTCGACACTCTTTTCAAGCCTGGAACCATTGCTTCAAGGTGCAGCAACCTTGGAGGGGGGGTAAATGTAAGAGGACCCCTAATCCACGACTCCGGAGCCCGTTCTAGAGCTCCGGAGCAACCCTGTAGCCGATCTAATATTACTATGTAATATTGGGTCTTACTCCTATCATTCCGAGAGCACTCCGTTGCCACCCAATGCACTTTCCTTGTTCAGACCCTAGTTACCGATACAGGGACATAAAGACACTGTAGTATATAATGTAGATTATTCTCTCCAGGAGCCTCATCTAGTTCTCTGAGGAATCTCCTAGAGTCTTCCACTCTGGTCGCTCTTACACCCCTCACAGAAACTCTCACACCGACGGCTTGGCCCCTTTGTAGTAGAACAGCAGATCGGACCTATGGCCTATCGCTTAAGGCTGCCATACTGAATGAAGCAACTCCATCTAGTATTCAACGTAGTGAAGCTCACTCTGGCTCTGAATGACCCGATTATAGGATGCAAAACAAAAGATCACCCACCGCCCATAGTCATCAACAGAGAAGTGGAGTGAGAAATAGAGAAAATACTCGATAGCTGTTGGCACTGGAGAAGATTCCAGTATCTCATTAAGTGAAAGGGATACGGCCGCAAACACCCCAGAGCTCCAAGACACATCTGACACACTGAGTTCAACAACATTTTTCATTCCAAGTCCATTGCTCCGAGACGTAGCAACCTTGAAAGGGGGGTGAATGTAAAGGGACACCTCTATTTCTATCCCTGAACAGCATGACAACACTCCAGAGCTACCTTAGCCTGTTTAACTAGTAATACTTAAACACACTAGTTTAGCTCCAATCCCGCTCACCCTAATACTAAGGAATATATATAATGTAAAAGATCCCTCCAGGAGCCTTATCCTAATCTCTGAGGATTCTCCTGGAGGTGAGTTGTATCATAACTACTAACTGTAATATTAACTGAGGATTCTTCTAGAGTCTCGTGCCCAGTTGCCTGTGAGGGCGACTGGAATAGAGCACTCTGGAAGATTCCTCAGAGAATTAGATGAGGCTCCTGGAAGGAATAATCTACAATATATACTAAAATGTCCTTGCATTCCATTCTTTAGTAACCAGGGGCTGCACAATGAAATTGTGTTGGGAGACAATGGGGGGTACTCCAGAGTCATATATGAGGGGTCCCCTTACATTGCTCTTACATGAGGGGTCCTCTTATAGTTGCTCTTTTGTCTGCACCCCTAACACCAAACCTTACAGATGTGATATAATCCAAGTATGTACTTAGCTAAGCTTTTCCAGTCTGCTGTCCTATCATATAACAGAAAATAATAATTTAATAATATAATTTCTCTTATATTTTATATTATCACTAAATTTTGCTCCTGAACTTCTGTTGTCTACTCCTATAGAATCATAATATAGACTATGTAAGAGGACCCCTCACACATGACTCCAGAGCACCCCCTGTTGCCTCCCAACACAAATTCATTGTACAGCCCCTGGTTACCAAAGAATGAAATGCATAGTATATATTGTAGATTATTCCCTCCAGAAGCCTTATCTAATTCTCTGAAGAATCTCCTGGAGGTAAGTTGTAACATATTCCATAGTATAATTTATCTGAGAAATCTCCTGGAGTGCTCTGCTCCAGTCGCCCTTACAGACTAGTTACTTATACTCCTCCTATTCCAAACTTAGTATAAGTACTCCATTAGTTACATCCTAGTTCCTTAGTTCATAGATTAACGTCTATAATGTCTTTAACGTCTTTTACGTGTCCTATCCTTACTCCTATCAATCTATACCACTCCTCTCCTGAACTTCTGGCAACAATTCAGTCCTCCTGAAATATATAACCACATACGCAACAGAAGATTGAGGCACAGTATATGTAAGGGGACAGCCTGAGATCGCTTAGATAACCTAGTAGGGTTTGCATCAGCTGGCATTCCTATGGATCCTCAGAGTTCGCGGTCTATAGTTCCCTTCCCTCTAGTTTGGGTCTCCATCACAGTACTACATAGCTATATCTGGTAGTATAGTTATTATTGTCCTGATGTACATGTCCATGGTGACTGGCGCACAGACCAGGCTAGTCTAATATAAGTAGCTAGTGATGTATGGTAGAATACCTTACCTCAATAATAGTTTGAGCTCCTGGGCTATCCATCGCTCTGACTTAAGATGCCTCATCTATTATATTCGAGTGTGTTCTGGTGTACCTCCGAGTGCGCCCTTACAGTACACAAGCTAAGGCTAAGGTTGTTTCCCACTTTTGTTGTTAACTCCCTTTCATTCCAGAGTAACTCTGTTCCACTCCAGGTCACTCCGCTCCTGCTCTGCATGTTTCTGACATGTCCTCTCCAAAGCCTGCCCAAGTTGCATTTGCTATTTCTTTCTAGATTGAGTTCTGGGTATATTCAGTGTTTTACTCAAGACATCCCCCTGGGCCCAGTCTTTTTACTCTCAATAGATCTGCTGAAAGAGTGCAAAAGGGAATTGCATACTGGGACAAACAAAATAATGATGTGCCAGCTCCCAATTGCATACTAAAGGTCTGAGAGGAGATAATCAAAGATGAAGGTTTATAAATAATTAAAAAAGTAGAATTATACACAGCTCCAATAAAGTATATGTTGGTTGTTGTAAAATGAATGTAAGATCTCTCTAGATTGTTGTTGCATAGTGTAAGGGCGACCGGAGCAGAGCACTCTAGGAGATTCCTTAGAGAATTAGATGAGGCTCCTAGAGGGAATAATCTATAATATATACTATGCATTCCATTCTTTGGTAACTAGGGGCTGCACAATGAATTTGTGTTGGGAGGCAACAGGGGGTGCTCTGGAGTCATGTGTGAGAGGTCCCCTTACACATAGCCTCCTTAAGGTGTTAACCTTTATGCACTATATATCACAAAAGGTCACTTACTAATTTGTAATGGATGATTTGATACTTCAAAGAGTTCAAAAATACAAAGTTAAATAAGTGACAAAAGATGCTGTTAAGTCTGAGGTCTAATCCTCAGACAGGGAGTCCTTATATACAGAATTGTGATGGTCTGTGTACTAGGACAAATCATTACATGCTACTACCTATTGTTCTATATATAGTAGTGCCTTTGTGCTAGGAATAGTGATAACTTAACCATATGGAGGCTGTCCTTTGTTCTAAGAAAAGGACAGATGACTATCTTATGGGTAATTAATGAAGTCCATATACAAATATTGAGGCCTTCATATCTCTACTGATATTGATCACCTTGAGGTTGTTCTAGGCTCATTCTGAGTGGTATAAAGAGGGCTTCTACTGAGCCTAGAACTGAAGCTTATATTGTGGCGGTTTCCGAGATATTAGCAATTTAATAAATGGTACTATGGTGGTTACTGTAAGGGGATATCTAGGATTGTGCTTAGTAAGTTCTGAGGGTCTGTTCTATTAGTGGCCCAGTGACAGATCGTATATTGCACTCCCACTGTTCCTAAGTCTTCCCTGTCTATGTCATGTAGTATGATGCCTTCTAATCTATAATTGGACAATTGTGATTACTGATCTATGCACATGTGACTGTGTGTGTGATCGTCTAGTATAGAATATATATACTAGCAAGCTGTCATAGATATACTTCACTTGAATCTCAACTTAGCTTCCAGGACTATCCATTAGCTTAAAGGGTGATTGCCCCTGAGTAACTCCCTTACAGTTACCAGTTGTTCTGCCTAATATCTCGGCCAATACTGATTGCTTTGAGACGTGACTAGTATCTATCAAAAGGTCTTTTCAAGGGCTTTCTGTAGCTGTTAAGACCGTGAGAATCATCAAAGAATTGGTGGAGATATGGCCAAATGAAGTTTGTGACAGACTCAAGATTACCATCTTTATCTACAGCCTGGCAAGAGGCTCGAGACCCACCTATCATATGAGAGAGGATTCCCAGAGTAGGACTAGAAGAGTGGTCACCTAGTGTTTAGGAGTAGTGCTGCCTTATTCATTTGGCCTTGTTATATTTGAGAATTCGGAGGTTTTTTTTGTCTTGCTTTCTTTGTTGTTTCTTTGCTTTGTAATCATAATAAAATACTCTAGGGCACAGAGAGAAACTAAAGCATCATACCTCCATCACCATCCCTTTCTGCTGCTCTAGAGCTTAATAGCTATCTTGAGTGACTAAGTCTCTATTTTTCTAAGTATTCTTCTTTACTTTCTAAAAACCACCATATCTCTCCCTCTACAGGAATTCGAGCCCCAATGGACTTGGGCATTCACTTACGCTAGGAGTTAACCACTCACTATATGTTATTGGAGTCGGCTTCTAGTTATATGGTTAGCTAAAGAAGAGCCTACACAACAGCACAGGAGTTCTAGGTAGTTCTTCTGTATCGATGGCAAGCTAGACTACTAGACTAGGTAAGGGCAGTAGTATTACAACGCAAAATGAATGCACATCTTAGAAAGCCTATTATAGTGAGATCTATCTCAAGTGGATTCATAAAATACTTTGTTATTATTTCTTTCAGTTATTTGTGTTCCACCCCTCTATCCCCCCTTTTCTCAAGCCCCCTTCGTTATTTGATCATCTCCCCAGTGTGTAAGGGCGACTGGGGCACAAGACTCCAGGAGAATCCTTAGTTAATATTACAGTTAGTAATTATGATACAACTCACCTCCAGGAGAATCCTCAGAGATTAGGATAAGGCTCCTAAAAGGATCTTCCATATTATATACTAGGTTTACATTTTTTGTGTCAGGGTCAGTGTGATTGGAGCTATACTAGTATGTTTAAGTATTACTTTAGTAATACTTGAACAGGCTTAGGTTGCTCTGGAGCATCATTATACAGTTTAGAGGTAGAAATAGAGCTGTCCCCTTATACAGTGCCTACTTGTTTAGTGTACAATTGTGAAACATTTCGGAGATTTTTCTATTTTCATTTTTTATCACCATTGTCTTGTGATCAATTCCCTTTGATCCCTATCAGCATCCCCACTGCTATTTCCTTTTAGAATCTTCTTTATCCTTTGTTAGTTTTCTCTCTGTTGCTGGCTTGTGATTTAGAACTCCTTAGTATCACAAAAGGTCACTTACTTATTTGTGATTGATGTTTTAGAACTTGAAAGGTTCAAAAATGCAAAGTTTAGACAGTGACAAAAGAAGTTGTTAAGTCTAAGGTCTAATCCTCAGACTATGAGTTCTTAAATACAGCAAAGTGATAGTCTGTACACTAGGACAGATCATCACATGCTACTATCAATTGTTCTACATATGGTAGTGCCTTTGTACTGTAAATAGTGATAACTTAACCTTATGGAGGCTGTCTTTTGTTCTAAGAAAAGGACAGATGACTATTTATGGGTAATTAATAAAATCTATGTACAAACATTGAGGCCTTCATATCTCCACTAATATTAGTTGCCTTGAGGTCATTTTAGGCTCATTCTGAGCTATATAAAGAGGGCTTCTGATGAGCCTAGAACCAAAGCATTGATCATAGCAGTTTTGAGATATTGGTAATTTAATAAACAGTACTATAGTAGTTACCAGTTGATCTGCCTGATATCTCAGCTAATGTAAGAGCGACTAGGCACGAGACTCCAGGAGAATCCTCAGTTAATATTACAGTTAGTAGTTATGATATAACTCACCTCCAGGAGAATCCTCAGAGATTAGGATGAGGCTCCTGAAGAGATCTTTTATATTATATACATCCCTTAGTGTCAGGGTGAGTGGGATTGGAGCTAAACTAATGTGTTTAAGTATTACTAGTTAAACAGGCTAAGGTAGCTCCAGAGTGTTGTCATGCCGTTCAGGGGTAGAAATAGAGATGTCCCCTTACAGCTAATATTGATTGCCTTGAGATATGACTGTATAAGGAGACCCCTCACACATGACTCTAGAGCCCATATTAGCCTCTGTTAGGGTGCTGTCACACACAAGGCAAAGACCCTTAAGCTTTGATGAGTAGTCCCAGAAGCTAAGGTGAGATTCAACTGAGGTATATCTACGACAGAATACTAGTATTTATACTACTAGAATGTCAAGGCACGGATCATACGGTGCCTGACAGATAATCACACGAAGTCCAATATTAGAACTAGAGGCATCGCACGATGTGTTACAGAAGGGAAAGGAAGAAGAGAGTGAGAACGCAATCAGAAGAATAACGGCCCTTAGGTGGGAGCCTACCTAACTTACTAAGTGTACCTCTAGGGTGTTCCCTTACAGCCTCCCAGAGAGACCCTGCAGCTAATCAAATATTACTATGTAATATTTAAACTCACTCCATTGTTCTAAGCATACTTCGTTGTCTCTTATACAATTTCATTGTTCAGACCCTGGTTACCAAAAGCAGGGACGTGAGGACACTGTAATATATATATTGTAGATTATTCCCTCTAAGAGCCTTATCTAATTCTCTGAGGAATTTCCTGGAGGTAGGTTATAACATATTCCATATAGTATAATTTAACTGAGGAATCTTCTGGAGTGCTCTTGTAAGAAAGCTAAACTCCAAGCCGGAATAAAGCCAACTGCCCTTTGTTCAGCGATTGACAAAGAGAACTCAATAGAGTTCCATTAGATTCTCTATACTACTTATACAATTACTACATAGTCTGTGTACTACTTTCCCATGACTATCATGTGACCTATCATGTGACATCATGTGATGTGACACTTGTGACACTTTCCCACACTCTCTTCTGTGTAGTAAGTCCAAGATAAAAGAAAAAGAAAAGAAAAGAAATATAAATATTGACTTAGCTATTTTGCCAAGTCATGACAGCTCTGCTCTGGTTGCCCTTACAGACTAACATCAATTGAAAGGTCTTTTTGAGGGCTTTCCATAGTTGTTGAGACCATGAGAATTGTTGAAGAATCAATGGAGATATAGCCAAATGAAGTTTGTGATAGTTAGGTGATTGTAAAATATTCTAGAAGGACATGTGACTATGGGACTTTTGGGCATAGACTATATAAGAATAGTATAAGTAGTAGGTAAAATACAATAGGAAACTCTATCAAGTTCTTCCTAAACATTTACCTATGGTGAACTCTAAGATCTTCACAGTCTAATATTAACACAAATGCTACTTTCTACAGTAAATTTGCTTGTAGTATAACAGTGCACAATTGGGAACTAGTACCATATCTTATTGTTTGTCCTAGTATACAATTCCCATTTGCACCCTTTTAACACCAACTTAGGAGAGAAATAATATTGACAAAATAAAAATACAAGTATTACAAAAAGCCACTTACTATTAGGAAACCACTCAGAGGCAATAACCCTTAAAGCTAGGTAAGAGTCCCAGAAGCTAAGTGTCATATGACAGAAAATACCTATTTAATAATATAATATTTTATATTATTACTAATTTTTCACTCCTAAACTCCTGTTGTCTACTCCTATAGGATCACAATGTAGACTAGTTACTTATATAAGTACTCCAGTAGTTACATCCTAGTTCCTTAGTTTGTAAATTAAAGTCATTTATGTTATTTACCATCTATCCTTACTCCTATCAATCTATATACCACTCTACTCCTGAACTCCTGGCAACAATTTTGTCCTTCTAAAATACATAACCACACACGTGACAGTAGATCGAGGTACAACACACATGTCACAAACTTTATTCAGCCATATCTTCACCAATTCTTCGACAATTCTCACAGTCTTAATGGTTATGGAAAGCCCTTGAAAAGACCTTTTGATAGATACTAGTCACGTCTTGAAGCAATCAGTATTGGCTGAGATATTAGGCAGAACAACTGGTAACTACTATAGTACCATTTATTAAATTGCCAATATCTCGGAAACTGCCATGATCTAAGCTTCAGTTCTAGGCTCAGCAGAAGCCCTCTTCATACCACTCAGAATGAGCTTAGAACAACCTCAAGGCAATTGATATCAGTGGAGATATGAAAGCCTTAATGTTTGCACATGGACTTTATTAATTACCTATAGATAGTCATCTGTTCTTTTCTTAGAACAAAGGACAGCCTTTATATGGTTAGGTTATCACTATTCCTAGCATAAAGGCACTACCATATGTAGAACAATAGGTAGTAGCATGTGATGATCTATCCTAGTGCACAGACTGTAAGGAGACAGTACTAGGATTGCTTAGATGACTTAGTAAGGTGTGTATTATCTAGCGTACCCATAGATCCTTGGAGTCTATGGTCCATAGTTCCCTTCCCTCTAGTTCAGGTCTGCCATCAGTACTATATAGCCTTATTAGGTATAGTAGTTATTAATGTCCTGATCTGTATTGTTATGACTTGACAAAACGGCTAAGTTATTATTTATATTTCTTTTCTTTTTCTTTTCTTTTCTTATTAGACTTACAACTACAAGAGAGAGTGTGGGAAAGTATCATGTGACTTTGTCACAATGTCACAATAGGTATGATGGATGTCACATCACAGTTACAGTGTGTCACATGATTAGAGTAACATATGGACCATGGGAGAGTAAGTGCATAGCCACAGTAGTGAAATGTATAAGTAGTAGAAAATTAAACGAGAACTCCATCAAGTTCTTTTTGTCAAACACTGAACAAAGAGCAGTTGGCTTAATTCCGGCATAGAGTTTGGCTCTCTGACATGCGTGGCCATAGCGACCAGCATACAGAACAGGCTAGTCTAGTATATATAGCTAGTAATGTATAGTAGAATACTTTACCTCAACATTGATTAGAGCTCCTGGGCTATACATTACTCTTACTTAAGACACCTCCTTTACTAACATCGAGTATGTTCTGGGTCGCCTCTAAGTGATCCCCTTACACAGACCATCACAATTCTGTATATAAGGACTCCCTGTCTGAGGATTAGACCTCAGACTTAACAACATCATTTGCTGCTTGTCTAACTTCACTTTTTTGAGCTTTTCAAATATCCAAACCATCAATTACAAATCAGTAAGTAGCCATTTGTGATAGCATGAGCTGAGGCCAAGGTTGTTGCCCCACTTTTGTTGTCAACTCCCTTCCACTCTGGAGTAATTCCATCCTACTCCGGGTAACTCTGCCTCGCTCCACTCAGTCCTTGACACTCAGGTGATATTCAAGTAAGGATCGATCTACCTATACAAGTGACTATATATACTATAATCGATGGTCTGTGTACCATAGTTACATAAGCACTAACTAATAATACTGCTAGTCCTATTTATAGAACAGGCACCATCAAGGTGATACCAGATAAGAGAGTAAAGGAGAAATAGGAAGGCAACTTACTAAGTTAGATTAGCCCTTTAGATTGGAGCTTACTCAGCAGTCTAGGCTGTTCCTAGGGTATCCCCTTACACTTACTGATTTGTGATTGGTTGATTTATATTCAAAT
>Ga0153991_1000068_pt1 | contig 22886 bp, 19 predicted proteins | sample TSNC075MetaG_FD_104681 | JGI IMG/M metagenome (GOLD analysis project Ga0153991, IMG submission 104681) | Attine ant fungus gardens microbial communities from North Carolina, USA - TSNC075 MetaG | ecosystem: Host-associated > Fungi > Mycelium > Unclassified | place: USA: North Carolina, Jones...
GAGGCAGTGATGTATAAATCACATTCTTCCCGGATAGGGGGAGATATAGGAGCTACACGAATATCTATCAAAAAAGATGTTTGTGCGAGTGATCTGTAGCTAATAGATGTCTACACAAGCAGTTGCTGAGTTAAATTTGACCACACATAAGGGACTACCATGTCAATATCTCTGCAAACGGGGGCGATGGAAGAACTCTCAAGATCCTACTTGTCCCTAAAAATTTAGCCTTGTTCTTCACGTCGTCAGATTAAAACTTTCAACACTCACTACAGCAATCCGCTAGACGGATGTCCAAGCCTGCCACAAGGCCACCAAAGCCCTTTGTATATATCAATCCAGGATGTGATACAGCACACCTGGAATAGTTTCAACTGTTCCGATTCCAGTAAGCCAAAAAAAAAACAAAATAGAAGGCTAGCGGACAGTGTAAGGGGACACCATCTTTCCACTCTGGACATGCTAATCCATCCCTCAGGAACCACCCTGAGACTATAAATGTTACTGTGTGATATTTATAGCAGCCTGACTCACTGCCAGCACTCTGACCCTGTAGAGCTAGAGATGCAGGGACAGTAACAGTATATGTACCCTAGAATACCCCTCCAGGAGCCTCATCTTATTCTCTGAGGATTTTCCTGGAGGTGAGTTGTACACAATTATCTAAGTGTAGAATTAACTGAGGATTCTCCTGGAGCCCCATTCCAGTCACCCTCACAGACAGGAGATCATGGAATGCTATAGGACAATATGTAAAATGACAATGCAGTGACACCGATAGGAAATTTGGAGATGCAATAGGATAAGTTGGTCCTGAAATAACATTAGAAATGCATGCCTTTTCAAGAGGAGTCAAAAAAAAAAAGATTATGCACATATATTGGTAGTAATTTTTTATGGTTTTGGGCCTGTCTCTAATACATCATATCCTATTTTATTCTTTCAGTTTTTATCATCTTGCTTATAAATTTTGGTATTGCATCTTTTTTTCATTCCATAATTGAAATATCTAACTTATCTTGGTAGGTTATTGAAGATTATTTGGTCTACTACATATGCTTATTCTGGTCTTTTGTTTTTTGGCACTAGATACTTTTTCAACCACATTATTTTGTATTGCTTCTATTCTTATTTCTATGTTAGGCATATTTAATCCTTCTATCTCTCTTGGTTGTGATGCTTCTTTCCAATTCATGGTTGTTTTTTTGTCATTTCATAGAAAGGTTTTTATTTGTTTTTCTATTTTTTCTTGGATGTCTTTGGCATTCCATTAACTATGGCTAGAAATAGAGCTCTTGATTGGACTAATGATTTTAGTATTAGTTCTTTTTTATTTGTTGACAAGTTGAGTATTGTCCATACATTTAAAACATCTCTTTGTTTCTTTAGTATTGAGTTCTATTGTGTTACTTGGTTTATTTTGTTACCCATATAACTTTCTAGTGTTTTTAATGTTTTTCTGTCACAAACTTCATTCAGCCATATCTCCATCAATTCTTCAATGATTCTCACAGTCTTAATGGCACCAAGAAGCCCTTAAGAAGACCTTTTAATCAATACCAGTTACATCTTGAGGCAATTAATATTGGCTGAGCTATTGAGCAAATCAGTAGGTAACTATCATAGTACCACATATTAAATTGCCAATATCTTGGGAACTGCCATGATAAATGCTTTTCTTCTAAACATCAGAGAAGCCCTCTTCATATTGCTCAGAATGAGCCTAGAATGACCTCAAGGCAATCAATATCAGTGGAGATATAAAGTCCTCAATGTTTGCACATAGACTTTATTAATTACCCATAGATAGTCATTTTTCCTTTTCTTAGAATAAAGGACAGCCTCCATGTAGTTAAGTTATTGCATTTTCAAGTACAAAGGCACTACCATATATAGAACAATAGGTAGTAGTATGTGATGTTCTGTCCTAGTGCTCAGACCATCACTTTCATGTATATAAGGACTCATAGTCTAAGGATTAGACCTCAGACTTAACAACATCTCTTGTCACTGTTTAAACTTTGCTTATAAGCACTTTTTGAATCTAAATTCATCATTTACAAATTAGTAAGTGACCATTTGTGATAATGTCATATGTCTCTTACTTTCTTAGTATTACTATGACAATTTAATTTATTTCCTAGTTTTTCTGGGTGTAATACACTGTACAAATTATTAGAGGCCAGTTGGGAGCTTACTGTCCTCTATTTTCTTTTGTTGACTCTTATAGTGTTTCTATTACCCTGAAAGACATACCTTAGAACTACTCCTTATCTAAGTTGACAAAGAGAACTTGATAGAGTTTCCATTAGATTTCTTATACTACTTATACATAAAAGTAGCCCTAACTCTACTCTACTCTTCTGCAAATCCATACAAGTGGTTACTATCTCATATGTTCAATAATTAAATGAAATGAAAAGAAAAAGAAAATAAATATTGACTTATGTAAGGGCGACTAGGTACAAGACTCCAGGAGAATCCTCAGTAATATTACAGTGTGTGTTTATGATACAACTCACCTCTAGGAGAATCCTCAGAGATTAGGATGAGGCTCCTAGAGGGATCTTCTACCTTATATACTAAGTGTACATTCCTTGGTGTCAGGGTCAGCGTGATCAGAGCTATACTAGTGTGTTTGAGTATTACTTTAGTAATACTTGAATAGGCTAGGGTTGCTCCAGAGTGTCGTTATACAGTTTAGGGGCAGAAATAGAGGTGTCCCCTTATAACTTAGTTGTTTTACCAAGTTATAATATACCCTTTTCTTTCTTCTCTTCCTTTGCTAATAGTTTTTGGCTATGTGCACTAGAGGGTCTAGTTAAGGTTTTTAGTGAAGTTATATCAAAGAGGATAGATGTTAATGAGACTTTGAGTAGCATCTTTCAAGGCTGTTCTAAGACAAGGAAGAGTACTGATTCCTCAGAGTAAGACAGAGGAAATTGTTAGGGGACCACTTAGAGGCAATCACCCTTAAGCTAGTGGATAGTCCCAGAAGCTAAGTTGAGATTCAAGTGAAGTATATCTATGACACATTGCTAGTATATATAGTATACACTAGATGATCCCATGAACAGTCACATGCACATAGATTCATAATCACAATAGTCCTAATATAGATTAGAAGGTATCACACCACATGATACAGACAGGAGAAGCTAGGAATAATGGGAATGCGATACAAATAGATATAGAGCTTCTAGTAGATACAAGCTCACCAGACTTACTAAGCATTACCCTAGATGCTATTCCCTTACAGAAACACAAAAAGAGAAAACTTGCCATTCTCTTCTCTTTCTGGTCTGTATTTATCCTAACTAGGTATTGTGATATTGTTACAATGAAGCAATACTACTTGTAACTAAGGGTAACTAGTTAAGTAATAGTCTAGTAACAGAAGTGACAAGTTGAGTCAGAGTCTATGAATAGGTTAGTCTGATGTTGTCCTATTTAGCTCAAGTCCAAAGATAGAAAGAAATTGTTTGAGATTTCTCTGACGAGTCCTGTCTATACTATGAGCCCAATGTTCATTTAGAGTCATTAGACATTTTTGTAATGTCTTCATCCAACAGTGCTAGTATCTCATCTACTAACCACTTGTTATCAGACCATAGTTGATAATAACTGTAGTTCCACTTGATGTTCATAACATCTGCTAACATTTCCAGTAATCATTGTCAATTCTTATTACTGCCCTTTTTAGACCCTCAAAAGTTAATATATCCTCCTAGCTATATTATAATTCATCTTGGATCTGGCTTAGTAGTATATCCTTGACCACTTTCCTTAGGGAATGGTCATCCCAGCAGATACAGTTCTGGTATTTTGCAAACTATATGAAATAGCTCACAGTCTTACCCTTGTTAGAAAAAGAGATAGCCATAATAGTATTCTTGTTGTCATCTTCTGAAGAGTAGGAGCTGAAAATATTTGAAAGTCTTTGGACAAAGGCAGACCAGTCCTTAAAAAAGTCTAGGTTCTGGTAAAGGTCTGGTTCATTAATAAATAGCTCAAAGTAATCCAATGTCATCTCTTGTAGATAGGAGATAGCAAAGAATATTTTCTCAGGGTTCTTGTTGAACTCTCTTTCACAGGCTCGGAAATAGATTTGATATTGGAAAATAAAGACACATAGTGTAAGACTTTAGCCAAGATGACTTAAATCTACTCCAAGTCTGAGTTGACAAGAAGAACTTGATAGAGTTCTCATTCATTTCTATACACTACTTATACAACTACTACATGGTCTGTGTACTATTTTCCCACACTCCTCATGTGATGTGATTATGTGACATCCTATCATATGACCATGACTATGTGACACTTGTGACATAACACTTCCCTGCACTTCTTATGTATAGTAGGTCCAAAAGAAAAAAAAAAGAAATATAAATAATAACTTAGCTGTTTTGCCAAGTCATGACATGTAGCTTGTCAGGGCTCCTTCCACTGGCTCCTCTATGCCACAATATCATTTCTTTTGAGAGGGGTTTACCTATCTCAAGAGGACTAGTAGTAGTGATTGCAAGTTTATACCAGGGAATGTTGGGGGAACTATTTGGATAGACATTGTAGATAGTTTAGTATCTTCATCTTCTAGATTGTTTAGGATAGCTTCTTTATAGGAGTTATTTGACTGGGGTTGAGGAGAACTCTCTAGAGGTTATTAAGCAGAGCCCATTATATATATGTGATGTTCTAAGTGGAGGTCTGTGTAAGGGGACCCCCCACACATGACTCCAGAGCCTGTTGTCTCCCAACATAATTTCATTGTGCAGCCCCTGGTTACCAAAGAATGGAATGCAAGGACGTTTTAGTATATATATTGTAGATTATTCCCTCTAGGAGCCTTATCTAATTCTCTAAGGAATCTCCTGGAGTGCTCTATTCTGGTCGCCCTCATAGCAGAATTAGATCTCATTACCAGAGCCTTAGGGATTCTCAGTGGACAGCCGCCCTCCGGTTGCTCTCTGCTGACAAACTCTGACCCTCTAATTACTCCACTCCAAGGACGATGTTGCTGCCCACGGACACCCCCCCAGGTATAGCCGATACTTTGGGCTACCTACAGCACTATCTCTAGGAGCTGACCAAACAACAGAATGCTTTGGAATATGCTATAAACACCACTCTCGTGGCCTTGACCACCCAATTACAACATATCACCTAACTTATGACCAGCTCTGCTCTTGCATCAACTGTCACTCTGCCTCCAATACCTGTGTCTCCCCCTCCGGTTAGACCTCCCTTCTCTGCTCTGGCCGCTCTATCTAAACAGCGAGCGAGGCCAAAACTCTCCTCTCCCACAGACTTCTCTGGAGAACGGAGCTCCAGACAAGCCTTCCTTAACTTCTGCATGCTGTATTTGTGCCTGGCCCCGGAGCAGTTCACTTGCGACAAGGAAAAAATCTTCTGGACCCTTGCCTTCTTCAAGGATGGACATGCTGCGAAGTGGTCCGAGAACCTCTTTCACCAGGAGGCAGACACCAGCATTTTTCCAATTCAATTCTGGACCGACTTCGAACAACAATTCCAGAGTCAATTCTTTTTAGTCAATGCAGAAGCAGACGCTATCAACACTTTGGAGGGGTCTTCATACTATCATGGGAACCAAACAGTAGACAATTACTTGGACAGTTTCCTAATCTTAGCCTCAGACGCCGGATACACAGACCCCCAGACCTTGGTAGTCAAATTCTGCTGCGGACTCAAATTGAATGTCCAGAGTCAGATCACCACTATACCTTTCGAACGACCCGCCGACACTGATCCGGAGGCCTGGTATGCAGCAGCCCAGAGGATCGACCAAGCGTGGTTGGCAAATAAAGCGTTCCAATCTATGTTCCAGTTGACAGCTGTGATCCCTGTACGCTCTGCCCCTACTCGACCAACCCCTTTCTCTGTACTCTGCTCTCCTCCAGCAGCTCCACCTCTCATTCTGCCAAGACCCCCTCCGCCTCCACCTATACCATCTGGAGGAATACCCATGGACATAGACACAGTCCAGAAAATGCGCTCCTTACCTCCATGAGGTTGCTATTGCTGCGAAGAGGCCAACCATCTTGTGAAGGACTGCTCCCACCATTTGGACGTCTGGAGGTTAACCGCAGAGCAAAGAGAGGAATTGATTGAAGATTTAATGGCCCTGAAGGATTGTTAGGGCACAGTCACACACAAGGCGAAGACCCTTAAGCTTTAATGAGTAGTCCCAGAAGCTAAGGTAAGATTCAACTGAGATATATCTACAACAGGAAGCTAGTACTTATATTACTAGACCATCAAGGCACAGTTCACATGGTACCTGACTGATAATCACACACAGTTCAATATTAGAACTAGAGGCATCACATGTTATGACACAGAAGGGAAAGGAAGGAGAGAGTGAGAATGCGATCAGAAGGATAACAGCCCTTAGGTAGGAGCCTACCCACATCACTAAGCATACCTCTAGGAGTATTCCCTTACAAGGATGCAGTAGAGGAAGAGGAGATTTGCTCAGCCCCAGAGGAGGATTTTGCTTAGTGCGGCTGGTGAAAAGTGTGCCCCAGTTGCTGCTAGTTAATAGGTTCGCTGTATTAGACATAGAAGAGGTCAATACAGATATATATGAGCCTATAGACACACCCTCTCTCTCCTCCTCCACTCCGGACAGGACAATGCAACCCCAGAAACCAAAATGGGAAAAGAGGTTACCCAAACGACTCTCTGTCAATACCCTCAACACCTGCAGAACGTTAATCATCCTCCTAATAGAAGTTAGCACCACAGACACCAGTGAGGTGCATTCTGTCAAGGCGCTTTTGGACTCTAGAGCTACAGGCAACTTCATAGATCAAGACTTTGTTCGTACAAAGGGTATTAACACCTGGAGCATCTCTCGCCCCATACTAGTGTACAACATGGACGGCTCCCCTAACGAGGTAGGCCAGATCTCTGAAGTTGTAGATGTAGTCCTCTGTTACAAAACCCACTCTGAAAGGACACTCCTCGCTGTTTCCAGCCTCGGAAAGCAAAACATGATCCTTGGTTATACCTGGCTCAAGGACCATAACCCAGAGGTCAATTGGCAAACCGAAGAAGTACAAATGAACTGATGTCCTCCTTGATGTGAAGGATGCTGTGTGATACGAAAGGAACAAGCGTTGTGGAAGAGGATGGAGAGTAGAGCCCTCAATGTCTGCCAGTCTGGACCCCCTCTAGAGTATGTGGAAGACTCAGAAGAGGACGAGACCCCTATTTAGACTCGAGAAGTTGAATATGAGCAAGGGAATAGACTCTTCATGACCAGAATCCTTCTAGAGCCTACTGCGGAAGACTTATGTGCCACCTCTATGACCTTCCAGAAACTTGCAGAAGGAGCTCGTCGATCTGCAGAGGCATGGAGAGAATCTTTCATTCTGCCTGACTGCGTCAGAGGATTCAAGTCCGTATTTGCCAAGAAAGACTTTGACATCCTCCCAGAGCACAGGCAATGGGACCATGCTATCAAACTCATTCCGGGTTCAGAGCCTGAGTTGTCAAAAGTCTACCCTCTATCTCCGGTAGAACAAAAAGAGTTGGACACCTTCCTAGAGGAGAATCTGCATACCAGACGGATCTGCCCCTCCAAATCCCCCATGGCAGCTCTAGTGTTCTTCATCAAGAAGAAGGATGGCTCACTCTGGCTGGTTCAAGACTATCGTGCACTCAACTCCATGACAATCAAGAACAAGTACCTTCTCCCACTGATCTCCAAACTCATATCCCAACTCTGCAGAGCCAGATACTTCACTAAGCTAGACGTCTGTTGGGGTTTCAACAACGTTTGCATTAAGCCTGGAGACGAGTGGAAGGCGGTCTTCCGAACCAATCGAGGCCTATTCAAACCCTTGGTAATGTTCTTTAGAATGACTAACAGTCCAGCCACCTTCCAAACCATGATAAACAACATCTTCCGGAACCTCATAGCGAAAGGTATTGTGGTAGTCTATCTGGATGATATCCTGATCTTCACCAAGATAGAGGAAGAGCACGAGCAAGTAGTCCGACGGGTGTTGTAGGTCTTGAAGGAGAACAAACTCTTCCTCTGCCCAGAGAAGTGCAAGTTCTATAAGCAGCAGATTGAGTACTTGGGACTGGTCATCTCAGAGAACAAAGTCTCCATAGATCCAGTCAAGGTCGCAGGAGTCCGAGAATGGCCTACTCTAGAGAACAAGACGGATGTTCAGGCTTTCTTAGGCTTCGTGAACTTCTACCGGAGGTTCATTCAGGATTTTTCTGCCAAAGCCTGACCCCTCTTTGACCTAACACGCTCCAAACAAGTCTAGACATGGAGCGAAAAGGAACAGACGGCCTTCGAAGACCTCAAAACAGCGGTAACCACTGCTCCGGTGTTAGTGTCTCCTCAGGAATTGGACCCCTTCCGGATTGAAGCAGATAGCTTGGACTTTGCTACAGGAGCAATCTTGTCTCAGAAGTCGACAACAGACAGAAAATGGCACCCCGTAGTGTTCTACAGTAAGTCTTTGTCCTCCGTGGAGCAGAATTACAAAATCCACAACAAGGAAATGCTGGCCATTATCCATGTGTTAGAAGAGTAGAGGCACTTTTTGAAAGGAGCGACCCATCCAGTGGAAATCTAGACCGACCACAAGAACCTCAAGTATTTCATGATGGCCAAGAAACTTAACTATCATCAAGCTCATTGGTCCTTGCATCTGGCTAGATTCGACTTCTTGCTTCATCATCACCCAGGACGCACTGTCAAGGAGAGCTGATCATGGAAACGGAGCCTCCAACAATGAGAACATTGTCCTCCTTTGACCAGAGTTCCTTGTGGTGCATGCCCTGGAAGGAGTGGAACTGGCAGGCGTGGAACAGAAGATCTTGTCTGAGATATACAAAGGAAACTAGAATGGAGACTAAGAGGAACCCATCACTAAGGCAGCACGAGAGCTCCAACGCTCCACTAATGGGACAGTGTACTCCTCGGAGTGATTGAACATAGATGGCCTGCTCTGGTTCTGAGGGAAGATATACATACCTCAAAGTCTGGACCTATGCAGACAGATCGTAGCCCTTTGCCACGACACTCACATCGCAGGTCATCCCAGATGATGGAAGACACTAGAACTGGTGTTCCGGAACTACTAGTGGCCTCAGATATCTAGGTATATCAGCCAGTATGTAAGTACTTGTGATCTCTGCCTCCGGACGAAACCCTAGCAATACTCTCCAGTTGGCAAGCTTCAACCGCTTTCCATTCCGAATACATGGTGGGATACACTCAGTGTCGATTTCGTGGTTGAACTCCTAGAGTCCTCTGGACATGATGCCATCATGACTGTTGTAGATTCCGTCTCCAAGAGAGTACACTTCGTTCTGATGCACATAACGGTCATAGCAGAAGGAGCAGCCAGACTCTTTCTTCACCACATCTGGAAGCTCCATGGCCTCCCGAAATGTGTTGTCTCTGACTGCGGACCCCAATTCGTAGCTTCATTTACTAAGGAACTATACAGGCTACTAGGCATATGACTATTCTCCTCCACAGCTTGGCACCCCCAGACAGACGGACAAATGGAATGTGTCAACCAGGAGCTCGACCAGTTCCTTTGCTTATTCGTCAACAAACAACAGAACAACTGGTATGACCTCCTACCGATCGTGGAGTTCCAGCACAACAACCATGTCCACTCTGCGACGCAGCAACCTCTGTTCCTACTAGACACTGGACGAATCCCCCATATGGGCTTTGAACCAAGCCAAGCCCCCTCTAGACTAGAGACGGTCAGTGAATTCATGGAGTGGATGAAATCCACCACTGAAGAGGCCAAGTCAGCGATCCACAAAGCACAGGAAGATATGATGCAGTACTATAATCGAAAGAGGTCTCTGGCCCCCATATACAAACCAGGAGACCGGGTATACTTAGATGCGTCAGATATTAAAACAACATGTCCATCTCCGAAGTTGTCACATCACAGACTAGGACCTTTTGAAATAGAACACCAAGTGGGACCGTTAGCCTACCATCTCAAGTTATCCCACAGAATGAGGCAGTTGCACCCAGTGTTCAACGTCGTAAAGTTGTCCACTGCTCTGGAAGATCTGATCCTAGGGAGGAAACTGCAAGTCCCACCACCACCCATTGTTGTCAATGGAGAAGAAGAGTGGGAAGTGGAAGAGATACTAGATAGTCGCTGGCACTGGAGGAGGTTCCAGTTCCTGGTCAAGTAGAAGGGTTTTAGCAGAGAACACAACTCTTGGGAGGTCACCTCCAATGTCAAGACACTGGACCTTGTCACAGAGTACTATTGGAAGTACCCAGCTGCCCCAAGACACATCTGCTGAACAGACTTTAATGCTATTTTTAATCCCAGAACCATTGCTTCGAGACGCAATAACCTTGGAGGGGGGGTAAATGTAAGGGGACCCCCTACACATGACTCCAGAGCCTATTGCCTCCCAACATAATTTCATTGTGCAGCCCCTGGTTACCAAAAAATGGAATGCAAGGACATTTTAGTATATATATTGTAGATTATTCTCTCTAGGAGCCTCATCTAATTCTCTGAGGAATCTCCTGGAGTGCTCTACTCTGGTCACCCTCACAGTCCAGTAGAACTAAACATAACTAATCTCAGTCCTTAGTTGAATTAGTACAAAGGAGATTTTAGCTTTGTTATACTGTTAAGTCTGTACTCAAGGGAAAAGGTATCTGGGCTTGACTACAACTAGGGGTTGAGTTACCCTTTATACTGGCCTACTAAGTTTGATCAAGGAAATTGATTTAAGGAAAATGTTACAGTTGTGCTATGGACCAGTAGTCATATACTATATGGTTTACCACTATACCAAAAGGGCGATATTAGCAAGGCTACTTGCTAACAAGGGTCCAGCTATTTATATAGTTCATTTGAACAGGTATTTTGTTATATCTCCATGATACTATTTAGTAGTCACTTTTTTGTGACAGAAAAAAAGATGAAGAGACAGTTTGAGGAGACTAAGTTGATAACAAAGCTAAGAGTTTAATATTATATCAATCCTACCCTAAGTACCAAGTCCTGTGATGGGGTCCTAGATAGTCTGTTAGTGTAAGCCCTTAATGGACTTAGAGTTAGACTAGGGTTGAAGTTCAAGAAAAACTCAATGGAGTTTTTGTTGGATTAGAGTGACTACTTATACAAATGTCTGTTTGTAGCAACTTAGCCTAGATGACTTAATCACTCTCCAAGTCCAAGTTGACAAGAAGAACTCAATGAAGTTCTCATTTAATTCTGTATACTACTTATACAACTACTATATGGTTTGTGCACTACTTTTTTATGGTCCTCATGTAACTTAGTCATGTGATGTCACCTGATACTTTCTTGTGCTTCATCCTTGTGTAGTAAGAAAAGAAAAGAAATATCAATAATAACTTAGCCATTTTGCCAAGTTATGACACTACCTTCCTTTTAAGTTTTCTTGTCCTGAGGATTTACAGCTCATAATATGGGTCAACCATGTTGCCCATTTTGTCTTTGTCTTCCTCCATCTATTCTCCAATTTCTGACTCCTTTTGCTCAATTTCTTTTTTTTTCTCCCCTATAGTTTCTAACACTTATTTTCCTTTCCACCATTTTCAGTTCCTCTCAAGTCTTCCCCAATATTCTTCATCATACTTCTTATCTGACCACCCAAATAATTTCTTCACCATAAATCTTTCTAGTAGTTCTCCTCTTTTAAATATTCTCTCTTCTCTTTCTTGTCTTCTTATATCTTCCATATCTCACTGATATTCCTTCTCAAATTCTTCTACTGCCTCTTTTGCATTTTCTAAGTTCTCTTTTCTTTCCCAAGTATCTGACTCTGCTATGAATCCTTTCCATCTCACTAAGTACTTGTCTTTTCCTCTTATCCATTGCTTATTTAGAATCCTCTCTACTTCTTATTCTTTCTCTCCTTCAATTATAACTGGAGTTGGTTTCTCCTTTTCCTGCCCCTCCACTTGCTCTACATATCTTTGTATTCTACTAAAATTTACTACCAAATGTATTTTTACTATACTAGGTAGCTCTAGTTCTACTGTGTTTGATGATACAATTTTCTTTATCTTGTAAGGCTCTACAAATCTCTCTGTTAATGTTTCTGTTCTCCTCCCAACCATCTGATATTTCAGATCCTTAGTGCTTAGCATTACTAAGTCTCCTACTTTATATTCGTTAACTCCTGCTCTTTTTCTATTTGCATACTTTTTCATTTCTTCTTGTACCTTTCCTAGTGTTGTCTTAGTCTTTTTCTGAATCTCTTTCATTTTTGTTACAAATTTCTCTGCTCCCTTGTATTTCCCTTTCTTCCTCATTTCGGACTCTATCCTAGGATTTTGCCCATAATTTGCTTTAAATAGCAATGTTCTAGTACTTGAATGCACTTTATTGTTATACACAAATTCTGCTGTTCCCAACTACTCTGACTATTGTTCTTGCCTATGATCAATGAACATTCTCAATGTCACAGTTGTGCTATGGACCAGTAGTCACATACTGTATAGTTTACCACTATACCAAAAGGGCGACATTAGCAAGGCTACTTGCTAACAAGGGTCTAGCTATTTATGTAGTTCATTTGAACAGATATTTTGTTATACCTTCATGATACTATTTAGTAGTCACTTTTTGTGACACTCAAGTACTGTTCTAACTCTTGGTTGACCCTCTCAGTTTGCCTATCTGTCTGAGGGTAGAACACTATCGACAATTTACTTTTTATTCCCAGTATTTTGTTCAATTCCTGCATTAATCCTGCTGTGAACTGAGGTCCTCTATCTGAAGTGATACCTTTGGGTAATCCATGTAACTTCCACATGTTATCTCTAAACAACTTTGCTAACCCCTCTGCCAATGTCTTTTTTGTAGTCAGTATAAAGTGAACCATCTTTGTTAATCAATCCACTACTACTAGAGTAGAGTCATATCTTTGAGCTAATGGCAACTTTGTAATAAAATCTGCCAATATGTGTGTCCAAGGCTTTTTAGGTATTGAGTTGGGCATTAACTTACCTGCTGGTTGCTCTGTGCAGTTTTTATTTCACTGGCAAGCATCACACCCTTCTACATATTTTTTTATCTCCTTTGTAACTCCTGGTCACCAAAAGTTTTAAGTGACCAACTCCACTGTTTTCCACTGTCCCCCATAATCTTCTATTGGCATATCATGGTGTGGTCTAATAATTTCTACCCTCAGCTTTTCATCTTTAGGTACATAGACTTTTTCTTCTTTGTACATGATACTATCTTCTCTCCACTCTTCGTCTCTTAACATTTTTATCCCCACTTGCTTTATTTCCTTGACTGCTTTTACTACTTCATTATCTCTTACTTTCAATTGTTTTACTTTCTCCAATAGATCCACTCCTTCCACTATGACTTTTACTTTCTCTGTACTTCTGACTTCTAGCTATTCCAGTGATAGGAATCAAAGGGAATTGATCACAAAACAAAAATGACAACAAATGAGAGTAAAAGAATCTCCAAGATATTCTACAATTGTGCACTAAACAAGTAGGCACTGGGGAGATGATCAAATAACAAAGAGAGCTTAGGAAAGGGGGAATTTAGAGGGAAAACTCAAATAACCAAAAGAGAGGATAATAAAGTTTTTATGAATCCACTCAAGGTTGGTCTTACCATTAAAAGGGTGCAAAAGGGGAATTGCACACTAGGACAAACAAAACAATGATGTGCCAGCTCCCAATTGCATGCTAAAGGTCTGAGAGGAGATTATCAAAATTGAAGGTTTATAAATAATTAGAGAAATGAGAATTATATACAGCTCTAGTAAAATATAAGTTGGTGGTTGTAAAAGGATTGTAAGATCTCTCTAGATTGTCATCACATAGCCTCCCTAAGGTGTCAACCTTTACACACTATGACAAAAGCTCCTCTGGAAAATACAGTTAGTTGATCACTCATAAACCCTCCATACTCAGTTGTCCTCTTGTCTGCACCCCCAACACCAAACCTTATGGGTGTGATGCAATCCAAGTGTGCACCTAGCCAAGCTTTTCTAGCCTGCTGTCCTCTTCAAAGCCTGCCCGAGTTGCATCTGTGTCTTCTTCCTAGATCGAGTTCTGGGTATATTTTGTGTTCTTCTCAAGACACCCTACTAGTTCTAGTCTTTTTACTCTCAATAGATCCACATTCACGATCCAAGAGGCAGTGTAGATGGAGGTAGGAGTCAAGAGGTTCTCCTTTTCATCCAACTGCACTCTGGATATTATATTAAAATATTACAAAGCCCTGAAACTTAAGAAATAAATTATAAAAGGGAAACTATTACTACTTTTAGGATTCCATTGCCTCCTTTCTCTCCTAAGTCCTCCCAAATTCCTACTGATGATGCAGCCCTCTCCTTTCTTTGTGATGATGTATTCCCTCACTAAGTCCTTCCCATCAAAGATGATGTGTCTTCATCGCTGCTTTCTTCTAGAATATTCTTCTGTCTTTTCCTATTATGCTCTTGATGCTGCTTTGTAATTTGGACTTCATTGATTACCTGTTAAGCAGTTAGCAAGTCTCAATAAATGTCTAGTATCTCCAAGTCATGTCCTAGAGGTCATTTATCTAAATATAATTGATCTGATGCTATCAATGCTTATTTATTTACAAGCACAAAGTCTATTAGTCTAAGTTCTTCATCTGAATAGTACTGGGTCTAGAGTACAAGCTTACCATCTTTCTAAGTTGGTCTGTACAAAAGCGGATCTAGAGTGTAGTCTCTCAGTAACTCTCTTAGTAACCTGATGCCAGTTCATCCTAATTGCTTCTCGAGGTCTCAACACAAGCCCTAGGTCAATTATCACCTGCTCAATGTACTTGTCCTATAGTGTTATGTTCTGAGAATATAGAAAGGGTTCTAGAGCGAATTCTAATTGAGAATCTGTTGGTATAAAGTGTATCAAATGTTATCTTCTATGGAAAAATTGCTTGCAGCATAACAACATAACAGCAGATCGAGGCACAGTGCACAAGCTGAGGCCAAGGTTATTCCCCTACTTTTGTTGTCAACTCCCTTTCACTCCAGAGTAATTCCACTCCACTCTGGTCTACTCCACTTCCACTCTGCATAGTTCTTGACACAGTAGCTCAGTCAGTGCCTTATTGTTAGGGCATGTACTTTACTCAGTAGACCTTACATCTGCCTCGCTTCCTCCTCACTCTTAATACATGGTACATAGGTATATATACAGTAGATACTCTCCTGTATTCCTTATGCTTTACCAATTGTATTATTCCCTTCCTTCCTCTACTCTTATCTCATCCTCAAATCTTTACTTGAGTGTTGCAACCTGAGTTACTTCTTAAGGTCATAACAATATTACTATAAACAGACTTAATGCATAAGCACACCTTTGATTGGGACTTGGGTGCAATTGTGTATCAGATAACAGTTTCTGTAACTCCTCAATCTGCTTCTCAAGTTCTGCTCTCTTGGGCCTAGCTTGCTCTCCCAGCAACTAGCTGCTGCTGAACAGCTCTTTCTATCTCCAACATTCAGGCCTGAAACATATTCTTCATCATATTGAGCTGGTTTGGATCAATAGTTGCATGATCAGGTGGGTAGGTGTGTTCATCTCCATTGTCCATGATATTGTCAAGAGAGATAGTGACTGTAACAATAAGGAAATTCCATTTGATGTTGCAAAGGCTATGATATAGAATGTAGTACAAGGACCTGAACTCAACCACCTTCAAGGAAATTCATGTACATTCAACATTATTACAATAGTAGCTAATTCTATGTCTAGCGGCACTGTGGCAAAGCATGACTATGTGACAGGTCTAGATGACTTGACAGGTGAGATGACACTGAACTGTCAGGTGACTTGACATCCCAATTCAAGCAGCAACTTGACTCCATGTGATGGTTATCCCTCCCTTAACTCAGCCTCCACCTTCCCGACGTCCCTCCCCACTTCATTGACTGCCTCATCTTTGTCTGGTCTCCCTGACTCCTTAAGAGGTGTGCAGAAGTGACTTGGCAGAAGCGCTGAAGAGTCTAGGGTTCTCGCGCCTGAGCCAAGTGTCGGACACCGCACCCGAGTCAAGGCAATCTCTTATGGACTCGAGAGCACGCTCAAAACTCTCCTCAGGCTTCGTACACAATTGTCTTGTGGTAGCACGAGCGCTCGGATGATGTTAAATGGCCTGAAAGAAATTTTGTTGAATGATGCAGCTGATACATAGGGTTGTGTTTGTACCAATTTTCATCAATGTCAATGGAAAAATCGCGAGATCATCTAGTGAGGTGAACACCAAATTGTGTGTTAGAATATCGAACGCTACACTAAAATTAGTTCTATGTTTCAGTGATTGTTTCTCTTCATGTCAGACAAGATGTTTCACTTTTATTGTTCTAGTTAGAGAAAAATAGATGTAGTAGCAATGAAGTACGTTGCACATTTGCAACGAGTTCCCCCATTATTACGCTGTTCGTCCTCAACTCAACATAGTAGGTGTCCTTAGACTCGCTAAAACGGAAACTTCTCTTGAGACACCGAGAGGGCGAAAACTTGAGTAGAGTAACAGGCTCCTCCTACTCTCCTGTTATGTTTGAACACATTCAAGTACATTGGGTAAGGACAGAACGCACCTTGTTTTCTTACTCCAGCAGCTATCCTACCTCCTTTTCCTTTTTCTCGAGCTCTCTCAACCACCCTTTGTCAATGCATTCCGTCCACTTTCTGCCGAACCTTGAGTTAGACAAGTCCGGCATTGTTGAGTTCATTTGGGGGGCCTTGATTACCACTTTGAACGGTGGCGCACACAGATGTTCCCTGTGCTCGGCTGGTACCCAAAACAGTGGCTCATCATCCCGACCCATCACCCATCCTTCCCTCATGCCTTGCAGCATAAGCTCATATCCATGAGTGGAATGCCAGAGGTCAACTGCGAGATTTGCTATGTCCCATACTCTCAAACCAAAGTCACTGGAATAGTATGCCAACACTGTTCCATCTCGTATGAACGCCATGTCTGTGTATGCTTGACCCAAAACTTGAGCGTGCTGATGGCCGGTATAGGCATCAAAGAGACATATTGCGTTTTCATTATTGAATCTTAGAGCAATGAGTCTCTCGCCAAGGGAATGATCAATCAGAGCAGGTGAGAGGGCAATTGCATCCACCCTGGGCGTTGGAAACTTGGAAACGAGATAGCCAGTTCGTGTGTCCCAGACTCGGACGTGGGAGTCATAAAGAGACCGACATGCGAAGAGTTTCCCATCGGGTGAGTACTTAGGGTGCCAGAGAACATGCACTTGATCTTCAAAGTGGACAGGATCAAACTGGGCAGTCTCGTGATTCCATGAATAATATTTGGTGGAGGAAAAGTAAGGCACAATGGCGGTCAAGCCATCAGGTGCCAGGATTGGATACGAGTATTTGTCAGGCTTGAAGTCTAAAGAATATGTGCATTTGAAACCTGTGGGATCCTGCTGATGCCAAACTTGCAGTGTTCCTGAGTAGCCACGGGAGATGGCACATATGACCAGGTCGTTGCATGTTTGGAAGGCGACCCTCCCTTTCCGAATATCCTTTCCCGGCCAGGGGTCGAATAAGACGCGCTTCTCCGGATGCATTATATTGTATATGATGATGAGAGACTTGGACAAAAATGCTACCTGTTCTTCATCTGGGGAAAATGCAATTTCCATGTCGTCTTCGTACTCGATATCGGTACACGCTATGACTTTCCCAGTAGTTGTATCCAGAAATTTGACTTTGGAAGGTTGCTGTGATCCTGTGACTACCATCTTTCCAGATGGTGAAATTGTAACAACTCTTCGCACATCTCGAGCGTCCGTAGTGTCAGCCTGATTGATCGCCAAATTCTCCAGGTCCAGGTTCCACATCTCCACACTTCCATCATAATATCCGACCAAAACCCTGTGACCATCGCATGATGGACAGATACTCCTTAAAAGTGAAGTGGATCCAGGCTTCATCTCGCAGATCATTTTTGAGCCGGTCTCAGAGACATCCCATATCTCCACCGTGTCAAGTCGTTCGATAAATAGGTAATTCGTAAGGGGTGAATGAATAACATGTGGTACACCATAGAAATCATGGCTGAAGGATGCCATCTCTTGCGTGTCCAATCTCCAAAGGTAAACTTGGCGAGGTTTTTCTCTAGATCCGACCATCAAAGTGTCGCTGGTTGGAGAAAAGCGGATAAATGACAAATTTCGATGAGGATATGTGAATCGTCGGATTTCCTTGTTATCTTCCAAGTTCCGTAATTCAATGACATCCTCAGACCTCTTTGCTATGGCCAGAAAATGCCCATCAGGAGAAAATTGGGCAACACGAACATCATTTACCTCCAACAGCCTATTATATATCAGTGTACCATTGCTAGCATCCCAGAACTGAACCAGGATTCGATTTGCACCTTTATCTTCAGAGTTGTCTAAGTTTCTATCTTTTTTCACCGAGGCAATTCTTCCACCATGATGATTGAAGGCAAAATCAGAGCCCTCAATTTGGTACTGCTTCTCACCCGTCTCAACGTCCCAAACTACTGCATGAGAGTCGGATTTGACTAAGATATGCTTCCCAGCAGGACTAAAGCAGGTATCATATATACCAGGCCTCTCAGATGGGCCTGAAATGCAATGACCTGTTTCAGAGTCACAGATATACACAGCGCTGAATGATGTAGAGGAAAATGTGCTTCCATCTGGTGAGAAAGCTGTATGGCACACAGGGTCTTTGTGGTGCTCTGCAGTGAAGACCACCATTGGCTGTTGACTAGGTCTCCCTTCAGTGACCACAAAGGCATTGCAAAGCATTGGGTGGAATTTTCTGGCAACACGAGATTCCTCAGGTGTGAATGGGAGTGCTGAGAGGTACACATGGGGGGCAGATTGTGAGATTGGAATGATGAACATAGAAATGAAGCGGAGAGCATCATGGATAAAAAATCTCAGCCTATTATCAAGAGTGAGGGGCTGGCCAGCCAACATCAGATATGTCACAGAGAAATGACGAATAAACGCACCTTCCATGACAAAGCCCTTTTTAGGATCGAAGACACGTCATACGCTTTTCCCAATAGGCTCATTGTCTCTATCCAGAACAGGAGTTTCTCGTACATCATGAACTTGACCCCATCTTTCAGCTTCTTGTCAGATGGCTCGTCAGACGAAGTATGAACAAGGTGGTCCGCCCAAAATTGAGATGAATATAAAACGAAAGGAGGGATCATGGATTTGACATTGGGCGGAATATCGACATTCTTTATGACCGAGGAGTCCAAGTTGCACATGTTGAAATGAAGCTTGGGTGATACCAGGGTTTTCAAGCATAACACAGCAAGCTGACGTTCATGATGCCCTCTATCCTGAACAGCGGAGAGCTCAGGTAATTCTTTTAGAAACGAGCTCGAGAGAAGATAGTCTTCAAATGATTTGTGATGGAAATGAAGGATAGGGCCAGAGTCAATGACGGAAGCGAGACTTCTTCGAATTAATTGTATTACATCTGTCCCCCCAATCTTGACCCCAGGAAGCATCACAAGCGCATCGTCACTGAGAGGCCACTTAGCATATATCATGGCACCTATAACAGAGGTGATCCCTTGGACCTCTTGTTTCGAAATCCGTCCGAGTGATTCCCTGACAACAGTAGTGTACAAAGAAAACAGATTGTCCATTCCCCCCATGTCATCCTCTCCCTCCCTCGATTTAAGGATGTGAAACCGTGCTTCAGGATCATCTTCAAGGAAATTGGCAACAGTAGTTGCCCAAATGAATATACCGGCAGCACCGGGAACCAGGTAGTCAAGAGCCTCGGCGATCCATCCAGGTTCCATGTTCATGTTGTCGAGTCGTGATTGGAGGAACATATGGATATCACTTGAAACACTATCGCCTGGCTTGACCCCATGGCCAGAAGGAATATCGTAGATACTGATGGGATCGCGGAAGGTGATATGGTCCTCTGGCTGGCTGGTAATGACCAATTTGAGTTTCTTCAACTGATCAACCTGAGTCCAATGCTGGATCGTATGCAAGAGACCCCGGAAATCCTCCTTCCCTGATGTGTTGTGCCTCAGGCCACCACATTCATCCAATGCATCTATCACAATCACTGGAAGCTCCTCACGCGGAAAAGCATCAACCAGCACGGATAACGGTCCCTCGATGAGTGATTTGAAAAGTTGATCAATGTCGGATGAGCTGTATCCTTGATTTCCTTGAGCTAAGTGCTGTCGAAGCAAGGGATACAGGCGAGCAAGATCACATGCAACAGCACGCCACAGGGCGTTCGTGGTGATGGTAGAATCTCTGCGATCGAACCGGAATGAGATTACATGGCGCTTCTGGTCCACTAGTCGGTCGGCAATGCTGGCCGCCAAGGCAGATTTCCCAACACCAGGTGATCCCCTTAGCCAAATCACATTGGGGCTATCGACATTCTTGATTTTGTTTTCAATCTCTTGCAAGATGGTGGTCCGGGTGCCTTCCAGACATGATTCGCGTAGGGGAAGCCTATTCTCCCCTATGGCTTTTACCAGATCGTCCAGCTCCTTATTTTCTGGTACAAAATTATACATCACATGGGATGAATGACGTGTTAGGAGAGCCGATCAGGAACCATAGACGACCCACCTCGGGTATTTGCAACATCATTCTCCACAATGGCTGGTACCACAAATCAGATGATTGCCACAATGAAGACGAGGCACAAAGACCAGACCTTGCTCTGCTCGGATCTCTATGAGAAGATCCCTGTCGAAATGTCCCGCAAAAGCATCCATCTTCTTCCTCAATTCAATAGCTTTATCCTTGTGAGGGACGACAAGAATGTGTTTGGCTGCAACAACGACTCAGTCGTCAATCCATTCCGCATGATAGAACGCGCACCCGACCAACTTTTGAGCCACTTCTCAATAAAGTCCACCACCTCTTCCATCATTCCATCAAATTCATTGATGATTTTACGCAATTCATCTGAATTTGGAAGTTCCTTGAGCCTGGTCAGCTGGTCAGCAAGGACACTCATGCCCTCTGCGAGGTTTTGCATTGCATCACGAGATTCTTTTTGAGCTTCAAAATGCTACAAAACCTATCAGGCATATTGTTCAAGTTGAAAGAGAATGTGGCCAACTTTGTATACGATATCAATGCAATCAACCACTGTTTGAACTACGGAATTCAGCTGTTTCAAGTCAGATAACATACACGCATGCTAGGCAATGATTCATTACCACATTGATGGCCAACCCGAACTCAATAACCATCCTAGGACCAGTGCTCGCAGAACCAAAGCGGCTCAAAAGTGATTTGAAGGATTTCAGGATTCTTGTTGTATCCTTAATTTGGGCATCTAGAGTGGGTAAATCAATGCCGTAGGCCTACAATTAAGTTTCAGTAGGAAATCTACATCTTAACTGTGATAAAATGCGTACTTCAGCGACGATCCAAAACTGTAATCCTAGAATCGGATTGGTGAATTTCATCTCCAAGTTTGCTAAGATGCCCTGAGTAGATAGTAAGTGATCGATGCAAAGATCAACTTACAATTGGTTTCTCGCTGTGCTTCAGAGGCCAGGTGATCCCATAAATTGTCGAATTTCATGCTAGCTTGACAAAGTAAATCATCCTGTGGGTCGCGCTTGGGCCTCAAGAATCCCGGCTGTTTGGTATGCTTGTGTATTTCAATATTTAGGCTGCTCCCTTCCAGAAATATCCTACATCACCTGAATATTGTAGGATCACACGGGCTCAAGATCCACTTACAATCCGCTCCGGCTCAACTTCAAATGTTGTTGGATTCTGATTTTATTGTCGAGTTTTTTATCAAGACTTCGAAGAGGACTATCTGCCTTGTCAGAGTACTTAACAACAAGCGGTTGTCGAAATTCATCCTTGAGCTCTCCGATGAACTCTGTGAGGAAATGTAATGAGATGACTGATCAATGGTGCCGATGGGACAATATGACACTCGCCGAGGATTTGGATAACTCGTACCATGGTAGCATTTTCCATTGCTTCAACTTTTGAATAGAATGGATAGGAGGAGATAGTGTTCGTGTCGGATGTATATCAGATAGATAAGAACAAGGCACAGGCGCTCCTGGTTCGGGAATCGTCCGCATCTAGACATATCAACACACGGCGAAGCTGCAAGTGGGGGAGCAGTCACAAGTGCCCCGGCTTGCCTCAGCCACCTTCTTTCAGCTGATATGATCTCCAATTACAATTGGTTAACTCACTGTACCAGATATAAAAAGCGCTGTTGGATCATTTCCTTTGAAGGAGACTCGCGCTTTTTAGTGAATGTATTTTCACCACTGGCTGATTTCTCTGATATAGTCGATAGGTAAATATAAACATTTGTGCCAGTCTCTGTATCAACGAGTGCGAGATTCATAGCTGCTAAATTAGCGTAGAAAAGAAAAGTAGTGAGGATGATGAATGATGATCCATTTGATCAAACCTTGTTGGATCACTTTCATGTCGGGAACTTGGGCAACAATGAAAGAGACCACATTCTATTGCAATGAACTGACGCAATAGACATGTCCGATCTCTTCTACATTCTGTTGACTCCTCCACTCCACTTCATGTCCAATCTCTTCTACATTCTGTTGACTCCTCCACTCCACTTACACCACCATTCTTCCATTCCTTCTCCATTCTAAGACATCAATGCCAGCTCATCATTGATATGGTGACACCTGTCACCTGGGCCACAAGCTAACACCAAAGAGTGCAGAATAGGCTTAAATAGTGTTCAGTCTCACTATCTTCCCTCAGTCGTCTACTCGATCCCAAGACGTCTGAGGTGAGACAACACTTCTTGTATTACAACCTTTGCTTACTGTAAACTGTAGATATTAACATAATAAAAGGTA
>Ga0153991_1000070_pt1 | contig 22655 bp, 27 predicted proteins | sample TSNC075MetaG_FD_104681 | JGI IMG/M metagenome (GOLD analysis project Ga0153991, IMG submission 104681) | Attine ant fungus gardens microbial communities from North Carolina, USA - TSNC075 MetaG | ecosystem: Host-associated > Fungi > Mycelium > Unclassified | place: USA: North Carolina, Jones...
GAAAAACCGGTCATCCTGCGTTTTGTCACGCATATAGCGAATTCTTTCATTGGACAGGGTCCAAATGCGGCCTGCGTATTCTACAATATCGGTTTCGTGGATCGTAGCTTTCCCTGAAAGCTCCATCAGGCCTGATGTAAAACTAAAATTCGGCGTCTTACAGGCGTAATTGCCATGATCTACAGCGATTAGAATTGACATATTGATTCCTCCTATTTTGTCCTTTATAGATATTACACTGGCCGATGCGCCGATTTGCAACGGGAATGCGCATAATTTAATAAATGCGTTTTTATAATCTCAAAATCCGTGCTTTGCTTTGTGCTTGTAAATACCAGCACATATTGTTATAATTTAGTCAAGATATGTTGCATGATCGTTCACAACGCAATAAAACGATAATGCGAAAAGAGTTATAATGACAGGTGAGACTTATGGAAGTCCAAAAAGCATATGAGATCATGACGTTCATCAATCTAAATCTATCCGAGAACATTACGCTGGATATGTTGTCGGCTGAATTTTCATACTCAAAATTCTACTTACATAGAGCATTCAAAGAACTAACCGGCGAAACCATTAACAGCTATATCCGCAGAAAGAAAATCGAGAACAGCATCTATTTTCTATTTGCAAACCCCAACGATAGCATTTCAGAAATTGCGGGATATAACGGTTTTTCATCTGCCACATACTCAAGAGAATTTCGGCGGGTATTCGGTAGAACACCTAAAGAATGGCGCAATATTTATAAAAAACAGCAACCGCCTCCCGAATTGAGCAAGATTTGCAAAAACTACGATAGGTTTTTATGTTACGATGATAACGGGATTCCAAATGAAATAAAGAAAATTGGAATCACACAATTTGAGGGAATAGCACTCTCGGCGAGAATCTTCTTCGGCAATTATTACAGCGCAGCTTTCCGTCCAGTATGGGAGGAAATACAAGAAAAGAACACACATAAACTCCCTGTCTACGGAATCCCACTGGATTCCCCCGCCGTTACGGATATTAACAAATGCTTATATTTGTTAGGCTTTCAAAGCGATACGGGAATTAACGGATTAACTAAGATTGCAATATCAGAGGGGCGGTATCTCAATATCAGCTTTTGCGGCAAAAGGGCGAAGTTGGGAGAGGTCTATACTTGGATTATGAAATTCTACATGCCACTGCATAATCTCAAATATGACTATCACTCGCAATTACAAAAATATGAGAGCGCGTGCGAATTTGCAAAAGAAGAAATTTCGTGTGAACTGTACATCCCGATTATGAGTTTATAAGGGAGGCAATATTATGAATATTGACGGAATCAAAATCGCAACACAAAAGAGGAACAATACTTGCGGGTATGCGACGGCGGGTATGCTGCTCAACTATTTGGAAGGTACAAGTATTGACGAGGATTTTTTGTTTGAAAATGAGCCTTTTGATGAAAAGGGTATCACGTTCATCAAGCTCTTGGAGGTTTACAGGAAATATCTGAAAGGATATGACGCTTCACTAATCCGTGAAGATAAAAACGGTACGCTGGAACTAATCAAACGGAGTTTGCACGACAACCTTCCCCTGCAAATATTGCACCTCACCGAAAATCTGCTTGGCAGCAATGAGCCTGTACTGCACTACGCCGTATTAACAGGATATGACGAAGAAAAAGAAGTCTTTACCCTCGCTGATACATACGGTTTTACAAAAACTCTTGATAAGGATGAATTTTTCGACGCTGTATCGTTTAGGAATGAGTGCTTGCCGGAATTTGTTAAAAAGGCAATGCCGAGCAATGCCATGATTAAGTTTACAAAGCGCGTATAAGATAATGTTACGCAATAAAGCGAAAAGGCGCATTAAAAATAAAATAATCGGAGGGAACTATATGCACGTTATTGCAATTAACGGCAGTCCAAGAAAGAACTTTAATACAGCAACACTACTTGGACACGCAGTAAAAGGGGCATTATCTGTCGGAGCAACCACAGAAACAGTGCATTTGTATGATTTACGATATAGCGGATGTATTAGCTGCTTTGCCTGTAAGCGGAAATTAGATGCGGGTTCTGGACATTGCGCTTTGAAGGATGAACTTTACCCGGTTCTCGAAAAGGTAATGGCCTGTGATGTGCTTTTGTTGGGTTCGCCCATATATTATAGTGATATTACCGGCATGATGCGGTCTTTCGTAGAACGTCTACTTTTTATGAATCTTACCTACGATGACCCGCTGCGTCCATCGCCCGGTAAACATATATCCTCAGCATTCTTCTATACTATGAATGTGCCAAAAGAAGGGGAGCATTATGGTACTCCGTTATTTGAACAGAATAGTAAGTCTTTAAGCGTACTCGGCGGCTCAACGGAATATTTAGCAAGTTTTGATACATACCAATTTGATGATTATGCAAAATATGCAGCGGGCGTTTTTAATGTTGAACATAAAAAACAAGTACGCGCGGAGCAATGGCCTCTTGATTGTCAAAAAGCATATGAAATTGGCGCAAGGCTGGCTATAGGTAAATAACTGCTTAATATGCGCCTTTGTCTCCTAATGTGTATATCAGTCAGCAATAAACATAACTTCAAAATGTTGTGTTCGGAATGAAGACAACATTTTGAAGTTTATTTATTTTATCCATCCAAAAAAGGTCTTGTACAGCGGTAATCCGCCATACAAGACCCAATAGGAAAACTATGCGATAAGCAGTTCATGCATCAGGCATTCCCAGACATAATCGTCCAAGCCGTTATACTCCGGATGCCATAGATAGGTTCCGAATTTGATACCGATCCGTTGCAGCATCCAAATCAAATCAAAGTAGCCGTTCTGCACGTGGTGGTTTTTCATCATATCCATGTCGAAGGCTGTCATGATATGTTTGACTCCAAGCTCCATCAGCTCGGTCAGAACCATCTCAAGCTGAGTCAGCGTGTTTACGCCGGGTACAGCCACAACAGTCTGCCCGGTCAGATGATGGATGACGTCTCCTTTCATCGGACCTTCAGTGAGCAACACCTGCTCGCGTATAGGGCCGGCGATATGAACCCAGCCCTCCGCCCGGCATCCATCCAGCCTTTCGGCACTGGACACCCATCGGAATTTTCGTTTTATCACATTGTCACGTCTGATCTGCAGTCCCTGAATCCGTCCCATACGGTCACGTACTGGGATGAGGATTCCTCTTTGGTTTTGCGTAAACGTCCATTGCTGATCCTTTTTATCACGATAGAAGCCTGGTACTCCCGCCAGATAGCATCCGTCAGCCAGCAATTGCTTAGCCAAGGCTTTTGACCCCACTGCCGGCGTCGTCTTATAATCATTCCGGGCTATGGCTTCGTCCGACAGCCCACGTTCCCGCAGGTTCTGCTTATGGTCTGTAGAAAGACTCAGCTTATTAAGCAAAGCCCGGTAGGTCGCATCCCTCGTATCTATGTCAGTGGGAGGACAGTCTATGATCTCCGGAATTGGAGCTGCTGGCCGGGTATTCGCATTCTTTTTTTTGCTTGAGGATTTATAATCATCAGATCCGCCGAGTTGTTTTTTCAACTCCTCGTAGACATCATCCCGGCTAACACCTGTGTAATGTGAATAAAGATCAAATATGCCGCCGGAAAAACCGCACCGCGGGCAGCGGAAGACATCCTTTACCAGATTGATATTCAGATGCTTTTTGCGGCCGCTGTCACAACACGGACAAGGGATATTGTATGAACTTCTGCCTTGTGGTGGGTATGGTAGACCCAGCAGCGGGATTATATCCGCAATATGGTATTTCATACAGGCTCCTTTCCGGGGGGTGAATCATCACCCCCCAAATTTATTCCGCCCATCACGCGCTGAATTCCAGGGACTTTTCGCAGATGAGTCTGGCGCCTGCAGCGATTTCAGGATCTTTGGTAAATTTGTCAGCAATCCATATCAGCGCGTTCGTTTCGCCCGCCATCAGAAGATCTCCCAGTGTCTTGCCGGAATACTTCTGTATGGGGCACGACATTTTCAACGCTTTCTGGAACGCATCCTCCGGAGGGGTCTCCTCAGTATCTTTTGCTGTTTCAGTCTGAGGTGAAGGTTCCGACAAATCCTCATTGCCTTTACTAATTGAGACTGGCTCGATTGGTGATGCCGGTTCCGGTTTTACGGTGTCAGGCGTGTTTATCAGTTCGCCCAGTTCATCCACCGCCAACTGGTCAAACGCATCGCCGGCGGCATGAAACTGAAGACCAAAGCCGGCATTTCTGAGCGCGACGCCGATAGCCGCGGTCTGTGCCCACTCCCTGGGGGAAACCGTGGGTTTCTCAGGGTCATACCTGCGGGATGCGGTTGCTTCAGCCAAAAAGCATTCCGGCGGATCCATGTAATTGTGGTATACCTTGGCGTGCCCTACATAATAATCCTTTACGAGCGTTGCCGTCACGGATACTTTCCCTTCCGGAAAGACAAGGCGAAACCACGCCATTTGTGACATCACCGGCAGCCTCATCCGCTTCTCACCGGTATTCAGATCCGTATATTCAACAGCCAGTGCTGTCGGATCAAAGCCAGTCACCTGGTGTATGGTTGTAATCATGTCGAGCGCGCCTGATTTGTCATTCGATTTTGTGCTCATTTCTGTGCCTCCTTTGTGAATATGTTGATGTATGTATTACGTGTTTGTACCCAGGCAGGTAAGAACGTGGTGATCGTTTTACAGATCTCTTTCTTGTACTGCTCCGGATTGCCAGGTGTGAAGCTGCTGAACCGTTTCCGGTAGTCGTTTACGATCCGGCAAAGGTTCTGGTGTGCGGTGTCGCGCTGTTTCTGTTCCTCCTCGCTTGCCACGATTCCATTGTGCCTTTCACATTTGAGGTTTTCGAAATAGCCGTCCACCATCTGATAATGCGTAAGCATTGCCCGCATGTCGTTCCCGACAGGGGCAACGGTGATGAACATCTGGCAAACCTGCAGCGCCTCCATGCGGTAGAGCAGCTCCTGGAAGGTCCAGGCCTGTTCCAGGGTCATAGGGGATTCCTGTTTCACAATGTCTGCAAAAGCAAGTTGATATTTTTCAAGCATAGTCAATTTAGCCATAATGAGGCTCCTTTCATATTGTTTTTTGAAGCAGAGGGTCGCATTGTTCAATGATCCGCTGTGAAAGCATGGTTCCGCGCCTTTCAGCGTCAACTGTATTGATAGCGATGCAAATTGCTTTCCGTTCCCCGACGATCATGACCCGGTTTTTTGCCCGGGTGATGGCCGTGTAGATAAGGGGTCGCTTCAGCATGATATAATGCGCCGCCTGCAGGTTGATGATAACTGATTCGTACTCGCTGCCCTGTGATTTGTGCACTGTTGATGCGTATGCCAGTTCCAGGTGCTCAAGGTCGGATGGTTCCATTTCGGCAATACGGCCGTCACCAAAATCCACGCAAATGGATATATCACCAAAATTGCTGGCGATGCTGGTAATATAGCCGATGTCACCATTGTTGATGTCATCCTTGTTTTTGGTCCACATGACCTTGTCTCCCTGACGAAATAATCGTTTTCCAAGGGTCACTTCGGGCTTACTCCTGGTCGGCGGGTTGACTTTTTCACGCAGTCTTCCATTGAGCGCATTTACTCCTGTTGGCGTTTTCTGCCTGAACGGGGTCAGCAGCGCCACGTTGTCGATTCCCAGCCGGTCGACCTCATCTATATACAGCTTTTCGATCATATTGGCTGAGTTCTCCAGATTTGCCGAGGTATCAAGGATAAAATCATCCCCATACTCAAGGCCTACGTTGTTATGCCGGATCAGCTTCGCGTTTAAGGCTATGCGGCTGCCGGCGTCCTGGCGATATACCTTATCCAATTTCACCACCGGTATCATGCCGCTGGCAATCAGCTCACTGAGAACCGCACCAGGACCAACCGAAGGGAGCTGGTCAGCATCACCGATCAAGACGATTTGACAGCCATGTGGTATCGCATTAAACAGGTACCTGGCCAGATAGATATCCAGCATGGATACTTCATCTACCAATACCAGGTCTGCGTCCAGTTGTTCAGGTTCGTTGAAATCTCCGTCTTCACCGGCCATAAGCCCAAGAGCCTTATGGATTGTTGAAGCGGGATAACCTGTGCATTGTGCCATTCGCCTGGCTGCACGCCCCGTCGGAGCACAGCAGACGATTTTCGCATCGGGATGCTGCTTTGCGTAGATATTCAGCAGAATCCTCTGTATGAGCGTTTTTCCCGTTCCCGGGCCGCCCGTGATAATACTGATAAAGGACGAGAGGCAGGTCTTAACTGCCTGCCGTTGTTCCGGTGCGAGTTTGAACCGCGTTTTCATTTGTTCGGTGTTAATATCAGACTCAATATCTCCGCTGTAGCGAATCGTACCAAAAGACAACAGCTCCCATATGCGGGTGGCCATATTTCTTTCTGCCCGGGCTGTTACGCTTCGGAATACCTGGTCACCATACAGCTCCAATTTATCTTCCTGCAACAGCTTATACGCTTGATCCGCAACCATTTTTGTGGTGATTTCCTGCGTATCGAGCAGCTGGGCACATTGCTGTATAAAACTGCTTTTCTCCAAGCACAGGTGTCCGCCCTTGTTTTCGGCGTCTTTCAAAGTGTGCAGTAAACCGGCGGCGATCCGCTCGGATGATGTGAGGTCCAGCCCCATGCTGGTGGCGATATTGTCGGCGGTCATAAAGCCGATCCCCGCCATTTCGCATAATCTGTACGGGTGTTCCCGGACGATGTCCGTTGCTTCCGGTCCAAAATGCTTGTAGATGCTGACCGCGCGGTTTGGCGTGACGCCATATGGGGTCAGCAAAGTTACGATATCCCGGGCTCCGCGGGATGCGATATAGGAGTCGCATATCCGCTGAAGCTTTGCCTTGCTGATGCCTTTTACCTTCAGAAGGTCTTCGGGGCTGTTATCCAATACATCCAATGTATTCCCGCCAAAGGTGTCATAGATTTTGGCGGCTGTTTTAGGGCCGATCCCTTTAATGAGACCGGAGGACAGATATGCCTCAATGCCCTGTCTGGTAGGCTGGATGACTTCCTTGTAACTCTCCATGGCGAACTGTACGCCGTGTTTTGGGTCCTTCTGCCATACACCGGTTATATCGACTCGGATCCCTTCCACGATGGGCAGGTAATATCCGACCACTTTTGCCTCATAAACCTGATTCTGCTGGGAATCCAGCATTTTTTCATGCAGGGTGTAGAGTGCAACGGTAAAGACTCCCGATTGTGCAGTAACAATGGACTTTGGGTGGATTAGTTTTTTAAAACTGCATAACAATTTTGCAGCCTCCTTTCCGTGTCAGGCATTGGAAACCAATACCATATGCTGCTTTGGGACGAAGATGGTTTCTTCTTCAACCGAAAAGTTATTTGCCATATACAACGCTTCCTGTACCATAGTGTCGGCCAGGCGGTCAAGGTCCTGGACGAGATCCACGCGGTCGCGTAATTGCCATATGGGCCAATCTTCAAAATCCTCATACATGTCTGTACTGCGGCCCGGATAGGTAAAGGTCTGCATAGGCGTTGTTCTGTAATCTGTCCGGGCAGGTGCACGACACAGACCGCAGGTATTTCCGGTTTCGGCAGTAGCTGTGTAATTTTGCTGGCCACAGGACTTACAGTAAGATTTATACCCGCTTGGTTTTCTGCCGCCCTGGTAGAGGACGAGATAACCACCGCTGCGGCCGTTCATGCCGGCCTGCCATGTATAATTGTGATCGCTGCCAAAATCCTGAATCAGATCCTGCAGGGGTTCAAAGAATTCATCAGTCTGGATCAAGTCATATAACTTGTTGGTGATACTGTTCTCCAGACCCAGATTATAGATCTTCATGTTGCAGGCGTAAGACGTAGACTGATTCCAGCTGTTCATTGTGTTATACCGGAAATGGCTCTCCAGATATTCTGTCATGGCCTTTCGTGAGCGTTTATCAATGGGCTGATAAAATTTATGCATGATTCTCCGCCCCCTCCATACCGAAAAGCTCCTCGGCGCTCATGGAGAGCTCAGGATGTTGTGGCTCATAGGTGACTAAGCGCTTGTCGGCGCCCATCCGGGTAACGATTTTGCGCACATCAATATGCAAATCCGGATGGAAAACCCAGATAGGAATGCCGAGTCTGGCGGCATGTTCAATTTCTCCGCGCATACCGCTTGTGATCCGGTTTCCGCAAACGAATATAAAATCATTGGCCTCTAAAACATTCAGCCCGATACGCAATGCCAAGGCGCGCTCAGAAGGCATCATGTCGCTGAGCAGGACCGGCAGATATGCATGTGGAGCCCGTGATGTGAAGCAAAGCTCTTTCATGGCGTAGTGCATATAGAACCTTGCGGTCCTGATATTGCGGTATACGGCTTTCTTGGAGCTGTCACTGCACGGTGAGCAAATATATGCTTTTTTACGATACCGGTCTGTCTGGTCGAGCAGTAGTTGATACTCAAGTTGCGCCTCCCAATTTTCAGGCAGGCTGTTAATGATACTTATCATGTTTTTTCTCCTTTCGAAAATGAAAGCAGAGAGGGACAATCCTCTCTGCTGACTTTCTGCGGTTTTCCCGCTTATATTGCCTGTACATCAACCTTCAGCTTGCGGCTGGCGGAGGCTTTCACGACCTCGTCAAAAATAGCCGGGTATTCATTTTGCAGCTGCTTGCTGTCCGTGCGACGGGTAAGTTTGGTAACAAACGTGATGATGAACTTGTCATCCGGCGTCTCAAGGATGCCGTGTTCATGCTCTTTCATCACCTCTGCGATTCGCACAGCATGTGCATCAATCTCCTTTTCGTTATTTTTGATGGCCTCACGCAATTCGGCGTTGGCCTTTTGCAGTTCCGCGATTCTCCGTAACGGCCGTTCATACCGCCGGGTGAATTCTACGGTGGGCAGTCCGGCTTTGCTTTGTCCATAAACCCTGGCCAAAGCTTTCAGGGCTAATTCCGGGTTGGATACGTCAGACATAGTGGGAGGCCTGTTTGTTCTCAGGCTGTTGATAAACTCCTCTGTTCTCTCGAATATGATTTCTTCCCGTGCCAGATCCCGGCAAATACGGGGAGTGGCCAGATCATTTTCCGGATTATTGCCCCACAGGGCTGCATAGTCACAAATGTCTTCATCCGCAATGGCCATATACCATCGACCCTGAAGATCGTAGTAAATCGGAACAGCATCGTCCGCCCAACTATCTGATTTGCGGTAGGTCGTGCTTTTACACTCCAGAATCCCTGACCTGTGATTGGGTTTACTTGCCGGTTCCGCAAACCGAAAATCAAAGTTCGCCAGTGCGTAGGGTACCGAGGCATGCTGATATAACCCGGTATCTTCAATTACCGTGTTGCCGGTCCGCTTGCCATAGAAGTGCGCAGCGATCGGCTCCAGCATATGGCCCATTTCCAACTGGCCCGGGTTTGGCGGTTCCGATGGCTTCATAAGCCCTTTTTTGATATTCCAGAGTTCCAGCGGCGTCATCCATGGGTTTAGCCCAAAAATCGTGGATACATCGCTGCCGCCGATGGTGTATTCGATATCGCCTTTTGGCCCGTGCATACGGCATTCCAGCCATCGCTCACGGTCCATACCTTTGGTATCACAGAGTAGATTAGGTTTCGCCATCAGTACTCCACCGCCTTTGCAAGGTCAAACTTCGACCAATCCAGCGACAGGGCACGGGCCATATTCTCACCCAGGACAATCAGCTTCGATTCCGGGTGTCCCTGTGATTTCAGTAAAAACGGAATCTCCTGCATGGCCATAAATACATCATGTGCCGTAGCAGATCCGCCGCCATACGCCATTTCAAACATGGCAATCGCATTAAGGGCCTCTTTTTTTGGCATCGACAGTTTCTTGCATATCCTGGTCATCGTGTTGACCGGATATTCCAATTCAACGTTTTCCAGCTTTTCGAGTTTTGCTAGGGAATCTCCAAATTGGGCAAACAGTTGGTCCAGTTCCTTATCGAAATCCTCGATCTTCTTCTGCCACCGGTGTTCGACAGCCAGCATCCCGCCTACATAGATAGGATACTGGTCCCCAATAAGGAGTGCCGAAACTTTTGCGGAAGCAACGCCCGTATCGGATGTGGAAAATTGAATGCCCGGCATCAGCTTTGAAACCAGGGCGCTTTTTCCACGCGCTGCCAGCAGCTTTTCATAACTGCCAAGCAGGTCTTCCCGTTGGGCGGGCATAGACCAGGAGGCGCTGGTGAGCGCATGGTCATTGTATCCGCTTTCAAAACGGTTGCCGGGAAAACGCTTATCCAATTTTGCTTTGAGCTTCTCCAGAAGTTCATGGATCTCAAGGATGGAATAATCACGCTCGTCACCGGAGTGCGTGGCGGAGATTTTCTCATCCCGGACCAGAACCAATGTGGAAGTCTTGGGGTATAGCTTGAGGCAGGAATTGAGTATCCCGGCCAGTTTTCCGCGCCCCAGTTTAGGAAGCGAAGTGCCGCTGATTTTAGCACGGTCCAATAACCCCTTGTATGCTGTGGACCGAACAGGGTAATATGCCCCGTTCAGTTTAATGGCAAGCCCAAGGTTCTTGGCCGTATCCTGAATGGCTTCCTCACTCACACCTTTTGCAAACGCAGAGATGTCGCTGTAAAGCGGTGAGCCTTTGTCCAGTGGAGCAACGTGCAGGTTATTCACCTCCGTTCGCTCCCATGTGCTTTCCTTAGCAAGATGAGTATGATAACGCAGCATCTCATTAAGCGTGGAAAAGCTTGTGTTGTAGTCATCCTGACATGGTTGTAGCATAATGATGCTCCTTTCTTTTTGACGGAAAACCGCCTTGATATAAAAAACCAGCGTTCCCGAAAGAACGCTGGTTTTTCCCATATAAAGAGCCGGAAACAAAAAAAGTGCCATCTGCAAATACATGCAAATGACACTGTGTAAACTATGATAAACTGTGCGCGCAGTTTTAGCGGCGGCTCTGATACTATACAAGCATATTATACCATCGCATCTTGTTTCCGTCAATGCTACAACCGTTTTGTATTCAAAAGATTTATATAAAGATTTATATAAGGAACGGTCACCGATAACTGTTCATGGAGCCCTTTGCTTTATGTGGCTTACGACTCTGCCGGCTGTCTGGCTTTCATAAACAGGTCAATATCTCGGGCGATATATTGCTGTCCGGTGGAGTGTAGCACGTCATAAAATGATTAAGAGTTATATATGCGATTTCACTTTCCGTAAGCCCTGTGAGGTCATATCCGTCATCTCCCCATACTTTCTTCATGATGAAGAGATCGCCCAACACTGGATTTCCGTGCTTATCAGTCTCATATAAAAATGAGCCAAAGGCATTTGGTGGTAGTTCCTTTCCGGTGCCCATGTCATCGACCAGGATACAATATGGCTGTTCAAGCCGACGCGGGGTTACCGTTTCCGCAAAGCCTCCGAAGTAGGTGTAGATATCCGCTACGGAATTAATCTCATACACACAAGCGCTTTGATCTGATTTTACCAGAATGGTTTTCATTGTAATTCTCCTTTCTTTTTGACGGAAAACCGCCTTGATATAAAAAAACAGCGCTCCCGAAAGAACGCTGGTTTTTCCCATATTAAAGAGCCGGAAACAAAAAAGCGCCATCTGCAAATACATGCAAATGGCACTATGTAAACTATGATAAACTGTGCACGTAATGCTGCGACGGCTCTGATACTATACAAGCATATTATACCATCGCACCTTGTTTCCGTCAATGCCACAACCGTTTGCGTTTTGTATGAATAGTTTTTCCTATAGTCCAAAGATTTCAGCATTAACCTGTCCTTGGACAGCGGCATACCTTTTTTCTCCCAGACGTTCCAACTGCCGCCTATTTGTCGAAAGAACCACCGTATCACCATTGACACGGCAAATGAAGCCGTACCTTTTAGCAAGTTCCAGTACTTCCGTCCAATGTCTGTCCTTTTTTTCAATTTCTTTAGGATTGGTTCTATGCATCAAATCACCTCCTTTTTATTTTGTTGATAGACGTAATATGAGTTCTACCAATTGCTTTTTCATATCCTGCCGCCTTTGCCGAAGGAGCGTTTGCGCCTTGGAATCATCAGAGAGCAGCTCGTCGGCAAAATCTATCAAGGCATCTTCAGCAGCCTGCCGTTTGGCGGCAAGGGATGATGCCGGCAATCGTTCGTAATTATCGCAGGCAGAGATTTCTTTGCCTAATGCCGTATAGTAGTCTTCTTTCAATTGGGCTAACCGGGTTTTATCGTAAAATTTCAGATGTGTAAAATCTTTACTGGCTTCCATAAAAACTTCCTTTCCATATTTGATATAAATACAAAAAGCAGGCCCAGGCCTGCTTTTTGAGGGCACACTTTGACGTGGTTTCATCTACATAAAACTGATTTTCATCGCAGCAATCTTGCCGTCGATTTCCTTGACCTCTAACGGGTAGGAACCGTCACCGCACCCAGAGGCGCAGAAGTACTCAGTAACTTTTTTCTCCAATGTTTTACGGAGGGCATCATTGTTATTTTTCATGGCAATTCTCCTTTTATAATTATAATATACTTTATCAGGCTGCTTTCTTTGTCAGCGCCCAATATCCACGCCGTGTGTTAACGAAAAGGTCAGGGTACCGCTGAAGCGTCTGGCGTACCTTGTCTTTCCAAAACTGCTGTGCCTGTGCCCGGCGGTATTTTCCTACCATCCCATAGATAGCGGCCAGATCCAACTCACCATTGGTATCTTCTAAAGCGTCGGCCAGGATATCCTTCCAGGTTGCGCCGGGCATATCGCGGATATCCGCTGCCTGACTATATGTCAGCATGATCGGGTAGACAAGCGACGCATCCTTGCGCACCAGAAGCAGGTATTCATGGACGATGGGTATATACCTGCCCGAATACCGCATTTTATCGGATTCGCAATTGTGCTGCGCCTTTATGATGACATTCTCCAGGGTTCCCGGCTTGGTAAGTTCAAATGACATGCTGTACAGCTTCCGGTTCTTTTTAATGTCACCGACCAGTACAGCAAGCCGTCCGCCCCTTTCGAGGGCGCAGAACTGCTTCATCATGCAATAATTCATTGCTTTAACAAAACCTTCCCAAGTGGGAATCCGGGATAAATCTGTCTGCCTGGGGTCATAGCCATACCGCCTCTTTACCTCTGCCGCACTATACATGACATCAGAATATTTGATGATATCGTGATATGGCGGATGCCAGAATATCATCTCAGGCCGCTCTGGTATCTCGTGATGGAGCAGGTCAAATCCGCTGTGCAAATCATACGTCCTGCTTTGGATTCCTTTTGCGGCGGCTGCGTCCCGTGTGGTGTTGCTGCCGCACATATAATCGCAGATTTTCTTGATTTGAAAATGGTCTATCAAATCCTCTATGAGTTTAGGGGAACAATTGCCCCTGTATTTATTATTGCCTCCAACACCCCTTTCGGGGTAACTTACAATTGATTTCATTCGGTTTCCTCCTCGTTCTTCTCAGACGTAGAAATTTTGATACATGACAGTATTTGTAAAGAATCTCGATATTCCTCGCCTATAGCATTTCTTAGTTGATTGCGTGCTGCCATGGAATCATCAGCTTCTATTTCCATTGTTTCGTTAGAATCTCCTAACTTCTTGTAGAACTTAAATTTAAACTTAGCCATTACGTCCTCCTCTTTTATATCGTGTAAAGTATTATCGTGTGTATAAGGTTAAAAAAAGCCCTGGCCGCGTTCCGGATAGGATACGATGCTGGGGAGCTGCTTATTCTGCCTGTCAGGCATTCTAAAACCTCCTTTATTTTTCTGGATAATAAGCCAGTCTGTCGTTTTCATTCAACTTCCTTTAGCATATTTTGGCACTCCAAAGTGATTTTGTCCGTGATGTCTATACTTTTTCCACCATCTTCAAAAATCAGTTCGAGTGATACAAGTGAAAGCGGAATATATTCTTCTGTGTGCGTATTTACAAATTCAGTATATACTTCAACCACTTTAATCTGATCCAGCCGTGAACAGAAGAAATCATAAGTCATCTGTTTGGGATATAACCCAAGGTCTTCATATTCTGAAGCAAACACATCGTCATCGTGATCATAAATATTTGCTCTTATAATGAAAGTGCCATCTTTTTGTGGTTCTGAATTACCTTCAGTAATACAAAAATCAAATCGGATGGATTCTGGGATTAGAAGGTGAACGTCCCCGATTGACAGATGATAGTCGCTGATATTCTGAACCGGTTTAAGTGTTTTAAATGCTAATTCAAAATTAAAGATATCATTATTCATTCTACTAAACATATAATTCCTCCAAATAGAATAACAAAGCCGGAAGTTTCCGGCCTTGCCTTACTTTTTACAGATATACTGCATATGGGCTATATTTCATCATACGGTCCAGGCATATCTTCATATAGACAGCAATCCCTGCATCTGCTATTACCACATCCTATACACAACGGATACGGATCATCATTTGCCCTGTAACAAGCCGGATGCTTAAACCGCTTCTCCTCTTTCCGGCTCAGTCTGAGGCAGATAATCATAACTGATATCGCTGCCACAAGAGCCAGGGAAAAGGTATTTGTAATGGCGAACATCACCCCAGACCCGTTTCGGACGAGATTAATCGCATAGATTTCCATCAGGCTAATGCCTGTTGTCATGGCAATATACGTTTTCAGGTCCAGATCCTTGCAAGACCGTGTTTTAAGAAGCTGTACAATCTGCGGAATATAGCCAATGGCTAAAATCAGGCCGCCAATCAACTGTAATGCGTCATACATGGCGGACCTCCTTTTCCGCTGGCACGAACGGCACCTCTTGAAACCCAAATGTGTCGCAGTAGTAATATGCGCTCTGCTTTTCATCGTAAAGTTCAACGATGTCGGACATGCTCAGTGACCAGCCCTTGTAACCCTCCGGATGCCTGCAATTGAGAATATAAAATATCTCTTCAAGCTCATCCGTGTGGAGATCACCGTCATATACAACATGATAAAGGTCTCCCTGAGGCGCCGTGAGGCCAAGGGCTTTCACGAGTTCGTATGGCCGAAACCAGAACTGACATCCCTTATCAGTCAACTGATACACACGGCATTTTTTTGCGAGACGGAGCATATCCGGCGCCATGATGACTAAATCAATAGCGATATCATCAAACCGCATAGGATCGCCATAATAGGCTGACATCCGCTTCTCTATTTTCTTCTCCACTTCTTTATTGATAGGAGGGAAGAAGCGGCAGTATACATCGACACCGCGGTTACGTGTGTCCTTATCTTTGCCATTGCGTATCTCGACAATGGTTCCGTATAGCCCTCTATAGTCGGATTTCACGGCATAAATACCGCATCCAACCTCAAAAGGCGTTCCATTATGCTCATACGTCTGGCCCGGCTTATTTAGTAACATACAGCTGCACTCCTCTCATAGTAGTTTGTGATTTTCTCCTGAGCCGCAGCCAGTAGGGCGCGCTGCTCTTTTTTGCGATGGTAGACGCCCTGGACCTTCTCCTCCACCACTTCCCTTTCATCGGGGGAGAGGAGGGTGAGCGCTTCCTTGAATTCGGCCAAGCCATAAGGGGCTTCTACAGGTATCTCCACCTGTCGGCATTCCTCAGGTTGATAATCTAACGAAATGAATATAACATCAGTATCACGTACCCCAGTCATGCCGTGAGGGCTGTAGCGTTTTTTCAGATTCTTCACCTCATACTGAAGCCGGCTCTCCAAATGAGTTTTAAGAGAAGCTGACTTCTGAGAGTCAAAACAGTCTATTGCCTTCATTGCGGCAATGCAGAGGTCCTGATATACGTCGTTTGTGTCCAGGCGTAAGGCCTGAATCAGGGTCCAGTTATGTTTGATGGCCCATTTGACCACCGGTTCATATTGAATTAATAATTCATTGCGGGTAATAATATCCAACTTTGTCACTCCTTTCGAAATAAAGAGAACAAGGCCGGGCATCATCCCCGACCTTGTTACTGTTTTGTACCCTCATGGCAACGATAGAGCTGTCACAAGAGCCATGCTAAGGCCGGTTAGACCCATGGTTATTTACTTATTGTCCCTTAGATGGGATGTGCGCGACCGTATTCTCCAAAGGCGTTTTCGCGCGATGAATCTCATCAAGGTTTTCCTTTTGAGCTCTTTTGCACTCGCCGCAAAAGCTGAACCTTGCGCCGGTACAAAGGCTCCTGTCGATATAGCAAAACTTTTCTTCCATGCGTTTCGTCTCCTCATACCCGAATATGCCGCTTAACCACTTGGGTTAGCTTCTGTGGCATTTTTTCCAGATCAGTGATGTCCATAAAACTATCACTATAAATCCGTTCTATATTTGGTTTATCGTCTCCGATTGCCGCCGCCACCAACAGAACGCCCTTGCGCTCGCAATCCTTTTTCACACCGCGTAAATCGGCTTCAGCAGCAGTGCCGCCATAATTGGAATCTGCGGGCTGTCCGTCAGAAACGAGAATCAGAAGCCGGATATCTTCCGGACGCTTGGCCAGTTGTTCCATTACGTACCGCAGGGCGGCACCGTCCCGGTTGCCTCCGCGAGCTGAGATATCCATCATCCTGTACTTATCATCCCGGTCAATAGCGTCAAACTCTGCATACGAGTAAATATCAACTTCATCGCTTCCGGTTGAGTGGCCGTAGACCGTAATCGGGATACCAAGGGACTGACAGAAATCATAGAGGATGATTGCAGTTGCGCGGGCATAGGTTGCCCGGTCGCCCCAGCCCATACTGCCAGACTCGTCCAGAAGCAGGGCAATCGCCAGCTCCGGCGTGTCGTTAGGCAGCTTTTTGTTATAAAAGGCCTTGCCATCGTTCCGCGGTAAAGCATGGATATGGAGCTTGCGGCCTGAGTAGAGGTTTGTCTGTTTTCCGCCGCGCCGCTTATCCTGGAGCTGCTGAAGAATGGACTTCTGCAGCTTTTTGGATATCTTTAGCAGGGACGGCGCTGCCATATGATACTGGTCCTTCTTTTCATCGTCGACATCCGCAATACGGCGGATCTTCATTTCAACGCCGCTATGGATGTCTCCATACGAGATTTCATTTGCGAGGGTGTTCAGTTCAGTAATCCGTTTTTTCTCCAGATCCTTATGAACCGCTTTTTCCGCCATTTGTTCTACCAGCCGTTCTATATCGTTGGCTGCGTCGGCATATCCGGTGCCCTCATAATCGTCGTCTCTCTGGACACTTCCGCCTACCGGCGTCGATAGTGTAGTGGTGTTCTCCAAAGGGAAGCGTCCACCTTCATCCGATGTGACATTCTGAACCTCATCAGAGCCGGGTGCCCCGGAAAAATCAGCCGGTTCATCACCAGGCTCAGGTTCAGCAACTGGTGCGGCATCCTCTTCGTTTTCATCTTCGGGCTGTTCGTTTTCTTTTTCCGCAGGCTGGGATTCCGGTTCGTTTTCTTCCTCCGGTTCTTCAGGCTGACTGCCGGCGGCGGCCTGCTCAGCGGTGGCGGCACGTTTTTCAGCCGATGACGGCTGATGGGTGCTGCCCGGCTTTTCAGGTATGGGCGTGCTGCTGCCGGTGCCTTCCTGGCTGGAACCAGCCAGTTTGGATATGAGCTCAGAAACCTTGCCTTCAGAGGATGAGCTTTCTCCAGACCCGGATTCCTCCTGCGCCATCTCCTCAGCCATCTCAAGGAAATCTTTTATGTACGGCCAACACCTTACAAGGATCGTATTGGTGACATGCCATCTTTCCCTGGGGTCAGGGTTAATCAGCGCCTTATCCAACTCGGGTAACAGTGAAAAAACCACTTGTACCCGTTCATCGGAAAGAGGCTCTTCGCCATACTTGATTTCTCCCCAAAGAACATAGGAGAGAAATAACTGCATGAGGGTCAGCCAAATATGGCCGCCCGATTCCTCTTCAGCTTCGATCCGCTGCGTCAGAGTAGGACACTCTTCAAACCGCATGTCACGAAAGCCTTTCAGGCTCATTCCCAGCTTGCCGGGATATCTGTCGAGCATCTTGCTTTCGATATACCCGTCTTCGATGATGTTCCAGATATTATGCGCCATACGTAAAAAGGCGTTTTTCTTGTTTTCATCCTGATTGCAGTAGTCCCATAGGTCAGCCTCGTGGCGCCGTTCGTCAGGACTTCGGAGCAGGGGCTTTTCCGGGTACCATTTACAGGCTGTCATTTTAAGCCCATACGTTTGCGCCATTAAAAAATCAGTGTACAGGATATGGCCCAGTTCATGGGCGAACATACCAAGTATGGTGTTGTAGCGGACAATGCGGTCCTTGTTTTTCGTCACCAGGGGATGCCCGGCGTTTAACAGCACCACATCGTCATTTGTGACGCCAAGGAACCCGGTTTGTTTGGGTTCCCATATGATTTTCACCCGTACCCGGCGGGAAAAATGGTACCGCCGGGTTTGCGCGGCCGCGATATCGGCCAGATGCGCCGCCATTCCGGGAGATGTAAACAACTGCCGGTCCCTGACGGTCTTCACCTTCTGCGCAACGAGTTTTTTAATTTGTTTATGATTCACTCTTGCCAAGAGTCAAAACCTCCCTTCTGTTTTTGTTATGCACCAATGACGGCGCCTGTTGGGGCAAAATACGGCTCAAGATAGGAGCTGATCAGCACCTGCTGTTCCTCCTCGTCGGCCGTAGCCCTGCTGATGATCGTATCAATCGCTGATTCGTAGGCGTTGCCGGTACAGCCGTAACTGACAATCCAGTCGATCAGGCTGCGCATACCCACGTTTCCGTCTGATACGCCGTTTTTCTGGCAGTAGTCCGCCATATCCGTGATGACCTGGACCATTTGGCTTACGAGATAATCGTCTTCGCAGCCGGTCACGCTCATGGCGCGCTGCACCATGATCTCAGCTGGCGGCATGGCGATATCCTTGATTTTGTTCATGCGGTCCAACACAGATTGGTTGAGAGGCCGGCAACCTTCGTAATTGAGGTTGGTAGTGATTATCACCACAGCGTCCGGGTGCCGCTTGATCCTTCTCTTGTCGGGAAGGAGTATGGTTCCGGACTGCTCCAACAGGTCGTTAAGACCGGTCAGAACGCTTGGCTGCGTAATATTTGCCGGCTCCTGTATCTCAATGACATATCCATTTTTAAGTCCCAGGATAAAATCGGTTTCGAAGTAGCTGTACCTGGGGCCATCAGTTGCCGAGGTGAGTTTGGCGCTCATAAGCTGGCTTACCTTGTCGGTTATCATGCTGAACGCCATGTCCATACAGTCATGGACCGTCGCCCCCGGTTTTGCGGTTCCCGTCATACTGAGATAGGAATCCTCCGGGTCAAAGTCCATATCCATGGCATCCGGCAAATCCAGAAGTGATTTGACGTTCTGATAGGTTATTCCGCCTGTTTCCTCAAGCTTCCTGAGCTCTGCATCCGTCTCAGAATCTCCCGTAGATGTACTGAAGTCCGGGTAAACCTGGCCGATGAACTCAAATACGTCTGTGTCAGCGGAGCAGGTATATTTCACATAAGGCAATCCCAACCCAGCTGCGATGGCCCTGGCGTCATGCGTTTTACCCGTACCTGCCGGTCCCCGCAAAAGGAAATTCCTCATCGGGCTCGCCGTTCCGGTTGAGTATTGCGCATGCTTGCAGATATCCACCACTTCCTTGGTGAGGATGTGCCATTCTGGTATCTCCGGGATCAGAGACTGCTCCATGGGGGTGAGTTTTCGGCTTGCGTTTAAGGTGTATTTACCAACGAAGTCCTCATGCTCCACCACGAGTACGGGATGTGCCACCGGCGCGGGTCCGGTTTGGGCAAATATTGTGAATTCGCCCGCGCTCACCGTTTTCGGTTCGAAAGTGCCTGAATCAAGCTGGGCTGAGCGTATGGGGAGGATATTTCCTGATTTGTCTACCGTCACCTCCAGGTGGGCAGGACAGGTTTCATCCGTAATTCTCCGGTAGGCATTGTCGCAAAGGATCGCCATATGGTTTGTGGCCTCGCCCAGGTCGGGCCATCCCTTGGAATGGCATTCGAAATATGCGTCGTAATGCTCCTTAAACTCATCATCATTAAGAAGCATGGGCATCATGGTGAAAACCAATGCTGCGCCGTCCCGTGCCGATGAGTGTGCGGTATACTGTTCGATCACTTCGGTATTTTTATCAAAACATGCGGCCAGAAACTGCCCTTTACCGGGATCATATATGACCAGATGGTATGCGTCAGGCCCTGTGGACGATTTATATTCAGCGACCAAACGGTGGTCAATCGCACCCACAGCGCCGGTCCCTCCGGCCTGGCAGCTGCTGTATGCCATTACCGCCTTGACTACGGTGCAGGTTAGTTTTGCGTTAGTCCCATCACCGTATTTGGATGAAGTCTTCACGGTTTTATTTGTTATTTTATCGAACGGCATAGGCAATGCCCGGCTGTAATTAAAAAAAGTGCTCATAGTGCTTTCATTCCTTTCTGCAGTTTCACTGCTGTGAACTTACCAATATCCCGTTTTCATTAGCCACAGCATCAGCAAAATCGCTGTTTATCAGCTGTCGGCAAATATCCTGCCAGCTGTCTTTAACCGGCAGCTCACTCTCGGGGATCAGTAGTGTGTTTTGGCCCTGGCCGATTGCCTCATTGACACGGTCGTTCAGGAGCAGAAGATGTGCGTCTACCCATTCAAAGGCCAGATATTCGTAGTTAACCGTTTCCGGTTCTTCCGGGTTGGAGTCCTCGTTTTCTTCTTCAGGGTCATGCCCGGAATCAAATGTCTCCTCTTCATCGGTGTCAGGAGGTACCGGTTCTTCATTTTGCTGTGTGGCGTCTGCATTATCCACCTGTACCGTCTCAAAAACCAGACCCTTAAAAGCCAGGTTATGTATGTTGACGAGTGCCTTCCGATACCCGCCGGCACCGTTCAAGATGATTGACACAGGCTCATCCTTTTCAATGCTGGCCATCGCGTTTGGCGTCAGCCATTGCCAGCGTGCCGAAGGGTGCAGGGAGCCCATTTCCTCCGTGATCCGCTGCTGGATCAGGCTGTAAGCCCGCCGCAGGATATCTTTTTCCGTTTCCGGTTTAGGAGGGGGTGCCGGCTCGGCGGCAGGTTCGATGATCTCGACCTTCCCGGAGCGCTTAAAAAGCAGTCTCAGAGCCGCTATGAATATTCCCAGAATAATCAAGAACAGAAATGCCCAGATACGGGTGATAAACAAAAGCAGCGCCATAAGGCTCAGAAAAATGATAACTTCATATGCAAGATTCTTTTTGAATTCTTTGTCCTTCATGTATTCCCGTTCCTTTAAAATAAAGATCAGGGGGAATATAGATGAGTATGGCGCGCGCCCTGGTTTCCGGAAAAGTCCCGGCAGACCGGGTTATGACAGCGGCTGCCGGATCCTGCTCCTGGCAGAGCCGGCCCGGGTTTATGCCGGTTTCATCATTTCTTCCGAAAAACGCCTGGCCAAACACAATCTTTCCCCGGTCGAATATATCTCCCGAATCCTCCAGCACCAGCGCATCACAAAAACCGGATGGTTCCGTGAATACGCCGATCTCATACTGGACGCCCGGCACGATGCTTTGTATGATATGCCGCACCTGCTCCCGGGTCAGGGAATCGTTTGTCCGGCTGCGGAGAATGGTGCCTAGTTTGCGCCGCTTCTCACTGCCTGTAGTAAGGATAAATCTTTGGTTTTTCAAAGTATTCGCCTCCTTTCGGGCACAAAAAAACGCACATGACCGTCTGGATGAGATCATGTGCGTTTCAAGCGCCTGTATTCATTTTTTACGTTAGTCCTCCTTGTCCGGGGTTAACCCTGGGGAAAGAAGGGGTTCGGTCCGCCAAAGCCCTCAAAACCTGTAAAGTTCTCAGGCATTTGCTGGCTTCCGGTTGCCGGATTGTCTTGCTGCCGCGGTGCCGGAACGCCGGATGAATTTGAAGACGCTGCGGGCGGCTCGTCCGCCGGTGTATTGTCTCCATTACCATTCTGCTTTTTTCCGCCACCGTTTGAACCGGCATACTCAATATCATCAATGATGATGACAGGAGCGCTTTTTTTCTCGCCAGTTTGGGAATCCTCCCAGGAGTCGATATCAAATCGACCGTCCAAGCTGAGTACGGAACCCGGTTTGAGCTGCATGCTTTTGACGCGCTCGCACTGAGGTCCGAAGGCTTTGACATTGATATTGATCCACCTGGTGTTTTCTGGTTCCCGCTTATCGTAGACTTTCATCCCGACTCTGAATTGAACCATGGAACCGTCCTGTGAGAAGCGGAAGTGGTCGTCGCTATTGTATCCTTTGGATACAAAGCATGGGGTAAGAATCATTTTGCGCATAATAATGCTCCTTTCTGCAGGGGTTGCCTGCTATGCATAATATATTTCAACCCCAAAGGGGTAGAAAACAAAAAAAGTGCCAATAAGCGCTATGCGCCAATTGACACTGTGATGAACTCGGTAACTTTGTTATCCCGATGGGAAAAACACTGAAACTAATAAATATATTATAGCATAGCAGGTGTCGCCCGTCAATTATGAATGATTAATTAATGAATCCTGTTTATCAGGTATCTGGCTCTGTGCCGTCCCGAGTTTGCCACTTAGTTAATTATTCAAAATAAAATATTTCCTTTTTTTGCAAGGTTTTCCTTGCTTTTTTTGTGTCTTTATGGTATAATTATTATGTAGGCGCATGGGCGCATCTGGGTC
>Ga0153991_1000074_pt1 | contig 22444 bp, 17 predicted proteins | sample TSNC075MetaG_FD_104681 | JGI IMG/M metagenome (GOLD analysis project Ga0153991, IMG submission 104681) | Attine ant fungus gardens microbial communities from North Carolina, USA - TSNC075 MetaG | ecosystem: Host-associated > Fungi > Mycelium > Unclassified | place: USA: North Carolina, Jones...
ACCGGATGGCGTGACTGTGATTGGTGACAATGCGTTCGCTGGTTGTACGGGACTCACTGACATTACTATACCGGATGGCGTGACTGTGGTTGGTAAGCGTGCGTTTTATGGTTGTACGGGACTCACTGACATTACTATACCGGATGGCGTGACTAAGATTAGCGGCAGTGCGTTCAGGTTTTGCGCGAGCCTGATTAACATTACTATACCGGATGGCGTGATTTGGATTGGTGACTTGGATTTCTATGATTGCGCGAGCCTGACCAGTATTACTATACCGGACAGTATAACGGAGATTGGCTGCTACGCGTTCTATGGCTGCGCGAGCCTGACCAGTATTACTATACCGGATAATATAACTGAGATTGGCCGCTATGCGTTTTTTCGCTGCGCGAGCCTGACCAGTATTATTATACCGGACAGTATAACTGAGATTGACTCCTGTACGTTCTCTGGTTGCGCGAGCCTGACCAACATTACTATACCGGATGGCGTGACTGTGATTAGTAATCGTGCGTTCGATGGCTGTACAAGCCTGACTATTCACGCGCCAAAGGGCTCCTATGCAGAAAAATATGCAATTGAAAACAAAATTTCATTTTCAATTTTACAATAAAAAGCACACGCAAGGCGATATGGCAATTGATTTTGGTTTTTGGTCTTTCTTTCAGCAGCGCGGAGAACATGGGAGCGGTTGTGGAGATGACGGTGCCAAATGACCGAGTTAAAGCGCCCCGATAGCTTGGTTCAAATAACTTTCTAAGTTTCAAGAGTGTGATAAAAATTAGGATTTATGCAATAATTTCTGGAAATCAAACATGAAATATTGATTTACCATCCAAAACATAGTATAGTTACTTCGCATTAAATAAACAATAGTAATTTAGAAAAACGTTCAGGTTCTATTGTTAATTGGCTGAGTATATTTACATAAGGATCAATCCAATTAATACGTTTTGCTTGAATTCTGCATATAAAATTAGTCTATATTCTTTTCTTCTAAAAAGTTAAAATATCCTGTTTCAAAGTGTACGTATTTGTAGTAAAATGGGTCATGGGAAAATATGGAATACAGTTTATATGTATAAAACTCCATTACGATCATCGAGCTATACTGAGTATCGGGCAGAGCTTGGGCAATAAAAATGTTGAGGATAAATACATAAGAGTTTTGGAGGTCATATCATGTATTATATTGCAATTTGTGATGATGAAGTCAGTACTTGCTCCGAAATAGAATCCATGATACTGGAATATATTGAGGGAAAATGTATACAAGCAGAAGTCATGATTTGGTTTTCAGGGGTAAGGCTGCAGAGGCATTTACGCCAAGAACAGCGGATGGACTTGATCTTTCTGGATATTGAATTAGCTGAGCATAACGGTGTTGCAGTGGGACACTTTATAAGAAATGAATTAAACGATGAAAAAACATACATTGTTTATGTATCATCCAAGCAACACTATGCTATGAGCCTATTTAAAACACGCCCCTTTGATTTTTTAGTCAAGCCAATTGAACAGAAACAGATCAATAAAGTGTTGGAAAAAGTTTTTTGGCTGACGGATAAGGGAGAGGATTTTTTTCAGTACAAATTTGGTCAATCTTATTTTAAAGTTGCATTGGAGGATATTATTTATTTCCAAAGTGAAGGAAAAAAAATTCGAATTGTTCTTTTAAAAGAAGAAAGGAAATTTTACGGAAAATTAAAGGAGATTACGGGAAGATTGCGTAAGGATTTTTTACCCATACATCAATCCTATCTAATTAATAAAAAACATGTAAAAAAATATACATATGAATTAGTAGAAATGATAAATGGGGATATATTGACGATTAGTAAGGCAAAAAGGAAAGAAACGAGGCAGCAAATCCTATTAGAGCAAAAGAAGGAAAATGATATATGAATAATTACTCCCTTTACCTTGTCACAAATTTATTTCGAATTTTTATCATACTTCGTTTTATGGGAATATTTTTTGATAGAAAGCAAACAAAAAGGAAGTGGGAGGTATTTACATATACTCTTTTTTACATCATGACGGTGCCGCTCTATCTTGCATTTAAGCAACCGATTATCAATGTTTTTAGCAATATATTAGGGTTATTTATCATAACACTTGTTTATCCGGACAAACTAAAGAAAAAAATTGTTGTAGTAATGCTGGTTTATTGGATCAATATGCTATGTGACGCTATTGCTGTTTTAGCATTTACAAACCATACAATCGAAAAAGAATTGAACGTGTTGGTAGAAATCATTACAGTGCTCCTAGTATTAGTGAGTGAACTAATCGTAGAGAAAGTGGTAAATAAAAAAAACAAAGTGGATGTGCTGCCGCCACACTTAATATTTCTACTAATTATACCATTAAGTTCTGTCATTTTCTTGTATATCTTAATGATAAAAACTGTTTGTTATCAATATGTTTTAATTTTTTTAGGCTTAGGCTTTTTGATAATCAATATGACGGGTTTTTATCTATATATTACCATTGTAAAATCCTATTCACAAAAAGCAGAGAAGGATTTATTGGAACAAAAATTAAAAACTTATACAAATCAACTAGAAGTGATTATGCAGTCCCAGGAAAAAATACGTTCATTACAACATGACATGAAACACCACTTGATGGAATTAAATGGAATGGCAATGGAGAGTAATAATGCCCAAATGATAGTATATCTTGGGAAAATGAAAAACTTTATGGATAATCCAGCTGAATACATATACTCAGGCCATAAAGAAATTGATAGTGTTTTAAACTATATGATTCAAAGAGCAAAAAATATCTTGATAAAAGTTGATGTTAAAATAATAATTCCTCACAATTTAGCATGCCATTCTTTTGATTTAAATGTGATCTTAGGGAATTTGTTAGAAAATGCAATTGAAGCGGCAAAGCAAACGGAGGAAAAGATATTAAATATCAATTTGGAATGGAATAAAGGCGTTTTGTTTATTGGAATCCAAAATAGTTATCTAAGAAAGCCAGAAATAAGAAGCCATAAATTTATCACATCAAAAAATAAAAGTGAAAGGCATGGTTTTGGCCTTGCAAACGTCAAGCGAATAGTAGAAATGTATAATGGAACAATGGTAATTAATCAAAAAGAAAAGATGTTTAATATTGATATTATATTATATATGTCTAACATTGAGCAAAATATTTAATCTAAAAAAGGATGGTACATAATCATAATAAGTCCCATCCTTTTATTTCTGTTTTTGGCGAGAACATGGGTCATTTATGGAAAGTTAAAAAGAATGTTGATTTATGCTGATATAATACAAAATAGTTATATGCTGGCTGTCTTAACAGGAAACTGTTGAGGCAGCCTAATAAAGACCTGGAGGTTAGTGGTATGGAAAAGATTATTAATGCAAGCCAAATCAGCAAAAGTTTTCATTTGGGAGATATTCAGGTGAAAGCGTTGCAGAATATAAGTTTTTCAATTGAGTCTGGCGAGATTGTAACAGTTATTGGAAGAAGCGGATCTGGAAAAACCACGCTCCTTAATATTCTGGGAGGACTGGCTACACCGGATTCGGGAGAAATTGTTGTGGCCGGTAAACGCTTATATGAAATGAAGGAGTCACAATTAGCCCGTTGGAGAAGTGAGAAAATAGGGTATATATTCCAGACATTTAACCTGGTTCATGAACTGAATGTTTTGGAGAACATACGGCTTCCTTTAGATCTTTCGAGGCATGGCTACGATATTGAATGGGAAAATGAATTAATTTCCATGTTGGGGTTAAAAGAACGCCTGCGATTCTATCCCCATCGCCTGTCAGGCGGGGAGCGCCAGAGAGTAGCGATTGCCAGAGCCATGATTAGGCGCCCGGCAATTATTCTGGCAGATGAGCCGTCTGGTAATATTGATTCAGAAGCAGGACATAGGCTGATGGAGTTTGTACAGAAGACCAATAAAGAGTATCAGCAGACCTATTTGATTGTGACACATGATATAAGCTGGAACACTATTGTGGATAGAACCGTCCAATTACAAGATGGTAAGCTTTTAGGGGAGGATTCACATGGCCAACAGTGAGAAGACAGGACGGCTGAGATTCATTGTCCGGGGGGCATTAAAAAGAAATTTCGCGGGCTGGCTTTTTATCCTGGGTATTTCTTTTTTGTGTATGCTTATACTGCTGTTTTTTACAGTCTCAAAAAGTGTTCTAAATGAGTTAAATGAAAGCAAAAAAGATGTATATGGTGAGTTTACAAGTATTTATTATGATTCTTTGGAGGAGGCGGAAAATTTGTCTTTTACAGAGAACCAGATCCGAGATATTGTAGGGGAATTTAAATATCTGGAATATGGCTGTTTCTATTCAGTGCAGCAAATTGCAAGTGAAGGGGGACAGCTTGTCATTGGATATGCGGATAATACTGCATTGCGTCTGGGCCGTATCCAGGTTTTGGAGGGAAGTATGCCTCAGCGCACAGGGGAGCTGGCAGCTACTAAGACGGCTCTGGAATTACTGGAGTGTGTTTCTCCAAAAGTCGGAGAAACGATCATGCTCAATGGGGAAGAATATTTGCTGTCAGGGATTATCCAGGAGTATGGCCGCCTCTGGCCAATAGGCGCGGCGCAAGTGGAGGCAAAAGTAGGGAATATAAATATCTTTCTTACAGAAGAAGATTCCCATAGCTTGTTTGAACAGACTAATTGGATGCAGAGGAAAATTGTATTTACGCAGAATATATTTGAGTCCAGTGGGACTATCGATAGTCCTGGTTTCTTTGCTAATGCAAATGTCACGGATGAACAGACATTTTTGCAGCCACCAGATCAATTTCTAATAATATTGATGATGATTCTAATGCTTTTGCTCTATAATATGCGCCAAATGTCGATGGAACAAGTTCGTTATAGAGTATATGTTTATCGGATCCTGGGAATGGGACGCAATGCATGTGCCAAATGTTTGGCATGGGAGGCGGTAATTCAGACAGGCACAGGATTGCTGTTAGGGAATGTAAGCTTTATTGCATTATCCAGGTTAGCGGTATATTTATTAGGAAAGCAGATGGGAAAAGAAATCCCGCTTATCCTGGAAACAAAATTTATTCTTTTTATTAATCTCATTGCCGTTCTATATGCAGTTCTCTTAACGGTGCTGCTCATTTTCCGGGTATTCGGCGTAAAGAGGCCTGGAAAACAAAATGGAGAAAAGCTGCAGGAAGCAAGAAAAACAGGCTTTCGAAAACTATTGTTTTGGGAATTTCAAAAAGCGCCTCAGATGTTTTTGAATATTAGCTGCCTGGTTATTATTTCGGCCACTTTTTTATCCTACACCCATATTTACAGTGAAATGGTTGCGGAAAGCACGAAGTTTCTTGAAGTAGAAGGAAAGATGCCATATGATTACGATTATGAATATCATACATTGATGAGGTACCCGACGTCTTCTTATAAGCCTGGTGATATTGGGGATATTGATAATTATGAGCACGCAGGATTCAGCGATCAAAAGCTTGAGGGTCTAAAAAAAATAGACCAAATCAGGGAGGTAAAAGCTTACAAGGCCAATAATCGTTGCTTTATAATTAAGGAACATGACATGGATCAATACTTGGATCATAAGGATGGAATCGAAGATGGATTTTACGATATTTTGCCTAAAATATCGGCAGAACTTGCAGAATTGTTTCAATATGATTTAGATCAATTGATTGCGACGAGTATATTGGGGTATGAAGAACAAGACCTTCTCCGTTATACGCCTTATGTGACAGAAGGTGAAATTGATTTGGAAGCCCTAAATGCAGGTGAAGAAATCGTATTGGTAGTACCGGCTCATATTTACGCAGTGGAATACCTGCCTGACGGCTTAGAAGCGTACGCCCGGTATCCCACTTTCTTTGACCGGGAGGGGGCGGTTAATGATACGCTATTCCATGCCGGAGAAGAAGTAACCCTTTCGGAATTGGCGGTAAAAAATAATTACACTGGCGCAATTACGAAAGAGCAGGCACTTGATAATTTAGAAAGAACGGATACCAAGGTGAAAATCGGAGCAATTATCCGCTACCAGGTCGGGTGGTTTGAAAATTCATGTATGCGGCCAACGGGACACTATTTCATTACGACAAATGCTGCGCTGGATCAGCTGGGTATGGACGTAACATACAACCGTGTTCGTGTGTACGCGGATACAGATGCAGATTATGAGAAGCTAACTGCCGGTTTATTGGAATACAAGGTGGGGATGCCTGATATGGTATTGCAGGATATACACAACGAGCTTACTACCTTTCATACGTTACAGTATGTGACAGAGCTATCTTGTGGTTTTATTATGCTTTTGGTCTTTAGTGTATCGACGATCTGCATATTATTGCAATTGTATAGTAAAGCAAAGTTAAATAGAAAAAGATATGCGCAATTGAGAATTAGCGGACTATCGATCAGACGGTTGGGCGTTCTGGCGGGGATACAGTTACTCCTGATATTAGGGGGAGGAGGGATCGTATTGTATCCAATCCTGCATAAACTGCTAAATAGTCAAGGGATAGATGTGATTAACCTTGCGTGGGAGAAGGTTTGTCAGTATATCGGGGGTCCCATCCTGGCAGCATATGCTCTGACTATCTTCGCAGGCGGTATAATCCTTGTAATAAGAACTACTCACAAGTTTGGTTTATGTGAAGACTTGACTACACAGGATCACTAAATATTCTAAGAATCCCGATCTGAATCGGACGGTTCTGTTTGACAGGAAACTACCTTAAAATGGCTCTGCCAAGGTTCGCGTATGTGCGCACCCTGGCGGAGCTGTCTAATGCTTGTATCGATTTGTTAACACGGAAATTCATCCACAATAAAATCCCAGAACTTCTGCACTGCCGGGAACACGAATGTATTCTTAGGCCGAAACATATACAACGCCCGCCGAAGCTCCTTATTTATAATCGGAAGCGGTTTCACATTATAAAGCTCTAAGCCGAACATCTTTGGCATAATCCCTACTCCAAGATTATTAGAAATAAAACTGGCAATCATATGATCCGTTACCACCTCAAAGCCAATATCCGGTGTTATCCCTAATTCCTCAAACATGGATAAAATCACAGGCCGTGTCATACTGGATTGATTGTAAATAATCAGTTTTTCCTTAGCGAGCTCCTTCAGATCTACGGCATCCCTCTCCGCCAATGGATGCTCCTTCGGCACAACCACGACCAATTCCTCATCCATCAGTGGATGAAATATCAAATTCTTATCATCTGTATAAGAACCGAATCCGATATCCACCATGTGAAGATCAAAATCCTTAACAATTTTCAAGGTAGGCTTCTCATCAAAGGTAAAGGAAATTTCTCGATTCTCTTCATTCTGATAAAAGGACTGTATCGCCTGAGAAATGAAATGACTGCTGAATGTACTGACAAAGCTTAGACGTATAATCCCCTTATTCGGATTCAGAAGTGTCCGGATCCGTTCCTTTCCATTCTCCAGTTCCTTTAGCGCACGCTTCGCATATTCCAAAAATTCCGTACCATAGGGTGTCAGCAGCATATTCCGCCCGCTCTTATAAAATAAAGGGATTCCTAACTCTTCCTCGAGGGTAGCCATGGAGTGGCTGAGACTGGACTGTGTGACGTACAGCATCTCTCCCGCCCGTGTATAATTACGAACCTCCGCGATCGTCTGAAAATAATACAGCTGATTCAGATTCATAGCATAATCCTCCGTTCAAAATTTCGTGGCCAAAAGGTATTTTGCCCCTGGTATCATTATAGCAAACGAATCACAATTTTCAACTCTTACAATTTCAAATGTCTTGCAAAATTGAATTTCAGGAAGAGAAAAGGGAAAAAGCAGGAAAAATGGCGATACTTTTTGTATAAAGTTTATTTATCTAAAGAATGTATGAATTTTTTTTGATAAACTCACAAATATTAAACATTTCAAGTTTTTGCTGAAAAATGATAAGCTATACTCACAAAGCAGCAATTCGAATAATAAATCAGAAAACAGGACGATGAAAGGAGAGGAAAATGAAAAAATGTTTGCATTGGCTGGATCGATATGCGGAGATCGCAGTTATCGCATTTGCCATCATCGTGATTGTTATCATCATGACGGCACAGGTGATCATGCGCCGGGTAGTAGGCAATGCCTTATCCTGGACGGAGGAGCTGGCTCGCTACCTGTTTATCTACATCGGCTTTTTAAGCGTCAGCCTGACACTCCGTAATGAGAGTGCCATACGGATTGACATGGTAATGAACCTCTTTCCCGCGACGGTTCAGAAAATTGTAAAGATTCTGGTCCAGAGTATATTATTGGTCTTTTTCGTGTATGTAACGAAGGTTTCCATTGATATTTTCCAGACCATGACCCAAACCAGTCCTACTTTAAGAATATCCATGAAATGGGTGTATCTCGCTGAGGTTATTGGGTTTGCTTTGGCGGTTATCCGCCTGTTCCAAAACCTATGGGATCTACTGCGGAGCATGAAGGGATCCAGTCAGCCATAACGAGAAGAGAAAGGAAGGAAAAAATGATAATCCAGGTATTTGTTTTATTAGTAATTTTATTGGTTATTATGGTACCCGTTGGAATTGCCCTTCTGATGGTTTCGATGTTTCCGGGAGTGCTGGACTCTGGCTTTGCGGCCAATGCCCAATTCGTTCTGCGCCAGGTGTTAGGCGGACTGGAAAGTACCCCGCTGCTGGCGATTCCCTTGTTTATGCTGTCAGGAATTATCATGGCAAGAGGAGGTGTATCTAAGAAACTGTTTGACGTATTTTCCTATTTTATCGGAGGTTTTACCGGAGGTATGCCCTGTGCGGTCGTGATAACCTGCCTGTTTTATGGAGCTATTTCCGGATCTGCCCCGGCCACAACCGCGGCAGTGGGAGCCATGACGATCCCCATTCTGGTTCAGATGGGCTACAAAAAGGATTTCTGTGCGGCTCTGGTGGCGGTATCCGGCGGCCTGGGTGTCATCATCCCGCCCAGTATTCCATTTATCATTTTTGGACTCAGCAGCGGCGCATCCGTAGGTGCCCTGTTCAAGGCAGGCATTATTCCCGGCATTCTGATCGGCTGTCTGCTAATGCTGTATACATGGTATTACTGTAAAACGAAGGGAGAGGATAAAGAGAAGATCGGGGAGGTGGTACGAGAGCAAAGAAATAAAGGACTATTCCCTTTGCTAAAGGAAAGCTTCTGGGCGCTGCTGTCCCCGGTGATCATTCTGGGCGGCATCTACAGCGGCATCGTAACGCCTACGGAGGCTGCCGTAGTCTCGGTAATCTATGCCTTGATTGTAGGTATGTTCATCTACCGGACGCTAAAATTCTCCAACATGAAGGAAATCTTGGTTGAAACAGTAAAAACACTGGCGCCCATTATGTTTATTCTGGGAAGTGCCGCGGCATTCGGAAAGGTTCTGGCGATGCTTCAGGCGCCTCAGGCCGTCGCCGGTCTCTTAGGAGGCATGGCACAGAACAAGATCGTGCTTTTGCTAATGATTAATCTGTTTCTGCTGGTCGTAGGCATGATTATGGATACCAGTCCGGCCATTTTAATTTTGACGCCGATTCTACTTCCGCTTATCGATATCATCGGTATGAATCATGTACACTTCGGAATTATGATGGTAGTAAATCTGGCAATTGGCTTCGTAACGCCGCCGGTAGGTATCAATCTCTATGTGGCAAGCACGATGACAGAGATTCCCCCGATGATTATTGCCCGGAAAGCCGTTCCGCTTCTGATTATGTTTGCAATTGCGCTTTTGCTCATTACATTTATTCCCCAGATCAGTCTGGCGCTGTCTTAAAAACTACCGCCCAGCGGTAAGAAATAACGAAAAGGAGATTAAAAGTATGAAGAAAATTTTAGTAACACTGTTGGCAGGTCTGATGGCAAGCTCTCTGATGGCATGCGGAAGCAGCAATTCCGGGACGACCACTGCCGCGACTACGGAAGCCCCCGCGACAACGTCGGCTTCCGGGACTACGCAAGATGCATCCGTTGAGGATCCCTATGCGAATCTACAGCCTCTAAAGCTTTCCGCGGGCCATACAGGAACCACGGAATCCATGAACCAATTTATTGGAGAACAGATGAAAGTGCGGTTAGAAGAACGCAGCAATGGTAAAATCACACTGGATATTTATCCAAACAGTCAGTTAGGTTCCGATAAGGACATGTTAACGAGCAATAAGGCCGGTGATATCTCCTTCCAGATCGCAAGTACCGGAGTGCTGGTTAATGATATCCCGGCAGCCAACATTATTGATATTCCCTTTCTGTTTGATAGTGTCGACGAGGCCTGTCAGGTCCTGGAGGATGAAACCTTCTACCAGCTGTTTTGCAGAGAGTTTGAGAATGCCGGTTTTAAGCTGGTAATGACGGCGCCACAAGGCTTCCGATGCCTGACGACGAATAAAGCCATAGGCAGTGTAGACGATTTGAAGGGAATGACGATCCGTACGATGGACAATGCCAACCATATCGCATTTTGGAATGATCTGGGAGTCAATGCAACACCGCTGGCATTCTCTGAAGTATATATGAGCTTACAGCAGGGACTGTTGGATGGACAGGAGAATCCCTATCAGACTATTTACGCAAATAAACTGTACGAAGTGCAGAAATATGTGACGAACAGCAATCACATCTTCCAGTACAATACGGTCACCATGGGACTTTCCACCTTTGAAGGGCTGGATCCGGCCTATCAGGAGCTGATTCAGGAGGTTATGGCAGAAGTCTCCGTACTGGCCAATGAAGAAGCTAAACGTACGGATAAAGAGTTCCTGGATAAGGTAGTTGCCGGCGGCAGTGAGTTTATCGATTTTGATCAGATTTCCGGCATGAGGGAGGCACTGAAAGAAAAGACCGCGGGTGCGGCTTCCCGGTTAGAGGGTGTCGTTCCTCAGGATTTGCTGGACGCTTATCTGAAAGCGGCAGAGACAAAATAAACAAGAAGTTGAGGTGAATATGTTGAGCGATTTGAGAATTGGAGTAGTAGGAGCCGGAGCAATCGGAACCAGCCACGCCAAATTACTGAGTGACCGGATTTCCGGCGCGGTGGTGGCTGCAGTAAACGATGTTAATGAAGAGCGTGCGAAACTGCTGGCTCAGGAATCCGGCGCCCGGTATGTCCGGGATCCTCATGAACTGATTCACTCTGGAGACGTGGACGCGGTGCTGGTTACTTCCTGGGATGCCACTCACGAAGAATATGTGGTGTCTGCCTTAAATAGCGGGAAATATGTATTTTGTGAAAAACCGTTATCCCCTACTTCCGGAGGCTGCCGTCAAATCATGGAGGCAGAGATTGCCGGCGGCAAGCGCCTCCTGCAGGTGGGATTTATGCGGCGGTTTGATGAATATTACCGCCAGTTGAAGCAGGTTCTGACAGAAGGGATGATGGGGGCTCCGCTGATGGTGCACTGTCATCATCGGAATCAATGGCCGGCTGGCGCCGTACATACGACAGATACGCTTATTACCAGAGCTTTATCCCACGAATTCGATATTCTCAGATGGCTGTTGGAGGATGATTACGTATCGGCCCAGATGGTCCGCCCGGCGCCCAGTAAATATGCGGAGGCAGGCTTATTGGACCCGCAGCAGGCTTTGCTTAGAACGCGCAGAGGAATTTGCATCGATGCGGAGATCGCCATGCATGCCCGGTATGGGTACGATATCGGTTGTGAAATTGTATGTGAAGAGGGCAGTGTCTTTCTGCCGCAGCCGGCCACTCCGGTTTTGTACTGGAAGGGCAGAAAGAGCCGAGAAATCTATAATGGATGGAAGCTCCGCTTTATGAGAGCCTATGAGACGGAATTGAATGAATGGGTGAGCAGTGTGAAAAAGGGGGCAATTACAGGTCCCTCAGCCTGGGACGGATATGTCTCCAGTGAGGTGGCGGATATCTGCGTGAAGGCTGGCGAGCTGGATCAGAGACTTCCGGTGGACATCGGCGAATGCCCTGAATTTTACGCGAAAGATAGAAAGCATTAAAGGAGGATTCTACATGAAAACCTTTATCGTGGGGATCATTGGCTGCGGTGTCATCGCAAAGAAATTCGCGGAAGCGGCCAGCGGGATGGAAGGGGTGGAAATTGCTTTTGTAACGGACGCATTTTTAGATTCCGCCCGGAGCTTTGCGGCGGAATATCCGATAGGCCGGGTGCTGGAGAGTGTGGATGAGCTGCTGCGGCAGGATCTGGATCTGGTTTACATCGCAACCCCCAATACCGCTCACTTTGAATTGGCCGAAAAAGCGTTAAACTGCGGTAAAAATGTACTGTGTGAAAAGCCGATGACGGTCAATGTCAAGGAAACCGAAGCGCTTGTCCAATTGGCGCGAAAGAAAGGCTTGTTTCTCTGTGAAGGACTTTGGACGAAAACACTGCCTTTTTATCAGGAAGTAAAAAGAATTATAAAAGAAGGGATCATCGGAGACGTACGGGTAATTACCGCCGATTATTTCTTCCGGGCACCTTGGAATCCTGGATCCCGGTTATTAAATCCGGATCTCGGCGGCGGAACCATTCTGGACATCGGAATTTATGAATTGGTGCTTGTGGATATGATTCTGGGAACGGAACCGGTTTCAGTTTCTTCCACCTGTTACAAGGGGGAAACCGGTGTGGATGAAATTACCAGCATCACCTTGAAGTACAAGGATGGCGCCATAGCCAGCCTGATCTCATCGATCCGTACCCCGGCACCTCAAAAAGCAGTGATTTTGGGAATCAAGGGACGGATTGAGATTGAGGAGTTCGGGCGGGCACAGAAGGGCGTGCTGTATATCTACGGAGAGGAGCAGGACACTTCGGGATCCAGCAGCGGCCGGGCAGGCGTACGCAGCAGTGTTCCGGAGGGCGGTGAGATAATCCCGCTCCATTATCCTCATGAGATCAATGGCTTTGAATTTGAAATCCAGGCGATCCGCGAAGCAATATTTGCAGGTAAAAAGGAATGTGATCTCATCACTCTTCAGGACAGCATCAATATCCACCGGATCATTGAAGAAGCCCGTAACCAGTGGGATTAATGTTACAAACCCAGCGATGGGAGCAGTGATTGAGACGATCCCGTCAGCAACAAAAGAATCCGGATGGCTATCATTTTTGATAGGCTATCCGGATTTTGGTTAGAAGTAGAGGATTATTTTTCATTCGGTGTAATAATAGCGCCACTTGAATGATAGTAGCTGAAAACAAGATCCATGAAGTATTGTCGATATTTGGATATATAGGTTCCTTGTGGATATGCAAGGATCGAGCGATATTGAAATAGATGGTTGTGCTTTACTGGCAATGCATAGATCCGATTTGCCCTATCTTGTGATCGAGTTACTTGATCAAGGTAGGGAAGCATGGATTCTGTAAACAAAGTGGCGCAAAAATTCTGTGAACACAATGATGCACGTAAAAGTGGGTCGTCAATTTCAAAGGGAATTATTAATTGATTGGAAAATCCCATGGATAATGTATCGAAGATTAGGCGAAGGGTTTCGCTTTTTGTATTTGGCACAAATGGAATTGTTTTAAAGACGTCGAGGTTAACCCCTTTGTTTATAAATTCGTTTGTTTTTTCTTCTGAAATGTGTAGTGTTTTCAGGAGATAATCTGATATAACAAGGTAGATTGTTTCATTTGCAAGAATATGATAAACTAATTTGTTTGTTTGCATAAAACTGATGCCGATAAAAAAATCAAGTTTACCAGTTATGAGTAATGGTTCCAGGTCGTTTGTTTTTCCATAGATTAGCTTAATCTTGATATTCTGATATTTGTTATAAAACTGGGGAATAATCTGGGAAAACAATAGGGAAGCGCGGTTTGGATTAATCCCGATATTGATACTGCCGTGAATCAGAGGTCCTGATTCACGAATCTGTTCATCTAAAGAATTCTCGATAATCTGTATTTGATGCAAGGATGCCGCCAATGCTTCGCCGGCGGGAGTAAGAGTGAGGCGTGGATGCCGGTAGAATAATTGAGTACCATACTTTTCTTCCAGCTTTTTGATGTGTATGCTTAAACTTTGCTGAGAAATAAAAAGGCGTTTGGCGGCATGCGTAATATTTAACTCTTCCGCGACAATTAAAAAATAACGGTAACTTTCCTGCATCTTCTAAAATACTCCCTTCTTATCTTTTGATTGCATCTTACTACAACCAATTAGTTGTGTCAACGTTGATGATTGAGTGTTTTACAATAGGCTTATAATCAGTTAAAATACATTACATAGATGAATTCGCCGAATTTAACATATCTATAGTGAAAAAGACAGTATAAAACAAATAATACAGGCATTTTGGACTGATCACACAAACTGCCGTATTCAACGCATGGTATCAATGAGGAGGAGAAAGCCATGAGACTGGAAAAAAAGGTTGCAATTATTACCGGAGCAGGTTCCGGAATGGGGCGGGCATCGGCAATATTATTTGCCAAAGAGGGGGCTAAGGTTGTTATCGCCGAGTACAATGAGGTCAGAGGCCAAGAGACGATGGATATGATTCTTGCGGATGGTGGCGAAGCGGCCTTCATTAAGACGGATGTTACTAAGCTGGAAGATTTGAAAGCCATGGTTGATTTTACTGTTGAAAGGTACGGCCGTTTAGATATTTTATTTAATAATGCAGGTATTGCCGGTGCTGCTGGAATTGATAATATTGAAGAATGTGACTGGGATACATGCATGGCTGTCAATTTAAAATGTGGATTTTTTGCAGTTAAATATGCGTTGCCCTATCTAAAAGAAAGTGGTCATGGCTCTGTGATCTACACCTCTTCAAAGGCCGGCATTGTGGCCTCTCCAAGCAGCTCCCTCTATTCCGCGGCCAAAGCCGGTGTTTTAGGTATGGTTCGTGCTCTTGCTGTTCAGCTGGCTGGATTTAACATCCGGGTGAACGCTATTTGCCCGGCCCTGACAAAGAGCGGTCTGTTTAACAGCTTTATCACGCGTCCTGGTGAAGAGGATAAATTTGAGGAAAATCTCAAGAGAAGTCTTGGCGCGATTCCACTGGGACGTCCTGCTGAATGTGAGGAGATTGCTACAGCCGCACTTTTCCTCGCGAGTGCTGACTCCAGTTATGTTACTGGAGTCAGTCTGAGCGTAGATGGCGGTGCAGTTGCAAAATAGCATACCCATCTGGGTATACTGTGATTTAGATGCTTCGCATGGGCAGGCTTCGCCCGATAAGGGAGAAAATGATAGGAGAGAGAATCATGGAGTTAAAGTATCGTATCTGTAATGGACATGTGATTGATCCTTTTCAAATGAAAGATGCAGTGGAAACCATTGAAATTGAAGGCCGGAAGATCAGCGTGTGTGACCCGGCCCGTAACCCCAAATTTCCGGAGATTGATGCTACGGGGTGCTATGTGGTGCCTGGATTAATTGATTTTCATACCCATGTATATGCTTCCGGATGTGGCTTCGGCGTTCACCCCGATCTTTTTCTGGCGACCGGAGTCACGACTACTGTGGATGGCGGTACGTCGGGCTGCTCAAATTTTGAAGCGTTTTACAAGTCGACTGTTATCCCCAGTCACTTGAGAATTTTCGCAGATTTAAATATCTCGTCACAAGGGCAGTTTCAGCTGGGGTTTCCGGAGAACTATACGCCGGAATATTTCAATGAATCTCGGATCGCAGAGCTGTTTGAGAAGTATAAAGGAATATTGGTGGGGCTGAAAATGCGCTTTTCCAAAGAAACTATTAGAAATATGGGAATTAAGCCTTTTTTGAAAATGATGGAAATTGCGGAACGTTTGGATTTGCCGGTGGTGGTTCATACCACGAATCCACCGGTGCCTGCGTCTCAAATCGTTGAACATTTACGTCCAGGTGATATCTACTGCCATTGCTACCAGGGGGAAGGAGAGACCTTGGTGGATAAGAACGGCCATGTATACCCGGAATTTTGGGAGGCTCGTGAGCGGGGTGTACTGTTTGACGCGTGTAACGGTACATTTAACTTTAATTTTAAAGTGGCCAGGGCTGCTATGAAAGAGGGATTCTACCCGGACATAATCAGCTCAGATGTCTCGCTGCATTCCTTTGGAATGCCGTATTATTGCAAGAATCTACCGTTTGTAATGTCCAAATATCTGGATCTGGGCATGAGTATGTATGAAGTGGTAAAGGCGGCCACCGCGACGCCGGCAAAACAGATTGGAATGGAGGGACGGCTGGGTACTTTATGTAGCGGAGCAATTGCCGATGTGACGGTTCTGAGGATGGCTCGGCGTCCAATGGTATATGGGGACCGAAAGGAGGAGATGCGGGGAACAGTGACGCTTATCCCACAAATGACGATTAAAAATGGGGAAATCGTTTTTTGCACAAACGATTTTTGGCTGTAGGAGGTGAAAAAGTGAAGGGTATAAAATGGTTGAATGAACATTTGGAGGAGGCAATTTTAGTATTGCTGGTGTGCTTTATTGCATGTTCGATGATGCTGCAGGTGATTATGCGCTTTATATTTAGAAGTCCGTTGTCTTGGCCGGAAGAGATGTCGCAGTATTTTTTGGTCTTGGCTGGTTTTATCAGCGTTCCTTACTGTATACGAAAGGAGAATACGATCCGAATCGATCTTTTGTTTTCATTTCTACCTCGAAAGCTTCAAAAAATAGTGGATGTCTTAATGCATATTATTATGGTTGGGTTGATGTGTTGGCTGTTTACCGGAGGATATTCTGTGTTTACAGATGCAAAAGCATATAATAATCTGACAGCAACGTTACGCATTCCCTTATATGTGATTTATGCCTTGTGTCTTGTGTTTATTGTACTGGGTATTTTCCGCATGATACAGCACATCGTTTTCGTATTCCGCAGCAAAGCTTTACAGGAAAACAATCAGAAAATAGAAACATAAACGAGAAAAGAAAACGAGAGGTGTCTGATATGTCATTTGTGGCTTTTATACTTATATTTATTGTGATAGTGCTCGCTTCGTTGCCGATTGCTTTTGCATTTTTGCTGACATCTGTTTTGCCTCACCTGTTAGATCTAGGTTTTGCCTTTAATATGGAACTGGCATTTCGATCCATTGTTTCTGGTATGAACAGCTTTCCCCTGTTAGCGATCCCGCTGTTTATTGTTGCCGGTGAAATTATGGCACAGGGAGGGATTTCGGAAGCACTTTTTAGCTTTTTTGCATATTTCATTGGCAATAAGCGTGCCGGATATCCTTGTGCGGTGATTGTTACATGTCTATTTTATGGAGCGATTTCCGGCTCAGGTCCGGCCACAGCGGCAGCGGTTGGATCCATGACGATTCCGCTTTTGACCAAAATGAATTATGACAAACGGTTTTCAGCATCGATTGTGGCAGTGGCAGGCGGCCTTGGTATTATCATTCCCCCGAGTATTCCGTTTATTATCTATTCAACAACCGTTGGCGTTTCCACGGGTGATCTGTTTATCGCAGGCGTATTGCCGGGAATTCTGATTGGTTTATGCATGATGGTTTATGCCTGGTATTATTGTAAGCGGAATGGAGAGGACCGGGACCGCCTGATGGAGAACTACAACGAATTGCGGAAAAGAGGCTTTTTGCATCAGTTAAAAATTAGTTTTCCGGCGTTATTGTCGCCGGTGATTGTTCTGGGAAGCATTTATGGCGGCGTTGCGTCTCCGACAGAGGCGGCCTGTGTATCGGTATTCTATTCCATTGTTGTCTCTGTGTTTGTTTACAAGAACATAAAGATTCGTGAGATCCCTGGGATTCTGTGCAGCGGAGTCCGCAACTGCGCCCCCATATTGTTTATTATTTCTTGTGCAGTGGGATTTTCGCGTGTGCTTACCTTGATGCATGTTCCGGCAACCGTAGAACAATGGATGCTGTCGACCTTCTCCTCGAAGATCGTGATCTTGCTGGTAATTATTTTTGTATTGCTGATCGTTGGCATGTTTATGGATACGCTTCCGGCCATTTTGATATTTGCGCCGGTAATCTATCCTATTGCAACGGCGATTGGTATGAACCCGATCCATCTTGGGATCGTGATGGTCGTGAATCTTGCGATCGGACAGGTTACGCCGCCCATGGGAACCAATCTATTTGTAATAAGTGCATTGACGAAGGTGCCGGTGCTCGATATTGCAAAAAGGGCGATTCCGTTTATCCTGGCATTTTTATTCGCGTTGCTTTTGATTACGTTTATTCCGGAAATTTCACTTTTGTTGGTTGGCCTGGCATGACCTGTTCTATGATATTCTTAAATTTACCCTAACACAATTTAAGGCACAAAGTCTTTTTACGGCGTTTTGTGCCTTGAGAAAAGCGAAAGGAATGGATATATTATGAAAAAAATTAGACGTTTCGTATCGATGCTGCTTTGCGGCATGATGGTAGTTTCCATGGTTGCTTGCGGAAGCAATTCCAATTCAGAGTCCAAAGAAACGACGGCGGCCGCTCAGACGGAGACGGAAAGTGCAAGTGCCGTCTCACAGGAAGGGGCCTCCTATGACTGGATTTTAGCTCTTAGTGTGGATGAGGATAGCATCCCTTATGCTACTGCGAATAAATTTTCAGAGCTTCTTGCCGAAAAGAGTGGCGGCCGCATGGTCGCGCACGTGTATCCCAACGGCCAGATGGGAGGCGATACGGAGATTGTTGAGAGTGTTCAGAGCGGCGCCTATGCCTTTATGTGCAATATGCCGTCTTCCTCCAGCGCGATTGTTCCGGAAGGTGCGATTTTTGATCTTCACGGCTGCTTTACTACGGTAGATCAGGCTCGTACGGCTGTGGACAGCGAAGAGTTTATGACGTTGATCAATAAAGCCTATAACCAGTATAATTTCAATATTCTTGGCTTTTCTGATTTGGGTTTTCGCATGCTGACCTCCAGCCGGGAAATTAATAGTCTTGCTGATCTGAAGGGCTTTAAGGTTCGCGTCATGGAAAACCCGCATCAGATCGCATTCTGGAATGCTCTTGGGGCAAGCGCTACTCCCCTTGCCTGGGGCGAGACCTACCTTGGCCTACAGCAGCATACCGTAGATGGCTGCGAGCAACCCTATGACTTTATTGTCAGCGCCAGGCTGTATGAGGTTCAAAGCTACGTATACAGGACCAATCATCTTTTCCAATACGCACTTCTTGCCATGAACAATGATCAGTATCGTGCGCTGCCGGATGCGGATCGGGAGATCGTTGACGAGGCGGCCGCAGAAGCTTGTCAGTATGGGCGTGATCTGATCGACGGCCGTATAGAAGAACGAGCGGCGTTTATTGAAAGCCAGGGGGTTACAATTACGGATGCTCCCGACGACGTTATGGAGATGATCGGTCAGGTTTCGGATAACTATGCGGATGAGATTATTTCCTATTGCGGAGAGGAGCTCTACAATACCTTTGTGAAATCTGCCGGGAACTAAGTTTATTGTGTGGCGGAGCTATATTGGGTTTACAAGAAGAGGCTGTGAATAAGGAGGTTATTATGGAGTATAAGACAATGTTTACGCCCGTGAAAATCGGGACCATGGAATTGCGGAACCGCCTCGTTCTAAGTCCGATGGGAACCAGTCTGGCGCACAATTATGCACCCACATCCCGCCAGGCGGCATATTATGCGGAACGTGCCCGCGGTACGGCGGGTCTGATTATTATTGAACACACTTATCCGCAGGAAAAGGGCTGTAAGTCAGAAAAATCCCTGGGGCTTTGGAAGGCGGAGGATCTCCCGCAGTGGAAAAGGATGATTGATAAAATTCATGAAGCCAGCGGGAAGGTTGCGGTTGAAATTGGCCATCTGGGACGTTGTACCGATTATAGCCGTATTTTGGGACAAGAAGCGATTGCGCCTTCCGCGGTACGATGCCATACTTCCCAGGAAGAAGTAAAGGCGGTCGCTGATAAAGAAATCGATGAGTTTAAGGCCGATTATCTAAACTCTGTGAGATTAGCGGTGCGGGCAGGGGCGGATGCGGTTGAGCTGCATTTTACAAATGGATATTTTATGGCGTCCTGGCTCTCTGGGCGCACCAATAAAAGGATGGATTTGTACGGGGGGAATATTGAAAATCGTTTGAGATTTCCGCTGGAAATCTATCATATGGTGCGGGAGGAAGTAGGGGAAGAGTATCCAGTGTTGGCGAGGCTGGCGGCCTTAGAGGCCAATGGAGGGCGTGGAATAGAGGAGACGAAACTGATCGCGCGTGCGCTTGAGGAAGCAGGGATCGACGCTCTGGACATCAACGCAGGATCGCCCTCTGAGTATGACTGGGAATTTCCCTCCTTTTTTCAGGATCAGGGCTTTCTTATGGAGAATATTGAAAGGATCAAAAGATCCGTATCGATTCCTGTAATAGGGGGAGGCCGGATTGTCGAACCCCGTATGGCGGAACAGGCATTGCGGGAAGGACGCATGGATTTAATTGCGCTTGGAAGAGCGCAGATCGCGGATCCCATGTGGGGCCTTAAGACACAAAAAGAGGATTTGCAGGAAATTCGACGATGCGTTGGCTGTACCCGTTGTATCCACGATAAAGAAGCCTGCGGATTGATTTGTACCGTGAATCCTTTTGTCGGGAAAGAAGAGACCTGGCAGATCGAACCAGCGGATCAAAAAAAGAAAATACTGGTGGTGGGGGGCGGCCCGGCCGGCCTGCAGGCGGGAATTGTTGCGGCCAAGCGCGGCCATCAGGTAACGCTTGCGGAAAAAAACTTCGACTTTGGCGGGATGATCCGGGCCGCCTGCGTACCGCCGAAAAAGTGGGAGATCGGCAGCGTGATCAATACATTGGCTCATGAGGCGAAAAACTGCGGTGTGAAGCTGTTAACCGAGACTACTGTGACGGCTTCCTGGGTGAAGGAAGGCGCGTATGATGAGGTAATTTTGGCAACCGGGTCCACTCCGCTGGTTCCGCAATTTATTCCTGTTAACGGTGATATCCAGACGGTAACGGCAGTAGATGTCCTGCTGGGAAAGGAATGGGTTGGAAATAAGGTTGCGGTGATCGGCGGCGGTATGGTCGGGTGTGAGACGGCAGAGTTCCTGGCAGAATATAAAAAACAGGTTTATGTCTTCGAGATGCTGGATCGTGTTGCGAATGATGTCCAGTGGAATGTCCGTGACTTGCTGATCAGTAAGCTGAAAGAAAAACAGGTTGCGCTGATTGCAGGAGCAAAGGTACAGGATATTACCGATGGCGATGTACACTATCTCAAGGGCGACAAGGCGGAAGTGGAGCGAGGTTTTGACACGGTGGTCTGGGCAATTGGTTTATATTCCAACAATCAGCTGGCGGAAGAATTACGGACCATTTCCATTGAACCGATTATTATTGGCGATGCGGGAAAGGTGAGCAAATTACAGGAGGCATTGAGCACTGCGGTCGAGGCAACGATTGCTTTGTAGGAATAAAAAATTGCCAATATAAAATTAACATAATATATGGAGGAACAAAATGCCATATCAAATGTATATTGATGGGGAATTAGAGATCGGTAAGGGCGACCGGTATTCTGTAATCAATCCGGCGACGGGGGAAGAAATCGCGTCCTTAAACGCCGCCGATGAATCCCAGGCGGAAGCCGCGCTTCAGGCAGCAAAGAAGGCCTTCAAGACCTGGTCTATGACCAGTGTCAATGAGAGAGTCTTGTGGATGTACAAGCTGAGAGACGCCTGCCTGGCCAAAAGAGAGGAATTAATGGATCTGGTGGCTCAGGAGGGGAAGAGCTATGGGGAGGCAAAAGGCCAGATCAATACCTTTGTAGGGTATATCAACTTCTATGCGGAAGAGGTGAAGCGGGTTTATGATATCGGAGTTCCCGATCTGAATGCGCGTCGTGATACATACCATAGAATCATTCGCCGCCCGTTGGGGGTTGTGGTCGCCCATTTGCCATGGAACAGTCCGCTGAATCTTCTGGGAGTAAAGCTTGCGCCGGTCTTGGCATCGGGATGTACCTGTGTTCTAAAGCCGAGCGCCAGCACCCCTCTCGCGTCTCTTAAAGTGGCGCAGATCGCCCAGGAGATTGGCTTCCCAGAAGGTGTATTTAATGTTGTCGCCGGTCCAGCCAATCGAATCGGACGTTATTTGAGCGCCAGTAAGATTCCGGCGATGGTGTCTATGGTTGGTTCGACAGCGGCGGGAATTGAGGTGATGCAGCAGGGAGCGACATCCATCAAGCGCTTTTCCTTTGAATTGGGCGGAAATGCGCCTTGTATTATCATGCCGGATGTAGACCTTGACGCGGTGATTCCCTGGTTGGCGAAGCGTAAGGTGGCGTTTACCGGGCAGGGCTGCGCTAATGTAAATCGTATTTTTGTACATGAAAGTATTCATGACGCTATTGTAGAGGGACTGGCCCAGCAGGTAAAGGACGTCCAGGTTGGCTGGGGGAAGGATATGGCAAATGCGATGGGGCCGTTGATTAACGTCAGAAATCGCGATCAGATGCTGGAATTAATTCAAAAGACGGTTGCA
>Ga0153991_1000083_pt1 | contig 21644 bp, 10 predicted proteins | sample TSNC075MetaG_FD_104681 | JGI IMG/M metagenome (GOLD analysis project Ga0153991, IMG submission 104681) | Attine ant fungus gardens microbial communities from North Carolina, USA - TSNC075 MetaG | ecosystem: Host-associated > Fungi > Mycelium > Unclassified | place: USA: North Carolina, Jones...
AAATTAAAAATAGCAAATGAAAATGTCACAATTTTACAAAGAAAAGATATGTTTTGTATATCTTTAGATACAGTTTTGTTAATTAATTTTATTAAAATTAAAAATCAAACTAAAACTTTAATTGATTTTGGAACTAACAATGGTGCCATTGCAATTTTATTAGCTAAGAAATATCCAATTAAGATTATCGGCATTGAAATCCAAAAAGAGGCGGTTACTTTAGCACTGGAAAATGTTGTTAAAAATGATTTAACAAAACAAGTAACAATTGTTCAGCAAGATATTAAAGTTTATGCTGATGAAAATTTTAATCAGAAAGTTGATATTATTGTTTGCAATCCACCATTTTTTCCTTTATTAGAAAAAACTAATCTTAAGTTTGAACCATTGAAAGCAGCAGCAAGACATGAATTATATATTGACTTAGCAACAATTGTTGCAAGTGCAGCAAAATTATTAAAAGTTAAAGGTAAATTTTTTATAATTTATCCTGCTTTTAGACTTGATCAATTATTAATTACTTTAAAACAAAATAATTTTTCAATTAAAAGAATGCAAATGGTTTATCCAAAAATTAATAAAAATGCTAGTAGTGTATTAATTGAAGCGGTTTTTAATACTAATGATGGTTTGATTATTGAACCGCCATTAATTTGCCATAATGATAATAATAGTTACGTTAGTGAAATAGCAAAATGATATAATAAAAACAATAATGAATAAGGAATATTTTCATGGTTTATCTTACTTGATTAGGAAAATTAAATAAAAATTTAAATTATCTTGTTGCTGTATCTGGTGGACCTGATAGTATGTTTTTACTAGATAATTTAGTAAAGAATAATTTTGATATTGTTGTTTGTCATGTAAATTATCATAAAAGATGAAGTAGTAATGTTGATCAAAAAATTATTGAAGATTATTGTAAAGAACATAATATCAGATTAGAAATTAAAAATGTTAAAGCTTCTGAGTATACTAAGGGAAATTTCCAAGATCAAGCACGAGTAATTCGTTATGATTTTTTTAATGAGATTGCTCAAAAATATCAAATTTACAATTTGGTTGTGGCTCATCATGTTTATGATTTGTTGGAAACTTATTTAATTCAAAAACAAAGAAAAGCGATTGTTTCTTATTATGGATTAAAATTTAAAAGTACTTATAAAAGTTTGTCAATTTATCGTCCAATGCTAGAATTAAAAAAAGAAGACATAATTGATTATTTAACATTGTATCGAGTTAAATATGGATTTGATGAAACAAATGAATTAGAAATTTATGAAAGAAATAAAATTCGTCAACAAACAATTAATAAGTTAACAGATCTTGACATTAATTTAATGTTAAGTGAAATTAAAGAATTAAATAGCGAACAAGAGTTATTAAAAGATCAATTAGAAGTAATTTATAACTCAGTTATTGTTGCTGATGATACTTTGTCAGTTAATGAATTTCATAAATATAATGATAATTTTCGTTTACAACAAATGATTGTTTATGAATTTTTATTTAATTATAGTGAAGATTTAGTTTTAAGATTAAAGAAGGCTAAAATTAAAGAAATTGTTAGAGTTTTAACAAAATCAAAACGACCAAATATTAGTATTAGTTTAACTCACAATATTAGTTTAATTAAAGAATATAATTATGTTTATATTAATGAAAAAACTTCAGTTAAAGATTATCAATACACTATTAAAAAAATTGCTGATTATGATTTTAATGAGATTAAAATTTTTAAAAATGTACCAACTTCAGGTAAATTTCAAGCATTACACGTTAATAAAGAAGAGTTTCCTTTAACGATTAAAAATAATACTGGTAAAGAACAAATTATTGTTAGTTTTGGAACAAAAAAGATTAATCGTTTATTCATTGATAATAAAATTCCTTATCGTCAAAGACAAACTTGACCAGTAATTGTTAATGCTCAAAATCAAATTATTTCGGTTCCTGGTTTGGCGATTAGTAAAGATCATCTTGATTCAGAACCAAATATTTTTATTATAAAATAATTTTTTAATTTGTTTGTTATTTGTTTATTTTATTAAGTTTACTAATAATTAGTTTATAATCATTATAGTTAATGAAATTAAATAATAAAAGAGTGACATTTTTATTATTTTAAGTTATATTATTATACATAGTTAAAAAATATGGAAAGAAATTAAAATAGGTGAAATTTTATAATGCAACCAAAAATGAAAATTAATTGAATGGTCATTCTTGTATTTATTTTATTTTTGGCCTTTGTTGGTTTTTTAATTTGATATTTTCTTAAAGGTAATGTTGTTAAATTAACAGAAAATCAATTACTTACTTTATTTCAAAATGGTACATTAAATAAGTTAACGAATATTACAATTAGTAATGGTTTTTCTGTTGCTTTTGATCCAAGTACCGTTCATTTAGATGGTTATTTAAAAACGGATGATGGTAAGATTATTCATTATGCTGCAACATTATATACAGGATTTTGAGAAAGTAAAATTATGCCATTATTTGATTCTGAGTCATCCGTTAAAGGTGCAAATTATTGAGTCTCTGATAATCAAGCTGTTTCAATTTGAAAAAATCTCTTAGTTAATTTATTACCAGTATTAATTTTAATTTTTGGTTCATTCTGATTACTATCAAGATTAAGTAAATCTAGTGCTGGTGGTATGAATCCTTTTTCAATGGGGAAAAATCGTGCCAGAACTCAAAAATCAGAAACAAAATTTAGTGATGTTGCTGGAATTAAAGAAGAAAAATTAGAATTAGAAGAAATTGTTGATTATTTAAAGTTTCCACAGCGTTATTCTCAAATGGGTGCAAGAACCCCTAAAGGAGTTCTTTTAGTTGGACCTCCTGGAACAGGTAAAACATTACTTGCGAAAGCAGTAGCTGGTGAAGCTGGAGTACCATTCTTTTCAATCTCAGGTGCTGAATTTGAAGAAGTTTTTGTTGGAGTTGGTGCTTCAAGAGTAAGAGAAATGTTTACTGCTGCGAAAAAATCTGCTCCTTGTATTATTTTTATTGATGAAATTGATGCTGTAGGAAGAAAACGAGCTTCAGCAGCAACAACAGCAAATGAACAAACTTTAAATCAATTGTTAGTTGAAATGGATGGTTTTGAAACAAATGTTGGAATTATCATTATGGCAGCAACTAACAGACGTGATGTGCTTGATGAAGCTTTATTAAGACCGGGAAGATTTGACCGTGAAATTAGTTTAAGTTTACCTGATATTAAAGAACGAGAAGCAATTTTAAGATTACATGCGCGAAACAAAAATATTTCACCTAAAGTTAATTTTGAAAGAATTGCTGAAAGAACACCAGGATTTAGTGGTGCTCAATTAGAAAATGTTTTAAATGAAGCAACTTTGCTTGCTGTAAGACACCATAAGAATGTTATTGGTTTAGTAGAAATTGATGAAGCGATTGATCGTGTTGTTGGTGGGCCTGCTAAAACTTCAAGAGTTATTACAAAAAATGATAAGAAAATTGTTTCTTACCATGAAGCTGGACATGCTTTAATTGGATTAAGATTAGAATATGCTTCAAAGGTTCAAAAAGTAACAATTATTCCACGAGGTCAAGCTGGTGGATATACAATTATGACGCCAAAAGAAGAAACAATGTTTTATTCTAAGACACATTTAATTGCCACAGTTACTGGTTACTTAGGTGGTAGAGCCTCAGAAGAAATAATTTTTGGTAAACCTAATGTAACTACTGGTGCTCATGATGACTTGCAAAAAGCAACAACAATTGCAAGAAGAATGATTACTGAGTATGGAATGTCGGATAATTTAGGATTGGCACAATTTGAAAATCCAGCTGAATCTGGAAATCCATTTGCTCAAAGTACAATTTCTAATAATATTGCTAATAAAATTGATGATGAAGTAAAACAAATGTTAGATCAATGTTATCAAGAAGCAATTAAGTTAATTAAAGCAAATCGTAAAACTTTAGATTTAATTGCTACTTCTTTAATGACATTAGAAACAATTACTGCAGAACAAATTGAATATATTAATGAACATGATAAATTACCGCAAGAAGTATTAGAGAGACAAAAAGACTTTAAAAAAGGTGAAAGTAAAAAAACTTCATCAGATGATTCAGATGAAAGTGCTCATGATGGTAGTGAACACGAATCTGATGAAACAATTTCAGTAACTCCAAAGAAAAAGTAATTTTCAAAATAAGTAAATTTAACAATTCTTGCTTTTGTAGGTTTTGTTAAATTTTATTTAATAGTAATTTTAGGAGATAATAATGATTAAACATGATTTAGTAAAAGAAATTTTAATTTCTGAAACTGAAATTAAAAAACGAATTAGTGAATTGGCAGTAGAAATTAAAAACCATTATTCAAATCTTAAAAAACCTTTAGTATTAATTGGGATTTTAAGAGGTTGCTTGTTCTTTTTATCAGATTTTATGATGGAATTAGATTTAGCTTGTGCTGTTGATTTTATGTATGTTGAATCTTATGCTGGTCAAAAGACTAGAACTTTTGAACCAAAGATTAAGTTAGATATCTTTACTAATATTAAAGATCATGATGTTTTAATTGTTGAAGATATTATTGATTCAGGAAAAACTTTAGTTAAATTAGTTGAACATTTAAAATTAAAAGCACCAAAGTCAGTTAAAATTTTAACGCTTTTAGATAAAAAAATTAAAAGAGAAGTTAAAATTGAAGCTGATTGGTTTGGTTTTGAGGTTCCAGATAATTTCTTAATTGGTTATGGTTTAGATTATCAAGAGCAATTACGAAACTTACCTTATATTGCAATTGCAAATTTAGAAAAAATTAAAGCATTAGAATCAAAAAAAATGAGTTAATCTTAACTCATTTTTAATTTTGCTTAAAATTGAATGTGTTAAAATTAATATATTAATAAATATTATTTTTTAGTTTAAGGTGAATAATGTTTAGCTTAGTAAAAAATGTTTTGCGTGGAGTAAAACGAAGAATATTTCAATATTTTTCAATTATTATTTTATTAATTCTTATTGTTGCAGCGATGTCAGCTTTATATAGTAATTCTGAACGACTTAGTTTTGGTTTTTCTGCTGTTGCACAAAACAGTGGAACTTATGATTATCGAATTCAAATTGAAAAATTAAGTAGTTACAAAGAAATTGATAATGCTTTGAATCGAACTAAAACAATTTTAAAAAACAATTTCGAAAAAGATTTAGTTAATTATAATACTATTATTAATCAAATTGATAAGATAACAAATAATGATATTGAAAATAATTTATTACCTACTATTGATAATCTTGATGATAATTTAAGAGATTTTTTATTAAATTGAGGAATTAATTATCAATCATTATTAATTAATGATATTTTAAATAATGAAATTAAAAATAATCCCGAAACTAGTAATTATCAAATTAAAAAATCATTTTTAAAATCATTTGATAGTAATCAAGCAAAAAAAATCTTTTTTTCGTTTGAAGATGCTTTTTATCTTCAAGAAATACCACCATGATTGTTAGATAAAAATCTTAGATTTGATTTTTCACCTTATCGTAATAGTTTTAATCAAGTATATATTAGTGAAGGCAAAAAACCTCAAAATGAAAATGAAGTAGTCGTTAATCCAATTTTTGCTAAAAAACACAAAATTGCATTAAATGATCAATTTACATTTTTATCTAATGAAAAATTAAAGGTAGTTGGCTTTGGTTATAGTTATTGAGGAATTCTTAACGAACCTTCGATTGATAATATTTCACCTTTACCTGAAAATACAACGCAAGTTTTTACAACAAGAGAATGGCTTAATCATTATTTAATTAATAATAGTAATGAACAAGCAAAAATAACAACTAATTTTTTCTTAAAAGTAAATAATAAAGATAATTCTTTTTCAAGTAAAATTGAAAATATTTTTAATCAAACATTTAATTTTAATTATGGTAGCTTAATTATTAATGATAAGAGTGATTATCGTAGTGGTTTTTTAAAACAAACATTTGAATTGGGGAAAATAGTTTATTCAGCAATTAGTTTTATTGTTATGTTAGCAGCAATTTTTATTGTTTTATCATATGTTAAAAAAGAAGTTAATTTACAAAAAAAACAATTGGGTTTAATTAAGGGTTTAGGCTATAACAATTATGAAATTGTTTTTGGTTTTACTTTTTTAATCTTTTTAATTTCCATCTTTTCAACGATTATTGGCTTTGCCTTAAGTTTGCCTTTACAAGAATATTTTAATAATTTAAGTACTGTTAATTATGTTTTACCTTTACCAACCATTCACTTTAGTCTGCTTGCTTTTCTTGTTGCAATCGTACTATCAACGATTATTTTTACTTTTGCTAGCTATTTACAATCTTGAAGTATTTTAACTAAAAATCCATTAGTTTTAATTTATAATCGCCCTTCTAATGTTAGTACAAAATGATTAACATTATTTAAAAAACCTTTTAATCATTGAAATTTTAAACCACGCTTAGCAGTTTCTTTTGCTTTAAAATCAGGCGGAAAATTAATTTTGATTTTTTTACTTTTTATTTTTGTTAGTTTTCTTTTACTCTTTCAAACGATTATTGATGATATTTTTACTAGTAAAATTAATAATTTACAAAGTTATGTTAATTCTGAAGTCTATTTATCTGCAAATACTTTTAATATGTATAAATTTGATAATCAAAACAAAATTACAACGCAAGTTTATGATTGAGTTTTTGAAAAAAATTTAGACTTAGAAAAAGAAATAAAAGCAAATAAATTTCAAATTGATAGTGAAAAGAAATTTTCTGATTTAACAAAAATAATCCTTGCTGATGATTTTCGCGATTTCTATATTAAAAGCGAAGAAATGAATTTATTATACAACAAGATTAATAATCAAGGTGTTGCATATATTAGACCACTAGGAACTAATTTCATTTCAGCAACAATGGCAGAAACATTATATGAAAATCTAACAAATTTTTTTAATTTATTAATTGCTTCTAGTGGCATTGATTTTGAATTTCAATCTTTACCAGGGATTTCAATTGGCCAAGTTATTATTAATAGTAACTATTATCCAAATTTAGAATTTGTAGTTAATAGTCCAACAAAATGAATTGATCATAATCAAGGATCATTATTGTCAAAATCAAATCAAGTTGTTACTTTATATAATAATGAAGATAATTTATTAGCATGAAAAAATTGATTTAATTTGAAAGCAGAACAAAAATTAAATATTGATGAAGTTTTTAATAGTTCCCATAATTTAAAAACCGAACAAGTTAGCTATATTGATAGTTTTGGTCAAGAGAAAAATCAAAATGCTTATGTTATTCCAGCAGTTATTTCTAAGTCACTTGCAGTTTTAAATAAGTATAAAGTTAATGATCAAGTTTTAATGATTCTTAATGCTAATGCTAATTTTCTGCCAATAGTTTTTGATATTAAAGGAATTATTACAACAAATTTAGATAGTTCACAGTTTTATACACAAATTGATGACTTAAGAAGAGTAATTGGTTATACATCTAATGGTGAATTTACTGGTATACCAATTAAAGATTCATTCAATAACTATTATTCAAAAAATAAAACATTTTTACCATTAAATAATATTAATGTTGTTCAATCAGATAATAATTATTCGTTTGCTAGTTTACAAAATAATTGAAAATTAATTGATCGTGATAGAATTGTTTTTCCATTAATGAAAGATCAATTAATAGACATGTTTCATTCAGTGCAAGATATTGTTAGTATTACTAAATGAATAACAATTGTTGCTTTAGGCTTTGTTTTATTTATTATTGTTAGTATGATTTTAGACAATAACCTGATTATTATTGCAATGATGAAAGCATCGGGTTATCGTACTAGTGAAATTAATAGTTTAATTATTGGCTCTTATATTTTGACTTTAGTTTTAGCTTTTGCTGTTGGTACTGTTTTTGGTTACCTTACTTGGTGAATTATTTTAATTTTTGTTGCTAAAATAGTTAATATGACTTTTCTTTTGCCAATTAGTTTTGTTACGATTTTATTAACTTTTGCTTTAATTTTTCTTATCATTGTGATTGGTTATATGATTGGTTTATATTTTATTAAATTTAAACCAATAACTAATTTATTACAGTCAGATTAAATTAAAAGAACCAAAAGTCTAAATTATAATATTTTGTTTTTTTGAAAAATACTAAGAAAGCCTACTGAGTTCCGTACTTAAAATATACGGTTAGATTTCATTATGTCATAAGTTTACAGATAGGGTTTAGAATTAAATGATACTATATTTATATAATTTAATTTTCTAGTTGTTTTAGTTCCAAGATTTTTTTAAATATTATTTCTTTTTAATTGATTGAAACATTAACCACTTTTAAGACCAAAACTTGCTAATAAAGTTTTGATTTGATTATCAGTTAATTGTTGAATTTTATTTTCAGTAATTTTTAAAAATAGAGGATTATTTTTACTTAAATATACTATTTTTTTATTAATAATTCACTTATTTACTACTTGATCTCAAGAGATGGTTCTATAATAAATTGGTCTAATATATTGTTTTTGATTATTAATTATTAATGAGTGATATGTATGTTTATTATTTTTTGTAGTTGATAATAATTGTAATTCTAAATGACTAGGAAATGATTTTATTATAATTCCTGGTCTATATTTTTGATTTCCGTTTATATCTTTATCATCAGGATTTTTTATGTAAACTCCCATTCCTTTTTAAATTCTTTATAATTAATATTTGTCATTACAAAAATCTCCTTTATTTTTTATTTTATTGACAAATTTTATAATTTTAATATAATTTATATGTGAGTGCAATTTAAAATTGTGCAAGGTTCTTTAGGAATCGTCTTCTCCTAGTCTCTTATGAGATTAGGTGTTTTTTTTATTTTTTAATTTTTTTTACCCCCTCCTAATTAAAAAAATATTTTATATAATAATGATAGCATGAACAAGAATATTTCCATATCTTTTTTAAATATTAATTATTTAAATATGGAGTTAATTTAATAAAATTTGGAATTTGGTTACTATTTTTTCATTGGCAAAGTAGATTAAAGCCAGTAAAAAGAAGATTATAAATAAAGACTAAATCTTTAAAAATTCCTTCGCATTGAACAATATATTGTTCACTACTAGTTTTTACTGCTTCTTTAAACCATAATTCAATTTCATCAGCAAATAAACTATTAATAATTTTTTCATAAAGATAATTTTCAATATAATTTATTTCTTTTGTAATATCTTCTTGATCAATTAAATGATTTAAATCACTTTTATAAATAGATAAATCTTTAATATCACTATCGCAAAAAGAAAAACTAATGATTGATTCGCGAATAATTTTTTCAAGATTTCTAATAAAAAAGATTTCTTTTTCTGTTACTAAATTTATAGCTAATAAACTTGGTTTCAATAATTTTAAATATTCGGGACTGTTAGAAACAATAATAATGATTGTATTGCTTTCTTGATTGATTTTTTTTAAATAATTATTAATTTGATTAAGTAATTTTGGTGTGCCATATAATTCTGGTAAATCAAATAAAATTACTGTTGGTCTTAACTTATCTTTTTGTCGTGAAACATTATTTAAAATATTAAATAATAGAATTCTTAAAAATAAATGACTATAATTTTCTTCATCAATAATGTTTTCAATATTTTTATCATAAATTTCAATTTTTAACATTTTATCAACTAAATTACTAATTGAAAAAGATTCTATTTTTGGTTTTAAAATTAAATGATTTTTAATATTATTATCAGCATTTCAAAAATATAATTTATTTAATAATCCTAAAAAGTCATTTTCAATTTTTTCCAAGTTTTTTGATAAATCTTTATATTGATCATCTTTTGTTGTGATTAATGCTTGATTGAGATTCTGAATTAAATCATTACGAAATGATGAAGTTTTAGTTAATTTTAAATGTTCTTTTAAATTAAAATATTCTTTTAAATAAATAACTTGATAATTGTCAGTTGCTACTGGTTCATTATCAATGGTAAATTTATTATTTTTTCCCTTAAAACCTTTTTCTAAGGTATTTAATAAAGATGTTTTTCCAACACCATTATCACCAATAATTATTGCCATATTATTATGAAGTTGAATAGTTTGTTCAGTAAAAAAACTATTAGAAAATTGTATTTGTTTCATTTTACTTTTTTCCAATCTTTAAAGTTCAATTAGATATTTATTCGTTGTAATTTCTTCTTGATATGATTTTGTACCAATAAGTACTTTCATCATTTCATATTGTTTTTCAGTAACAGTTAAGCAACGAATATTTCCTTTTGGTGGTAAATTTTTATTAATTATTTCATTATTTTTTGCTACTTCATCATGGTTAATACATAATTTTGCATAAATTGAAAGTTGTACCATATAAAATCCTAGATTTAATAGTTTTCTTCGAAATTTATTGTAATTTTGAACATCTTTTTTTGTCTTAACTGGTAAGTCAAACATAATAAATAGTCGCATGTGTCTAAATCTCATCTTGTTCATCAGAATTTTCTTCTTCAATTGGATTAAAATCTAATACTGGTAGCTCTAATTTATTAGTATTATTCTCATTTAAAACTGTTATATAAGAACGAATCATATAATCAATCGCTTTAGTTATTGTGACATATTTCTTATTAATAATGACTTTGGAATTTAATAAATAATCAATTAGTTTTAAACGATGATCATAAGAAACATGTTCTGTTATTGTTTCAATATTTTTAGTTACTCAATAATCTACTAAAGGTCGTAAAGGTTCGATAAAATCACATGCTAAATTATAAGGATTAGTTTTACCAATATGAAAAAGTCCTAAATAGTTGTTAAGACCATATTTGCTTATTGTTCTAGAAATTGCACCTGTTAATATTTTATAACCATAATTTAAAGCATTATTAATTCCATCATCACTAAATCTAATAAAATTAGATCCATATAATTCACGAAAAAATACTTTAGCAACTAATCCTTCACGATTTGTTTCATCACCAAAAGCTAAAGTTTTAATAAATCTCTCAATTGTTTCAATACTTTTTTCACGACATTTTAAAGTTTGCATAACTAGCAGGGTATTTTTTAGTTTATATTTAATAATTTCAGTTTTTAAAATTAATTTTTCATTTTCTGTGAAATTGAATTGTTTTTCAAAAACTAATAGCGGTTGTCAGTGTTGGTTTAATGATAAAGTTATACCAACTGGGTCATATTTATCATCACAAATAATGATAAATACATCATTAGTAACTAATTTAGCTAAGATTTGTGTTGTGATAAAGGTATAGTTGTTTTCTAAAATTATGCAATTAAGATCATTTAAACTAAATAATGCTTCTTTCTCTAGTGTTGTTACACATAGTTGATTTTGTTTTAATGATATTTTATCTGATTTTTTAATAATTATTGATTTTCATGAAATGATTTTCACCTCCTATTTTTAAATAAAAAAATGAAAGATTTAACTCTTTCATTTACTCACAAATATTTTATTAAATATTTAGTGTTATATCAAGTTGTAGAATAATAATTACACAAAAATGTCGGTGGACTAAAATCCCCTCCTTGACTTTTATTACTAATTAATTTTAATTTTACACAAAGATATTAACGGATTATTAATTTTATATAAATAATATTAACATAAAAATATTTTTATTTTATATAAATTTCCATAAAAATGTCAGCGGACTAAAACCAAAATGAAAGCGGGAATTTTAATATAAAAGTTTAATTTTACACAAAAATGTCAGCGGACTAAAACTAGGCGGGGTCCGGTTCCCTGTGAGGACCTGTTTAATTTTACACAAAAATGTCAGCGGACTAAAACGTTTTTATCGTTTAAAGTGATATTTATATTGTTTAATTTTACACAAAAATGTCAGCGGACTAAAACATTCCACTCATTTTTATATTGAAATTTCCGGTTTAATTTTACACAAAAATGTCAGCGGACTAAAACGATAAATCTGTTCTTATACCCATAATTCTAGTTTAATTTTACACAAAAATGTCAGCGGACTAAAACCATATAATGCACCTTCAAAGCCTTGATAATGTTTAATTTTACACAAAAATGTCAGCGGACTAAAACATAATCCACTAACTAAAAACTGTTGAATAAGTTTAATTTTACACAAAAATGTCAGCGGACTAAAACGCAACAGGAACGGGTGACTGCTAGAAATGGGTTTAATTTTACACAAAAATGTCAGCGGACTAAAACTGATTCGTATACCCTAACCTTGTTAAAGTAGTTTAATTTTACACAAAAATGTCAGCGGACTAAAACAGATCCATACTGTTTATAAAAAAAAAATATGTTTAATTTTACACAAAAATGTCAGCGGACTAAAACAACTTTTATGAATTTTCACAATTAAAATTAGTTTAATTTTACACAAAAATGTCAGCGGACTAAAACCTTACTCAATTCCACGGTCGCCAGAACCGCGTTTAATTTTACACAAAAATGTCAGCGGACTAAAACTTATTTCTCAACTTGTTAATGCTTTTTTAGGTTTAATTTTACACAAAAATGTCAGCGGACTAAAACACAAAACCCGGAGTAACTGTAATTCCTTCAGTTTAATTTTACACAAAAATGTCAGCGGACTAAAACTTTTTCTTTGGTTTATACATTTCAAATTTCGTTTAATTTTACACAAAAATGTCAGCGGACTAAAACCAGAATGATTTAATATTGTAATATCTTTAAGTTTAATTTTACACAAAAATGTCAGCGGACTAAAACTTATTAAAGCGGCTTTATACCCTTATACAGGTTTAATTTTACACAAAAATGTCAGCGGACTAAAACCCACGGTCGGAGGTGCTCATTATACGATTAGTTTAATTTTACACAAAAATGTCAGCGGACTAAAACTTTAAAAAAGAATCATACAGATCCATAATGGTTTAATTTTACACAAAAATGTCAGCGGACTAAAACCACATTACCTTTTTTGCTTACGCCTTTATAGTTTAATTTTACACAAAAATGTCAGCGGACTAAAACAAGACCTTAAACAACAATTATTAAATGTTTGTTTAATTTTACACAAAAATGTCAGCGGACTAAAACAAATTAAATAGTCAACCGGTCTCTTTCTGTGTTTAATTTTACACAAAAATGTCAGCGGACTAAAACTTATAATACAATATATAAAAACAGTAAATTGTTTAATTTTACACAAAAATGTCAGCGGACTAAAACTTCTAGTTCATTATCAAGCAAGGCTGTATAGTTTAATTTTACACAAAAATGTCAGCGGACTAAAACTTCCTCCGGAGTTGGACGGTCCGCCGGATTGTTTAATTTTACACAAAAATGTCAGCGGACTAAAACGTCGCTTGTAGTCGTTACTCCCGCTTCCTGGTTTAATTTTACACAAAAATGTCAGCGGACTAAAACCCGTTTACGATGGTTTTAGAATTCTTTTACGTTTAATTTTACACAAAAATGTCAGCGGACTAAAACAACAGAAAGGCTTATATAAATAAAAAAGGGGTTTAATTTTACACAAAAATGTCAGCGGACTAAAACAAAGTCGCAAAATCTAAGCGAAACTACATCGTTTAATTTTACACAAAAATGTCAGCGGACTAAAACATAACAACTATTATTTAAATAATGAAATTAGTTTAATTTTACACAAAAATGTCAGCGGACTAAAACTGATACAACTTTTAAATCAATATTAAATTTGTTTAATTTTACACAAAAATGTCAGCGGACTAAAACGGTTTAGTCAAGTTTCCAGTAAAAACAATTGTTTAATTTTACACAAAAATGTCAGCGGACTAAAACTGACTTACTTATCGGAAAGTAGTAATATTTGTTTAATTTTACACAAAAATGTCAGCGGACTAAAACCCTATCTGCATTGATTCTAATTTTTCTTTTGTTTAATTTTACACAAAAATGTCAGCGGACTAAAACTTAGTCATTATGCAAAAGTTGACTCAAAAAGTTTAATTTTACACAAAAATGTCAGCGGACTAAAACACGATTTCTGCGATTTCTCACATCCTTTCTGTTTAATTTTACACAAAAATGTCAGCGGACTAAAACCATATTAGTTTGATATTCATAAATACTATCGTTTAATTTTACACAAAAATGTCAGCGGACTAAAACAATAGATTCAATAGCATTTTGAGTTGATTCGTTTAATTTTACACAAAAATGTCAGCGGACTAAAACTATAAAAAAAGGGGGGGTTCAAGTTAGTTTAATTTTACACAAAAATGTCAGCGGACTAAAACAAAAATCAACTATATTTATATTTTTTTAAAGTTTAATTTTACACAAAAATGTCAGCGGACTAAAACTGCTTCAGTTTGTTTAAACAAAAAAAAGCTGTTTAATTTTACACAAAAATGTCAGCGGACTAAAACCTTATATCGCTCCTTCCCGCTTCAGGGAGAGTTTAATTTTACACAAAAATGTCAGCGGACTAAAACCAAAATTCATTTTTTTAATTACCTCTTTTTGTTTAATTTTACACAAAAATGTCAGCGGACTAAAACTCTCGTCCTCCGTTGGTTTGTCGGCAGGGTGTTTAATTTTACACAAAAATGTCAGCGGACTAAAACATTTTCGGGGGGTTAATAATAAAGGTCTCTGTTTAATTTTACACAAAAATGTCAGCGGACTAAAACGTATTAGTGATTTCGTTCTGATAAAATGATGTTTAATTTTACACAAAAATGTCAGCGGACTAAAACCTTCATTATCTTCGGTATTCATTTTCTTATGTTTAATTTTACACAAAAATGTCAGCGGACTAAAACTCCTTCTTACCGCGGTCGGAGGCGCTCATTGTTTAATTTTACACAAAAATGTCAGCGGACTAAAACGCGCGCTACCACTTCTAATTTTTCTTTTTTGTTTAATTTTACACAAAAATGTCAGCGGACTAAAACACGCGCCACCACTTCTAATTTTTCTTTTTTGTTTAATTTTACACAAAAATGTCAGCGGACTAAAACGCGTTGTTAAGTCGTTTTTTTCGTTTCAAAGTTTAATTTTACACAAAAATGTCAGCGGACTAAAACTAATTCTCGCTTTGGTAAAATTTGATTGGTGTTTAATTTTACACAAAAATGTCAGCGGACTAAAACTCATCACACATAGCATTGTCTAAAATATTTGTTTAATTTTACACAAAAATGTCAGCGGACTAAAACTTCAACCATTACGGTTGAATAATTTATTTTGTTTAATTTTACACAAAAATGTCAGCGGACTAAAACCTCAAAAAGTCAAGGTTTTCTTACCCATTCGTTTAATTTTACACAAAAATGTCAGCGGACTAAAACTGGGGGCCGATTTTTACGTCGTCTGGCAACGTTTAATTTTACACAAAAATGTCAGCGGACTAAAACTAATGTAATTTCTTTTGCTTTTTGCATTTTGTTTAATTTTACACAAAAATGTCAGCGGACTAAAACAAAAATTTCAACTATTTTATATATAATTTTGTTTAATTTTACACAAAAATGTCAGCGGACTAAAACACCTAAAAAAATCTTACTATCTTTTTTTGAGTTTAATTTTACACAAAAATGTCAGCGGACTAAAACTATAAAAAAAATTTGTGAAAATAAAAATATGTTTAATTTTACACAAAAATGTCAGCGGACTAAAACTCAGAATAAGATTTTCCCATTCCTTTTTTTGTTTAATTTTACACAAAAATGTCAGCGGACTAAAACCACCGAACATAATGAGAGCGTAGCGGTATAGTTTAATTTTACACAAAAATGTCAGCGGACTAAAACTTTTCTATTGACGAGTATAAATTACTGCGCGTTTAATTTTACACAAAAATGTCAGCGGACTAAAACAGCGCAGCATCGCGTCGGCTAAATTGTCGTGTTTAATTTTACACAAAAATGTCAGCGGACTAAAACAACGCATCACCGCGTCGGCTAAATTGTCGTGTTTAATTTTACACAAAAATGTCAGCGGACTAAAACTAGAAACTCAATCGGTCAATCTGTGCTTCCGTTTAATTTTACACAAAAATGTCAGCGGACTAAAACTCGCGCCACCACTTCTAATTTTTCTTTTTTGTTTAATTTTACACAAAAATGTCAGCGGACTAAAACATAGTTAATGTTCTTAATGATGTAATTTCGGTTTAATTTTACACAAAAATGTCAGCGGACTAAAACCACCGAACATAATGAGAGCGTAGCGGTATAGTTTAATTTTACACAAAAATGTCAGCGGACTAAAACGCTGATAAGTAAATATTACTACTTTCCGATGTTTAATTTTACACAAAAATGTCAGCGGACTAAAACCTCAAAATAATTTTATCAAAAAATAAAGTAGTTTATAAATTAATTTTATTTTTTATTTCAAATGAAAAGTAGATATATTTAATTTCTTAAATATATCTACCTTTATAACTAATTTGTAACTAATTTTCCTAAAATATTAGGTTTTACTATTTTAAATTCTTGTTGTCAGTTATTTATACTATCATAATAATTAGGATTACCAAATATTTCTTTATTTTTATTTAAGTTTTGAATATTAGTTGTACCTAATAAATTTGCATAAACAGACGCACCCATTCTACCATTAAATAATTTAATAACTTTTCTATTAGTTTTCTTATCATAATATTCAACTAAAGTTCTAAGTACTAAAATATTTTGTTTTTTATATTTATTTAATTCTTCTTTTGTAGCATTAATTCTTCTAATTCAAATTGGTTTGAAGTTATGTTGTTGATCAAATATAACACCATAATAGCTATTAATTTCTCATAGTGTATTATTTTTATCTTTAAAATAAGATTCACTATTAATGTCTTTTTTAATTTTATCATGTGATACAGGTAATTGACTTGAAGTAAAACCACCTGAAAGTTTATAGTCAATTTTATAAGAAATGAAAGGATAATGAATATTACCTTTTAAGTTTAGTTCTTTCAGTTTGTCATAATAACTTTCTTGATTTAAAACTTCAACAAATTTTGGAGTTTTAATTGGTTTAAAAACTGTATCTTGAGAGTTTTTTAGTTTAAATTCTTTGTTTTCTTTTTTAATTTTTAAACTCACAGGAATTCTAGTTTCAATAATTTCTTGCAAGTTTTTTACTAGAGGTGCCATTACTTTAAAGTTACTAATTTCTTTGTTAATTAACTTTTCTAAGCGTCTACCTAAATCATCTCGTAATTTTCCAATTGTTCATTTTTTTAAAATTTCGTCACAATGATTTTTGTATTGTGATTGATTTATGAAACCTTTAGATAAACTTCTTTTTAAATTAATAATATTAGCACTATCAGTAGCAAAGTTTACATAAGTTACAGAAATAAATTGGGTTAAAATCATTGCATCAACGGCATGATGGAATGGAGTTATTTCTCTTACTTTTTCATCTAAGCCTCAAGGACTATTATTAAGTCAAGTGCGGCGAAATCTTGAAGTAACACCACCGTTAATTGTTTGTACTTTTGTTGGAATTACTTCACCAGTGATTTCTGTTCAATTTTTAAATTGTGAATTTAATCAATTGGCAACATAACGAGTAATGTATCTAGTATCATTTAAGTTTCTTGAAGCAAATTCATCAATCATTTCAGAATCTAAATCTTTAGTTATTAGATATTGGTATTTTTTATCAGAAAGATTTTTTCTAATAACTTTATTAATAAAGTTTAAGTATGAAGTTTTATGCTCTTTATTAGTTGCTAATCATTGCAATGGTGTTTGATTTGTTTTTTCTTGATTAGCTTTACTACAAACTAAAACTAAATTGTTAAATGAATCATCGGCTATTTTTGATTGTGGAATAATATGATCAATCTGTAAGGCATTGCTATTTTTAAAGTCATCTAAAGTAATTTCATGATGATTTTGACAATAAATACATTTTTGTTCTTGTTGTTTTCATAACCGATATTTTTTAATATTAATTTCTTTTGGGTCAATATTATTATTATCTAATTCATGTTGAATTTTTAATTTTTCGTCAAAACGAAGGTCATTAGATTTTTTGATTTCTTTTCTTTGTTCAAAAGATTTCATTAATTCTCTTGCTACTTCAACATTAATTATTTCAAATCAACCATATTCTTGATGTAGAGCATTAATAATTTTTCTTGTTTGATTAATTGCTCTAAATACGACAGCATTCTTTTGTAAGTCTGGATCATTAATTGGTTGAAATAACTTATTACTAATTTTAAAATTAAACATTTTTTCTTCATTCTTTTCAACAAAATCAGCTTGAAAATTACCATATGAAATCCCTTTAGCAAAAGCATTAATTGCTTCTTCCATGTATTTAAAAGAAGTGTTTCCTGTACTTGTACTAATAGAAGAAGGTAAGCCTAAAAATTTTTCTTCAATTTGTTTTTCAGTTAAATCAATTTTATTTTCCTTGAAAAATAAGATTAAGTTATCTTTTCTTCTTTGCGGAGTGATATTTTCATGAAGAATTTTACCTAGTTTGTTAAATAAATGATTATTTAAACTACTAATATCTATTGTTTTAAATTCATTTGGAATTAGTTCTTTTAATAATTTTAAATAATTAAAATTAACAGATTTAATATTTTTTCATGCTGGATTATTAGTAAAGTCAGTTTCACTAAGTTCAGTGTTTTCTTTAATAATTTTTTTTAAATCATTTTTACTGGGAATTATTCCTTGTTTAAGATTATCAAAGAATATTTTGGCAATGTTACTAGTTGTTCCTTCATCAAGGCTTTTAACAGTAAAAGTTGATAAATCAGAAATAAAACGGAATAGTTCAAATGTTAAAGAACAACGATAAGCTCTTGGTTCGTTAGGATAAAATGAACATTTACCTTCGGTTTCTAAAAATGGTTGAAAAAGACGATGACTTGGCATATTTTTTGCTCATAAGTCATATTTTTCCTTATTTTTCGGTCCTGGTCCAACTTCAAAATCTCGTTGTCGTAAAATAATATCATTAATAATTTTATTACGATTACTTTCATTTGCTAGTTGCGGATAAAATTTGCCTTGAGTTGTTAAAATTAATTCTAATTCTTTTTTGTAATCTTCACGAGCAAATAAATAACGATAGTTAGAAACTGGAGTTTTTGTTTGTTCTTGATTGTTTTCATTAGTGATTTGTTTATCAGTAGATTTTTTGATTTTATTATGAATTAAACCCAAAGTTCCTTGATTTTTTGAGTTTTTAAAATCTTGTTCATTTAAAATAGCTTGAGCGATTGTTTGATAATTTTTAACAATCTTTTCACCTTTACTAATTGATTCACTTAATTTACTTTTTTTATTTTCTTTTTCTTCACCAAAAGAAAATTTATCATTATAACCACGATGATTAGCAATATTAATTAATGCTACTGCTAATTCTTGTGGTGTTAACTTTTCGGTTAAAGCTTTTACTCTAATTGTATAGGGATTAAAATATTTTGTATCATCATATTGAATATTATTAGTAATTTTAAAATTACTAAAAAAATCAGCAATTTCAGATTTTGAGATAATTTGATTTTTTTCTAAGAAATTTTTTAATTCATTGATTCTTTGTTTTCTGCGACGGTTTAGTCTTCTAACACTACGAAATTTTCTTCTTTCTTCAGCATTAGTTGTTCCATCTTTTGGACTTTCAGCACAATCAAAGAGTCTGACACCAAAATCATCAATATAATAGTCATCTTCATCTTTAGTCATAACTGCTCACCCGACAGAAGAGATACCAAGATCAAGACCAAGATAATATTTTTTATTATTCATACATTTTTCCTCCTAATTTTAATTTCATTTCAAATGATTGTCATCATTATATTAATTTTTCAAGAAATATAAAAGAGGTAATCCTTAAAAAGAATTACCTCGCTTAGGCTTTACGGATACCTTACCGCTCAGGGACTAAGACCTTTATCTTACTCCGCTAACATTTTTGTGTAAAAGCCTTTGGCAACCAAAGACATTTACATAATAACAAATAAAAAATTGATTGTAAATAATTTTTTAGTTTTTTTCGGGAAAGAATTAGAAATAAAGTTTAATTATTAAAATTTATTTATTATAATTAAAAATATATCTAAAAATAATAGATAAGTGTTGGGAGAATTAATTATGAATGTAAATTTAGAAAATTATATAAATGATTTTAAAAAAAATAATGTTTTTCTTGCTCAAATTTTAAAGAAAAATTATGATTGATTTTATTTTCTTTCTTTTTCAAATATTTGTTTTGATGGAAATTATTATTTAGCAAAGGAAAATTGAGAAGAGAATTTATTATATGATGATTTATGTAATATAGTATTTGGAGATTATAATAACGAAGTATGATATTTTATAAAATTTATTAATATTGATGTTAAGGATTTAAATTTTGATTTTTTAAATGATAGTATTAACTTGGAAAATATTTTAGTAGGAAATTTTAATCAACGTTTTTTTATTAGTAATAACTTTAAAAGTTCAATTGCTGAATTTAATGATTCAGATTTTAAAGAAAATAGGAAAATTATTTATTTATGCAATTCTTTTGATAAAAAGGTGATTGATGATTTGAATTTTATTTTAAAAGATATTCATAAAAATACTGAATTTGAAGTATTCTCGGAAAGAGATTTATTAAGTTTATTATTATATGAAAAAAGAGTAGTTAATAGATTTGAATTAATGTATAGTTCTTTTTCAAAAAATGAAAAAGATACAAGTTCTAAGATTTCATACTTTCATGAAAATATTCAAGGACTTGTTTGTAATGTTAATGCAAATTCATATTATACTTTATATAATCAGTTTAAAAATTTTTTATTTTCTAATAATGTGAGAGAATATTTTAAATCAAAAGAAGATACAGAAATAGTAAAAACTATCAAAAATGATTCTCAAAATTTTTGATTTTTTAACAATGGTGTTACTATTCTTTGTGAAGATTTTGAAGTAAATGATTCTGATAAAATTATTCTTAAAAACTTTTCAATTATAAATGGTGCTCAAACAGTTTCATTAATAGGAAAGCATTACAATTCTAAGGATAAACCAAAAATGTATGTTTTAACTAAAATAATAAAATATGGTTCTAACGAATATTTTAATAAAAATTTAAGTGAGTTATTTACAGAAAAAATTGTTCAATTTACTAATAATCAAAAACCTATTAAATCACGAGATTTAAAATCTAATAAATTAGAAATGACAAAACTTCAAAAAGAATTAGACGAAAAATATAATATTATTTTGAATATTAAAAGAGGCGAAAGATATACTACGAAACCTAGACCTTCTAATAATAATGAGAATTATTATTGACAATATGTAAGTAATGAAATATATGGTCAAATTTTTTTAGCTATGTTATTGCAAGAACCACATAAAGCTATTCAATTAAAAACCAAGATTTTTAGTCAAAATAAGATTTATGATCGTATTTTTAAACAAGAGAAATTTCAAATTAATGCTTCTAAAATTATAATTTATAATTATTATCAAATTCTGAATTTAATTAAAGATATTAGTAAAAATTATAATAATGAAGTTAAAGAAGATATTGTTAAAAGATTAAAAATGTGAATTTATGCTTATATTACTTTATTATCTATATTTAGTAATAATAAATATATTGATTATTCTGGTCAAAGTTTTTTTAATTCTTGA
>Ga0153991_1000085_pt1 | contig 21594 bp, 20 predicted proteins | sample TSNC075MetaG_FD_104681 | JGI IMG/M metagenome (GOLD analysis project Ga0153991, IMG submission 104681) | Attine ant fungus gardens microbial communities from North Carolina, USA - TSNC075 MetaG | ecosystem: Host-associated > Fungi > Mycelium > Unclassified | place: USA: North Carolina, Jones...
ATTGTACGACGATTGGTCTGTCCAGAGGAAAGGGAATGCGAGGGCTTAAGAGTCCATTTTCGGAGAAATATACCCGAATGGAAATTGACGGAGTGCCGACGAGTCAATTAAATAAGTTAGCTGCCGATATAAGTCTGAAGGTCGCCAAAGAAGGAATTGGTCCCGATGGATTGAACGGTATTGTACAGGTCGGCCAGGGAGTTGGGCCGCTAAGAAAAATTCAGTCGGCCAGGGAAATCGTGACAGAAGTTATCATGGAGGCAGAGGATTTGCTCCGAACGGCGCCTTTATTAGTTTAGTGAGTGAAAGTTAAAAGAGCAGGGATCAAATCAAGCGGTTGTCTTTCAGGATAGCCGCTTGATTTGATTGTCCATATCGGTTTAAAACATCACCGGAATGTTAATAATAATTTAAGGCGAACTTCACAGGTTCCTACTAGGGTTTTAGCGGGACAATCTTTTTTAGAGGGATGCTGGACATCCTATTTTTCCTATGCTATAATACACGCGGAACAACGTTTTGTTCCATTTAATGAAATACTTGGCAGAACGGATTGTATGGCGCATTGCGTCCGCATACCAGTCCTGTCCAATAGAAGATTAAATTCAGGAGGAGAATCAAATGGCAAAATGGGTTTACCTGTTTAAAGAAGGCAGCGCAGACATGAAGAATCTCTTGGGAGGCAAGGGCGCCAACCTGGCAGAGATGACGAATCTGGGTCTGCCGATCCCACAGGGATTTACAGTTACGACGGAGGCTTGTACCGACTATTATAACAGCGGTCAGAAGATCACAGAAGAGATTCAGGGACAGATTTTTGACGCGGTAACAGTCCTGGAGGAGATGCAGGGCAAGAAGTTTGGTGATACGGAAGATCCGTTACTGGTGTCCGTACGTTCCGGTGCCCGTGCTTCCATGCCCGGTATGATGGATACAATCCTGAACCTGGGATTGAATGACACCGCGGTGGAAGGATTTGCCAATAAGACGGGCAATCCCCGTTTTGCATATGATTCCTATAGACGTTTCATCCAGATGTTCTCAGACGTGGTAATGGAAGTTCCGAAGCCTAAGTTTGAGGCAATTCTGGAGGCTGTTAAAGAAGAAAAAGGCGCACAGTACGATACGGACCTGACGGCGGAAGACCTTCAGGAAGTGATTAAGAGATACAAAGCACTTTTCAAGCAGGAGATCGGCTCTGACTTTCCACAGGAACCGCAGGAGCAGCTGATGGAGGCTGTGAAGGCCGTATTCCGTTCCTGGGACAATCCCCGTGCAATCGTATACCGCCGTATGAACGATATTCCCGGTGACTGGGGTACTGCCGTTAACGTACAGGCCATGGTATTTGGGAACATGGGTGATACTTCCGGTACCGGCGTTGCATTTACCCGTAATCCTTCCACCGGTGCGAACGGCATCTACGGTGAGTATCTGATCAACGCACAGGGCGAAGACGTGGTAGCCGGTATCCGTACTCCCCAGCCGATCACCAGACTGGAGCAGGATATGCCGGAGTGCTACCGGCAGTTCATGGAAATTGCAAACAAGCTGGAGAATCACTATCGGGATATGCAGGACATGGAGTTCACCATTCAGGAGGGCAAGCTGTTCTTCCTGCAGACCAGAAGCGGTAAGAGAACGGCTCCGGCTGCTCTGCAGATTGCCTGTGATCTGGTAGATGAAGGCAAGATTACACCGAAAGAAGCCGTCCTGCGTATTGATGCGAAGTCTCTGGATCAGCTGCTGCATCCTACCTTTGACCCGGCGGCCCTGAAGGCAGGCCAGGTAATCGGCTCCGCACTGCCGGCATCCCCTGGCGCTGCTGCCGGTAAGGTATACTTCACGGCGGACGATGCTAAGACTCACCACGAGGCCGGTGAGAGAGTGGTTCTGGTTCGCCTGGAGACCTCCCCCGAAGATATCGAAGGGATGCATGCGGCAGAGGGTATCCTGACTGTTCGCGGCGGCATGACCTCCCACGCGGCAGTAGTAGCCCGTGGCATGGGTACGGCTTGCGTATCCGGCTGCGGCGAGATCAATATTAACGAAGAAGCGAAGGTATTTACCCTGGGCGGAGAGACGATCCACGAGGGTGACTATATTTCCCTGGATGGCTCCACCGGTAAGATTTACGTGGGAGACATTCAGACCATCGAGGCATCCGTATCCGGTAACTTTGGACGGATCATGGAGTGGGCTGACCAGTTCCGCACCCTGAAGGTGCGTACCAATGCGGACAATCCTGCCGATACTGCCAATGCAGTGAAGCTGGGAGCCGAAGGCATCGGCCTGTGCCGTACGGAGCATATGTTCTTCGAGCCGGAGCGTATTCCGAAGATCCGGAAGATGATCCTCTCTAAGACCCAGGAAGCCAGAGAGGCGGCTCTGATGGAGCTGCTGCCCTTCCAGAAGGCAGACTTTAAAGGAATGTACGAGGTGCTGGAAGGCCGCCCGATGACCGTGCGTTATCTGGATCCGCCGCTGCATGAGTTTGTTCCGACTGCAATAGAGGATATTGAAGCCTTAGCGATAGACATGGGGATGACGGTGGCAGAGGTAAAAGCGATCTGCGACAGTCTCCATGAGTTTAACCCGATGATGGGCCATCGTGGCTGCCGTCTTTGCGTTACCTATCCGGAGATCGCTAAGATGCAGACCCGTGCGGTAATGGAAGCAGCGATCGAGGTAAAGGCGGAGAAGGGCTATGACATCGTTCCAGAGATCATGATTCCTCTGGTAGGCGAGAAGAAAGAGCTGAAATTCGTGAAGGATATCGTGGTAGAGACCGCAGAAGCTGTGAAGAAAGAGAAGAACTCCGACATCCAGTATATGATCGGTACCATGATCGAGATTCCCCGTGCAGCTCTGACAGCCGATGAGGTAGCTGAGGAGGCAGAATTCTTCTCCTTCGGTACGAATGATCTGACCCAGATGGCCTTTGGCTTCAGCCGTGACGATGCAGGCAAGTTCCTGGATGCTTACTATAAGGCTAAGATCTATGAGTCCGATCCCTTTGCAAGACTGGATCAGACCGGCGTTGGCCAGCTGGTAGAGATGGGTGCTAAGAAGGGCCGCCAGACCCGCCCGAATCTGAAGCTGGGTATCTGCGGTGAGCACGGCGGAGATCCGTCTTCCGTAGAGTTCTGCTATAAGGTCGGCCTGGATTATGTATCCTGCAGCCCCTTCCGTGTTCCGATTGCCAGACTGGCGGCGGCACAGGCAGCGCTGAACCATCCGAGGTAAGCTGAAATAACCTTGTAAACAAGAGGAATAAATATTTTTCGCAATAAAAAGCGTAATAAAATAGACAGGATACCTCCTGTACGGTAAAATATTAAGAAAGATATTTTCCGCACAGGAGGTATTTAACTTCTGTTGGGGTCAAAAAGGCAAAACCACTTGCAACCGAAACTTTACAAGACAGGGCAGTTCATTATCACCTTATCTTATTTTTATCCATTTATAAAAAGCACCTTGTTAAAGCCATTTATTACATGGAAATGGAACGATGAAAAAAAATAATATAAAGTATACTTTTAAATACTACTTGCTTTTTCCCTTGTTAGGTGGTTGCAAAATGTGTATAATAGGATTATTACAAGTTGTAAAATTAAGAAGATACTTTTTGCGTACTGCATAAGGGATAACGAAAAGGAGCCTTACGAGAGGATAAAAAAGGAGGAAAATGGAGGATGAAAATGTCTCGTGGAGAAGAAAAGGTTATGAAAGTGATTTGGTTTTTTGAAGCAAAAGGAGAAGAGCTTGTCAATCTGGCAAAGGTTCTCGAAGAAGTGAATTTGACATGTGAGATACAGTGGAAGAGTCAGACCGCTTCAACATATCTGACGCGTCTTACCCAAAAGGGTTATCTTTGTATGTGGCGCGAGGGAAGAGGCTTTTACTATCGGAGCCTGATTAATCAAAAGGATTATCTTGAAGGTCTTTTTCAAGATCTTTCAAGCTTTTGGTTTAATCGTGATCCGAAGGCTCTCCAAGCAGCCATAAGCGAGTGGATGGGTAGCGGCCGCTGATAAGTAAAAAGGAAAATCTAAAGCATATGGCCATGGCCAGGATTCTTTCTGAACTTTAGGTATATCAACTTTAAAGACAGCTGACAGTAGATACATCACACTGTCAGCTATTTTTATACAAGGTCAGTTAAACGGAAATCCTCATTCTTTGGCATGAATGAGGATTTACATTTTTTGATGGTGGTTGAATAGCGCTGAACATGATATAGTAGACCCATGAAAAATGAACGAATCAAGAAAACAAAAAGCTGCCCCGTCTGTGGAAAAGCCGAAGGGCAGATGAAAAATGGACGAAATCGCTCCGGGACGCAGACATATATTTGCAGGTTCTGCAAGAAAGTGTACACGCCGGAGCCAAAAGGCCGCGCCTACAATGAGGAAACCAGGAAGTTGGCGATCAAAATGTACTATTCCGGTGTGAGCGGCAGAGGCGTAGGCAAGGCATTAGGCATGAATAAAGGCAACGTCTATAACTGGATTAAAAACCCCCAATAATTTTGTGAATAACTCATTTTCAGTTTTAGAACTGGACGAGTTGCATTGGTTCATTTACACCAAATTATTGGGTTTGGTGCTTGTACAGCGGAGCCGATGCCTTGCGCGGAGGCTGGAAATGCTGCAGGTGGTGGTTGCTTTTCAAAAGAAGGAGACGAATATTATGGTAAACTCTACAATTAAGCAAAAAATCATAGAAGCTTTTTGCGATTTATTGCAACAGTATTCATTTTCGGCCATTAAAGTTACAGATATTATTTCAAAGGCCAGAATAGCGCACATGTCCTTTTATCGCAATTATCAGGATAAATATGATCTGGTTGAGTCACTCTGTTTTGAAGATTTTAATGTATTCGTTAAAATATATGGTAAAAATGCCCTATGGAAAGAAATAGCAATATCGATATTACTTACCATAAAGAATAACCCAGTCTTTTATCGTAAGCTCTGCACGGATGACTCCTCCATGCGGTGCGTAATGACCGCATTGGCGAGAGTATCCCGCGAACATACCGACAATATAGCGGCTAAATGTACATATGCCGTTTGGGAAGCTGTATTGCAAAACTGGGCTCAAAACAATTTCAAAGAATCAATAGATGAGACATATTGGACCTTAGTAACAAACCTTCCTCTTTGTGAGGCGCTGTCCGGTGATGAGCTTGAAAAAGCTGTGGGCCAGTACGAGTGCAAATCATTAAGTAGCTTTAGAGAAAAACAGCTTTAACACATAATATCCGAAAAGGGAGATTAAAAGATGGAATAGGCACAAAAATGTTATAAAAGTCAGATGCCGTAACATTAAACGGAAAAAGCAGATTTATTATATCTTGAAAGACCGTTTATTTTTAATTATAATAAAAACGCAAAAGAAAAAGTTATTTCTCGGTAATAAGGTTCTTTTATTCGAATTAAATGAAAAATTAAAAAAGTATATTGTACAAATATTCATTTATCTATTATAAAACGTATCAAAAAACAAATTTATAGAAAATAAGTACCGCTTTGCAGGAAAAATCTTTCGTGTATCCACCTATCAAAAATGAGCCAAATAAGTGTAAGACCTTCACGGCCGAGTATAATTCGTGAGGATTAAAAATTGAACCTAATATAACAAGGAAGGAGTAAAGAAAATGAACACAAAGAACAAACCTTATCCAAATCGAGCTCCTAAGAAGTATCCTAACAAGGATCTTCATGGGCGTGTAAGATTCCTGAATTTACAGTACAAGGATTTTAAACGCTATCAGAAGTTTTGGGTTGACCTGTTTGGCTGGGATATGTTTGAGCTTCCCGAAGCGGCAGGAGGACAAAAACCTGGCAGCAGTACACCATCGTTGTTGACTGCTACGGGTCCTAGCTATGAAACATGGGAGGGCGTTGTACCTGGACACATGAACATTATTGCCGGCTATGCAGGCGATGATGCAGAGGAGTTAGAGATCAGCTACACCATGGAAATACACATGGATGAGCCTGTTGTAAAGACTGCGGATAGAGTCGTAAAGTGCGGCGGCAGCGTTTACGGTGAAATTCCGGAGGATAAAGAAGGCTGGGGCGCAGGCGGACGTTTCGCGGTTAAAGACCCAAATGGCAACATCTGGGGACTGTGGAGATGCCCAAGCTCACGTACATGGGATGAAGCCGAGGCTGGCTGGGATAAAGACTGACAAAAATACAAAAGGAGGAGTGGAGGAAAATGAATACAAAGAATAAATCCTATCCAAATCGAGCTCCAAAGAAGTACCCAAACAAGGATCTTCACGGACGCCCCCGCTTCGGTAATCTGCCCTACAAGGATTTTAAGCGGTTCCAGAAATTCTGGGTTGATCTATTTGGCTGGGATATGTTTGAGCTGCCCGAGGCAGCCGGAGGAAAAAAACCCGGCAGCGATACTCCGGCATTGCTGATTGCTACAGGTCCAAGCTATGAGACTTGGGAGGGCGTAGTGCCTGGGCACATGAACATGGGTGGACGTTATGCCGGAGACGGTGCAGAGTTGGGAGATGTCACCTTTATGATGGAGATACACATGGATGAGCCCGTCAAAATGACTGCCGACAAAGTTGTAAAATACGGCGGCAGTGTTGTAGGCGAAGTTCCGGAGGACAAGGAAGGCTGGAGCACCTCACTTTCTATTAGAGATCCAAACGGAAATATCTGGGGCCTGTGGAGATGCCCAAGCTCACGTACATGGGATGAAGCCGAGGCCGGCTGGGATAAAGACTGAACCAAATAAAAATTAAGGAGATAAGAAAATGAAATATATTTATACATGTTTTAAATGTGGATTTCCTTTTGCGCTTGAAGAGGCCGACTGTCCGGAAAACTGCCCATCCTGCAGCGCATCAAAGGATCAGTATCTTGTAGAACCCTGGAATGGAAGCATCGAGGCAAGACGTATTCACGTAGATCCACCGGACCCGGATCCGAACTGGAATAAGTATGATGTATCCTATCATCACCCTAAACACTTCCCGGAGAAAACAAGGCATGGTAGAGTACGCCGGTTTGTAGTGGAGTATGATGATGCGAAGGTGACAAAAGACTTTTACGCAGATGTGTTTGACTGGGATGTCATTCCGGTTGAGTGCGATCAGGATAAGGAAGATCCTCTCATGTTCGCGGCTACAGGCCCCGGATTCCCCAATTGGGAGCCCAAATTTGCATCTTTTGGCTATGGTTTTCTAAAACCCAGGAAGAGCGATGATACCGGCAAGAACCCCCGCTTTGTGGTGGAGGTAGACAATATAGATGAGATGCTGGGGAAGGTTGAGGGCTATGGCGGCAAGGTACTTAAGGCCAAGTACGAAGTAGACGGTAACCTCTATGCGGTATTAGAGGATAGCGAGGGTAACGCATTCTATATTTGGCAGACGCCAGACGATGTGACCTTCGATGAACCCGAATCACAGAACTTTTATAAATGGGAGAGAAAGCCCATGTAGAGAGATTTATTCTAAAATCATAGTGGCACAAGGAGTAAAGTAATGAAATGTTTAGTTTGTGATTTAGGGGGCAGTTCCGTAAAATATGCTCTAGTGAACGAAAACGCTGTTTTAGAGTATTCCGGTAAGGTGGCTGCACCGCTTGGCTCCGTGGATGATTTCGTTAAATCTATTGGTAAACTTTATGACCGATACAAGGATGAGATAGAGGGGATCGCCCTGAGCTTACCGGGAGTCATTGATGTGGACTCTGGTGTTCATTACGGCTCGGGCGTTTATTCCCATCTTCTTGAGGGGAAGAACGTCCGGGAGCTCATTCAGGCCCGCTGCCCGGTAAATGTTTCACTTGAAAACGACGGAAAGTGCGGCGCTCTGGCTGAGGCATGGAAGGGTGAACTTGCGGACGTAAAGGATGGCGCAGTAATCATCTTGGGTTCCGGAATTGGTGGCGGTCTCATAAAGGACGGAAGAATCCACAGAGGAAGAAATCTTACGGCCGGTGAGTTTTCTTTCATGATTACAGGCCGTGATGGCAGCATGATGGATGCCGCTTGGATGAGCGTGGGGATGTTGGGTATCACATACAAGACCTGTAAACTTAAGAATCTTGATTTTTCTGCTCAGGATAGTGGCGAGATGATTGCTGGTTTTGATAGGGAATTTGGAAATAGATATGCGAAATATGATGAGGTGCCTAAGAAAATCAAGGCGGACGGAAAGCAGTTTTTTAAATGGCTTGAAGAAGGCGATGAGATTGTAGCGGACATATACCAGGAGTTTTTGCACTCATTGGCAATTCTAATTGAGAATGTCCAGGTCTGCTACTCACCTGAGCGTATTGTTATAGGTGGGGGATTAAGTGGTGTTAAGAGACTGTTTCCGGATTTGCAGAATGAAGTCCGGGCACTGTGCGCCTCTTGCGGAATTGCGGATGCCATGAAGGCAGAACTGTGTCTCAGCAAATACCTGGATGAATGTAACATCCTTGGCGCGATGTACAATTACATTCAGCAATATGGAGGATAAACCGCATTTTGAGTTTTTAGCTTTTAATAGTATCAGTACGGAAATAGTCATAAGAGAGGAGCAAAACTAAATGGCAGAAAAGACGACGTACCCACACCCGAACAGAGCACCCAAGAAATTCACTGAAAAGAGTCTGCACGGACGCACCAGATGCATGGTATTTACCTATAAGGACCTGCATCGTTTCATGAATTTCTATATCAACGTGTTTGGCTGGGATATGATTGAAACGCCGGAGGCGGCCAGCGGAAAACCCGCGGGCGACCCGCATCCGGGTCTACTCATGGCGACCGGCCCTGCACAGTACGACTACGAGGGCGTCACGCCTGGCCACATGAACCAATTCACCCATTGGGCCCCCGGAGCGCTTGAACCGATAGGGCCTTTTATGGAAATTGACATGGAGCGTCCGCTGGAGGAGACGATACAGGGGATGCTGGATCATGGCGCAAAGCTCATCTTGGACAAGAGCAAGTCCGCGCTGGCAAAGCCTCTGGATGACAGCAAGCAGAGCTGGCAGCCGCATGCGGTCATTGAGGACCCCGCGGGAAATTATTTGTATCTGTGGAAATGCCCGTCCTCCCGCACCTGGGACGAGCTTGAGACAGAATATGATACCGAGTAACAGCGGAATAGGAAATTTAGAAAGGAGCAGATAACAATGAAGAAAATTTACACATGTTTTGCATGCGGGTTTCCCATTGCGTTTGAGGAGACAGAAGTTCCCCCGGCGTGTCCCGGTTGCGGAGCGCCTAGATCGCAGTTTCTGGAGGAACCTTGGTGCGGCAGCATCGATAAGAGAAGGATCCATGTCGATCCCCCTGAGGTTGACCCTAACCGCGACCCCTTTGACATTTCCTTCCATCCCGCAAAGGATTTTACACCGCGCAAGGGCGACGGCCGCGTCCGCAGATGGATAATGAGCTATAAGAAAGGGCAGGCGGCGGAGATGCGCTCTTTTTATGAGGATATCTTTGGCTGGGATATCATTGAGACAGAAAATTCCGACGCAGAAAATCCTATTATGTACTGCGCAACCGGCCCGGGCACACCGGACTGGGAGCCTCGGGTATGTTCCTTTGGCTATGGTTTCTTAGTGCCTGAGGAGGAGGGAAAACCTACGGCGAGCTTTGTGGTCGAGGTAAAGGACATTTTAGAGACGGTCAGGCTTGCTGAGCAGTATGGCGGCAAGCGGATAAAGGATAAATTTACTGTCGAAGGCGATGATTATGCTATTATAGAGGATTCTGAGGGAAACCTGGTTTATCTCTGGGAATTAAAAGATGTGGTTCCTGATTACTGCATAAACCCTGTGACAAAGACAGGCGCACAATAGGGCGCATTTCAATTAGAGGTTAAAAGTATGTTCAGTAAAAATTTTTTATGGGGCGGCGCTACAGCTGCCAATCAGTTTGAAGGCGCTTGGGATATTGACGGCAAGGGACCTTCTGTTCCGGATATGTGCACGAACGGAGAAAGGGACCGTTCGAAGCGGATCACACAGGAGATACGTCCGGAGTACCTGTATCCAAGTCATGAGGCTGTCGATTTCTACCACCATTACAAGGAGGATATAGCGCTGATGGCTGAAATGGGCTTCCGCTGTTTTAGGATGTCAATGAACTGGCCGCGCATTTTTCCTACCGGTATGGAGGATACGCCTAATGAAAAAGGGCTGGAGTTCTATGACCGGGTCTTCGATGAATGTAAAAAATACGGAATAGAACCGCTGGTGACCATATCTCACTACGAGATGCCGTATGCCTTGGCAAGCAGTAAGAACGGCTGGCTTTCAAGAGAGACCATCACGTACTTTATGCGCTACGTTGAGACTATTTTTGAAAGGTACAAGGATAAGGTCAAATACTGGCTTACATTTAACGAAATAAACGCCGGACAAATGCCATTGGGGGATATAATCTCTACAAGCATGGTCTCTGGTTATGAGGGGCCTGTTGATAAGATTCAGCATACGGAGCAGGAGCGGTACCAGGCGTTGCACCATCAGCTTGTAGCGTCGGCAATGACCGTACAGCTTGCGCATAAAAAGTATCCGCAGTATTTTCTGGGCAATATGATGACATTTGTGGTTGGCTACCCCATGACCTGTGATCCTAAAGATATCCTGATGGCGAAGCAGTATATGCAGCAGACGGACTGGTATTGCTGCGATGTACAAATTTGCGGAAGCTACCCATATTACGCTGAAAAAATGTGGCGTGACAGGAATGTTAAGCTTCAAGTCTTGCCCGGTGATTTAGATATCCTAAAGGAGGGAACGGTAGATTTCATGACCTTCTCCTACTATATGTCTATATGCATCGGACACGATGGAAAAAAAGACGGCGTTAGTGGAAACCTGACAGGAGGCTTTAAAAATCCTTATCTGAAATCGAGCGATTGGGGTTGGCAGATTGATCCGGTTGGCCTTAGGTATGCATTAAATGAAGCTTATGACCGCTATCATATTCCTATTATGATAACGGAGAACGGGCTGGGCGCACTGGATAAAATTGCCGGTGATGGCGCGATTCAGGACAGTTACCGAATCGACTATATGCGCAAGCATATAGAGCAGATGGAACTGGCGACAGAGGATGGTGTCGATCTAATGGGCTATACTTGCTGGGGCTGCATAGACCTTGTCAGCTTGACTACCGGCGAAATGAGAAAACGATATGGCATGATCTTTGTGGATAAGTACGATGACGGCACAGGAACCTTGGAGCGGCACAAAAAAGATTCCTTCTACTGGTATCAACGTGTAATTCAGTCAAACGGAAAAGAGCTGTAAACAAAAGAGGCAGGTAAAAATGAAAATTCGTATTCTCTTCAGACAAATTCAGCAGGTGCCGGTGGAAAACCGCGGGAAGCAGCAAGAGTTGGAACACCGGAGTGACTTGTCGGCAGTTCGCATGGGATTACCATTACCAATGCGTTATCGCCCGTTTACCGGTAATATGGACTCCCAAATTCGCATACACGAAAGGGAGTATCGTTCTATTGCGGAATTTACCAGGCTGCACGTAATGTGGGAGAAAGATGAGGAATGTCAGCAAATCGCTAATGAATGGGAGCGTTGTTATGACTGGCAGCGTCAGGAGATTCTCTATGTAGACGATTCAAACGATCCAATCATTCCTTGGATACAAATGGCGGCGGAGCAGGGGAAGACGCTTCGTTATACCGTAAATCCAAACTATAAGATGGCTAAGGATCAAGAGACTGCAGGTGGGGTGTGATATGAAAATTGTTTACCGGCAGACACAGAACATACCATTTGAAAAATGGCTTCAGGAGATTGAGCTTGAGCGCGAAACGGATGAGGAAGAGGCAAGGCTTGGTCATCCTCTTCCTCGCCGTTACCGTTATTTTTCAGGGATGGAGCGTACTCAGACAAGAGTGCACCAACGTGTTTATAATGACTTCGAAGAATTCGGAAAAATGTTCGAAGAATGGGCGGATGATGAGGTCTGCCAGAAGATCGAGGTGGATCGGCATAACTATTACAACTGGGAGCGGGAGGAACTTCTATATGTTGATGAACCTTTAAACTTAGAAGACCTCAAAAGGGAGCTCCTTGAGCAGGGCAAAGAAATAGCAAAGATCTATCAGAATAAATGATATGCTTTTATGCTTTGTATTGAAAGGGGGCATAGGATTGGAAGAGGTGGTTCTAAGGGCCAAAAACATGTTTAAGGATTTTGGCGCCACCAAGGCAGTTGTGGACGTCACCATTGAAGTTCGCAAGGGATGTGTTCTTGGGCTGGTTGGAGAAAATGGATCAGGGAAATCCACGCTATCCAGTATGATAGCGGGGGTATATCCTCCAACAAAGGGTGAAATGACATATCTGGGCAAGGAATACAAGCCCAAGTCAGTACTGGACGCCAGGAAATCCGGCATACAGTATCTTACCCAGGAGCAGGGTACAATCGATGGGATGACCGTTGCAGAAAACATATTCCTTGGGGAGGAAGCGCAATTCTCGAAATTTGGAAATGTGAACATGCGCAAGTTGAATCAGCATGCTCGGGAAATACTCAATAATAACGGCCTTGATTATGTGGATCCGTCAAAGCCAATTGAGTACTATTCGTTTGAGGACAGGAAAATGATTGAGACAGCCCGGTCGCTTAGTCAACAGCCGAACATACTGATTATCGACGAAACCACGACAGCGCTATCTCAAAAAGGCCGTGACAGAATCTATGAAATAATTGCCGAGCAAAAGGAAAAAGGAACAGCGGTAGTCATAATTTCTCACGCTTTAGATGAAATAGAGATGCTGTGTGACGAAGTGATGGTACTGCGCGATGGCGCATATATCGATACGATCCGCGGAGATGAAATAAACCCGCAGATCATGCGTCAAAAGATGATCGGCAGAGAGCTCGGCGGTTTATATTACCGCGGAGACGTTGAGAGCACTTACGAGGAAGAGGTGGTACTCTCAGTAGAAAACCTGTCTGTGGACGGTCTGTTTAGCGGTATAAGCTTTGACCTTCACAAGGGCGAAATCCTTGGTATTGGAGGACTTAGCGAATGCGGCATGCACGAATTGCTTAAAACCGTGTTTGGGGCGATCAAGCCCACATCTGGAACAGTACGTATTATCGAGGGAGGCATACACCTGACAAGCACTGCAGTTTCGGTAAAAAACAAGGTAGCATACATACCTAAGGATCGTGACAAGGAATCCCTTTTTCAAGCCACTAGTATAAAAGATAACATAGTTGCAGTTTCGCTGGATAATCTCAAAACAGGGATGTTCATTTTGCCGAAGGCGGAGAAAAAGATGGCAAATGAAGAGGCCGCGAGAATGGAAGTCAAGATGCAGAGTGTGGAACAACTGGCAAGTGACCTTTCCGGTGGTAACAAGCAGAAAGTTGTTCTTGCAAAATGGCTGGCGAATAATACCAGGATATTTATTATGGACTGTCCGACACGAGGAATCGACGTCGGCGTCAAAGCCAAGATTTACAAGCTTATGGATGATCTGAAGCATCAGGGAATATCCATTTTGATGGTTTCTGAGGAGATGATCGAGCTGATTGGTATGGCAGACAGGATTATTACGATCAAGGGCGGCAAACAGACCCGGGAATTTATCCGATCAGCGAATCTCACCGAAGCGGACATCATTGAAGCAATTGTGTGATAATAGGAGGTTGCTGCGAATATGCGCAAACAATTTAGAAAAATTGTCCCACTTGCGGGACTGGTAATACTAATTGCAGTGTTCTCCCTTACTACGGACGGCAAATTTACCAGTGCGAACAATATTAGAAGCATTATTATGCAGTCGGCTATTGTGCTGGTCGCGGCCGTAGGAACAGTTTTTGTAATGGCTCATAATAACTTGGACTTCTCCTTAGGGGGAGCCTGCGCCTTCAGCAGTGTGGCGGCTTATCTGATTTCCGGCGGAAACATGTATTTGTTCTTTATTCTGTGCATTGTGTTCGGTGTTCTTTGCGGTCTGCTCACTTCTCTAATTCATATAAAGGGGCGGGTGCCGGCATTTATGGCCGGAATGTGTATCATGTTTGCAGGACGCGGAATTGCACAGACTGCGGTTGCATCAAGAAGCATGCTCATGGTTTCGGCAACAAAATTAAATAACCTGTGGGTCTTCATTGCGATCATAGCGGTTGTATTTACGATCGGATTTATACTGTTTAACTACACAAAGATAGGCAAATATCAAAAACTTATCGGCACCAACCCCAAAGCCGCGGAATTGAGCGGAATTAGTATATCCAAATATAAAATGCTGGCCTTTATAATAAGTGGTGTGACGGTAGGTATTGCTGCCTGGCTGACAATTATAAGAAGTGGTTCTGTGAGTGCAAATACCGGGCTTAACTTGGAGATAGATGTTCTCCTGGCTCTTAGTCTGGGAGGAATACCTATGTCAGGCGGCTCGGCTACAAAAATGCGATCCGTATTCATTGGTACTTTGATTTACTTCATTCTCAATAACGGCCTGACCCTTTGGGGATTGAACGCAAACTATGTAGATATCGTCAAAGCTGCATTCTTCCTGTTTACTGTTACAATTTCCATCGACCGCTCTCAGAAAACCCTGATAGAATAGCCGATGGGATTTAAGAAAGAACTATAATAAAAGAGGATAAAGGAGAATAAAAAATGAAAAAATTAATTTCCATGTTCCTGATAGTAGCAATGCTGTGCACGTTTGCGGCATGCGGCTCTTCTGATGATGCGGGAGGAACCTCCCCAAATAGCAGTAACCCCGCCAGCGATACAACCACGGATAGCAGCGCCGACAAATATAAAATTGGTATGATCTGGTACGGAAATACCGATGCCATGGGCGGAACCTTCTACGCATGGGCAAACCGTGCTGCGGAAGTTCTGGATGTCGAACTCGTATGGGCGCTGGGCAGCTATACCACTGCCGACGAGCTTGCTGACTGTGAGAACCTGATAAACGCAGGCTGTGATGCGATCTACTTCATCCCGATGGATACAGCCGCAAACCTACAGCTTGGTAATGCCTGTCAGGAAGCGGGCGTTTTCTGGGCAATTAGTAACAGGGATATTATTGATAAAGAGATCTATGAGGCTGTTTATGCAAATCCGTATTTCGTAACTCATATTTATGATAACAGCTACGATGTTTGTAAGGACATGGTAAAGGTTCTTGCGGACGAAGGGTATACCAAGGTCTGCATGATCTCTGGTGATCCGACCGATGCAATGATGGTTGACAGAAATGCCGGCTTCACAGACGGCTGTAAGGAATATGGAATTGAGATTCTGGGAACCTTCCAGAGTTCCACCGATTCCGCTGTTATCGTTGATGGCGTATCAAACTTCCTGACGCTCTATCCTGAGATGGAAGCTATTCTTGCGGTTTCAGGTACCGCTGGGGTTGGCGAGGCCATAATTTCTACCCTCGAAGGCTCCGGAAAAGAGCAAGGCTCAATCAAAGTTGCAGCTTTCGACACCTTTAGCGGCAACGAAAAGGCGTTTGAGGATGGATGGCTTGTTGCTTCCTGCGGCGGCTATACCAGCGAATGTCTCGTATCCTTCCTATCACTTATAAACAGGGTAAAGGGCAATGAAGTTTCAGATTCAGTCACTACCCTCACGCTTGCTCCGCTGCTCATTACCAGTGCCGAAGAAATGGAGATATTCTCCCAGTATGTTGACAACCCTGAGGTTTTTCTTTACAGTGACGAGGTCATCAAGAGCTTGGTGGGTCCGGATGTTACCGCTAATGATTATCAGGCTATTCTGGATGACTGGAGCATCGAATTTGTTAAGAAAGCAGTCGGTATAGAATAAAGAATATAGATACACGCGGAATTTTAATCGAGTATTGAGGTAAAATCAATGAAAAATGTGTATAAGGTTGTAAAAAATTATGCTGTATCGGTTGCAGTACCGGTGCTGCTGATCGTTCTGGTGTTGTTAATTTCACCGGAAACACGATCCTGGGCAGCGATTTGGTCACTGCTTAAGCAGGGATTTGCCCCAGCCATTCTTGGCTGGGGGGTCCTGTTCAACATGAAGGCAGGGAACTGGGATTTCTCTATTGGAGCCAGAATTGTGCTAACTACTATTATTGCAGGTAATCTCGCGGTTGATCTCAATCTCGGCATTTTGGGCTTTACGGTATTATGCATTGTCATTTCTTTTATCTTTGGCATAATAGTCGGAGGCGCTTATTTGCTGCTTAACATCCCGACGCTGATGGTATCGATCGGCTGTATGCTGCTTTTTGAGAGCATTACACGAATTATCTACGGCGGGCGCGGCATACATTTTAACTCGTCGTATATGATTCTGGGCAACATTCCTTATAACATTATCGTGTTTGTGCTTTGCTTTGCGCTTGCCACCGTCTTATATTACAGAAGGAAATACGGCTATAACGTGCGCGCAGTAGGCAGTAATCCAATCGTTGCCCAGGCAAACGGAATCGATGCAAGAAAGACCAAGGCGATGGCAATGGTTCTATCGGGTCTATTTGTAGGACTTCATGCGGTTCTCAATATGAGTACCACCGGCGTAACTGCCGCCGTTCCAGGTACTATGGGAAGCGCAGCGGCGGTATTTGATGCCATGATGTGTGTAATGATTGGTATGTCTATCTGCGGAAAGGGAAGCATGATATTTGCCATTTATGCTGGAGCAATATCGGCGCAGATTATAAAAATGGGCATGATGGCTATTGGGGTTCCAACGACATTCAATAAGGTAATTATCGGCACGTTTGTTGTGGTATTTATGATTGCGTCATCACGCTCGGATCTCTTTGAAAAGCTTGGCGGAATCTTTCGACGTAAGGCTGAGATTAAGGAGTAACGCCACTTCCATCTCCCGGCAGGCATAATGCCCCTGTGATTATATAAAGCAAAAGAGCTTACTCAATTTGGTAGGCTCTTTGTTTTTGACTTCGTAGAGGATGATACAAGAGGTTGTGATCCCGGCGATATCGGACAATCGCCTTTTTCTTTCTCAGGCGTGCCAGAAATGCAGACACTGCCCGCTTACTCCAATTTTTATTATAAAGCAGGTTTACCGTTTCTGTAATCTCCGGCATTGTCATATCTTGATCCACTGCCCGCATAGCATCCAGGACGATGCTTTCGCATGCTGTCAATTCCATGTCGCCATTACCCCTCCCTTTTCTAGCATTGTAACGCATCAGGATAGGGAGCGGCACTGGTTATATATGGTAATATTTGAATTTTGGAATAAAATGGTATATAATGTTTATAGTGCATATTTGCATAAAGTAGCAACAATAATTCCATGTTGTATTTGAGGTCAATCTACTTGACTAATTAACGTGTTTTCGTTGAAAGGAGCAGCGCTTATGCCAATATCCGCAGCATACATTGTCCCACACCCTCCGCTGATTGTGCCGGAGGTTGGCAGGGGGCAGGAGCAAACCATCCAGAAAACAATCAAGAGCTATCATACGGTCGCGCGGCAGATTGCCGGAATAAAGCCGGAAACGATTGTCCTTATCTCGCCGCATTCGATTATGTACGCCGACTATATTCATATTTCGCCCGGCAATAGCGCGCAGGGCAGTCTGAAGCAATTCGGCGCCCCGGCTGCATGCAGCGTAAATTATGACGCCGCGCTGGTTGACGAGCTTCGCCGCCTTTGTTCGGCGGCGGACTTTCCGGCAGGCACATTGGGCGAAAAAGACGCCGCCCTTGACCACGGCACGCTTGTTCCGCTGTATTTCGTTAATCAATATTACACCGGGTACCGTTTGGTGCGCTGTTCCATATCGGGGCTGCCGAGGCAGGAGCATTACCGTCTCGGCATGATTATTGCGGAAGCGGTGGAGGCGCTGGGGCGCGACGTTGTCGTCATTGCCAGCGGCGACCTCTCCCATAAATTGACGGAGGACGGCCCTTACGGTTTTGCCACGGAAGGAGCCGAGCTGGACAAAAAGCTGACAAACATCATGCGATCCGGCAGCTTCGGCGATTTTTTGGAGTTGGATTCCGCCCTTTGCGAGCGGGGCGCGGAGTGCGGCTTGGCTTCATTTATTACGATGGCGGGTATATTGGATCAAAAAGTGGTAGATACGCAATTTCTTTCTTATGAAGGGCCCTTCGGCGTCGGATATGCCGTTTGTGCCTATCGGGTGGCCGGCGATAATCCCGACCGGGATTTTTTGAATCAGGATACTGCCAAAAGCCGCCGGCGCATACAATCACTACGGGATAACGAGGATGCTTTTGTACGGCTGGCAAGAAACACGCTGGAAAGCTATGTCACAACCGGAAAGCTGCCGCCGCTCCCGAAGGATTTGCTGGATGATCTGCAAGTGGAGCGGGCGGGCGTGTTTGTCTCCATCAAAAAGGACAGGCAACTGCGCGGATGCATCGGAACAACTGAACCGACACAGCCTAGCCTGGCGGAGGAAATCATGCACAACGCCGTTTCCTCCGGCACGCGCGACCCGCGATTTCCGCCCATGCGAGAGGATGAGCTGTCCAGCCTTGTTTACAACGTTGATGTACTCTCCCCCGCACAGCCGGTCAGCGACAAAAGCATGCTGGACGTTCTGCGTTACGGCGTGATCGTGACGAGCGGACGCAAGCGCGGTTTACTGCTGCCCAATCTGGAGGGTGTGGATACCGTGGACGAGCAAATTCATATCGCCTGTAAAAAAGCCGGAATCAGCCGGAACGAAAGCTATACACTGGAGCGCTTCGAGGTGGTGAGGCATACATGAAGGAGGCCGTTTTTTACAAGTCGTTGGACGACAAGTCCGTGGAGTGCGGACTTTGCCCGCATTGCTGCATAATACCGCCGGATAAAAGAGGGCTTTGCGGCGTGCGCCACAATCAAAACGGTACGCTGATCGCCGGAAGCTACGGCAGAGTCACCAGTATTGCGCTTGACCCCATCGAAAAAAAGCCGCTGTATCATTTTTATCCCGGCGCAAAAATTCTTTCTCTGGGCAGTTATGGTTGTAATTTTCACTGCGGATTTTGCCAGAATTACGAAATTTCCATGGGGCAGGCCGCGTTTCGAGAGCTTTCGCCCGAGGATGTGGCCGTCGCTTCCGCTGAGCTTGCGCCGAAAGGTAACATGGGCGTGGCCTACACCTACAACGAACCGCTTATCGGCTATGAATTTGTGGAGGACTGTGCCCATCTCATCGCGGAACAGGGGCAAAAAAATGTGCTCGTCACCAACGGCTTTATACGCAAAGAGCCGTTGGTGCGGCTGCTGCCCTTTATACATGCCATGAACATCGATCTCAAGAGCTTTCGTCCGGAGTTTTACCGGGAGATAGGCGGTCGTCTGGATGATGTGCAGCGCACAATCGCATTGGCAGCACCACGTTGCCACCTGGAAGTGACAATCCTGATAATCCCCGGCAAAAATGATTGCCCGGAAGAAATGCGCTCTCTTTCCGGGTGGCTGGCAAGTATCGACAGAAATATTCCTTTGCATGTCAGCCGGTTCTTTCCCGCGTACAAGCTGCGGGATATTCCCGCCACTCCAGTAGAAACGGTCTACCGGCTCGTGGAGGTAGCGCGGCAGAGTCTGCGCTATGTCTATCCCGGAAATCTGTAGTAAAGAGTATATAACATTTACAGAATTGTATCAAAACGTTGAGGAAAGGTAGCCGTGTAGCCGTTACAAAAGGCAGATGTATGGTCGATGTAAATTTGACCTACTCTGCCTTAAAATATTATACTGATGCAACTAAATCGACAAAGAGCTAGAATATTTACACTACCTAAATTTTTGATGTTTAATGTGGGCAGGTAGTATATTGACTTTTATTTTCAAGTATTTGATTCTTTACTGAATTACATTTCGCGCACAAATCTATAGCATAAGTGAGGACATTGCATCCTTTACCATTCCTCCTCTGATGCACTTTCTTTGTGGCCTTTGCCCACGAATGGACACAGGCCGCTCTTCCTTTGATAGAGAATGAATTTTCAACCGTATCATCAACGATTGTTCCGTCCTCCAGAATAAAATATTGATCGGTGTATTGAAAGTGAACTTCATCCTCGGGGAAGGTTGGAGAATCACCAGACTGTAGTTCCGTATAAATCCAATCGATAGAGGATAAGTCCTCATCTGGTTGGTCTGTTCCGTAATAGAGTATTTCGGGTGAATAGGCAGCTACCGGAGTGCAGAATCCAATCAGGACGGCTAACGCATGGATTGGGAAACATTTAATGCAGAACGCCGCTACCGGGAGCATCAGATACTGTCTCCTGACTACCTGGAGCAGCAGGGTGTTTACATATTCTGCTGGAAACAGACAGGAAAACCCTGCAGGTTATATTATTAAAAATGCTGGGGTTTACGATCGGAGAGATTAGCAGACAAACTGGGATGAGTGAGAAAGCCACCAACGGCTTTATACGCAAAGAGCCGTTGGTGCGGCTGCTGCCCTTCATACATGCCATGAACATCGATCTCAAGAGCTTTCGTCCGGAATAAGTGACAATCCTGATAATCCCGGCAAAAATGATTGCCCGGAAGAAATGCGCGCTCTTTCCGGGTGGCTGGCAAGTATCGACACAAATATTCCTTTGCATGTCAGCCGGTTCTTTCCCGCGTACAAGCTGCGGGATATTCCCGCCACACCAGTAGAAACTGTCTACCGGCTCGTGGAGGTAGCGCGGCAGAGTCTGCGCTATGTCTATCCCGGAAATCTGTAGTAAAGAGTATATAACATTTACGTGATTTCTGCGATAACACGGTCTTTGATTTTAACTTCGAATTGTATCAAAACTGTAAACATTAGCGAAATAAAAGTAAAAAAGAGAAAAAAATATTGCAAAAAATGGTAAAATATGCTAAAATAAATTCAAAATTTTTAAGTAATTAAAAGCTTTAAAATATTAAAAACTTCATTCTTAGTCAAGATATGCGTGTTGAAGAAAGGCAGCCGTGTAGCCGTTACAAAATTTCTGTGTGATTTCTATGAGAAAGGACGACCAAATTATGTTTTGCTCCATTATGAAATGTAAAAAAACCGTAAGTATCAGGATATTCGTTTTTGGGTGTGCCCTGCTATGTGGCTGTCAGCCAAATCCAACCGATTCTGTGGTCGCAAATAAAAATGATGGTGCTATGGAATCTGCAATCAACCGCACAATAGAAGATTCTTCATCGGAATACGCGCAGAGCAGACCACTGGAACAGGGCGAAAAAGTAGAGTCTTTTGCCGGCGCAGATTCGGCTGTTCAGGTAGATGTGAATTTTGAATATACCTCTATTAACAAAGAGGCACCAGTAATACGTGTGATACCGCATGCGATTTCTTCAGAGGAAGCCCAGAAATATACACAGGTTCTATTTCAGGGGCAGCCGGCATATGAGGATAATCTGAATCTATCAAAATCAGAAATTGAAAAAAAGATTCTGGAACTAAAACAAATTGCCAGTGATGAGGAGGCTCTGGCTGACAGATTTGATAATAATCAGGAAGCTATAGAGGAAGCGAAAGATTTTTATCAGAAGAACATCGGTTTTTATAAAGATTTATATGAAAATGCACCAGAACATGCGGAGCCGGCTCTGACAGACTGGAAATTTAAGCCAATGAGCTTTTA
>Ga0153991_1000092_pt1 | contig 20674 bp, 19 predicted proteins | sample TSNC075MetaG_FD_104681 | JGI IMG/M metagenome (GOLD analysis project Ga0153991, IMG submission 104681) | Attine ant fungus gardens microbial communities from North Carolina, USA - TSNC075 MetaG | ecosystem: Host-associated > Fungi > Mycelium > Unclassified | place: USA: North Carolina, Jones...
AAGCCCGATCACCTGCAACCCGAAAGTGCAGAAAATCAGGCTTTTTTAAGACTTTTTTCAATGATTTTTTCGTTTAGGTGGAAGTGTTGTTGGAAGTTCACAATAAAGAGGGGTTGCTCCCTTTTGTAGAACGCTCCAGCGGCGGTATTAGAATGTTTAAGGATGCGGACTTTGAATGGATGCAAGTAATTGAATGCCTGAAAAAGACGGGTATGCAGCTTGGCGATATCAAGCGTTTTATCGAAATGGCAATGCAGGGTGACGAAACGATTGATGAACGCTTGGAACTGATTGTCAATCAAAAAGAGGCGGTAAAGCTCCGGATTAACGAGCTTAACGCAACGCTGAAAACCCTTGAATTCAAACATTGGTATTATGAAACTGCCAAAAATGCGGGTACAACAGAAGTACCACGCAATATGACACTTGAAGAATTGCCGGAGGAATACCGGGAGGTGCGTAAAAAACTTCGGGGTGAATAACTGCAGGCGGCAATAATAGACTTCTTTGTGCCGTTTTCCAGCAGAATCTATTAATGTTGACTTCATTTAAGTCAAATGATAATATACCAATAGATATTAACATTAACAATCATTTGTCAATAAGGATGACGTACCATTACATTGGAGATCGCAATGGAATTACTTCAGCTTCAATATTTTTGTAAAATTGTGGAAAACAAAAGCATTACAAAGGCTGCACAAGAGATGCATATTTCACAACCTGCCATGAGTAATACCTTGAAACGCTTGGAAAGCAACATCGGGGTCCCTCTTTTTGAGCGTAAAAATAATGTCTTGACACCAAATGATTATGGAATTCAAGTATACAAAACGGCAAAACAGATTCTAAACACTCTAGAAAAAAGCCGCCGTACGTTGACATCGTCACCAGCGATCTTCGGTAAGCTATCGTTTGCATTCTACACACACAGTATGACCATTGCAAATTATATGGAGCAATATGAACGACTAAACCCAGGGATCTCCTTTGAGATTGTTTCCGGTTCACGCCTAAAAAAAGACATTTCATTTTCCAATGTCGATTTCCTGCTATATTCGGACACTTCCCGCACCACAACTACTGACCAGTACCATTATGTGGTTCTTGAGGATAGCAACTTCTATCTGGTGGTCCCCAAAGCGCTGGCCCTATTTTCCCAGCCAGAAATTCTTTTCGAGGACATCCCTCGGCATTTTGCAGAATTGCCCTTTTGTTTTATGAAACGCCGGGAGGATCAGCTTGAAAACATTTATTGGATGTTCACAGAAATCGGGTTTTCTCCCCATGTTTCTTACCTGACAGACTCCCTATCTCTGAAATTAACCATCTTGCAGCAAGGCCTTTGTCTGGGCATCGTCCCGTCACCAGACATGGCGCTACTTTCTAAGCAACCACACCTACAGTTAATCCGCATTCTCCATCCAACAATTGATTCCCGGCTTTACTTCGCTTGGTCAGATTCTATTAAGCATTCTCCACTCGCCCTATCTTTTCAAACATTTGTACTCGATATTTTGTCGAAATAAGCATTTGTCTCTTCTGAGTCTGTTACTAATAATAATGAGAGGAGTACTGGTTTTATGGAAATCCAACAGCTTCAATATTTTGAGCGTATTGCCAGCTATGAAAACATTTCCAGGGCTGCAAAGGAACTAAATATTTCCCAATCCGCCCTCAGCAACTCGATCAATCGACTTGAAACAGAACTCGATACTCCACTCTTCACCCGTGTAGGAAAGAAATTATTTCTAAATAATGCTGGAAATCAATTTCTTAAAACTACACGTCAGGTTCTATTTTTGCTCACCACCAACCGCTTAATTAGCAAAATTCCCAGCAACCTGGCCGGTAATCTGTCCATCATGATTGGCCAATCTGACCTGGCCTTTTTTCAATGCTTAGGGGAATATCGTAGCCAAAATCCCGACATTTCCTTCCACTTGTTTCTGGACTCCCAGTTCTTAGATACACTCTTGCCTACGCAGGATTTTTTACTTTCCACTAACTATCACCCCTTTTTTCAAGATATACACGCCTCCATTCCTATCTCTAATCGCAGGCTTTATGTCGTTTTACCTAAGGAACATCCTTTGTCCACGGTTCCCGAAATATCTCTATCACAGCTTTCCAAAGAAAAATTCGTTTTTTTTCATTATTCTAATGGAAACTGGGAACGGGCATATACCCTGTGCGTAAAAAGTGGTTTTATACCCACAATCACTTATACTGTGGATCAACCGCTTCTAAAGCTCTATTTTTTGATACACAAGGCAGCAATCGGTTTTGTGAATGATGATTTAAAAGAATATCTGGAGCCCTATTTCCCAGATCTGGCGGTCCTTCCATTAAAGGAGGTAGCGGAAAGTCCACTATACCTGAGCTGGAAGGAAGATATCCCTCTGTCCACTACAGCACTGGACTTTCTTGACTTTGCCAAAGCATATTTTATAGAGTCGTAAAGTGTTTCACATTTTTAATCAGGAGAGCTGCCCCTGTTTTAAGTCTTCCTTACACGCAATCATCTCATCCGTCTCTACAATTGCGGCCATACGAATTTCCTGACCAACCTCCAAGGCTCGTGGCGCTGTCTTAGTAAAAGGTTCCCACCCCACCAGTCCGTCCCCGTTTGGATCTCCCGACCACATAAAATTGGCCCAGTAATCCGCCAACTGATTGGACAGCTCTAGGTCATAGCCGGTAAACGGCAATGGCGAACGATGAAGTGTCTGAAACACATAAGGATGCTCCACCGAATGATAAGCCTTCCTTGCCCCAGGCGGAGCGTAACGAAAATACATTAAGTAGCTGGGTTTTCGTCCCAGCTTCCACTCGTTTTCCGCCCATGCCAGGTTCTGAATGGTCTGTATTTCCCCTTCCCCGTCGACCGAAGACAAGAGGTAATCGAGCTCCGGGTGTTTTCCTTGCAAGCAAAGAGAAATGGCATTGTCCGGAAACACGTAACCGTCCACCACCGGGGAAAAGCGCATATAGTTTTTCCCGTCCATACTTACAGGATCATCCTCCCCCAAGGGAAGCTTGTTAAACCGTAGAAAGCCATCTAAAAGCTCTATTGCAGAAACCGCCCGTGCCTCTGCAATAGAGCTGTAGCCCATATAGGCCAGGAATTTCACTCCCAACTCTTCCGCTGTCTGCAAGGAGCTAGTCCAGGGGCTGTAGGGCTTTCGCAAACCACCGCCAGACTGCATAATCGCTCTTTGAAAAAGCCCCTTTGTCAGCGGTGTCACAACCATGGATAGTACGCTGGCCGCCCCCCCAGATTGACCAAATACTGTAATATTCTCCGGATTTCCCCCAAAGCTTCGGATATTCCTCTTTACCCAGGCAATCGCTGCCACCTGATCCAAAATGCCGTAGTTGCTGGAGGTTCCTGTAGGATTCTCTGCACCCAACTCCGGGTGGGCCAAATAGCCAAAGAGATTCAGACGGTAAGAAATGCTTACCAGGATTACCCCTCGCTTGGCAAAGCCTTCTCCGTCATAGAGATCCTTGTAGCTATAGCCTTTAAAATGGCCGCCCCCATGAATATAAATTGCTACCGGCAGATTTTCCTCCGGTGATTCTGCCGGTGTCCACACATTCAGGTATAAACAATCTTCGCTTTGTTGTTTTTTCCTTGTGTAAAATTCAGTAGCAGGTCGTTTGTATTCTCCAGCCTCCATGGGCATATTTACTTTTAGATAAGGGTCCTTCCTCGGATTTTTTCCTGCTTTAGCGATAGAGGACTCTTCCCTTTCCAAAGCCTCTTCTTGCAGCGCGATCGGTGGAAACTGATAGCAAGCCCGCACCCCTTCCCAGGGCACTACCGGCTGCGGCGGGCGCCACCGAAGCTCGCCGACCGGAGCCGCCGCAAAGGGAACTCCGCGAAAAACACTAATTGCCTGAATTCCTGCTGGGATCCCCTCGACGACGCCCCCCTCTGTTGTTGCCCGTAGCATTGCCATTGTCCGTTCCTCCTCGTATATTATTGCGATTGGACTTTTAAGCCGGCAACGCGCTGGGAAAAAGGTCCAAGTTTATTTCTTAAAATCTGATGTGTAAGCAAACGATCCAGGGAACAGATAAGAACCAACTGCTACATGGAAGTCTTCAATCCCCTTTGTGGTAACATAAATCTCTTGCAGAGAGGCAAGGGGATAAATTGGAATTTCCTCATTGAACATAGCATATAGTTCATCAATCTTCTCTTTGCTGGCCGTTCCGGTTACACACTCCTCTACCAGTGCCTGGAATTCCGCATTATTATACCACACGCGATTTGAGCCACTGATGGCATTCAAACGATTGTTAAACAAAGCCATAGCGGAGACATCCGCACGTAACGTACCAAAATAGATATCAAATACGGTGGGATCATAAATATTGGTGGAATAAACGGCAGTCTCATAGGACTCAATCGTAATGGTTACACCAATCTGACTCACGGCTGCCTGAACAATCTGAGCAACTGCCTGACTATTGGCGCTCTCATCTACCATAAACCTCAGCTCCAGCCCGTCCCCATATCCGGCTTCCTCCAGCAGAGCCTTGGCCTTCTCTATATTCACATTGTAAAAATCATTGTCCTTCATAGAATCCGTCCATTCCGAATAAAGCGGAGAACACAAGGTATTAGCAACAGCAGCATATCCTCTGTATACCGCAGCTACAACAGCGTTGGCATCTACCGCATATGCAATTGCCTGGCGGACTCTTGCGTCTGTACATACAGAATCTTCACTACAGTTAAAGAACAGTAAAGACATATTGGGGCTTTCTTCAATATAAACGTTGTAGTTATCAGGATCTGCTAAAAAGCGCTGCAAATCATCTATCGCGCAGTCATACAAAATATCCACTGCCCCGGTCTCCATTTCAATACCGCGCTGTGCGGACTCGGAAATCACCTTAAAGACAATCTTATCCACGTTCTGATCATTTCCGCCGGTTCTCCAGTATTGGTCATTCTTTACCAGAACAACCTCGCTGCCGCCAGTCCAGGACTCCAGCATATAAGCGCCCGTGCCAACCGGATTGTTCGTCATATTATCGGCATCTGAGGAATACGCTGCCTCCGTGACCATCGGAATACGGCCGATGAGAGCCTCCCATACCTCTACCGCCTGATCCTTTAGCACCACCTTCACCGTAGTATCATCCACTGCCTCGCAGGCCTCCAGATCTACATGATCTAATGTATTGGCTTGATATCCGGTTTCATTTTGTGTCTTTATGCTATAAATAACATCGTTAGCTGTAAAGGGATTCCCAGCACTGTCACAAATATTTTCATTCAACGTGATGATATAAACCAGCTCATCCTCCTGCACATAGCCCTTAGCCAGCAACGGCTCCGGATCTGCACCATAGTCATTAAAGCGGAACAGGGTCTGGAAGACCATGAAGCGCAAACGGCGAGCCGCCTCACTGGCCTGGCCAAAAGGATCAAAAGTTCCCACATCGGCTTTTAGCTGAACAGTTACAACAACATCCCGCGAATCCTCTGTTCCACTGCCGGTAGTAGCCACTGTCGACTCACCGCCGCTAGATTCTGTGGTTGCTGCTGCTGATGTTACGTCTGCGTTACCACCACAGGCGGATAAGGTTGAAACAGCCATTATTAGCGCTACCAACAGGGTCAATTTTTTCTTCATCTTCTTTCCTCCTTCTAAATGTTTTATACTATATGGAAAGTCCTTTTCCCGGACCTCTTCCCAAATGAGGGAAAACAGTTTTCCGCCACCCCACAGGCTGTAGATAATGGTCAATCACTAATCTCCTCATAGCGCCCACAGGCCAGATAATGTCCTGAGGTAATTTCCTTAAGTTCCTGAGGCTTCGTGCAGACTTCCGCCGCGTAGGAACAACGTTTTGCAAAGCGGCAGCCAGGTGACGGATTCACTGGTGAGGTCACCTCACCCTTCAGAATAATCCGCTGACGCTTTCGGCGAATGTTTGGAACCGGAATCGCCGACAGTAATGCTTTTGTATATGGGTGCAAAGGATGGCGGAACAGCTCCTTTGCCGGACTCTTTTCCACCAGCTGGCCCATATACATCACACAAATGTCATCGGAAATATGCCGGACTACCGACAAGTCATGGGTAATAAAAATATACGTCAGCTGCCTTTGCGCTTGCAGATCCTGCATAAGATTTAGAATCTGAGCCTGAATTGATACATCCAATGCGGATACCGGCTCATCGCAGACAATAAATTGTGGGTTCAGCGCCAAAGCCCGGGCAATCCCGATCCGCTGCCTTCGTCCCCCATCCAACTCATGAGGATAAGAATTCCACAAACGTTCTGCCAACCCTACGGTATCCATCAGGCGGCCTGTCAGTTCCGCAATTTCTGTCTTGGAAAAACGGCCTGCCAGAATTAAGGGTTCTTGAATCGCCGTAGAAACAGACATTCGTGGATTCAAGGAAGAGAACGGATCCTGAAAGATTATCTGCATATTTTCCCGCAGCCCTCTCAATTTTTTCTTATCGACTACTGTGATATCTTCTCCTTGAAAAAAAATCTTCCCATCCGTGCTGTCCAAAAGGTGCAAAACCGTACGTCCCAGCGTTGATTTGCCACACCCTGATTCACCCACTACGCCCAGCGTCTTCCCCCTCTCAATCGTAAAGGAAACACCGTCTACCGCATGGAGAACGCCAGCAGACGTTTTAAAATACTTTTTTAAGTTTTGGACCTCTAAAATGCCAGCCATCATTTCCCCTCCTTATGCTGCAAATGACAACGTACAAAATGACCCGGCGAAATCTCCTGATAAGGGACATGACCTGTCCGACAGCATTCCGACACATAACTGCACCGTGGATGGAACTTACAGCCCTGCGGCAAATCTGACGGATTAGGCGGAAGCCCCTGAATTGGATTCAGCCGTTCCACATCCCCGTCAATATCCGGGATGGAGTTAAACAGCCCTTCTGTATAAGGATGGGAAGCATGATCGAAAATATCCTCACACCACCCGGCCTCGACGATTTCGCCGGCATAAACCACAGCCACCCGATCACAAACCTCCGCCACAATTCCCAGATCATGAGTAATCAGAATTACTGAGGTTCCCAACTCCTTTTTCAATTGATTGATCATGTCCAGAACCTGGGCTTGAATCGTAACGTCCAGAGCTGTCGTCGGCTCATCTGCCAATAGAAGTTCAGGATTGCAGGCTAGGGCAATGGCGATAATCACTCGCTGCTTCATTCCACCGGAAAATTGATGGGGATAATCGTGATAACGAGCGGCTGGAATGCCTACCATCTCCAGCATTTCCATCGCCTGCCGGGCAGCCTTCTTCTTGTTAACCTTCTCATGCAGCTGAACCACCTCTGCGATCTGCTCACCAACCGTATAGATGGGATTCAATGCTGTCATTGGATCTTGGAAAATCATGGAAACCTTTTTACCCCGAATTCTCCGCATCTCCTTTTCAGAAAGCTTTAAAACATCCTTTCCTTCCAGATAAATCTCGCCTGCACTAACCTTAGCCGGAGGGTTCGGCAAAATACGCATGATTGATTTTGCAATCGTCGTCTTTCCAGCCCCCGTCTCGCCGACCAACCCAAGTGTCTCGCCCTTGTTCATCGTCAAATTCACATGGTTAACCGCCCTGACAACCTCGTTTTCCGCCACATATTGAATTGCTAGATCTCTTATTTCAAGCAACTTATTTTCACTACTCATCTCTTCGCCTCCGGCCTTAATTCTTCAGACGTGGATCCAAGGCATCACGCAATCCGTCGCCCAACATGTTCAATGACAGCACTGCAAGCACAATCGCCAGGCCAGGGAACAATACCAGATGCGGATAATCCCGGATATAATTGCGGCCTTCCGAAAGCATAGCTCCCCATTCTGGTGTCGGTGGCTGTACGCCCAGACCAATAAAGCTTAACATAGCGGCAACCAGAATGGCCTGCGCGATTCCCATGGTTGCCTGGACAATCGTTGGTGCCAAAGCATTGGGCAACATGTGTCGAAAAATAATCCTAGAATCTTTGGCATTTACGGAACGGGCCGCCTCCACATATTCCATATCCCGGATATTCAGCATTGTCGCACGCATCATCCGGGCATACCCAGGAATAGTGGAGACGCTCAGGGCGATAATGCAATTGCCGATACCAGATCCTAAAGTGGCGGAAACCGCAATACTCATCAACAAGCCTGGAATCGACTGCATCACATCCAACACGCGCATCAGGATCAGATCCAATTTCCCACCATAAAAGCCAGCTAAAGAGCCCATCATTACCCCGATGCTACAAGCAAGCGCCACCGCTCCAAATCCAATCTGAAGAGAATACCTGCCTCCGTAGATAATTCGGCTAAATATATCTCTGCCCAAACTGTCCGTTCCAAACCAATGATTTGCCGAGGGCTTGGAAAATATGTTATATAAATCCTGTTCTTCATATCCATAAGGCGCAATGAGCGGCGCTGAAATTGCTATAATACCCATAGCAACAATAAAGATCAGCCCCAGAACAGCCATACGATTTTTTCGCAGCCGATGGAAGGTCGTTGATAACATGCTTTCCTTTTTAAACCCTTTGCTTTTCATGTCACCACGCATGCTTACGCTCCTCCTTTCCGTTTGGATTTCTTCTGATATTGAGCCCGTATTCTAGGATCCACGAAAGCGTATACCAAATCCACTAAAAGCATAATCAGACTAAACGCAATGGCCACATACAATACGCTCCCCTGTACAACCGGGTAATCCCGACTCTTAATGCCACTCACCATATAAGTACCGATTCCCGGAATGGAAAAAATAGTCTCAGCGACCATCGCGCCGCTTAACTGTATCCCAAACATGGTACCAATCTGAGTGATAATCGGGATCAAAGCGTTCCGCAAAGCATGCCCATAAATAACCTTCCGCTCCACTTGTCCCTTGGCTCTTGCAGTAACAACATAATCTTGGCGAATCACCTCCAGCATTCCCGAACGGGTCTGCCTGGCAATAGAGGCACAGCCGTTTACCCCGATAGACAGGCAGGGTAGAATATAATATGCAATACCGCCGACACCGGAAGCAGGAAGCCACCCCAGCGTCAGTGCAAACAGCAAAGATAACAATAGGCCTACCCAGAATCCCGGCATGGAAATACCCACCAGAGCCAATAACATGGAAAAGTTATCCTTCCACGTATATTGGTTTACCGCTGCCATAATCCCTAATGGCATACCCAGCAAAACCGCGATCACAACACTGATAGCTGCTACCCGGAAAGTATAAGGAAATCGCTGGGCGATTTCTGTTCCTACATTTCGGTTATTCACATAGGAATTCCCCAAATCAAAGTCTACAAAAACCTGTTTCACATACCTGACAAAACGAACCACGTAACCATCATTCAGCCCCAGCGCCTCTTGCTTCGCTAAAATTTCTTCTTCTGTTGCATCGCTGCCTAATAGCATACGCGCCGGGTCTCCAGGAGTAAAATACATGATCGTAAAAATCAACCACGTCACTCCTAAAATAACCGGAATCATAAGGAGGATTCTTTTTACAATATAGCGTATCATCTTACTCTCTTCCTTTCCTCGCTGATTTTATGCAAGCCATCTATCATCCTACACATTCATCCGAATCATATTGTAAACATACCACAAAACAATATGAATGCCCACTTCCTAATAGCTAATATAATTATCACTTCAAAGTTATATTATGCTGTCAAGCCCAACATTTGACAGCTACAAAGACACGGGCAATTTATAAGATACTAATGAATTTTCTGTTTAAATAAAGGATTATTTGACAATTGATATAATACTTGTCGAGATGAAGTCATATAAAAAATCAAGAAGATTGACTATGGATTACATCTAATTGGCGAATCCTATCATTTATGCGAGTCTCGTATAACTTTTATGTGATATGGATACAAGGATATTGGAAGTTTACAGAACAATTCATCATAACCTATAATTAAAGTGAAGATAAATTAGTTATTTAAATCAAAAGCAGGAGAAGACTATGGGAAATAATAAAAGACCTTTAGATGGTATTGTTGTGGTAGATCTTACCCGTGCTCTTTCTGGCCCCATTTGCGCAGATTTTCTTGCGGACTGGGGGGCCCGGGTGATTAAGATTGAAAACTGTGATGGAACAGATATGTCGCGAGGCATTAATTACGACAGGACATTGGAAATGGATCCCATTAATGGAGGGGATTCTTTTAATGCAATTAATCGAAATAAGGATGGCATGTGCATCAATCTAAGAACCGATGAGGGAAAGGCAATTCTGCGGGAGATGCTGAAAAAAGCGGATGTATTGTTGAGCAACTATCGCCCGGGAACCACCAAAAAGATGGGGCTGCATTATGATGCGGTGAAGGCGTTGAATCCCCGGTTGGTAGTGGGGGAAATCTCTGCTTTTCGGGAAAAAGGCAGAGAGAATGAGGCCGGGTTTGATCTCGTGGTGCAGGCGGCATCCGGGATCGTGGGGAGCACTGGGTTTCCGGACGCCCCCTGTAAGACGGCTTTTTCGGCTGCAGATGTAACTGGCGGGCTGGTGATGACACAAGGAATCATGTTGGCTCTTTTTCACCGGGAGAGGACCGGTAAGGGCCAATTTGTCAAGGTGACCATGCAGGATGCGTCCATGTTCCTGTTTGCACAGCATGTGACGTCGTTGCTTCGGGTTCCAGAGTACGATGTTCGCCGCAACGGACTTGAACATGTGGAATCCGCTCCGAATGGTGGTTTTCGTACCAAAGATGGGATTATCTGCATTGTCCCCTCCTCCGACAAATTGTTTGCGAAATTCGCAGAGGAGGTGCTGGAGATGCCTGAACTGGTCAACGACAAACGTTTCTGCAAGGTAACACCCCGGATGGAGAACCGGGAGGCGCTAACCACCATTATCGAGGATAAATTCGTACATATGACAACCGCCCAGGTGCATGCGCGGATGCAGGCTTCTGGGCTCCCTTCATCACCTATCGTAACGCCGAAAGAGGCTTTTCAAACAGCGGATCAGAATGGTGAGGCGATTGTAGCCACAGTGCAGCACCCGAAGTTTGGTCCGTTAAAAGTGATTGGCACGCCGATCGAGATGAGTGATACGCCGGCCATCATAAATAAGCCGGCGCCCCGCTTGGGACAGGATACGGAGAAAATTCTGAAAATAATGGTTGGACTGGATGATGAGCAGATTGCGGAGCTGGAGGCAAAGCGGGTAGTGCGCTGCCTGAGAGAATAACTAGCTTTGGAGGGAGGGAAAAATGATATTTGCAGGCATTGATATCGGCTCCACAACCACAGAGACCGTGTTGCTGGATGAAAAACAACGAATCATAGCTTCCTCTTGGGTGTTGACGGGTATTGGTCTGGAGGCAGCGGCGGACGAGACGCTACAGCAGTGTTTGGCCCAGTCTGGCCACCGGCGAGAAGAGATCGGATACTGTGTTTCCACTGGTTATGGAAGGGAGTTGGTAGAGTATGCGGATAGCGATTTCACGGAAATTGCCTGTCATGCAAAAGGCGCCAATTATTGGTTCCCCGAAGCGCGGGGCGTAATTGATATCGGTGGGCAGGACAGCAAGGCCATTTTCATCAACGCAAATGGTGGAATTATGAATTTCGCGATGAATGATAAATGTGCGGCGGGAACCGGACGTTTCCTTGAGGTTATGGCGCGTATTATGGGATTGGACGTCGGGGAGATGGGGCGTCAGTCCCTATTGGCTGAGAGGGCAACGACTGTAAGCAGTATTTGCACTGTGTTTGCTGAATCCGAGGTAATCTCCTTGCTGGCCAAGAAGGCGACGACGCCTTGTGAGATTATGGCGGGAATCCACGAATCAGTAGTGCGGCGTGTTCATATGCTGGTGCAAAAAGCTCAGTTATCCGTGCCAATTGTAATGACTGGCGGAGTGGCCCGGAATATTGGTGTTGTCAAGTCCTTCGAAAAGGTTCTGGAAACAAAGCTTTTGATTCCAGAGGATCCGCAAAGCATCGGCGCATTGGGGGCTGCCATTATTGCACATTCTCAATACCGAAAAAAAGAGAACCAAGGAAAAAGGGAGTAAAAAATGGAAATCATAAATAGTGACCTACAAAAATTGTTAAAAGAGTTTCGGTTCCGGGCAAAGAATCCATCCGTCTCGGCAAAAGCGTGGAAAACAAAAACTGGCGGAAAGGTTGTGGGAATTACCGGCTTGGATGTTCCGGAGCCCCTGATTCATGCCGCCGGTATGCTTCCCATCGTGCTACTGGATCGGGATGAGGATGTTACGCTTGCCAATGAACATGTAGAGATGCATCAGTGCGGATACATACGCAGCCTAGTGGATCAGGCCTTAAAGGGAGAGCTTTCCTATTGTGACGAATTTCTCTTCCATGACTGCTGCCACATTGTCCGGATGCTGGGAGATGCGTTGCATACCTTCACCGACAAAGTAAAGAAAGTGCAGTTTGCTTATTTTTCCCCACTTTTGGAGTATGACACCGGCCGTGCCCAAGCAATAAAAGAAATGGGCAAGCTAAAAAAAAGGCTGGAGAGTCTGTCGGGGAATGAAATTACCGAGAATGCTCTTGCGGCCAGTATCCGGCTGTTTAATCGTCAGAAACGGTTGCTGCTCAGCCTATATGAGATCCGCCGCGCATACCCTGGTATTTTAAAAGCGGTGGAGGTTTCCCATATTGTGGCATCCGGCATGTGTATGCCGAAGGAGGAGCATATTCAGTTGCTGGAACGGTTGCTTACCCTTCTGGAGGAGGAAAAGAAAAAGCCCATATCCACAAACAAGAGAATTGTGGTGCACGGCAGCCTTTGCGAATGCTGTGACGATTACGTCTTAGAGGGCATCGAAGCGGCAGGCGGTGTAATCGTAGATGATGATCTTTATGTTGGATCCCGCTATTTCAATACGCTCTACGATGAAGCGCTGCCGCCCCTGGACGCCTTGCTGCAAGCTTATTGGCAGAGAGTTTCCCCGTGTCCGACCCGTTTTGAGGAGAGAAATCCAGGAGTTTATCTGGAAGAGCTGCTGAAAATGGCGAATGCCGAGGGCATTGCCATGGTTGTTGTCAAGTTTTGTGAAGCACACGATTATTATTATTTCACCGCACATCGGTATTTTGAAGCGGCAGGGATTTCTGAACTGCTGGTGGAGACTGAGCATGGAAGTGCACCGGAAGGACAGTTAAGGACGCGGCTACAGGCATTCATTGAGAGCATGGAGGAATAAAGGGATGGGAAAAGTAAATCGCTTACCATGTACGGCGAAGATTTCGCCGATGATGGATGAATATTATGCCGGCATGAAAGACCTTAACTGCCTTTGCTGGTGTATCGGACCTTCGGCCTATGAGACGATGGAAGCAGCGGGTGTCAGCTGCTTCCAATGTGAGAGCTCTTCCGCCCGCATTGCCGGCGGTGGAGCTGCCACCCCCTTTATCGAATACGGTCAGGCGAGGGGTGTGAGTCCGGATATGTGTTCCTATGCCAAGATCAATATTGGTTTGGTGCTTATGCAGCAGGACGGAAAATGGGATCAGATCGAAGAGCGCTACCACTTGCCCAAGCCCGATATTATTGTCTGTGGTACGATCTGTCCCAGTATGATGCAGTGGGCTCATCTGCTGGTTCAAATCTATCATGTGCCGTTATTTGTCATTGACATTCCCTTTTCCTATGATGACAGTCTGGAAGCGTTGCGTGAAGATGCCTTGTATGTCAAGGAGCAGTATGATAATCTCTTAAAATTTCTAATTCAGCACAGCGGTCAGAAAGAATATCATATGGACCAGTTGATTGAGCAAAATGCCTGTTGCCGGGAGATGGATTTTTATAACCGTAATATTGCGGAGCTGCTGAAAACAGTACCTGCACCGGCCAGTTTTATTGATAATGCTGTCAGCATGACGCCAGGCATCTCTATGAGAAATCAGAAAGCCGCCGATTTCTATAAGGAATTCATGGAAGAAATGATTGACCGGGTTAAGAAAGGGATCGGCTCCCTTGAAAATGAACGCTACCGCATCATGTGGCGGGGCAATTTCCCATGGTTTAAGATTGGCTTTCTATCAAGGCTTTTGGCTAAGCATGATGCATTATTGGTGACTGGCGAATACGGCGTCTATGGAACCAAAGAGCGTACCGCTAACCGTTTGATCCCCCCTGACGGCTATGACCGAAATGATCCCCTTTTCTCTATTGCGGCAGCAAATGTGGGCAAGATTTATGCGGCCACTTATGAACATAAATGGCGCTGTGAGTTTGCCCAATATATCGAGGAGTACAGCATTGACTGCGTAATTATTCAGGCGCCCCACACTTGCCGTCCGTGGACATTAACAACTCGAGACCTGGCGAAGCGCGTGGAGCAGGAGTATGGAATCCCTGCAATTGTGTTAGAGGCCGATCATACAGATCCTGCATATTTTAACGACGCGCAGGTCGAGACGCGAATCAAGGCATTACTGGAAACCGTGGACGCAAGAAGAGAAAATCAGCAGTAGTGTCCAGGATGCCGTTAACTGATATAAAGATATTGAAAACGATGGCGCAAAACAAATGCTGAAAGGCGAAAAAATGACAGATAAGAAAAACCTGGAACAGTTCCTTGAGGCAATCCAAATTAATACGCAAAGTAGTGTTTGCATTTCCTGGAAACAGAAAATCTATATAGACCCTTTTTTGATTCAAAAAGAGACCAAGGATGCGGATCTGATTTTTATTACTCATGCACACGATGATCACTTTTCAACAGAATCCATTGAGAAAATCAAGAATGAGTCGACTGTTCTTGTGGTGCCGGAATCGATGCGGAAGCAGGCAGAGATGCTGAAATGGGATGCGGCTCGATTGGTCTTCGTTCAGCCGGAGACACGCATGGATATCTGTGGAATTCTAACAGAGGTTATTCCCGCCTACAATCTCGAAAAACCATTTCACCCCTGGAGCAACCAATGGGTAGGTTATGTTTTACATTTGGATGGGATTCGATGCTATTTTGCGGGAGATACGGATGCTACAAGAGAGTGTGCAGCAGTGCAGTGTGAATTGGCAGTTGTTCCAGTGGGTGGAGAATTTACCATGAATGTAGAGGAAGCCGCAGCGCTGGTGCGGGAGATGTGTCCGGCGATTGTCATTCCGGTTCATTATGGGAGCATTGTTGGTGATTCAGAGGCGGGGAGACGTTTTGCGAAAGGCGTGGAATCCTTTACACGGGTCTTACTCAAGCTCGATAAATGAAATTGTACACAGCAGCATAACAGAGGCGGGTGACCACATTAACGGTTCACCCGCTTCTCATTTTTATTCTCTCGGCATAATACCGCTGACCACAGATAAACGGCCGAGCGGATCAATAATGCTCCGTGCGCATAACAGGTCGATAATCAACTCGCACTGCTCCGGGTCGGAAGTGTCCATGTAGCCGTTATTGTCGATGGTGATACCATATGTAGATAAGAAATCCTCGCGTTCTATGATAGAAAGGCGGGCGATATGTTCTAATACCTTGTTATCAAAGTCAATAAATTTTTTAGCATTCTTTGCCTTCATGACTACTTCTTCTAGCTTCTCATAGTTGCTGACAATGGTGGCGTCTGCAATCAATCCCATGCACTTACCAGCGATGGCAAAGTGACGGTTTTCCATTTCAAAATCCTTTTCAATGGTGGCTGAGAGGAAATAACATACGCCGCCAATTAGCAGAAAGTCCATTGCCGGAGTAAACTTCAACAACGGCTTTTCGCTGGTAATCAACTCGTCGCCTTCAGTGGTGCAGAGGCGCACTTTCGCACTGGACATAAACGGATTGCCTCGTCGCATAAAAAGAACCTGGTCAGTTACATTGCCTTCCTTGTTTTTACGTTCACTGTAAAAAGCAAAACCCGCCGGCTTGGACATAGCGCCGGACAAAAAATCTTCTGGTGCGTAGGCAAGCCCGTTTTGAATATTTAAGAGGATGTCAACGACTTGGTCACGGATCAAGTCGTTTGTTTTTTCAAGAGCGCCGATGTGTTCCTTGTCTGAGACAAAAGGCGAATATTCTGTCACGGATTTTTCAGCGGTTGTTTTTTCAAGAAGCGTGATTTTTAGCATATCCACCCAACTGGCAATATCTTTCATTTTGCAAAGGCTCCAATCCAGTTCCAGCCCGTCCCGGCTTTTATAGGTGCTATAAAGCGCAAATTTCCATTCCATCTCATCTGGCAGGAGATTACGTAAGGCTTCGATAAGGGTTTGTGTGTCCATAAAAGGTTGTCCTCCAATACTTCTTTTTCATATTATGCATCATTTTTATCTGTAACTGCTATTGATATAGTATATCAAAAATATATCCTTTTTTCAATTAGAGTCTTTTTTTGGGAGCGGGGTTGTCGTACATTGATTACGGTTAGAAAACAAATGTAGCCATGTTGCCGCCCATCGAAAACTCTGACAACATTCTGCTCCCGTAGGTTGTATCTGTTCTGTACTGATCTTCGATATGGGGAATCAGTTCCTTAATAATGATGGATTCAATTTGCAATAAGGCATCGAGATAATTGTCTTCCGGCGAAATGACGTTGATGAAAACAGTAATAGCCCGTCTGTTTTTATAGACCTTTTCCAACGGCCATATCTCGTAAGATTCGTTGCCCGTCCATCCGTAAACGTGGTACGCAACCGGATCTTTAACATGTCCGGTGATTAAAAATCGCTGCCCATTAGGGCAGCTGTTGCTTAACTATATATATACTAATGTCTACCTCGTGTTCTCAGAAAAGTAACCATGAATAATATTATTCATTATTTCTTGAGCCTTTGTCCCATTGACACCTTCTTGTTCGTTCAGATATATTGCGAAATACGTATTATCTCCCTCTGATTCAAAAAAGCCAACAAACCATCCACCTCTGCCAGTTCCGGTTTTACCGTATATCTCAATACTACTATCCGTATCTTCTTTGTACATCATTTTCTTGAGTACGGAAATATTATTTTCATCTATTTCTGTTTTGTTTTCAAAAATGCGGTACATCACGTCAACCTGTTCCCTTGGCGATATCAAGAGAGAGGATTCAAGCCAAAACCCGTCAATAAGTGGGTTTTTGTTAAACTCACTGCCCTCCCATTGACTAATATCACAGTTTCCGTAATTAAGTGTATTCAGAAAATCCGTCATGTTTTCTTTTTCGATTTGATCAATCAGTTTTCTATAATACCATACGCAGGAACTTTGAAATGCTTCTGTTATGGTTAAATCCTTGTTCCAAGATTCAAATGTCCACTTAGTACCATCCCATGCAATGACGGATTGTGAGGGAGTAACAACATCATATTCAAAAGCGGCAAGAGTTGATATGATTTTGAATGTTGAACAAGGGGAGACACGCAACTCGCAAGCGGGCTTATTATAGACTGTATAATTACCGGATTTATCGAGAAAAACTGCGGCACCCAAAAGTCCATTAAAATAAGAACTTAAATCAACTTGGGTTTCCGACACGTTTCCCAGAATATTACTCTCAGCAGCCGGAGATGATTCATTCGGTACAGTTGCATTAGGGCTTATCACAGCCTGATCTGAAGATACCAAAACATCCGGTATAGTTACTGAAGTCTCGCCAGTGTCATATTGCCTATCTGAATTGCTACAGGCTGTAATAAATAAACACAAAAGAGTCACCATACATAAATACTTAAATTTCATTCTATTCCTCCCCATTGTCTTTCTACTTATAGACGATAGTATATGAATTTTCTACGCAATATCGTCAAGGCATACACATAAGCCAACAGCATTATACCATATTTAGTATCTGTAAAGATAGGGCAATTTCCTTTTTAATAATATTGCGTTGTGGGAAAATGGTTTTATCATTTAAGCTATTTATTTACTTTTGGCAGACCAAAACAGCATGATTGCTAACCCCCGTACATGATTTGCTCTGAAACATATAATCAAAAACTTCTATCCAAGCGGCATATTTCTCGTCAGACATGTTATTGATGTCACTGGCATTAAACATAAAGTCTACCCCTACATTCTGAACCACTGTCAATCCATTTACTGCAGCATCCTGCTCAATTTCTTCCGGCATGGTAAAGAAAAAGACATCGGGCAAAACATCGTCAATTCCTTGTAAGAGTACCAATTCATTTGTTTTTTTATTAGGATAATTCGACCTCATGTTTTCTTCAAGGCAAGCTCGTAAGTATGCGCCGATTTTATTAATATACGCGAACAAAATTATGCCGCCAGCTTTGCAAATTCGCTTGCTTTCCAATATCACCTTTAGCCGTTCTTCATGCGGCAAATGGTACATTGGCCCAAAAGCCATAACAATGTCAAAAGCATTATCTGGGAATTCAGGCAGGCAAGTAGCATCACCAACAGATGCACTTAAATTTGATAGCTCTTGCTCGTCAATTTTTGCTTGAAATTGTTCAATATGTTTTGGAGTCAAATCAACTCCATGATAAGAACTGCACATTTTCGACAAATACAAACCATAGTATCCTGTTCCACAGCCCAATTCAACAGCAGACATAGACGGCTTTATATATTGATTCAACAGCTTTTTAGTGTAGATAAATTCTATTTGCTCGGCTTTCGTTCCAAATGCCCTTTTATCTTCATCATAACTCGAATAATTTGATATGATTGGCTCTCTTTTCATCACAACTCCCTTATGTTCTAAACAAAAATAAATATGCCTCTTCATTATAATGATGTTGGGGTTAAAAGAATTGCAAAAACTCTCGATCCTTTTTTATAGCACCTTGAAAATATAGGAGCTTTTGACCCCAACATCTTATAATTAGAATAGCATATTTTTATTATAAATTCATCAACAACTTCGCGTGGCGCAAAATCGTACACGACCGATGCTTCCAGTATTCGCTCTTAACGAGGGTGATTGCGGCACATTATAGGGTCCGGTTCAGGCCAAGGAAAGCAATCAGCCGAGTGCGTTAACCACGGTCATCATATAAATTTTAATGAAATCAAGATAGCCTTGGACGGAGATTTTCTCGCCCGGGCTGCCGCTCTCATCAACGTCGTTGGCGATGCCAAAGTTCGGTATGGGCATTCCGGTGGCCTGACGAATATTGGCAGCATCTGACCCGCCGGCACGTCGGTATATTTCGACAGGCCGGCCTGTAATTTGCTCGTAGGATTTCATCACAAGCCGGATGAATTGATCGTCCTCAGGAATGTCCAAAAAAGGCCTTACTGAAGTGACATTGAGTTGATATTCGTAGGATGGATCAGATGTCTTGAGCGCGTCGAGTACATCGGTAATCTCACGCAGCGCCTCTTCGTGATTCTCGCCGGGCACCAGCCTACGATCGATGACAAATGTTGCCTTAGAGGGGTGTACGTTGGGCACCGTACCGGCTTCTATCATCGTCACCGACAAGCAGGGCTGGTCAAAATTCTCAGGTTTGACGGCGGCTAACCGCTCGTCGATCTTATAGAGCGCACCAATGGCGCGCATCGCCTTCTGGATGGCGTTCTCACCTGGGTAACGTGTGCCGGAATGTTTGGGCCTGGCTGTGTAGGTACAAAAGGCGCGCACAATTCCGCCGTGGGCCACAAGCAGCTTGCCGCAGGTACACTCCATGCAAAGCCCAAAATCCCCACGGAGAAGGCCCTCTTCCACCATGTATTTGACACCGAGGCCGCCGCCATTTTCCTCGTCGCTCATAAAGCTTAACAGCACGCTGCCCTTGGGGGCAAATCCCATCCGCCGCAGCAGGATAACGGCCATTAGCGCTCCGCAGTCGCCGCCCTTCATATCGGCGGCGCCCCGCCCATAGAGGTAGCCGTCGGCAACCTTTCCGGACCACGGGCCGTAAGGACCAGGATCATTGGCGTCGGGGGGAAAGACATCCATATGCCCGTTAAAGACAAACCTTGGCCCGTCGCAGTATCCCTTCCACGCGGCGAGCAGGTTGGGCCGACCCTCTACTTTCTGATGGACGGTGACGGCAAGGCCGTTCTCCTCCATCCAGCGCGTAAAGACCTTGCTGACCGCAACTTCATCGCCGGTGACGCTTGGTGTTTGGATGATCTCTTGCAAACAGCGTATCGCTTCGTCACGATGTTCCTCGACAAATTGAGAAATCTCTTGTGGTGTAATCATTATTTCTTTCCTCCAACCCTTTTATTGCTTTACTGCCGGCCGATTCCTACCCAGCAGTAAAAGTAGCACGAACCATACCACCGTCAGCACCAGACATCCAAAGCCGCCTATGACTGCGCCGTTGGAGACGACAAACGGGAAAATAGCGGCGACCAGCGGAATCATGTAAAAATTGTGCAGCGTGTAGGCCAGGCTGTAATCGTTGATAGCCGGCGTCTTGAAATCCGGGTCGGCCATCTTGATCAACAGCATGCCGGTGATGAAAACGCCGGTCAGGCAACCGAGTGGGCCCAAGCTTCGTTCAACCCAGTAATCACCGATAAAACGCTTGCTGAAGAACCAGACGATGGATGGGGTAATGATCAACCCTAACACGCACATAGTCAATAGTGGCGCCCAATAGCTGATAACAACTTTTATTGGTATGCTGGTGATTGCGGCGACAATTAGGTAATCCGAAAGCAGACCGGTGACAGTATTCTTCACCTTCTCGTCAAAGAGGTGCTCAATCTTGCACTTGCGGATGATAAACCAAATTATATACATCGCGAAA
>Ga0153991_1000104_pt1 | contig 19864 bp, 23 predicted proteins | sample TSNC075MetaG_FD_104681 | JGI IMG/M metagenome (GOLD analysis project Ga0153991, IMG submission 104681) | Attine ant fungus gardens microbial communities from North Carolina, USA - TSNC075 MetaG | ecosystem: Host-associated > Fungi > Mycelium > Unclassified | place: USA: North Carolina, Jones...
AAAATACGCCATGATGAAACCAAAAATGAGAATAGATACACAAGTCCGATTCAATTTTCAAAACTACTCTTTGACTTTGGTCTGTTCAAAACGCTTGACCAATTCATCATGAGCTATCGATTCCCCTTCTTCCTGGTGTTGGTGCGTAATTGAAGCATCTTCCAGTGCCTCCTATAAAGTCCGTAGGGCATCAGCAACTGTTCAGAATGACGAAACATCTACGTACCTTCTCGGATTCCTCTTTGTATTGGTCAAGTTCGGCACGAAGTCGCGCATGATTGTTGCCGTTGGATTGTTGTGCAAGAGTCGTCATACGTCTAACAGCAGTGATGCTGAAAGCAGCTTTGCGCCAAGCTTGTTTGGCATTGAACGCTTTCTTGACGTGAGGCAGGAGATCGGCAGGTTGTCCATCAAGAGTGACAAAGTGAGGTTTCTCATCGGCCAGCCACTATGATCCAGTTATTCTTAATGCACCGGAAAAGAGAGGAAAGAGTGTCACCTTGTGATCCAAAGCCTGAACAGTTGTTGGACGATCAGCGGGGTTGATAGTGAGACAGAATTTGACAAAATCCTTGGCGGTTTGCGAAACGTTCGCCCAATATTCTGCAGGTTCGAATTTATAATCGCCTTCAATAATGGCCTCCATTTCTTGTTGTTGAGTGTCGCGGTCGAAAGGAGTGTAACCTGCGAGGAGGAAGTAGGTGATGACTCCCATCGCCCATACATCAACAGGCTTTCCGTGACCGGCTGTTCAAAATCGTTGAGCTGCATGCACTAGAGATTGAATGCCAAACCGTACTCCGTTTGAAAATCTCTGGAGCCATGTACTAAATTAAGGATACTCTGAGTTTGAGGGTGCTGTGAAATAGGGGGACAGAACGTACACCTGGAGTACCACAAATCTCAGTCAACTGGGTAAGCTTATGATCATCCATAACTCTGCTCAGGCCGAAATCAGCAATCATGATGTCAGCGTCTTCGGCTGGTGTTCGGAAAAGCAAGTTTTCAGGCTTGAGGTCTAGAAAATCCAATGTTGAGGATTGGGAACGTTGATAGACGGATGGAAAGTAGTGCGAACCGCGATGAACGACACCAGAGTCATGGATGTATTTTACAGCTTTGAATATGGTTCGCACAAGGTCCGCAGCGTCACTAGGAAGGTGAGAAATTTTTCAGGACAGAATCCATAACAGATAGACTGACGCTTCGTAGTAGTTGCCTTTGGCACATATCCGATCGAACAGTTCACCTCCGGTACAGAGATCAAAACACAGGTAAAGGTTGTGGGTGGTCTAATTGTGCTCCATAAGTAAGGGAAAGTGAGATTTGGAAAGTGATTGCATACTTCAAAGTAGTCACGTAGAGTTACGATGTTGGAATGACCACTCGAGATTTTCTTCAGTACAGCGATCTCATTACGGACCTAGAGATGGAGATTTGAATCCTGCAAAAGTCGAGAGAGACACAGAGACATGAGTACCATGTATTCCCGACCTTCCATAAGTTTTTTGTTGATGACTTTGCAGGCATAGTATTTGCCCGTATCGATGTGGATAGCCTCCTTGACAATAGCATAGGTTCCGCTGCCGAGCGTCCGTCCGGTTCGATACTATTTGTAAGTGGTTTGTATAGTGAATGGATGAATGGTGGATAGGCGCACAGAGCATGGAACTGTTACTGGAGACATGGGTGACACACTTTGCTGGACAGCAGGAGCAGGAACCTGAGGGTGGGAGAATGTGATTAATTTGGATAGTATTTGGGCAACACCACTACACTTACTGGCGCTGCTGTTGAAACTGCTCCTCCGCCCAGTGTGCCCTGAGAAAGACCTCCATTCGCAGGCGTCACTGCTGGCGTTGATGTGCCTTTGCTGCTGCTGCTGCTGCTGCTGCCCTCGGACTCGTTCGTCTCGGGATTTTTTGATGATTTGAACAACTTGTCAAGGCCTGAGTGTCGCCTTAGATGGCGCGTAAATCTGTGAGTATGAGTCCCGGTAGCTGACGAGGAACTTGAGCGGCTTTGTTGGGCACCCATGAGAGTGATAATGATGTGGAAGCAGGAAGCGAGAAACGCGGATGCTGCACACTCTCCTTTATGTATGGCACCGCCACGCGTACATATCATTCAATTCTGCATCATATATATTCCGGGGCACTAGCCTGAAACCTCGAACAAATAATGTATGATTACAAGCTGCCCATTGATTTTTACACTCTACTCTTTCTTGGGATCCCCAGAAATTCGTGCCATGCCCCGACAACTCAACGCGTATCAAACAAAGCACGTCTTTTCATGTTTGAACATTTGACGGATGAACAGTTGGTGATCAATCTCAAGTCTCCATTGTTTGAGACATCTCATGACTTGATATGATGGTCAGTGATGGTCAATTTTATTTCTGAGCGCTCCTCCCCTATTTGTAGTATGTTTGCGTGGGAAGCTCGTCAAACACAACACCTCGGGAACTGTGCAGATGGAATCGGAATGAGAGCGCTGTATAACAGCAAGACTACAATTCAGTATCATGTGCTTGTCCAGAATTGCTTATTTATTGAAATATCTCTGATGACTCTCGAGGAATGGCTTCTGAGCATGAAAGCAGCCAAGTTCACCTTTGCAAGCCATATATCATATTTTGGTACACATAAGTTTCCAGGAAATTATGCTATGCAGTATAATCCATGGATCACCATTGTCCTGGTAGCAATGCTATATAATCCCAAATGCTGATTTTCCAATGCATCTGTGACAAGCTGAGACTTTGGTAAGTGACACATTGTGATTGGCTCCTATTGCTACAAACAAGGTTTACAATCAGGCCTCTAGCCTAAATGATCAACTCTACTCAGAATGAGTAGAGATAACTGTGTTGAAGTCAGTCTACTACACTCCCTATCTCCAACAGTCCTTGTGACAGCAAGCAGTGCTGTCTGTTAGTCCACTACACTCCCTTTCTCCAATAGTTTGTGGAATAGTAGGTGTTGGAATTTGGATGTCATGCAAGCCTGCACAATGCATGTGATAGCTTATTGTTCTATGTCTTATTGTTTTGTGTAGTATAAATGGTCAAGATAATAGTGAAGTATGTTGCACATTTGCAACAATGTCATGACTTGGCTAAATGGCTAAGTCATTATTTATATTTCTTTTCTTTTCTTTTTCTTTTCTCTTCTTATTTGGATTTACTACACAAGGAAGGAGTGTGGGAAAGTGTCACATGATGAGTCACATGATGAGTATGGGAGAATAGTACATAGACCATGTAGTAGTTGTATAAGTAGTGTACAGAATCTAATGATGTCACAGTTCTACTTCCAAAGGGTTTGGGCTCAACTGTAACTATGGGTTGAGTCCTCTCCTGTACTTGCCCACAAGACTAGTTGACAGACAAAGGTGTATTCTTGACTAATAGGGAGGAATTGAAGTATAGACATAGTTGATATCGAAACTAGAGACCTACTTAGTATTCTACCTGTTTATAACCTAGAGTCTGATGAGTCAGAATAATACAGTTCTTAATAAGCTGATGAAAAGAAATATTGACTAGGAGACTAGAGTAATGTGAGCGACCATTATGATGGTGTCACATAGTCACTAGGGCATGACAGTACTCTCCTTTTAAGGCCACTCCCTAGCAACCTTAGATACAAGTAGTTGGCAGCTATGAATTATTGGTTCTCTAGAAGAACAGAGTAAGGTAAAAGGCTCAAGGTCAGTCCCAGTTTCTTAGGGTGACATTGATGGAAATCCAGCACTAGGTCTTGTACACTCTCTAGGTCAGCAGCAGTAAGCCAGGAATATTCCTTTGTAATGCTCTCATAACCAGTCCATTAAACATAGTACAAGTGTCATGAACTGTCTTTCTAAGTTATTTTTCTTTTCATTTATTTTCTATAAATAGCATGGGAAAGTCATGTCACACTTTGTGACAAAGATGTGACAATAGTCACAAGGAAGTCACATCACATGTCATGGCACATGATATTACAGAGTTTAGTTGGGATCGTGGGTAAAGAGTACATAGACCAACTAAAAGTAGTATAAGTAGATAGATCTAATACAGCAAGGACTCTAACAAGTTCTTTTTGTCTAATGCTGATAAAGAGCAGTTGGCTTAATTCTGGCTCAGAGTTAGCTTTTCTGACAACAAGAGTGGTTTATTCCTTTTTCTATCAAGTTTTGAGTCCAGTATTTGGGCTACTTTAAATTCCCAGTGGCCCATTGTTACACTGCTAGAGAATTTTCTGTGGAAATGTAGCATAGAATATAAATTATACCCCTGGATTTCACTATTGGAACCTACTCTAAAGACCTTCTACAAGCCCCAGACATAATCTAGACCCAAAATTGGGTACTTCTATTAGGTAGTCGCCAAGCTGCCACCTGCTAGAATAGCATATACCTTGGGAGGCAAGACTAATGAGCTAGCATCAGGTTTCTCAGATATAGACTATCAATATTGAAGCTCTAGAAATCAGAGGCTCAGAGATATTTTTGAAATGTAAGATAATTTCAATCTAGAGCAGACTTAGACTAATATAACATTAAGATGGCAGATCAAAATTCTATCAGTGACTAGTGATCCCATCACTACTAGACTCAGTCAAGAAATGAATGTGCTGCCAGACAACAATTGTATTACTGATGCTTGCATGCACTGTCATGTGTTTCTAGACCATATTCAGAGTAGAAGGAAGCTAGTTTGGGGATCAGGGAACAATGGACAAGAGTGAAGTATAGAGGTAAAGCAGGATCACATGGTCATGTCTAGGAGAAATGAAGGACAGGAAGGTAATGGCTGTCATGGCTACATGGTAGTGTCATAGAGGAGAGATGTGAGAGAGAGTAGTAGAATAAAGGATTTTTGTCATAAGTCAATGCAACTATGACAATGGTAATAGACAGGATCAGTTGATGGAAGAGAATGACAGATGACATAGAAAAGAGATCAGGAATGACTAATGAACATAGGAAAAAGACTTGTATTATAAATAGAAACAAATAGATAGGAAATGTATAAATAGTATAGAAGAATCAAGTAAGGACTCCATTGAGTTCTTTTCTAACCCTAAAGAGCTCCCTTGATCCTAACTCAGGATTAAGATCTTAAGTCAGTTGCTGACAGAAGAACTCGATAACCACTACTAGAGCTTAGTTCACCTTGAACCTTGCTCACAAATCTCTTTAATCACCTTATTAACCCTCAACCAACAATCATTGTGATTATTAGTCACCTCCATATATAGCCAGGCCCTTGGCTTAAGGGGACTTCTTAGTCAGTTAGGGACTGAGGGAGGAAATTGTATACTAAGTTCAGGTGTATAGTCGAGTTCTGACCTACCAATTGAACCTGTTAGTTATACTTTTGTAGTATAAACCTTGTGCTATGCTCTATTGTGAGTGGTACATGCAGAGAAGTGATGGTTACTTCTAGAAGGCTGTCTAGAGTAGAGATTCTCCCTGTTGAGGTAATAGTGTAACCCTAGTATTAGAGCAGTAGTCAGTAGGAAAGTAGGCATTTGGCTGGGTAAAGATCTTGTACCCTAATAGACATAACAATAAATAGTGAGATTCAACATTATATCCGTACCCTTGGGATATCATCACGATATCTCAACAACAATATCACAATATCATGAGCAGTTTGCTCAAAGAAAAGTGTGCCCTTGCTTCATTAAGAGAAAAATTAGAAGGAAGACGAGAAAGAGAGTGTTGGAAATGCAGAGAGTTTGGACACTGGGTCTAACACTACAGAAAGAAAGAAGAGAAAAAGAGAAAACTAACTCCCCAAAACATATTTGAGATTTTAGCAAGTAGAGTAATGAGATGTAGAGTAGAGTTGAGGAGGCAAGAGACAAAATGAGAGGAGCAAAAGACAGAGTGTTATAAGTGTGGAGAAAAGAGGCACAAATGTAGGGAGTGTCTATCATAGAGAAAGGAAGAGTGAGTGGAAAGAAGGCTGGCATACCTAGTAAAGGAAAAAACATAGGAAACAGAGAGGAAAATAAGGAGAGTAGAGGAGAAAAAGGCAGCGCATGCAGTTTAACCACAAAAAGCACAGCAACAAGAATGAAGCAAGAGCCTGGTGCATGTCTTATAATAGAAGATGCAGGAATACTATGGAGAAGATATCCTAGATAGGGCATGTCTATTTGAATTGAGGTAGTATACAAAGGAAGTAATTGCAATGTATATGAAGTGTAACAGGTGTAAAAAGAAGAGATATTATGTAAAGGAGAATAGAGGACAGGGTGTGATTTTGGACAGACAGAGATAGTGTAGATGTTAAAAGAGAAAGGAGGAAGAAGCGGTGCAGCCCAGAGAGGCAAAGGTGTAACAAAGTAGTATGTGACCAGAAAAGTTGAGAAGCACAGCAATAGAGGAAGAAAAGGAAAGGGATGTTAGGAGAACATTCAAAATTCTAAGAAAAGTATGGTTAGATATTGGAATAAAGAAAGTAGATACACATAAGGTCATAATAGTCAAAGTACTCTTGGATAGTGGCACCATGGGAATGTTTATGGACAGAGAAATGACAAGAAGGCATGAGTTTAGGATGACCAAGTTAGAAAGGCCATTAAAAGTGAAAAATGTAGATGGAACAGAGAACAGTAGAGGGAATATCATACATTAGGTAAAAGTCAATGTCTTCTACAAAAATCATGTGGAAAGAATGAGGATGGATATGTGTAATTTAGAAAAAACAGAGGTGATACTGGAGATGCCTTGGCTACAAGCATATAACCTAGAAATAAACTAGGAGACAGAAGAAGTAAAGATAACGAGATGCCCACCTTTGTGTGGAAGAAACTTAGTGGTAAAAGAAGATATTGAGCAGAGAAAGAAAGCAGAAAAAAGAATAAAAAACACAAAAAAGGCAGATAGAGATAAATAGGAATAGATAATGGAAGAAAAGTTTGACAAGGAGATCAAACTAGATAGAGAGAAAGTAAAGAAGATGGTACCACAAAAATTCCACAAGTGGCTAAAAATATTTGGAAAAGTAGAGTTGGAAAGGATGCTGATGAGAAAACCATGGGACTATGCAATTAATCTGAAAGAGAATTTTGTCCCAAAGAAAGAAAGGACATACTTAATATCAATATAGTAAAGAAAGTACAAAAATTCTTAGGGCTAGCAAACTACTACAGGCAATTTGTCAAGGATTTTACTAGAATAGCCAAACCAATGTACAAATTGGTCAGGAAGGATGAAAAGTAGAATTGGGAAGAAGAGTAGGAGAAGACATTTGAGTAGGTAAAGCAGATGTTCACAATGTGACCCATGTTAGTAGCACCAGATTTAGATAAGGAAATGAGGGTGGAGGCAGATGCATCAAAATACACAATGGGAGGAGTGTTATTAATGAAATGTGAAGACAAGAAGTGAAGACCAGTGGCTTTTATCTCAAAATTGTTAAATAAGGCAGAAAGAAATTATAAAATTCATAACAGAGAAATATTAGCAATAATCAGATGCTTAGACAAGTGGAGACACCTTCTAGAAGGAGCACAAAGTAAATTCAAGATTTGGAGTGACCATAAGAATCTAGAGTACTTCATGAGTAGCCAAAAGTTAAACCAAAGACAAGCAAGATAGGCATTGTATCTGTCCAAATTCAATTTCATACTCAAACATGTGCTGGGATCCAGCATGGGAAAAGCTGACAGCCTAAGTAGATGACCAAACTGATAAAAAGGGGTAGAGAAAGAAGGATGTTGTTAAAGAAAGAGTGGTTAGAAGTTAAAGCAATACAAATAGTAGAAGTAATAATAGATAGAATAGATCTATTAGGAAATATAAGAGGATCAGAGGCAAAAGACGATAAGGTAGTAAAAGCAGTGGAAGAAATGAAATAAGCAGAAGTTAAAATGCTAAGGAATGGAGAATAGAAAAAGGAAAACAGACTTATGCTAAGGGATGGAAAAGTATATGTTCCTAAAGATGAGAAATTGAGGGCAGAAGTGATCCAGCTATATCAGTAGGAGGGCATGGAGAATAGTGGAAGATGACAGAGTTGGTCACCAGAAATTTCTGGTGGCCAGGAGTGATGAAAGAAGTCAAGAAGTACATAGAAAGATGTGACATGTGCTAGAGAAACAAGAATTGAACAGAGGTACCCATAGGAAAATTAATGCCAAACATAGTACTAGAAAAACCCTGGACACATATATCAGCAGATTTCATTACAAAACTACTGTTAGCACAGGGATATGATAGCATCTTGGTAGTATGCAATAAAATAACAAAAATAGCACATTTTGTACCAACTACAGAAAAAACTTTAGTGGAAGGAGTGGCAAGATTATTCTGAGATAATATCTGGAAATTGCATAGACTACCAGAAAGTATTATCATGGATAGGGGAGTGCAATTTGCAGCAGAGATAATGAAAAAATTGAATCGAATGTTGGGAATAGATACGAAATTGTCAATGACTTACTACTCACAAACAGATAGTCAAATAGAAAGAATGAATTAGGACCTAGAACAGTACCTGAGGATGTTTATTGATCATCAGCAAGAACAGTAGTCAGATTAGTTAGCGACAGCAAAGTTTGCATATAACAACAAGGTACAGACTAGTACAAAAGTATCGCTGTTCAGAGCAAATAATAGATAAGATCTATGCATGGGATTCAAAACAAGAAAGAAGGGAAAATTTGAGAAGGCAGAAGAATTCACAACAAGGATGAAGGAAGTATATGAGAAAGCAGAAACAACACTAAAGAAAAGCTAAGAAGAGATGAGGAAATATACCAATAGAAAAAGAAACAAGGTAAAAGAATATAAAGTAGAAGACTGGGTGCTTTTAAGCACAAAAGATCTCAAATATCAGATAAAATGAAGATGATTAGAAAAACTGACAGAATGATTTGTAGGACCTTACCAAGTAAAAAAATCATCTTGACAAATGCTATAGAGTTAAATTTACCAAGCACAGTTAAAATACATCCAGTGGTAAATGTCAGTAGAGTATATAGATATAAAGATCAAGTAGAAGGTTGTCATGGCCTTAACCATAACCCTGAACTTAGCAGAATATTACCTAAGATTAGTCAGCATACCTGAAGTATGCATTGATTTAGTTAGTACATTTTAGCTTTGTTCTTCCATAGGCAAAACTTCAATCAACTCCTTCTCCTTCCCCCTGACCTCCTGTGACCCTAGTCTGGACCTTAATCCCTTCAACTTGAAGCTGAGGATTGGTACAGAGGCTAGTTCAACCCTTAAGGTTGTAACTAAATTCTCAATTACTCACCTTTTCTTGTGAAGTTTTCTGGTCCTTAACAAAGGTCAGAAAAAGGGACAACCAGTACTAGTCATAATCAAAGGCAAGAAAGAATACAAAGTAGAGAAAATATTAAACAAGAAAAGGTTTAAAGGAAGAGATCGATATTTGGTATGGTGGAAAGGATATATGGCAGAAGAAGATACCTAGGAACCAAGAGAGAACCTAGGAAATATGGAGGACTTAGTCAAAGAATTTGAGGAAGAATATGGCAAAATAGAAAGGGTAAAGAAAAGAGAGAACAACAAAGAAGATAAAAAGGGAGAACTGCTGGGTAGGTATACAGCAAAAATGTTATATAGATGGGATGACAAGAGGTTCAATGAAGAATATTGGGGACAATTGGAAAAAAATTGGAGAAAATGGAAAGGAAAAAGAAAGGAAAGACTAGAAAAAATTGACAAAGAAGAAGAAGAGGAAGAAAAAATTAAAGAAGAAAGAATAGAAGAATGTGATAAAGAAGACAAGATGGGAAAAATAGGAGATAAATACTACAAGTTGTGAATTTTTAGGACGAAAATTCTTAAAAAGAGGGTACTATTATAAGTTGATGCAACTATGACAACAGTAATAGACAGGATCAGTTGATGAAAGAGAATGACAGATGACATGGGAAAAAGATCAGGAATGACTGATGGACATAGGAAAAAGACTTGTATTATAAATAGGAACAAATAGATAGGAAATGTATAAATAGTGTAGAAGAATCAAGTAAGGATTCCATTGAGTTCTTTTCTAACCCTGAAGAGCTCCCTTGATCCTAACTCAGGATTAAGGTCTTAAGTCAGCTGCTGACAATTTTCTTTTCTATTTCTTTTTAATTGAGTCTCTAACATTTGTAATATTCTAATATATTTCTCAGAGTAGAGATTGATAGGCAGAGCCTCCTTGACCCTTGCCTTTATCTCAGAAGCTCTTGAGGTTATAAATGTGATTTTCTTGAGTGTGTAAGGGGTAATCTTGGTAAGAGGTTGAGTTGGTGAAAGTTTTCTATCATATACCCTATTCTTTCAAGAGACAAGACACAGCAGTTGCTCAGACAACCTTCTACAGAGTAGTAGGCCTAAAAAGCCTAGCTAATCATTAACTCAGATCATATCACACCCATAAGGTTTGGTATGGGGTATGGATGAAGGCTTGATTAAGTATGGTAAGGCCCTTGAGTAGTTTACTAACTACTTTAATAGTGAGCTTGTTATAGTGTATAAAGGTAGACACCTTAGAGACACTATGCAAGGAGGATCTAGATCAAACCCACTATTATTTTGTCTATTTTTATATTACAGATAAGCTGTGCTTTTACTTTTTAATTTTTTTCTAATACCCCCACTTCCTTCTTCTCCCCATCAACCCTTTAGCATACAATTGGGAACTGTCACTGCCTATTTCTACTTGCTAGTATGGGGGTAGCCTTTAGGCTACCTGTATAATGATAATGTTTATTATTTTTCTTATTGTTTTCAATTATTTAATTATGTGATTACATAGAGTAAAAATGATATGACTACAAACTTACTTACTCTTGGACAATTCATTTCTACAACTTTCCCCTATAAACTCGTTTACCTTCCCACAAATTGGAGCCTACTGTGAGGGGATAGTTGTCTATTCTCTAATCCTGTTACCAAAACACCTAATGGAAATCAGTCAAAAGATAGTCTTAGTGCCAGTACATTAAGGACAAGAAGAAGAACATACCCAAAGAAAAGACTAGCAGAAGTTACAAGGCCTGAGAAAGTAGCTAAAGAGAGCAATAAGCCTAAGAGACCTTAGACTAAAAAAGAAAGCTAAAGGGAATATATACAAAAGAGTCATTAAGTCAATTCAAAAGCACAAGAGATATGTTGAGGTCAACAAGTACAGGAGTATGGAACATGCCAACCCCAAGATCAAGACAAGCCCTAGACTTTGACTCACAATGAAAGGAGCAAAAGGGAATTTAGCTGTGACTAGTAAGTAGAAATGGGCAGTGACAGTTCCCAATTATGTGCTAAAGGGTTCGTGAGGAGAAGGAGGAAGTGGGGGTATCAGAAAAAAAATTAAAATAAGAAGTGCAGCTTATCTGTAATATAAAAATAGATAAAATAATTGTAGGTTCAATTTAGATCTATCTTACATGGTGTTCCTAAGATGTCTACCTTTACCCATCACAACAAGCTCACTAGTAGAATAGTCAGTAAACCACTCATGGGCCTTACCATACTCAATCAAGCCCTTATTCATACTCCCACACCAAACCTTATAGGTGTGATACAATCTGAGTTAATGATTAGCTAGGCTTTTCAGGCCTGCTACTTCATAGAAGGTTGTCCAAGCAACCGCTATGTCTTATCTCATGAAAGAATAGGGGTATAGGGTATAAAACATTTACTAACTCAGCCTCTTACCAAGATTACCCCTTACACACTCAAGAGAATCACATTTACAACCTCAAGAGCTTCTGAGATGAATGCAAGGACCAAGGAGGCTCTTCCTATCAATCTCCACTCTGAGAAATATATTAGAATATTACAAATGTTAGAGACTCAATTAAAAAGAAATAGAAAAGGAAACTCTTCATTCTATCACTCTCCTTTGTGTCTCTCCTTTATAATACCACCATGCAGCCATGATAGCCATCACCTTCCTGTCCTCCATATCTCCTGGACATGACCATGTGATCCTACTCTACCTCCATACTTCACTCCTGCCCATCGTTCCCTGAACCCCGAACTAGCTTTCTTTAACTCCGAATACAGTCTAGAAACATATGACAGTGTGTCTGAGCATCAGCAATATGATCGTCATCCAGTGGCATATCCATTTCTTGCCTGAGTCTAGTAGTGATGGGATCACTAGTCACTAATAGACTTTTGATCTGTCGTCTTGGTGTCATATTAGTCTAAGTCTGCTCTAGATTGAAATTATCTCACATTCCAAGGATATTCCTGAGCCTCTAACTTCTAGAGCTTCAACATTGATAGTCTATATCTGAGAAACCTGATACTAGCTTATCAGTCTTGCCTCCCAAGGTATATGCTTTCCTGGCATATGACAGCTTAGCCACTACCTAATAGAAGTACCCAATCTTGGGTCTAGATTATGTCTGGGACTTGTAGGAGGTCTTTAGAGTGGGTTCCAATAGTGAAATCCAGGGTTATAATTTGTATTCCATGCTACATTTTTGTAGAAAATTCTCTAGCAGCATAATAGCAAAATCCAAAGGAGTTGTAGGAGTTCTTAGAGGAGTTTGAGGAATTAGCCAAAAAATGTAGGTTGACAATAAGAGAGAAGGCAAAAATAGTGGTAAAATACATGAATAGGGAGACAAGAAAATTCTAGACAAGGTTAGAAGGGTATGGAAACAACTATGCAAGATTAAAGAATAAAATCATGGAAGTTTACTCAAAGAACTTCTCAGAAGATGAACCAACAATGGCTGAGCTAATCAAGTTGGTCAAGAAGTCAGCAAAAGGAACTATTGAGGATGAGAAAGACCTGGACACATACTATAGGAAATTTAGGAACATAGTAGCAGACCTAGTAGAGGAAGAAATCATCAATAAAAGGCAACACGACAAGTACTTCTGGAAAGGGCTCTCTTATGAGCTTTGTCATGCAATTAGTGACTGTTTAGAGGATCAAGATCTGGATTTTGAGTATGATCAGGTTCCAGAGGCAAGAGTGGCAATGAAAACAGGGCACTTTGTGTTGAGAAAGGCTGCTGCTAAAAGAAGGTGAGGTAGAATGTCGAAAAAGGGAAAGAAAGGGTGGAGAGAAGAGTCAAGTGAGGAAGAGTCGAAAGATGAAGTGATTGGGATAGAGACAGAGTCAGACTCAGATAGTGAGGAGGAAGTAAGGAAGGCAAAAAGATCTAGGAAGAAAGAAGTCAAAGAAGAATCAGTAAAACATTTGGCTCTAGTTGATGCCAGTGCTCCCAAATCTATCACAGTAGATAATAGCACACCGATTTTGGATTTGACTGCTGCCAGTCAAACTATAGAAGATAAAACTGACAAAGAAAATTCAGATAAAGTGAACATGGAGGGTCTTCATTGACCATAGACAAAAACAGTGGCCAGATTGGCTGGGAATAGCAGAATTTGCATACAATAACAAATTTTACATGGCAACAAAAACATTGCCATTCAAAGCAAACTATAGTTATGACCCAAGAATGGAATTTGAAGGGAGGAGAAGAGGAAGATATGAAGCAACAGGAAAATTCACAGAGAGGATAAAGAAAATTCAGGAGAAGGCAAAAGCAGTGCTAAGAAAAGCACAGAAGGAAATGAAAAAGTTTGCAAATAGATGATAAGGAGAGGAAGAAGAATACAGAGTAGGAGACTTAGTACTGCTAAGTACAAAGGACTTGAAATGGCAGATAAAAAAAAGAAGATCAGAGAAATTGACAGAGTGCTTTGTAGGCCCCTACAAAGTCAAGGAAATTATCTCTAGTAATGTAATAGAGTTAGAACTACCCACATCTATTAAAATACACCCTATAGTAAATGTAAGTAGAGTATGACTCTATAAACCACAGATAGAAGGGCAGAAGAAGATACTGCCAAAACTGGTTATTATCAAAGAAGAGGAGGAATTCGAGATAGAAAAAATCCTAAACAAAAGGACAGTTAGAGAGAGGAAAAAGTTTTTGGTAAGATGGAAAAGATACATGGTGGAAGATACTTGGGAAAATAGAGAAAACTTGGAAAACGCAAAAGAGTTGGTAAAAGAGTTTGAGGGAGAAGAGAGTACAGGAAAGAGGCCAAAGAACTAAGGTAACAAAAACTAAAGGAAAAAGAAAAGGAATTTAGTCAGGAATTCCCTAGGGAGTTTATGGCAAAACTGTTATATAGTTGGGGAAAAAGGAGATACAAAAAAGAAAAGGAAAAAAGGTAGGATGAGAACTGGAGTTATTGGAAAAATTCCTTGGGATGAGGAAACTTGAAGGGAGGGCTATATTATGAGAGCCCCAAAAAGAAAATAACTTCCCATGCATTTAAACACTTAATTCAAAACCTTAAGTCATACAATGGGGTCAAGATATAAATAGCATGGGAACTTAGGTAATCAGATTATATAACAAGGTCAGGTGGTCATGGAATATTCTGGAAGAACATATGATCATAGACTAGTAGTAGTATAGCCACTGTAAAATAGTATAAGTAATAGTCCAATCCAACGAAGAACCCCATTGAGTTCTTCTTGAACATCTACCTAGGGTAATCACTAAGAGCTATCACAGTTCTTTGATAACACTGATGTCTACTTCTTAAAACCCCATGAAATTGCCCTTCTATCTAATAATACTGCAAAATCCAAAATTGACTTTCTGTCTATGTGGTCTTCTCCCCAATCTGAATCAACATGAACTATTGGTGAAGTGTCATTTGAGTTGTTGACCTGGAACTCAAGTCCATAGTAACTTGTTCCGCAGAGATACTAGAAAACATGTTTAACAGCTTGTATGTGAGTTCTTCCAGGACAAGCGACATGACGTGAGAGTACCCCAACTGAATATGCTATGTTGGGATGTGTATATATCATCAGATACATCAGAGATCCAATGTATCTCTGATATTCTATGATGTCAATCTTGGCTTCTGTCAATGTTAGAAGTTGTAAGTTGGCTGCCATTGAAGTCTTTGCTGGTTTGCAGTCTGCCATGCTGTACTGCTCCAGTATGGTCTCAATGTACTGTTTCTGAGAAATTGTAAGTTTTCTTATTCTATTGTCCATGTTTGTCCTCTCAATTTTTATTTGCAATATCTACTTTGCTTCTCCCAGATCTTTCATCTTGAAGTGCCTCTTGAGGTCTTCCTTGACAGTTCTGATGTGACTGATATTGGATGAAAATAGAAGAAAGTTATCAATATAAACAGCAGTCACAAAGAGCTTCCCATTAATGATCTTTATAAAGACTCTATGGTCAGCATCACTTCTTTTGAAGCCCAGCTTCTCTAGCTGTTCCTTTAACTTCAGGTAACATTCTCTAGATATTTGCTTCAAATCATAGAGTACCTTGTGTAATAACCACACTTGTCCTTCCTTTGTCTCAACTCCTGGCAGTATCCTCATGAAAATCTCATTCTCAAGGTCCCCATTTAGGAAAGTCAATTTGATATCCATCTGATGAATGTGCCAGCGATAATAATTTGCCAATGCAAAAAGTGTTCAAAATGTCTGGTGATGTGTGACTGGTACAAAAGTCTCATTGAAGTCAATCCCAGAAATCTGTGAAAATCCTTGGACAACAAGCCATGCCTTATAGCATTCTACCTGCCCATTCTCATTGAGTTTAGTCTTGAAGACCCACTTGCACCCTATCACTTTGCATCCTACAGGTTTTAGAACTATGCTAAACAACTCTTGTTTAACAAAGGCCTCTAATTCCTTTGTACATGCTTTCTTCCAATAAACTACATCATTCCTTGACATGGCTTCTTCATAGGTAACTGGGTCCTTCATTACAAGTACTGTATTTTGTAGTTCCTCTGACTCTCCAGGCACTTTTTGTCTTGAATAGAATGTCACAGAGTACCAGAGATCATTATCTTGAGTTAGAGTATGTTTTACTCTTGTTAATTAATAAAGTTGAATAGATGTGTTCTCCACAGTTGTTTTTGTAATGCTATCCTTTCTAACATTGTAATCCCTAGCAACTAAGTTCTCAACCTCACTGTTCCTTCCTTCTATATCCATGGGGAACCCATCAGACTCAGACACTTCTTTATTAATTTAAATTGTCATGTGCTCAGAGGTCTCTGAGTTTCAACAAATGTCACATCACAAGAAATATATACTCTCAGTGGATTTTGACTGTTGCTGACCATGTACCTCTTTCTATTTTGAGGTGAGCCAATGAAATAACCCTCTACTATCTTGGTATCTAACTTCCCTCATTTGTCGTCAGGTACATGAACATATGCTCAGCATCCAAAAATTCAAAGATGTTTTACTAATGGTTTCTTGAGGTGGAAGGCTTTATATGGAGTTTTGTTCTCAGATAGTGCTTACATAGGTAGTCTGTTCACAATTTCTTGAGTATATTGTACTGTAAATGACCACAAATTCCTGGGTAAATCTGATTTATACATCATGGTTCTTATCATTTCCAAGATAGTCCTATTGAGGTACTCTACTATCCCATTCTCCTGTGGAGTACTTGCATTTGTCACCTTGTGGTGCATCCCTCTGGACCTCAACCATTCTTGAAATTTTGTATCTATGTATTTGCTACCTCTATCAGTTCTCAGAAGATTAGCCTTTTCTCCTGTTTTTATTTTAGAGTATGTGATCCATTCCTTCAGAACTTTGAAAGCCTCATCTTTGCTTCTGATGGGTTTTACCCTGACATAATATAAGAAACCATCAACAAATGTCACAAAATATCAACTCTGGGAATAGCCTTTAATATCAAAAGGTCCACAGATATTGGAATAGATCCTATATAATCTCCTAGGATTTTCCATATTGGATTTCTTAGGAATCACGTTCCGTGTTGTCTTTCCTTTTATGTATGCTATGTATTCACCATCTGCATGATTTGTGCCATCATCTATAAGTTCCATTCCTGTCACCATTGATGATTCAAGAAGCTTCTTGACAAAATACATCATTGCATGTCCAAGTCATTTGTGCCATATACTGAGTAACGCCTTCACAACATATACAACATGAGGATTGAACACAACAGAATTGCCATCTAAGACCCATAGTCCCTTCCTATTTTTGGCTCTTTCAATAATTGATCTAGCTTTTGAAATCTTGCACATGTTTGTCCCAAAGTTGACAGTGTATCTCTTCTGGACCATGTAAGTGACTGACAGCAGATTGTTTGTTCCCATATCTGGGACATAGTATATATCCTAGAGTTCAAACAATCTTGATGTTCCATCAACTGTCATTGAGATCCTGACTGATCCTGATCCAACTGCCTTGATGATGCTATTATTGCCTAAACCAATTGAAATAGGTGTCCTGAATAAGGAATAGTTGATGAATTATTCCTTCCTAGATGTCATTGGTAATGTCGCTCCTGAGTTAATGATCCATTTGCTTGTTAGATCTGAGGTTGCTTCCTATGCCATGAAAAGATGAATAACACTTTCTTCAGTGGTTGCAGCAACCTTTGCAGTCTGGGTTTTTGATCCTTCTACTCTCTTATTCTTAGGAACTGTCCTAGCTGCCTGATTAGCCTTTAACTTCCTATACTCCAATTTGACATGTCCCTTCTTTTTACAGTAGTGATACTTTATGTTCTTCTTCTTTGCATCACTATTAGTAGAAGAACCCTGAGAAGGCTTCTTTCCCTTGCCATCTCCCATCAATACAACATGTGAAGCATCACCATGAGAATTTTCTTCCATCAAAATCTGTTTTGTTACAAACTCCATTATTAACTTGCTCTTCTTTTTTATATATAGATGTTATTGAAGTGAGACATATGAATCTGGCAGTGACATGACCATCACTGCTGCAATAAGAAAGTCCTTTAGATCATGTCTAAGAACCTTGAGTCTATGAACCTTTTGATGCATTTGACTAAGCTGATTTTCCATTGGAACAGTATCAAGAAAGGTACACCTGAAGATGTCTCCAAGTAATTGAACCATCATATATTGTTCCTTTCCTTCATAGTGCTCTTCCAAGTAATTCTATACCTTTGATGCCAAAGTATATAAAATGACAGTACTGAGCGGTTCCTGTGACAAGTTTATAGTAATTTCTGCTTTTGCCTGATAATTGCATGCCTGCCATTTTTCATAAGTAGTAGTAGTAACAGGTTAGTCCTTTGGATCAAGGGCTGTTTGTGGTAGATATTGTTCAGCTCCTTCAGCAATTCCAGTCAGACCTCTCAGATACAGAACAGTTGAGACTCTGTACTTCCAATTATGGTAGTTTGACCTTGTGTTGTCCAAATGAGAGATGTCATACACGTGGTCTGGTTTTGAGCTTATCTCGGTCTGACATGAGGTTTAAAATAACTTGAGTTCTTGTGCTTCTCTTCTGTTAATGGTTTAGGCAATGGGGCCTATAATCTATTATTATAGTAAGATGAGTAAGCAACCTATTAGAACACGAAGTCTTAGTCTGTAGTGTGCAGAACTAATTCATTGATATACCTATTAGAACATGAAGTCTAACTACATCAGCATGATATATGAAACAGTCTAATAAAAGTCTTTACCTCAGTTTGTAGTATGCAGAACTAAGGTATAAGAAAAAACTGCACTGGCAGACATACTTGCTTACTAATCAATCAGAAGATAATGATGAGAGAAAAAAGAAACGAAATAATAGTCCACAGAGGACATATTCAATAGTTTCTTCAACAACTTAATGGTGGTGAATTACCTCCTGCTTTATTTTATTTCAAGGTTGGCTGTCCAGTTATCTTATTAAGGAACTTGGATCCAGGAGAAGGATTTTGTGCAGAAACACTACCTATGCTACTCAAGAGACTTCAATTCCCAGTTAGGCTAGTCTTTGCTATGACTATCAACAAGTCTCAAGGACAGTCAGTGGAGCATATGGGGATTAATTTGCAGACATCAGTGTTCTCCCATAGACAACTTTATGTGGTCTTTTTAAGATGTACTTCATCTCTGAACATTTCAGTACTTCTTCCAGAGCAGAGCCAAGAAAGTAGAATGTAGTGACTTAGCCTGAGATGACTTAGACACCCTCCTTATCTGAGTTAACAAGAACTCAATAGAGTTCCTGTTATTTTCTGTACACTACTTATACAATTACTACATAGTCTGTGCACTACTTTCTCACACCCATCATGTGACTTGTTATGTGATGTGACACTTTCCCACACTCCTTCCTATGTAGTAAAGAGAAAAGGAATATAAATAATAACTTAGCTGTTTTGCCAAGTCATGACTTAGAAGGACACTCAATGTAGTATATAAAGAAGTATTTAATAGCATTAGATTATAGATTGTATGTGTATCTAACAATGGACTTGAGACTGATTTTTCTTATGATTTGAGAGATGAAGAAATAAGTCAGAATATCAGACTGTTGGAGAAAGGGAGCATAGTGACCTTCTAGACAACACTATCTGCTATTCCACAGACTGTTGTAGGAAGGGAGCATAGTGGACTGACTTCAACACAACCTTAATAATGCAGAATTGGTAGAGGGATCAAGCTAGGCCAAAGGCCCAGATGAAAACCTCATGGTGAGAAGACAGGTTAACAATGATTAAGTCAGTAATATATTACAAACACCTATTAGTAGAGTATTTGACAAAATATACAGATGCTGATAGGATGATACTTGAAAATAGGAAAGCAATATTCAAGTACACTTTTATTCTAAACAGTACCACTATTTCATGGTCATCAAAGCAGCAAGGGACAGTCCACTGAAGCCAAATATATTTCTCTTACTTATGTAGCCCAAGAAGCAATATGGTCTGACAACTTTTTTTCTGAATTTCTCAGTCCAATTTAGTCATTTACAATGATGATCAGTCCACCATTTTACCATGCACCAAATTGTATGTTCTTGATGATACAAGCTGGTAGACCAAGTCTCAGATGACATCAGAGTGTTTTCATTTGCTGTAATCTT
>Ga0153991_1000106_pt1 | contig 19713 bp, 16 predicted proteins | sample TSNC075MetaG_FD_104681 | JGI IMG/M metagenome (GOLD analysis project Ga0153991, IMG submission 104681) | Attine ant fungus gardens microbial communities from North Carolina, USA - TSNC075 MetaG | ecosystem: Host-associated > Fungi > Mycelium > Unclassified | place: USA: North Carolina, Jones...
CCTTCCACGTTCTGAAGCACGACCGTCTCACCATCATTCACGATTCGGAAAGCTTACACGGTTTCTTCCAAATAGAATCCTGCCGGAGCCTCGGTTTCCCGCAAGAGATAATGTCCGTATCTGAGCCCAAACATTTCATAGATACCCAGGTCGGTTTCTTCCAGGATCCCGATATAAATATCGTTATCATCCAGGATGCCGTTTTCATTTGCATCCCGCCAGATCTCAAAGGTGGCGCCAGAAAGCTTGTTATCCGGATACTCCTCATCCACCTTAGTCAGCTGTACGTTGCCGGTAATAAACCGGTTCTCAGCGTCAACTGTTATTACGGCGCCATGTTTAGAAACGGTGACATAGTGGATCTCCTCGCTCAGTACGAAGGCTTCCGGCGATGCGAGTTCCCGCACGGCCCACTGGCCGAACACAACGTCCTCAAACACAAACTGGCCCGCCGCGTCACTCTCGGCTGTCAGGATGGCGTTTTCTTTTGTAAACGTCTCCTCATCCGGAGAGAAGAGACCAAATACGGCGCCGGCCAGTGCGTTGCCGTCCTCATCCACTTTATGGCCCTCGATGCGGCCGCGGATCAGTTCGTTGATGATAGGATCGCCGCCGTTTAGGGTAATATGAACCGTATGCACATCCTGGCCTTCATACAGAAATTCAACCGGGAAGATAGCGTCGCGGAGCAGCTGGTAGGAGAGGTTCGTTGTGAGCTCTTTGACATAATAGGAATAGCCCACCGGCAAATCCGAGGTGAAGGCGCCATACCCGGATTCCAAATCCACCGTGATAGCCTCAAAAAAGCTGTCCGCCGGGATAACCGATCCGTCGGCGGCGGTCATGTCCTCTGCGCTGAACAAGCCAAAGGTGACGGCGGTGATCTCATCATTCATGCCGACTCCAAAGCGTTCGTCTTCTTCCATCAGTTTGGTCAAATCCAGCTCAATACGGGGCCGTTCGTTATGAAATGAGGTTTCGGTTTCCGTGAACTCGTATTCCTGGCCCGCATAGGTGAGTTCCACATATCTGGGTTCTGGATTCAGCACCATATTGTCCGGGGCTTGCACCTCTTCGACTCGGTACCGGCCAAGGTACAAATAGTCGGAGGCGCCGGAACCGTCGGAACCGGTCACGATCTCCGATACAAATTCGTCTTTGGAAGTTCTGAGCGTGCCATCCAATGTATAAATGTCCTCATCCGCATAGACACGGTACTTGGCTCCGGCCATAGGGCGGACTTCATAGATCGGTTGGTACAGCTCCTCCTTTTCATTGACAGCCACAGAGGCAAAGACCTCACCGGATTTATTGACAATAATGCGGCCCTGCTGGGCTTTGTTGTGTTTGGCTACGGTTACAACCGTCTCCTCGCCCGTAATATCAAATTTGATACCTTCGCCGTCGCCAAGCCAGTAACCCGATGCGGTCTGGGTTTCCACGAGGGTGTAACCGATGCCGTATGGCAGGGGGCTTACCAGCATCAACCAGCCCTCTTCGTTTGTGAAGAATTCACTGATATCGGTGGGGGTCGGGTAATCATAATGCTGTACAACAAGATTGCCGTCGGGATCGTATATCCGGAATCCGATGCCAGACGCCGGGATCAGGAGGTTCGAGTCGATGTCGCGTTTCTCTATGCGGACCTTAGCCGAAATCGGACCATTGTTCAGGATATAACGGTAGACGCGCCCGGTCTGGCTGACGTAAACTTGAAAATCCGGAACCAGCAGGGTACCCTTGATGCCTGCCGAAACCTGATGCACCGTGTACCAGCCATAAACGAGATCATCCGTCTCCAAATACCCGTCGGCATCGGTTTCGCCGCGGAATCTTGCTTGCGGGGAAGCGTTGCTGTAACTTCCGGCACTGGTTAAATAGAACTCAAAAATAGCTCCTTTTTCAGGAGTGTCAATGCCCGTTTCACCCTCATCCGCGTGTTTCACGATGGCGACCCTGCCGACGATAATATCCTCTTTCAACGTCATCTCTACGGTATTTCGCTCAATGGTGAAATTCCCGGGAGCTGCACCGACAGAATGGATACGGGTATCCAATTCATAACCTTCCGACGGTTCGAGTTCCTGGACCGTCCAGTCGTTTCCACAGATATACTCCTTTGTGGTGAACTGACCCCGGCTGTCTGTGGTATAGGTATCAACGAGGGAGCCGCCTTTGAACACCCCATAGACAGCACCGGCCAGGGAAGCGTCGCCTTGAGCCGTTCCGATCCTGGAATCCACCTTACTCGCAGAGATCGTGAATTTCTTCAGGATGTTGGAGAAGTAGACCGTCGATGTGTTGCCGGAGTAAACAGTAACGGTCTGGGATTTCGGGCTCACATAACGGTCCGGAGCCGTTTCCGTTACAGTGTATGTGCCCGGCATCAATTCCAGCTCAATCTGGCCGCCGGTCCCGGTGGTTACCGTTTGATTGACGCCGTTTCCGGTTACACGGAACTGGATCCCGGATACAATGTTATCTTCCGAAGTCTTGACGATCCTGCCTATACCGGTGGTCTCGGTCTGGATGTTCATGTAAAAGCTGACCGGATCGTCAAAGCCGGTGCAGAGGGTCTGTTCCCCTATGCGCCCCCAGATAAGCATATTGTCGGTAATGGGCACATTTTTCCTGAACTCGAAACGGATAGGAGAGCTGATCATGTTCGGGGTGGTGAGCTTATAGGTACTGCCGCTGCGGGTAACAGTGACACTGCTGCTGCCGCTCAGGCGCTCAAGGTCGATCCCCAAACCGTTCGTATCGGTCAGCGTCAGTTCATACAGGCCCGTCGAGATATTATACTTTAAGGTATGCGTTGGAGCGTTGTTCACATTGCGGTTGGTGAAGCTGGGTACCGTAGCGTGTTTTTGCATCTGGGATAGGATCCAGTTGTAGGCTAATTCGGCGGGCCGGCCTTTTATGGTGTTATAGTAGGTGTCCTTGTCTATCGTCCCGTTGTTGACACGGGCGGCGGGGCTGGTCCGGAGCACCTGCTGATATTCCCAGCAAATAACCTGGGTGGCATACCAGTAGTCATCGGCGTTGATCCCGGAGATCGGCATGGCTTTCCCGGGCTGGTATCCGTACATGGTGGCCAGCATGATCCCAAACTGGGCGCTCTCAGGCAGCATATTGAAATAAGCGCTGTTTTTATAACTGTCTGAAGTATAGGAGCGGTCAGAACCGAGATAAACCCCGGACTCAATGCAGAATACCCTGCGGGATGACCCGGAAGAGTCATACAGCAGATAAGGGCGGCGTGCGTTGCCACCGGAATGAGACTCCACATAGGTGGTTCCGTCCGAGTTATAAAACAACACGTTAAAATTGGCCGGCGAGTAGTAGTACCCTCCGTCATACCCTACCAGATAAGAACCGAATCCGGAGGTACAGGTCGAACCGGGTGAGGCCGACCATGCAAGCACATTGGCCGGCAGGGCCGCGGTTATCATAATAAGACATAAAAAAACAGCAAGCAGCCGCTTGCCTTTCTGAACAAATAGGTTTTTCATGGAGTTTTCCATCCTTTCAAATTACATAAAAATACCCCCTGTCTGAAAACAGAGGGTATTGGACGATATTTGATTTTAATACCAAAAAACGAAACTGTAATTACCATCGGATCCCGAATAGGTAACATTGAAATACTCGACCGGATCTCCACCATACGCCGCCAGGTTGTCCGGATTTGCGTACCAGGCAACACGGTTCATCAAAGCGTTTTTCAGCGCCGTTCCCTGAAGGGAACTGGAAGCAGTAATGGCGCCGGTGGAGCTGGACGCGCTGCCCTGTTTCATACCCAGTGATTTTCCATAAGCAATCATGTCTTGCTTGATTTGCTCCGGGTCAAACGGGTAATCATAAGCCGTCTTCGGTGCCGAACTTGACGTTGAATCCGGAGTCGAAGACGTAGATGGCGCCGAGGATTGCGGGGATGATGGAGCCGGTGTCGATGGTGTTGACGAGCTGGACGACTGGGAGTTGCCCCCGTTTGCTGAGCGGTTACCGGAATTTGTTCCCGGCGTCCCCTGATTCCCGGTTCCTGGTGTGGAACCGGGAGAGCTCGTATTTGAAGACGACGAAACAGACTGTTCCGGATCAGTGCTTTCACCGGGAGTTTCCGATTGCTGAGAAGACTCGGTTTCTGAAGACATTTCCTCCTCATCCGCCCCATCGGATGAAATCGACGCCTCAGCGGTCGGGTCTTCGGTCGGATCTGCACTTGAATTGCCACAGCCTGTCGTGCCTGCGAAAATGGCGATAACCATTAACCATATAAGTATTTTTTTCATTGGGGTATCCTCCCCGGGCACACCCTGATTATAACAGTATTTTTTCGGTTACGCAATCCTCCAAGTGGGGTTCGGACTGACATGCTGATTCATACTGCCAAGAACCGAGACTCATTCATCTCCATGAGGTATGAATCTTTACCCGATCATAACAAATCATGGTATAATGATGCTGGAAGGAGGTGAACACATATTGGAACGGCTGAAAAAAGCGAGGGAACTCCGTGGCTATAAAATCCCGGAGTTTGCAGCGCTCATTGATATATCACCCAGTTCCTTAAAGAACTGGGAAAGCGGGGCGGTGGATCCGCCCTGCTCCAAAGTTGCGATGGCCGCCCAAATACTGAATGTCAGCATGGATTACCTGACGGGCCGCGTGGATACCTTGGCCTATGAACTGTCGCTGACGGAGCCCATCGCCGTAGAGCAGCTTCGCGTCATGCACGGACTGCCGGTCTGGTTGGAACAGAACGGGTCCGGGTTTGCTTTGGTAGACGCAATCGGCCAGAAGCTTACGTTTCATGACGGACGTATCTGTCCTTTTGAGAGTATCACAGGGGAGGTACGCGCATTTCCGCCAGGTTTTGCCCTGGGACTTCACGGTATTGGCGCACCGCTGGATGCGGAGGAACTTACCACACATGACCGCATCTGGCTGGAACCACTGTCGTCAGACGAACACTTGCGGCAAGAGCTTCGCGGATGGTATCAGGTTCGCAATGCAGGCCGGTACGCTGAAAACGAGTACGGCCACCGGTTTTATATGGCCAGCTATGGGGCGACCTGGTTGGCTTTTATCAATAATTCTTTTTCATAACACCTCCTGCAATGGCGTCAGTTTCCTGCATATTTGGCCAGGATATCTTTGCGGACTACGAAGGGCTCGGCCCAGAACCGGGAATCATAAGACTCCGCAGTATTGTCACCCAGTACAAAGTAGCAGTCCTCCGGAACCGCCACCGGCAGTGCGCCGGCTCTGTATTCCAATGAAAACTGAGTTCCGTAATCGTACACGGTATCGCCGGGAATAGCGGCGATTCGTTTGATAACGGTGTGGCCATCGCGTTTGAATATGATTATATCATCACGCTGCAGCGTTCCGTAAAGCCGGTACCCGAAAAGAAACGAGCCTGCGGGTATGGCTGGTTCCATGGAAGCTGTCGGCGTGTAACCAAGGAAGAACACCGTCCGGAACAGGAGAATCGTGAGAACAGCGGCTGCGAAAGGGATCACCAGCCTGAGCGGTTTAAGTTTTCTCAGCCATTTCATATGAAATCTGCCAATTCCGGATTGTGCCTGAGTTCCCTGCGTGCCTTCGATATCCAGGCTGTTACATGATTTGCGGGAGCATGGTAAATCTCGCCTATCTCTTTACTGGAATAACCTTTCGCTCTGAGCATCAATGCGTCCACGCCTTTGGCGGCGGATTTGGTCATTGATGCTTTTGCTCTTTCCAGGACTGCGCACAATTCAGGGAACTGGGATGGAGAGTAGCTGATGTCGGGATTGATACTTATCGGATTGGTGACCGATTCCCGGTCTCTGCGGAGTCTGGCATATTCCAAGGCGTGGTATATCTCGTTGCGGATGCAGTGATAAGCGTATGTACTGAACTTGACCTTGCCTTCCGTATAAGACTGGGCGGCCTTGATCAGACCGATACAGCCGGTTTGAAACAAGTCGTCATAGGAGTAAAGGCCGATGCCGTCGATTGCATGGACACCGTCTTTAATTACCTGTCCCACCAGCCCCTGGTTTTCTACCACCAGCCGGTTTCTTTCTTCAATAGAATCCATATTTATCGGACACCTCCCACAAGCTGAGGGATTCCCCATCTGGTAATACCGGTTTTTTTCGCATTGGACATCAGCTTTTTGCTCTCGTCAATGACCAGTTGGCAGGAGTATTCACCCAGGTATCCGATATGTGCCTGTGAACGCGGCGCCTGCAGGAGTCCGGCGAGCCATTGGTAGGCCTGGTCATCAGTCATGAGGCCTGATTTATGCAGCTGGTCAAATGCCTGGTGGGCCTGGTAGCGCATCTGGCGGAGTTTTTTATTTGCAACGGATCCTACCGGGATCGTGGTCCCGGGATGAACTCGGACATAAGCGTCGCAAGCTGGCCATCGTGTGCAGACATACAGCTGTGTATTATCCGGATTGCTTTTATAGATCCCGTCTGCGCTTCGCAGGACGGTGGGGCTGCCGCAATACTGGCAGCGCAGACTATGACCTTTGTGTTTACTGTCAGGTATGTACTTGCTCCCTCTTGATTTCATTATCATCACCTCCAGAGTCTTAAAAAAATGCAAAACAGGGCCCATGCACTCTTTTTAAGAGAACATAGACCCTGTTTGCTAATAGGATTTATGCAGCAGAGCTGTACCGTATGGATACGACCTGGCGTATCCGCAACTAATCCATACCCTTCGTTCCGGCATGTGTTGGCGGTCTTTCGGCATCGACCGCTTAGAAGGCCTGTGGCACAAACTCTATCCGGCTATAGTATAGCACAGATCTTCGTTTATGTCAACATATTGACTGTTATACTGCGAATTTAGATTTGCAAGGCAACATCTTGCCTTGTTTCTCGGTTATGGAACAGGGAATTAGTCTTCATCATCCTCATCTTCCTGATAAGAAGCTTCGCGGCGTTTGCGCACAACACGCATGGCAATAAGTGCGCCGATACAAATGACCATACCCCCGATAAACAGGATCAGGTGCATGGGGGGGATCTGGAACTTTGATTCGCTGCCGGTGTCCCCTTCACCGGAGCTTTCACCGTCTTCATCAGGACTTTGACTCTGGGTGCTTTGATCATCGGGCGCCTCCGTAGCGGCCGGATCCGGACTCGGGACAGGAACTGAGGAGCTTAGGCAGCTGATCGTGTACGTTTTGCTGCCGCCCAACTCCATTTTAAGGAATCCGGATTCATCCACCACGATGGTTCCCGGGTAAAGCCCGTAATCGGTATGCAGCTCAAACTCCATGCCCGCCCATGTCGGGCCGAGCTGGATGACCAGCTTGTCGGCAACGGTATCGACCGGCGTGTTATCCGCCAAGTCCGTTGCCGCGGATGCGGTTGGGTCCGGTTCGGCCTCCGGCGCCGCCAGCGCAATTGGCGCGGCGCCCAGCAAAAGGCAAAAACAAAGGATGGGTAATATGATCCTCCAGAGATAAAATTTTTTAATCATAGGTACCTCTCTTTCTCACGGGGATTGACACGATAATATCCCCGTTTTGCGTCTTCCACACACCGGTCCAGCATTTCCATCATTCGCTGCTGTGACAGCTCGCCGTTCAGCCAGTGTGTGGACCGGTAAGTATAACACCCGATATCGGTATTAAGGGCGTGGCCGCCGAGAACGCTCTGCAGGTTCAGGTCATTTATTAACCGAAAATCTTTTGCGGTAACAGAACGGTCAATAGCTCTTGCCAGGTAGAGCACCATCAACGGATGGATATCCGAAAATAAGATCTGCAGATAGAACTCATCCAGGGTGACCATGATGGATGTTTCATCCTGGTCCTGTACCGGCAGGAAGCGGGAAATCATCTCCCGGGTTCGCCGCACAAGCAGCTGCCGGTTCTCCTGTTCCAGATTCGTAATGCTTTCATATTTCATATCATGATTCTCCTTCATTGGGTCGTGGCGGCCATATGCGTAATCGCTCCCCAAATCCGGTTGGTTTCATGATTGATACCCAGGATACGGACGGTAACACGGGATCCGCGGGCCGGCCGCCCCCTTTTGGGGAAGGCACATAAACAGTCAATGCCGCCGTCCATCGCTACAAATACGCCGTGGGTATCTACCAGCGAGACAGTGCCGACATAGCGGCTGCCGATGGTATAGCGCTGCAGCGCACGTTCATATGGGTTCTCGGACGCCTGCTTGACAGAGGCCGAGACACGGATGTTGTCACGGTCCGTGCGGTTCACCTCCAGCAACTTTACCAGGACACGCTGACCGGTCTGGAAATGCTGGGAGGCGTCCAGCCATCTTTGATAGCTGAGTTCCCGTAATGGGATATAAACTTCCAAACCGAAAATTTCCACGAAAATGCCCGGACGGATCACTGAGATAACACGGGCTTCAGCGACAACGCCGTCATAAAGCAGGTACATACCTTCGCGGTCGGTGGAGAAGTAATACTCCCGCCTGCGGGCTGCCATGGCGGCTAACCGGCTGGCTGCCGCCACACCGGCTTCCCGGTCGATACCCTGGACGATATAATCGATTTCTGCGCCGAGCCGCTTAGTGACCAGGTAATGCAATATTTCTTCGGGCTGCCGGTCTCGTGTGTCCTCCGGAAGTTCCACCACTTCAGAGGCCGGCAGGATTACCTTGATATCCCCGTGGTATACAACCGCATAGGAAAGCAGCGAATTCTCCGCAGGGTGCTCCACGCCCTGAATGATATCCGTCAGGATCTTCCGGCCCTTCAGGGATTCGATCAGATCCAGCAGGTCGCTTTGCCGTTTATCGGCGTCGGTCTCCACCGTCCTCTGATCGTCAATGGATACAACCGGGTCTGCCGGCGGGCGGGATCTGGCACGGCGGCTGCGTGCAAGGGGATTCTTTTTCGGTTCTGGGCGCTCATTTTCCTCCGGCCCCATAACCGAGATTTCTTCCGGCGCTTCAGCTTTAGCCTCAGTCTCATCAGCTTCAGCTGCGGCTATTTTTGTTCGTTTTCGTTTGGGTTTTGCAGGTGCTTCAGGTACGACATCGGATTGGGCTTCAACTGCTGCCGGTTCTGCTGAATCTTCCGGCGTGGCGCCTTCGAGAACAACATCCTCTCCCACAATTGGCGTGACTTGTTCTTCGGGAATTGTATTTGACATAGGGATTTTCCTCCTTAAAATTCATCCGGTGGTTTTCCGGTACTATATAATGTGGGTTTAGCGGTCGGACGGGCTGTGCGGGGTACAAGAGTTGGTTCTGCAGATGGCTTTTCCTGAGAATAGAAGGCAGCGGCGCTCTGTGACCCCTGTGGCGTATAGTCATAAACCGAAGACCGGCGTATCTGCTTATACATGGGGTGCCGGGTATAATCAAATTTTTTTGCTTTGAGTACCTTCTGCCCTTGCAGGATAATGAGCATTTCATCATTCGGGAGCCGCAGGACTTCATCAACGGTGAGCAGCCGCCTGCGACCCTGGCCTTCCATTGCCCGGTACTGAGGGATGACCTGTGCTACGGCAATGGTTTTGCGCACGGTCATGTTGCTGTTGACCTCCACGGTCATATCGCCCGTGCGTACTGATATAAATTCAGCGGTATCCTGGTCGGTGCATCCGAACATGAGCTGCGTGGAACAGCAGCCAAGGATCTCCGCCCACAGATCGTTCGGGTAGCGATTGCGGAGCTGGGGAAGGCTTTGCATTACCATGCAGACGCTCAGGTTCCTGGACCGGATATTCGACATCCGGCGGCTGAGGTTGTTGATAGCTCCCACCGTACACGCCTCTTCGAGCATGATGGCTACGGGAACCGGGCATCGGCCGTCCGGTTGTGCGTCGGCGAACCGGACCAACCGGAGAAAGAGCATGGAAAAGAACAGCGAGGATATAAAATCGAGGGCGTTGTCCTGGTCGGACATAATAATATAATAGATACACTTGCTTTTTCCCGGTTCTGTAAGGTCAATGTCGGATCCGGAAGTGATGCGGCGGATGGCTGCGTTCTGGAGTACCTGCAGTCTGGTGCCCAAGCCGGTGACAATGCCGGCGCGAACCGTTTCATTGCCACGGCGGTAATAGCTGTAAGGCGCCTTGGCAGGGTGGGTCATGGGAAGTTTGTCAAAGATGGCTTCCAGCTGACGCTCTGAGTTATTGGTCAGTAGTTGGTATACGGCCGGCAGATGCTTCTCCGCCTGGACCCGGGTGGCGTCCTGATCCACAAAAAGGATCAGGGCCTTGAGTAAGCCCTTTTCCCCGTCGTCCCAGAACCGGTCTCCTTTAATGCCCTCTTCCCTGGTATTGGTAAAAATGACGTCGGTGAGAATCTGGGCAACCAAGGTGTCTCCGCCGAGATCCACCATACAGTTCCAGCTGTCTGAGTTCTCAGGACTCACCAGGTTATAGACCCGGACGGTGTAACCTGCATCGCGGAACATGGAAACCGTGTCGGCGTAAAGCTCGCCTTTTGGATCCGTGCAAATCACGGATTGCCCGCGCTTTAAGGCTCCAAAGAGGTAATTCCTCACGAATGCCCGGGATTTCATCGAGCCGGTCGCACCGAACAGGGCGATATGAGGTCCCAGCATGGTGTCCTCCGGAAGGCACACGACTTTACCGTTTTTCTCGCCCAGGATGACGCCCTTCGCTTGTTTGGGTGTGGTGACCTCCAGGTTCTCACGCATTTCTTTTTCGGACATCCAGGCGGCGGTTCCGTATGTGCCCCGGGTGCTTCTTTTGAAATTTCGTTCATCGTATTCGCCGCGGGAAAACCGGTTGTGAATCTTGACATATAAAGTAATGGCTCCGGCGGCAGCTAAAATAAAAAGCGTTCCCTTGAGGCCTTCACCCGAAAACGCATGCGGGATACAATATATAGGGCTTAAATAGATGGGCCGCATGGTGGCGCCGCCGGTCAGGCCGTCCTGCTGCATCCATTCGTCGTACCCGGCCATCAGCTGGCCAGCGAATCCACCCAGATACAGGGCGACTCCAATGCCAAGTATCACAGCAAGAATGATACCGATTTTTCTGCTGTTCAAAGGCAACACTCCTTTCATTTTTCGGTTCTACATCACCCCCAAGGCGTTATACACGGCGTTCATTTCAAGAACCCGGACAGCGATATCCCTGCCCAGGTATTTTTGCAGGAATGGTACCTGCCACGGATAGCAAACGACTTCAAAGCGGCGGCTTGTTGTTACCGCTGCCTCATGAAAACGATAGAGCCGGGCAATATCACTGTCCAGATGGGAGAGGATATGCAGGTCTCCGTCAACGGCGTCCAGCTCCATATAGGATTGTTTGATTCTCAGTTCCGGAGGGAACAGTGCCGCAAGCATGTCTTCCTGCCAGTTTGGCCGGATCAGGATCCGGAGCAAACGGATACCATCGTCGTTCAGGGGAATATAGTGGATATGTGGATATATACGGTCAAAGCGCATCTCTTTGCGCTGGCTTTTATCGGATTCCAGCATGGTCTCCAGTGCCACACCGGGATCGCGGCCGAGCAGAAGCGCGGAATTAAAGTCGGTTATGGGGGAATTCATACGCGCAAGATCCTGCAGGTGATAATACGTTTTGAATTCTCCAAGGCCGCTCCACCGCATGACGCTGTCCCTGGTGTTGTATACGGCGTAAAGGCCGCCGGGATAAAACAAAGCGCCAACGGTGCGGGTGAATATGGTTTTATTCATTTGGGTTATATCAAACCGCTTGATCTCCCTGGACGTATAAAAACAAGGAAAATCAGGCACAACCTTTCGCCGCCCCGTCATCTGGAGTCCGGGAAGCACATACGGACGGATCTCCACACCGGCCTTCATCATCATTGCAAGCGCCTCGGCGATGCGGTGGTTGCGAAAGATATGGGTGGAGTCCCCTGGGAACCTGTGATTAAAAAAGCTTTGGCTGTAGCTCTCCAGGGCACCTGGATGGAGTTCTTCCAGAAGCGGCAGGGCACGTTTATAAAGCCGGAGTGTCCGGTTGCTTCCTTTGCCGCTGATCTGCAGCATCTTCATGGTGTGTACCGGAGCGTCTTTGCCCATCCTCAAGTCCTGCACCGATTCAAGTCTATGAACCAACGCCTTGACTGTGCGCTCGTTTCCCAGAACCGATAAAGACCGGACAGGGAACTCACCCGCAACGGACAGCAATTCAAGCAGCTGATACACATAACTGGATGGGCGTATTGTGATCATAATGACCTCCTCAGTGTGTGAGCGATTTACGACATGTGGTCTGCTCCCTTCGTCTCATTTTTTGCCTCCGGACCCTGTAGAAAGCCCGAATAAATACCATTTTCCCCACAACCCGGGCATATGTAAAAATCAAGCGCCCGGAAGCGGCCGTTTTTACATAGGTTTTTTGACCGGTTCGGGCGGGTTTTCATGGAGTTCCAATTTGCGCCCAGTCTCTGAATTTGCGACATGCCACCACTGGGGAAATTCCTCCCTGGGGATGATATAAATTTCCGTTTCATCCCGATCCCCCATGACTGTGCAATAGTGATGGTCGCACAGCAGCGGAGAGTCGTCATGAAGAAGGAATAGGGCAATGACATCTACAATGGCATTGACCTCAATGTTGTCATGATCCCTGGCCCGGCGTTCCGGCCGGGTCCGGTCGTACCGGTGCCGGAATACAATGACACAGCTCCCGGTTCTGACCGGCATATCTGTCTGCACATTTTGGATAAACTCGCCAAGCGCCCGGTAAAGGGGGGCGCGAAGATAATCCGGAGAACCTTTTTCTTTTTTCGGCAGCAGCGCCGGCAAGTGAACGCCGAACCATCCCTGGATGGTGAAGCCGATCCGGATAGGCACGTTTGTGGTGGTATCCAACGCCATATCGTCATGGTACCGGGGATTTCCTGTATAGGCCGGAAGCAGCCGCGCCTGCAGAGTCAATTGCTCGCATTCATGGGCAAATATAAAAGCGGCCTGATAAGCGGCCTCTATATTGCCAGCGGTGACCAGAGTGTTGATTACACCCAATGCGGACTCTGCCTTTCGCAGTCTGCCGCTTGCTCTATTCAGATTCTCTTCAAATGGCGTCATGTTCTTCGCCTCCCGAATAGAAAAAGATTTCAGGGCTGCCCGCGGTTTGCTCATTGACTGTGGCAAAAAGGCATGGTACATTTGGCAGAATCAACGTATTGGCTAATTCGATATCCGGCAGGACAATGATGTATTTTGTTTCGGGATATTCCTGCAGTAATTTTGTCAAATGAAGCTCACCCTCATACAGAACCACGATTTCGTATCCGACGGATTCTTTGAGAAAATATAACTGTGATGGGTAAGCGGCGGGATAATGAGCCAATGGATCAACCTTATCAATAAATTGCAGCAGAACCCAGACGGCTGTGATTAAGCGTGGCTCGGGCCGGGACATATGATCTAAGCCAAGGTACCCGCCGTCTACATCCGAAACCATGTGCATCTTTTTCAGATTGCCTATTATACGGCGGGCCGTCTCCGGTTTTTTGTCCGGCAGCATCTTAATGACCTGATCCGTTTGCAGGACTTGATACTGCGAAAGCCATTTGACGACCAGCTTTTCATCCGGAAGTAACATAATAAATTCCCCCTTTCAAAATGCGCAATCCATACGGGAATGCGTATTTGATATTTGAATGTGTATTCTACGAAGTATGGCCGGTGGCTCTTTTCTGGGTCGCCTGCCGTTCCTTGTGTTGTGAAAAAACTGCTGTAAACTAAATGCTGCATTTGTGATAAAACTGCTATAAACTAAAGAAGTCCCGTCTCTCCCTTGACAATTGTTAAAATACCCGTATAATGAGTAATTAGTAAATCGTAGTGAGTAAAATGTCAGGAGGCTTTGCCATGTATAAAAGAAAATTAGTTTCGCAGCTTGCGGACAGACTGAAGGAACCGCGCCGCTTTATTCAAATCGTGGTCGGGCCAAGGCAAACAGGTAAGACAACCGCTGTACTGCAAACTCTCGAAGAATTGGATATGCCAAAACATTTTGTCAGCGCGGATGATCCGAACCTTGTTTCGACGGAATGGCTCCGCAATGAGTGGGAGCAAGCCCGTGCGCTTGCAAAATCCGGCGAAGCTATTCTTATTATCGACGAAATTCAAAAGGTCGGCAAATGGTCGTCTATCGTTAAGCTTCTTTGGGATGAGGACAACAGATTGCGCATTCCGCTGAAAGTGGTTCTCACCGGTTCGTCTTCTCTCCTGCTGCAAAAGGGACTTGCGGAATCTCTGATGGGTCGGTTTGAAATCCTCTACTCCCCGCATTGGAATTACACTGAATGCAAAGAGGCGTTCGGATACAGCCTTGACGACTTTTTGTTTTTCGGCGGATATCCAGGTGGCGCGACGCTTATCAAGGATGAAAACCGTTGGGCACGCTATATGGGAACGTCCATTGTCGAACCGACTATTTCACAGGATATCCTTCTGATGGAAGAAGTCCGAAAACCCGCGCTGCTGCGATCGCTCTTTATGCTCGGTTCCGGGTACAGCGCACAGGAATTGTCCTTTACAAAAATGCTTGGACAACTTCAAGACGCGGGAAACACGGTAACTTTGGCACATTACCTTGAACTCCTCGGCAAGGCAAGTATGCTTACGGGCTTGCAGAATTATTCTGGTAACCAAATCCGCACCCGCAAAAGCTCCCCAAGGTTCATGGTGTACGACACATCGCTGATGACATACGCAGACGGCGCGAACAGGCGGCGTTTGCTTGACAACGCGACAGACCGTGGCCGGCTTGTCGAAAGCGCGGTAGGCGCATATTTGCTTGCCAGAGGCAATGACGAAGGGTTTGAAGTGTACTGGTGGCGGGAGCGCGGCAATGAGGTGGATTTTGTCATCAAAAAAGGAAATCAACTGACGGCCATAGAGGTGAAAAGCGGCAGAGTGAAAAATGTCGGAGGAAGCCTTGTTTTCAAAAAGCTTTACCCCGAAGCGCTCTCCCTCATTGTTGGCAGCGCGAATCTTGGTTTAGAAGATTTTCTGTTGGGGAAAAAGCCGCTGTTCTTGTAAAACGTCCTGCCGCGCCGTTCCGCGGTACTAATGATTTACACCGGTATTATCATTAGTTTATAGCAGTATTGTTAATTTCAAGGTGTGTTCTACGAAATATGGCCGGTGGCTCTTTTCTGGGTCGCCTGCCGTTCCTTTATCATCTGCTCCAGCTCAGCACGGTCAGTCGTGATGAGGCGGTGTTCCGCTCGGGAAGCCTTGATTTTAACCGGTATTTTATTGTTATTGGCGCTTATCAGCGCTTCACCGCGTTCAAATTGAATAATACTCCGAACCTCATTCTTGGTTAAGTTGAGCGCCTTTTGAACATAGGCGGCCTCATCGGGCTCCAGGTTCAAAACAATCTTTGTCCGGCAGGCATTCAGGATCGCACGGCCATATTTCCCGTCGTCCAATCCAAAGAAATCGGACAAATCCTGGCTCGAAGCCAGTGCGCCGCCTCCGTAAGCCCTGATAATTTTGAAGATCTCAAGGCAAAACTCAGCTGCCTTCCTATTTGAAGTAGCGCCGATCAGCTGCCAGATTTCATCGATTCCCAACATTTTTCGTTTGGTGCGGTCTGCTTTGATGGCATCCCAGAGGCAATCGATAGCAATGAACATTCCGCAGGGTAAAAGCCTGCCCTTGAGCTCGCTGATATCCATCACGACAAAATCGTTATCCAGATTTACATTAGTCTGCTGATTGAAGCTCTGGGCGCTGCCAGTGACGAACCTGCTGAGGATGGTAGTAATGCGCTGAGTCAATGGATTTTCTTTCAAATTCTTATGCAAATCTCCCAGGATCGGCATGGGCCTGAACCTGGTTTGTTCGGCATCCGTATACAAGCTGTCGTTATCATGGGTAATACCAAACTCGGCATAGGTTTTGACCAAAGCTTCATCAAGCATCTGTTCCTCTTCATTGGTCATATCGGGGATCAACAGAAAAAAGAACGTAATCAGCTGCTGAATTTTATTGCTGAGCAGTGAGGCCTCCGCATTATAATCGATTTCATCCAACAGGCTCATTTCCGGTGCGGTCGTCTTTCGGATTTCCATTACGTTTATGCAGTCGCCAGAACCCGGAGCAATTTTCACAAAGGTTCCGCCAACAGCCTGACAGGCGCGGCGAAACTCATGGCCCTTGAGTGGAGCGACCACATAACAGGGGATTCCGCACATCCGCATACGGAGCATTAAGGTAGCCAGAGTGTAAGTTTTGCCTGCTCCTGTGGCACCCAGCAGCGTAATATTGGCATTTTTATACACTTTTGTATTGAAATAATCGGCAATGCACAAAGAGTTGTTGTGCCGGTTTAGTCCCAGCAGCACGCCGTTGTCATCCGACATTTCAAATGAAGTAAACATGTAGGTGGAAGCGGCGCCAGAGGTCAACACATTCCTGCGAGACTTTCTTTCCAGGTTTTTGTCCATGGCTATCAGCGGCATAATTGTCTTCAAGGCCGCCTCCTGCTGGAAGGCGCATTCATTGATGTGCATATCCATGGATTTCATCAGGTCCGTCATTTGGCTTTTTCGCCACAGCAGCTCTTCATAGGTATTTCCGGTTACCGTAATGAATATGGACATATAGAAGAGGTCTTCGTTGTTATTGGAAATACCCTGCTTGATGTAATACCCGGCCTGAATGGAATTGGCCAGCTCCTCAAAGTCGGTATTGGTATCCTGCATGTTTTTTAGTTTAGATTTATTCAGGCGGATGCGCTGAGCGACCTTGTCCAGCGTGCGGCCACGAATTTCCCGCTTCAGAAAGACGTCGCAATCGATACCTTCGCCGGCATTCACCAGCGAGGAAAGCCAACCGCCGCGTACCGCATGGGGATACCCGTCGCCGCGTATGAACATAAAGGAATAATACATGCCATCCATGATGATGTAATTATGATGATTCAGGTCTATGCCGCGGGGTGCAATGAAATTATTCATCTTGATCCGGGGGACCGGATCCACACCGATAACCTTGCCACGGGCAGTCATGGTATCCATGACCACTCGGTCAACGCGGTCCCCAAACGGTTCATCCACACAGCTGCGCCGGTTATAGAACATATACAGCACTTCAGCCGTCCATGCGTCTTCATCTTTGGGCTGTACCAGCGTGTTTCCGCACTGGGAAAGATATGTTTTTATATTTTGTACGGCCGTCTGAATCATGCTGTAGATATCCGCATAATCATCATTTCGCCGGCCCGGCAGCTGTTCATATTCGAAGATTAAAAAGAAGCGCCGTGTCAACGCCTCCTTAGATCCGACCTCCCGTATTAAATTGATATATTCCTGGCCCAGCTCCCGGCACTGCGGGTTCTTTTCCTCTTTCAGGCGCTCCATCACCATATTGATGTGCTTCTCCGCATCAGCCTTTCGGGTAAGACTCTTAAACTGCAGCTTCATGGGACTGATTTTCAGCCAGGACGCAAAGCTGCTGATGATATTGAATTGTTCCTCGCTGGAACGGAGCACAAAGTTGATCGGATCTATTTCAACGATTTTGATATACCGGTTATCGGTTGTTTCCACAATCCCGTTGCGGATTTCCTTGATAGGGATATAGTTCTGAACAAAATCAGCCTTCCGGATCGCTTGATCGGCGCTTGCGTTTTTGGGCTTTCTTTTTGGGCTTTTTCTTATTGCCGTTTTCTGTTTGATCATATCGGTATCCTATCCTCCTGTAATGTAGATTGCGGCGATTGACCCAGAAGCGAATCATATGTGTAAAAAACTGCATGAGCGAGTCGCCGCCTATTCCCATTAAGGCCAGGACGCCAAGCGGAATTAAAGTTACAGTCATAATGATCACTTTTGCCGTCGTGCCGACTGGTATCCAGACAAGTTCCGGATATCCAAGCAGCACAACCAAAATGATCGCTTCCACCGTATTGCGTATTTCCAGCATCCCGCCCAGCAGTTTACCGCTGTCGGTATAGTTGGCAGGGACCGCGTAAATGTTGTTATATTCTTTTTCTTCCATAAACCGTCACCTCTTATCGGTAAAAAGTAGCTTCAGTCCAGTATCGGCCGAGCCTGAGCGCTTCCTGGTGATCGTAAACAAAGATATCCACCCGGGTTTTATCGTTTTCTATGCCTGAGTCGCCTCTGTCTTCCACGACATACAATTGGCCGTTGATCATCAGTTTGGTGCCAAAGGGATAATAGGAGCTCATCGCCACCATGCCGGGCTGGGCCTTTTTCCCTGACGCCGTAATGCCGTCCGCCCACCTACCGCAGCATTTTGCGCAGGCGCAGTAATGGGTTACGTTGACGCGGAGCGTATACAGGGGTTCTCCCAGTTCCTCCCGCCCGGGCACCACATTGCTTTCCAGGTCCTTATCCTTCACGCGGCGGTAGTGTTTGACGTAAGTGGGAGAGTTGAGCACGACGCCGCTGCCGCTGGAGCAGTGAACCCACAGCATATTACCGTTATCGTCTTCACCCACATACATCAAAACGTGGTTGATACCGACCTCGCCGGGACGCGCCATGAACCCCAAATCGCCGGGCAGGAGTTCTTCCTTGCTGATTTCATAGGATGAATCCCATTGGCCTGAACTTCCGCCAGGCGAGATGGGGCCGAGTCCCGCCGTCTTATATACCCAGTCGGTAAATCCGCTGCAGTCCAGTCCATACGGCCGGATCGTGCCGCTACTGGAGGAGCCGGCAGCCGTAACCAGTTTGGGCGTGTTCCATTTCTCGTTCCAGCCCGCGGCCGATTTCCCGCCCCAAAAGTAGGGCACCCGGCCCACCAGGCTGAGCGCTACCCGGATCATTTCCTTGCGCGTGGCGCTGCAGTCAAGGTTTTCCAGGATCTTCAATAGCTCCGCATCGGTAATAACAGGGACATTGCCATTGCCGACCGATCCATATAGGGTCATCTTCAAAGCGTAGGCCATGGTCTCAATGGCCTGGCCGTAGTTTACGCCAAACTGCCCGTATGTAGCACCCGGGTCAATGCCAAATGCCGTATTGATAACACTCTGGTCAAAAGGCCAAATGGTGCATTCCGCATATTTTACGGTTTCACTGGTGGGTTCCAGCGTTTGACTGCCGGCAGACTGATAGTACGTCTCGCTCTTGGTGCCAACAATTTTACCGCCTTCACGAACCGGAATATCGACAGATATAGAATTATAGGCGTCCACCGTGATGGTGGTATCGGATGTTTTTTGTTCATCGGGGACGTAGTATGTTTTTGTCGCGGTTTCATAACGGTACTGGGGGACTCCGTTTATCGTTCCGGTCAGGGTCTTCCCGGTCACCACCGTAACCGTCGTTGATTTATAAGTCGAATAGGTAACGGGAACGACACGCTCAAATTCCTTCTCTTCGTAGGTGACCTTGAACATACTGTCCTTCACAGAACTCAGTTTTGATTTCATATCGGTACCGGTCGTGCCTTTCTGCTCCATAGAGGCGGAGTAGGCGGCAAATATATAGCAAACGTCGTAATCCGGGGAAGAGGCGCCATAGTTGATCAGGGCTTCCATCGATGCTTCGTAATCGTAGCCGTTATCTTCGATGATTTTTTCCACCTTGGCCAGAGCGTCGTCGTATCCATCCTGTACACACAAATTCACAATCTCGGACATATCATCCGCGATCTTGTACATATCTGCATTCCCGGCGGCGTAAGCTACGTCCGCGGTGCCCGGGTCAGTCTGAAAAATTGAGTTAAATATAAGGGATGGGAGACTGATTACTGCTGTGATCAGAAAAACCA
>Ga0153991_1000108_pt1 | contig 19494 bp, 10 predicted proteins | sample TSNC075MetaG_FD_104681 | JGI IMG/M metagenome (GOLD analysis project Ga0153991, IMG submission 104681) | Attine ant fungus gardens microbial communities from North Carolina, USA - TSNC075 MetaG | ecosystem: Host-associated > Fungi > Mycelium > Unclassified | place: USA: North Carolina, Jones...
ATTACAATCTTAGTAATTGGTTGGATCTGCTACCAAGTGCAGAATTTGCATACAATAATCAAGTACACAAAGGAATTAAAGAAAGTCTGTTCTACCTTGAATATAGCAGACATCTGAGAGCAGGTCCAATTTTAGTCAAAGAGTCACTGCAAAGGGACTTGAATGACCTAACGTATAAAAGACATGAAGCCTTGGAGCAGGCAAAAGCAGCTTTTACTCTTGCAGCAGAAAAAATAAAGTGGTACTATAACAAGAAAGTCCAAAGCATCTCATTTAAAGTTGGCGATAAAGTGCTACTCAATTTGAAGGATTACCAGACTATGGAGTGAGCATTATGACCCCAGTATGAAGGACCATTCAAAATAATAGAAAAGTTGTCCTTGGTTATGTTCCAGTTTAGAATGCTGCCTTACTACTGAGCACTGTACCCAGTCTTTCATGCAAGCAAGTTAACTCAGTACTCTGAATCCACCATCCGTGGCCAGAAAACCACTTCCCCACCACTGATCTTGATACAGGGCCAGGAAGAATAGGAGATAGAAAAAATTCTAGACTTATGACAAAGGCATAGGAAGAACAAATACCTTGTTAAATGGAAAGGATATACTCAAGGAGATGACACATGGGAACCTGAAAAAAATTTACAAAATGCAGGTGAAAAGCTGCAGGAATATCTTCAGAGTATACCAAAAACAAGATAACTTCTCAACGGAGCTCAAACTAAGAGAGAAGGTAATGTCACAAACTTCATTCAGCCATATCTCTATCAATTCTTCCACGATTCTCACAGTCTTAAAAACTATGGAAAGCCCTCAGAAAGACCTTTTGATCAATGCCAGTCACGTCTTGAGGTGATCAATATTGACCAAGATATTAAGCAGATCAACTGGTAACTACCATGTTACCATTTATTAAATTGCTAATATCTCAGAAACTGCCACAATTGATGCTTTGGTTCTGGGCTCAGTAGAGGCCTTCTTTATAATGCTCAGAATGAGCCTAGAATGACCTCAAGGCAATTAGTATTAGTGGAGATATGAAGTCCTCAATGTTTGCACATAGACATTAATTAATTACCCATAGATAGTCATCTGCCTTTAATTAGAACAAAGGAAAGCCTCCATATGGTTAGGTTATCACTATTTCTAGCACAAAGGCACTACCATATATAGAACAATAGGTAGTAGCATGTGATGATCTGTCCTAGTGCACAGACCATCACAATTATGTATATAAGAACTCATAGTCTGAGGATTAGACCTCAGACTTAACAACATCTCTTGTCACTGTCTAAAACTTGCTTTTTAAGCCTTTTTGAATATCTCAAAATCAAATCACAAATTAGTAAGTGGCCTTTTGTGATAAAAATATAGTATGGGATACACATTATACCCCTGGATTTCACTATTGGAACCCACTCTAGAGACCTTTTACAAGCCCCAGACATAATCTAGACCCAAGATTGGATACTTCTATTAGGTAGTTGCCAAGCTGCCATATGCTAGAATAGCATATACCTCAGGAGACAAGACTGATTAGCTAGTATCAGGTTTCTCAGAGACAGACTATCAATATCAATACTCTAGAACTCAAAGGCTCAAGAACATCTTTGGAATGCAATATAATTTAAATCTAGAACAGACTTAGACTAATATGACACCAAGATGACAGATCAAAAGTCTATTAGTGACTAGTAATCCTATCACTGCTAAACTCAGTCAGGAAGCAGACATGCCATAAAGCAACAGGAATATCAATGACCTTTGTATGCACTTGCATGTGTTTCTAGATTGTATTTGGAGTAAAAGAAAGCCAGTTCAGAAGTTAGGGAATGTCAGGCAGAAGTAAAGTATAGAGATAAAGTAAGAGCATATAGCCATGGCTAGTAGGCATGGAGGATAGGGAGGTAACATCTGTTATGTCCACATGGCAATGTCATGGAGAAGAAAAGTGAGAGAGGCTAGAAGAAGAAGGAGTTTCCTTTTTTATTTCTTTTTAATTGAGCCTTATCAGTTTGTACTTTTAATATAACACTCAGAGAGTCTGAGAGAAAGACAATAGAACCTTGACACCTACTACTATCTCAAGGGCTTGGGAGTCATCTTATGGTACTTTTCTGAGTTCTAAGTAAAGTGGTTAGGTTGTTAAGGAGACTAGAACTCTATACTCTACTTGGTCAAGAGACAAGATGCAGCAGTTGCTCAGACAACCTTTTATAGAGTAGTAGGCCTAAAAAGCCTGGCTAATCATTAACTCAGATTGTATCACATCCATAAGGTTTGGTATAGGGGTATGGATGAGAGCTTGATTGAGTGTGGTAAGGCCTATGAGTAGTTTACTGACTACTTTGATAGTAAGCTTGTTACAGTGTGTAAAGGTGAATATCTTAAGGACACCATGCAAGGAAAATCTAGATCGAGCTTATAATCCTTTTAAACATTTTTACCTTAATTATTATACTAAGTTTCTATATTCTCTTTTTAATATCTTCATTCTTGATTCATTCCCACAAACTCTTTAGCATGCAATTGGGACCTGGTACTACATCTTTAGCTTGTGCCAAGCTAATAGTCCCTTTTTCTCTCTTCAACAACAAGGAAGATTGGAGAAAGGAGAAAGAAATGGAAAAGGACCATAGGAAAATAGAAGGGCTGGTCCTGAGAAAGTTTTTAAAGTGGAGAAAAGTATTTGAGAAGGTGGAGTCAGAAAGAATACCAACCAAGAAAACTTGGGATCATGCTATAGATCTCAAGGGGATGTTTAAGCCACAAAAAGAAAGAATTTACCTACTATCCAAGGATGAAAGAGAGGTAGTTCAGAAATTTGTAGACAACCAACTAAGAAAGGGGTATATCAGACTATTGAAATCCCCTCAAACGTCACCAGTCTTCTTTGTGGGCAAAAAGAATAGGAGTAAGCAGATGGTAATGGACTACTATAACCTAAACGACCAGACAGTAAAGAATAATTACCTACTACTATTAATTACAGAGTTAATCAATAATATGGATAGCAAGAAAGTATTCACTAAAATGGATCTGAGGTGGAGGTTCAATAATATAAGGATAAAAATGAGTAGAAGGGAGTGTTCATGATGCATGTGGGCTCTTTTGAGCCAATAGTAATGTTCTTTGGAATAACAAATTTGCTAGCTACATTCTAGGCAATAATGAATAAAATTCTGAGAGATTTGATCAATAAAGAAAAAGTTGCTGTATTTTTAGATGATGTGCTAGTAGGGACAAAAACATAATGAGATTGTGGAGGAAATATTGAGGAGATTAGAAGAAAATAACTTATATGTCAAGCTGGAGAAATGCATGTGAGAGGTAAAGAAGATTTGATTCCTAGGGGTCATTATAGGACCTAATGGAATAGAAATGGAAGGGGAAAAAGTAGACAAAGTACTTAGTTGGCCAGAGCTGAAAAATGTAAAAGATATCAGAAAATTCTTAGGTCTCACAAATTACTATAGAAGATTTATCAAAAATTTTGCTCAAGTAGCAAGGCTAATGAATGTACTAATAAGGAAAGATGTGAAGTGGCAGTGGGAACAAGAGCAGCAAAAGGCATTTGACAAACTCAAAAGAGTCTTTACCACTAGACCAGTACTAGTAGCCCCAGATTTAGACAAAGAATTTAGGGTAGAGGTAGACACCTCAAACTATGTGACTAGGGGAGTACTATCTATGAAGTGCTCCAATGAATTGTAGAGACCAGTGACCTTTATCTTGAAATCTCTAAGCAATATAAAAAGAAACTATAAGATACACAATAAAGAGATGTTGGCTATCGTTAGATGCTTAGAGGCATGGAGGTACTTCCTAGAAGGAACAATATAAGAAAGCTAAACTCCAAGCCGGAATTAAGCCAACTGCTCTTTGTTTAGTGATTGACAAAGAGAACTTGATAGAGTTTCCATTAGATTTTCTATACTACTTATACAACTACTATATAGTCTGTACACTGTTTTCCCATACCTATCATGTGACCTATCATGTGATATCATGTGATATGATGTTGTGACTTCCTGTCATGTAACTGTGACACTTGTGACACTTGTAACATGACACTTTCCTATACTCCCTTCTATGTAGTAAGTCTAAGATAAAAGGAAAAGAAAAGAAATATAAATAATGACTTAGCTGTTTTGCCAAGTCATAACAGACAATAGTTAAATTTGAGATTTGAACAGACTATAAAAATCTCAAATACTTTATGAAAGCACAAAAGTTAAATCATAGACAAGCTAGATAGGGACTTTATCTATTAAGATTTGACTTCACATTGAAGCATGTTCCTGGGAGTAAAATAGGAAAGGTAGATAGCTTGAGTAGGAGACCAGACTGGAAAGTAGGAGTAGAAAGAGATATCAAGGATGAAACATTGGTAAAGCCAAAATGGCTAGAAGTTAGAAGGACAGAAACAGTAGAGATAATCATAAAAGGAATAGATCTGCTTGAAAAGGTCAAATAGTCTAAAGTAAAAAATGACAAAGTAATAAAAGCAGTAAAAGAAATGAAACGAGCAGGAGTAAAAATATTAAGAAATGAGGAGTGGAGAGAGATAAATGGCATTATGTACAAAGAAGAAAAGGTATATGTACCTAAGGATAATAGGCTAAGAGTGGAAATTATTTAACTATATCATGATACACCAGTAGGAGGGTATGGAGAACAGTAAAAGATAATAGAATTGGTCACTTACAATTTTTGGTGGCTAGGAGTAACAAAAGGAGTGAAGTAATATGTGAAAGGGTATGACACTTGTCAGCGAAACAAAAACTGCACAAAACAGCCAACAGAAAAGTTAATACCAAATTCAATTCCAGAAAAGCCATGGATGCATATATCAGCAGACTTTATCACTAAGTTGTCTTTAGCACAAGGATACAATAGCATTCTAGTAGTAGTGGATCAGTTAACTAAGATGGTCCATTTTATACTAACTATGAAAAAAACATCAGCAGAGGGATTAGCAAGGTTGTTTAGAGATAATATGTGGAAACTGCATAGATTACTAGAAAGTATCATTTCAGATAGAGGACCCCAATTTGCAGCAGAGTTAATAAGAAAGTTAAATAGGATATTGGGGATTAAGAGTAAATTGTCAACAGTATTTCACTCATAGACAGATAGGCAAATAGAAAGGGTAAACCAGGAGTTAGAGCAATACTTGAGAATGTTCATTGATTATAGACAAGAACAATGGCCTGAATGGTTGGGAATAGCAGAATTTGCATATAACAATAAAGCACACTTGAGTACTCAAATGATGCCTTTTAAGGCAAATTACAGGCAAGATCCTAGGATAGGGTTCAAAGGAAGAAAGAAGGAGAAATATAAGGGAGAAAAGAAATTTATTGAGAAGATGAAAGAAATACAGGAGAAAGCAAAAGCAGTGCTAGGGAGAGCATAAGAGGAAATGAAAAAGTATGTAGACAGAAAGAAAGAGGAAGTTGACAATTACAAAGTAGGAGACTTAGTGATGTTGAGTACTAAGGATCTGAAGTACCAAATAGTTGGAAAAAGGACAGAGAAGTTGACAGAAAGATTTGTTGGGCCTTACAAGGTAAAGAAGATCATATCATCAAATGCAGTTGAATTAGAACTACCTAGTACAATTAAAATACATCTGGTAGTCAATGTCAGTAGAATATATAGATATATAAGGCAAGTAGAGGGGCAAAGAAAGGAGTAACTAGCTACAGTAATAATTGAAGGAGAAGAAGAATAGGAGGTAGAGAAAATCCTGAATAAGCAATAGATTAGGGGGAAAGATAAATACTTGGTATGCTGGAAAGGGTTTACAGCAGAGTTGGACACTTGGGAAGGAAGAGAAAATTTGAAGAACATACAAGAAGCAATCAAAGAATTTGAGAAAGAGTATTGATGAGACCAAGAAGATATAGCAAAACAAAAACAGGAAGAAGAAGTATTTGAGAGGGAAGAATTGCTAGGGAGATTTACAGCAAAAAAGTTATTTGGGTGGTTGGATAAGATATATAATGAGGAATATTGGGGAAGATTAAAAAGAAACTGGAAAAGATGGAAAGGAAAGCAAACCAAAGGGAAAAGAAAAATAGAAACAATTGAGCAAGAAAAAGAAATTGAGCAAGAAAAATCAGGAGTAAGAAAATGGACAGAAGAAAATGACAATGAAATGGGCAACATAGTTAACCCATATTACAAGTTGTAGAAAAATTTCTCGGGACAAGAAAACTTAAGAGGGGGGTGGTGTCATGACTTGGCAAAATAGCTAAGTCAATATTTATATTTCTTTTCTTTTCTTTTTCTTTCTTTTATTTTCTTATTGATGGACATGCAAGAGGAAAGTGACCCATAAGGAAGTATGGGAGATTAAATCTGGGTTAGGGTTACATTTCATGTATAAATAGTATACAGAATCTTACAGGAACTCTATTGAGTTCTCCTTGTCAACTTGGACTTGAAGGGTGATTAAGTCATCTAGGCTAAGTCACTGGAGAATTAAATTGAGTTTGAGGGTATTGATGTCTCAATTTGATAATGAGAATTTTCTAAGCTAAGGTTTATACTTGCTGGGACACCTAGGTCTTTATCTAGCCAAGTATTCTATTACTGTACTATCACAAAAGGTTACTTACTTATTTGTGATTACTGATTTAGAACTTGAAAGGTTCAAAAATGCAAAGTTTAGACAATAACAAAAGAAGTTAAGTCTAAGATCTAATTCTTAGAATGTAAGTCCTTATATACAGAATTGTGATAGTCTGTATACTAGGACAGATCATCACATGCTACTACCTATTGTTCTACATATAGTAGTGCCTTTGTGCTTAATATAGTGATAACTTAACCTTATAGAGGCTATCCTTTGTTCTAAGAAGAGGACAGATGACTATCTATAGATAATTAATGAAGTCTATATACAAATATTGAGACCTTCATATCTCCACTAATATTAATTGCCTTGAGATTGTTCTAGGCTCATTTTGAGAGTTTTAAAGAAGGCTTCTGCTGAGCCTAGAACCAAAGCATTGATTATGGTAGTTTTTGAGATATTAGCAATTTAATAAACAATAACCTGGTGGTTACCTGTTGATCTGCTTAATATCTTGGCCAATATTGATTACCTTGAGATGTGACTGGCATTGATTAAAAGGTCTCTTCAAGGGCTTTCTGTAGCTATTAAGACTATGAAAATCATTGAAGAATTGATAGAGATATGGCCAAATGATATTTGTGACATGTATTGACTACTGCCCTAATACTAGGGTTATACTATCACTTTATGGGAAAGATTCTTACTCTCAATAGCCTCTTAAGAACTAACTGCTACTCTTCTGCATGCACAGGTGACAATGTTGTTGGAACTAGGATCTTATACAAGCCTACATAATGTAACTAATAAGATCAATATATTGTTAGTAGACATGTTACATGATGGAGACACAAGTATATAGGTAGTGTAGTTACTTGATACTTGTTATCTGTTTGTTTTACCCTCCCTATTCATATTTCAACAAATATACCCTTAGCACAAAGTTTATAAAGTGAAAGTTTTACAAGTAACCTAACAAGCACTACCCAATTGCAAGATCAGGTCTTGGATATAATACCTGGGTTTTGTACTATACTTTTAATGGGAAAAATGAAATAACAAGAGTGAATATCATAGGTCAAAGTTTAGCTCTGAGCTAGTTCACAGTTGTGTACAAACAAGTAGGTACTAGGGAGATAATCAGATTCCAGAGAGCTCACTAAAAAATAATAAAATAATAATCACAAGAAACCTAAAGAAACAGAAATATTTTTATTGCCCTCTCAAAAATACTCTTTATCCAAGTTAGATCTCAAAAGTGCATGTTTGTCTTATACTATGGTACTACTCTTCTTGAGAATAGTTTGGTAGGCTGGCTTGCCATCAATACAGCAGTCTTACTCAGATCTCCTGTATTCTTATAAAAGCTCTTCTTTAGCTAACTTTGAAAATGCATAGCAGGTGGTTAGTCCCTAGTTCAGGCAAATGCCCAAGTCCTTGTTGTTATCAAGTATCTTCTCAAGGGAGATTTTATAGAGTTTTTATATAGAAGAAAAACAAAAAGAAACTTAATTACTCAAATAGCCATTAAGCTCTAGAGTAACAAAGAGAGGGACGACAAAGGAATTAATATAATAACTCCCTTCTGTACCCTATTTTATTAGGATTACAAATCACAGATACAACAAAGGAAAAGAAATGAAGAAAAGTCCCAAATTCCCAAAGATAGTAAGAGAGCTATATCTTACCTAATTATACAGCTATGACTCCCTGCTTCTCTAATCTTTTTCTTGGGGTTCTTCTCTGAGTGATATATAGCTCTTGAGCCTCTTGATGGACTGTAAGGAGAGATGTTAATCTTGAGTTACCTTGCTCTCAAGTCTATTGTCTTCATCAATCCTCTCTTCTACCCCCCTCTCTAACTAGTCTAACCCTTCTTTTATTCCTTCTATACTTTCTTATATCTCCAGCTAGTCTTAGTCTTCTTCTGGTATATTGCACTACACCTTTTGAGAGGGCTTATCTTTCTAGTTCTAGTTATAATTAGCTATCACTCCAAATGGCTATGATCTAATAGTAACTGTAGTTGCTCTAAGGGTTGATGGCTGCCAAGACCTAATGTTATTCTGATAGGAAGTTTACTTTCCAAGGTTCTTTCTGTTCTCAAGAGCATTTCTAGAAGGAATTCCATTATAAATCTGATATATAATGCCCTGGATAAGTTCTATGAGGTCTGTATAATAGTGGTCACAACCACTATTCTACTACTTAAGTTGTATGCACAAGTCCATAACTGGGCATCTAGTGGTTATTAATGGGAAATCAGACTTGTATCTCAAGCTAAATTCTAAACTCTAATGAGGAAAAATATGGTTTCTACTACCAAATTGATTAACTAGTGTGATACCACTACCAACAGTTTCTAACTAAGTACTAAGTCCTCTTTACAACTAGGGCCCACTATCTAGACAGACTAGCAACTTAAAATAGTCACCTATCAAGAGCATTTAGAGAGTGAGTAATAGATAGGGCTTGAGGTAAGCAGTATCTTAAGAGTGATATTGAGTTCTTCTACCAACAACTAATACTTAATCCTAAGTTGAGATAACTTAGGATTAGAGTACTTCAGAGTTAGAAAAGAACTTGATGGAGTCCTCAATTGATTATGCTATACTATATATACAGTTTATACTATTTATGCTTATTTAGTTTACAAGTGTCTATTAGTTCTTGGTATTATGTTAGATAGCCATTTAGACAATATAAGTAATATTTTTTTCATTATAATAACCATAATAAGTAGCTTGAGGAACAAGTCTGACTTCTTAGAGATAACTACTAGAAGCCTAGTTATGAACTCATGTATACTACTTGAGTAGCAGAATAGTGGCTGTAACCACTACTATACAAACCTCATAAGAATTGTCTAGCCAGTTTTATAATGGAACTTCCCTTTAAAGTACTCTTAAGAGCAGAAAGAACCTTAGGAAGTAAACTTCCTATTAGAATAATATCAGGTCTTGGTAGACATAGCTCTTTGTTGAATGGTATATCTCGAGACCAGCTCAGAACTCTCTCAATAGCTGGGACCATCGTCAATTTAATTTTGTCTTCATTCTATTATTTTTCATATAGTATAAAAGTATACTCACTATTTCACTAAAGTTTGACTTACTTTGTTTGGACTTTAGGTGTGTATTTAGTTAGTTTTTCTTTTGTTATTAATATAAATTGACTCACTTCATTTGGACTTCAGGCATTGTCCTGTTGATTGTTGAGATTCATATGTGTATATTCCTTCTCCTGCTCCTACCTTTTTTTTTAGACTCTTAGAGCAACTATAGTTACTATCAGATTATAGCTATCAGGAGTGATAACTAATTATAACTAGAACTAGAAAGATAAGCTCTTTTGAGAGATATATCACAAATATAACAGAAGGAGACTAGGCCTCATTAGAGATATAATAAGATAGAGAAGAAGTAAAAGAAAGGCTAGAGAAGTCAGGAAGAGAAGTAGAAGAAAGAATTAATGAAAACAGTATACTTGAGAGTAGGCTGAGTCAGGATTGACATCCCTTTATACTGCCCATTACAAGGTTTAAGATGTTAAGACTCTAAATCTTGAAGTTAAATATGCATTTTCAACTCAAAGCTTATATCAATACTTGATATCTTTATGCTCCCCTATTGAGGATCTAGTTAAGGTTTTCAGTAAAGTTATATTGCAAGTAAGAGTATCAAGACTTTTAGTCATACTCTGCACTATAGTCTAAGGACTAAAGAGAGTATCAAGAGTAAGAGAAGTTTACACAAGAACCATAAAAAGAGAGAACTTATTGTTCTCATCCTTTCTAGACCGTATTTATACTATTTAGAAATGTGACTACTGTTACTACTAGTTATGACTAGAGATAACAAGTTGAGTCAGTACTCTAAATGGATAGGTCTGATAATTCTCCTTTTAGTTCTTGTTCTATAAATATCTAGATTCCTATCCAAGAATTATCTAAGAATTGTTCAAGAGTCCAATGTCTCTGTCTTTGTTCAATCCAAAAGTCTCATTCATACAGAAGCTATAAAAAGCTTTCACCATTATCTTTCTCTTCTTCTTTTGTTGAGATGTCATTGTCTATTAATTCTTGAAGTAACCATTTGTTGTCACTCCACAGTTGATAGTATTAGTAATCCTAGCCTATATTCATAACACAAGACCCAATTACTGGTCAAAGAAGAGCCCCAGGAGTAGGATTAGAAGAGCAAGGAGTTATAGTCAAGTAATTAGAAGAGGTACTACCTTATCATTACACTCTTACTATCTTTGGAAATTTGAAAGTTTGCTTTGTTTCTTTTTCTTTGTTATATCTTTGATTTTTAATCCTAATTAAATACTCTAGGACACAAATAGGACATCATAATATTATTTTCCTATTATCTCTCTCTGTTGCTCTAGAGCTTGATGGCTAACTGAGTGACTAAGTTCAGATTCTAAGTTTCCCTTCTCTCAAAAATATCAAAAGCCTTCTCTTAGAGGGACATTCAAATATCAATGGACTCAGACATTTGCTTATACTAGGAGCTAACTACTTGTTATATGTTTTCAAAGTAGGTTTCCAACTGTATGGTTAGTTGAAGCACAGCTTATATGAGAGCAATAGGAGTTCTGGCTAGTATTGCTATATGAATGGTAAGCCAGGCTACTAGACTAGATAAGGGTAGTAGTATTACAGTACAAGACAAATATGTGCCTTTGGGATCCAATCATAGTGAGAGTACTCTTGAGTAGAATTTAAAACATTTCTTTCAAGTTCTCTTTTTGTTATTTTATTATTCTCCCTCCCATTTCCTACATAAGTTCTCTTTTATTTGATCATCTCCCCAGTGCCTATTTGTTAGTACACAATTGTGAAACATCTTAGAGATTTTGCTTCTTTGATTTGTTATTACTTTTGTCTGAAATCTTATTTTTGATCTCCATTATCAGTTCAATTCCAGTCTATGTCATTTACTTAGTTCATAGTTAAGACAACTCATGACACTTTTCTATCTTATTATATCTTTGACTAGGTCTCAGTCTTCTTATGTTATATTTGCAATATATCCTTTAAGAGAGCTCATCTTTCTAGTTCTAGTCATAATTAACCATCAAGAATGATGGCTATGATCTGATAGTAACCAAAAACCCAATGGTAGAGCCCCAACACTCAAAACATGAGTAGATTACCTTTATTTCACTTTTACCATTACAGGAAATTACATAGGTTGGGTTTTGACAAAGAATAAAGAACATGCCATTAATAGAATAAGCTAACATAGGCTCTTCTCATAGAGCTTGAGCTCACTGAAAAATCACTAGTACCTATCTTGTAAGACTTAGCAGTAGATGTTTAATCTTACCTCTTATCTGAGTTAATAAGGAAAACTTGATCAAGTTCCTATTAATTTCTGTATACTTATACAACTACTATATAATTTGTGTACTACTTTCCCATGGTTATCACATGACTACCCATGTGATATCACTTTGGTATGACTTGTGACCTTTGGTCATATGATACTTTCTTACTTTCTCTCTTGTATTGTAAGTCCAAAAGAAAAAGAAAAGAAAAAAAATATAAATAATAACTTCGCCATTTTGCCAAGTCATAACATACTAAGCTCTATCTTAGAGCTTTTATGATATTGCCTCTATGACTAAGTCACCTGTCTCATAGTCTTTTTGTTTTGACTTAGTCTTGAGTTGAAACACCTTGATCACTGATCTGATCACTCTAAAAATAGATTTCCACTTTGAAAACCCAAATAGAAGAAAAAGGCAACTGAGATTGCTTGCTCTTTTCCTACTAAGTGGAGGTTTTTATATATCTAGAGAAATACAAAAGAAATATACAAAAAATAGAGAGAAATAATAAACCCAGTCATAAGTCTATTAATACAACAATTGTTCTAGTAGTAATGGGAAATTCTATATCTCTTTGTTTTCTCAATTATTTCCTATGAGTTTTTCTAGGTCAGTTCTGCTCTTGCTAAGTTACTAGGTTATCTACCACTAGTCCTGTAGCAATCTCTCCCTTTCTTAGCTCACTTCAGCAACCTGGGACCTATTTTTCTCCTTTTTAGAAGTCTTGGATGCTATTTCTATAGCTCTTGAGGTTTTCTAAGACCCTTTTGTTAGGCTCTTCTGTTTTTGATCACAGGGGATCAAATTTTGATTAATTTTTTATTCTTAGCTATGGCTGATCAGGTGATGCTGTTTTCTATTCTTATCTTCTGCTAGGCTACCAATTCTGTTTTTTTTGATAGGCATTGTTCCAGACTTTTCTTATATGAGGCTTCTTATTTTGGCTAGGCTGTTATTTTAGCTTTAATATTGTGGAGCTGTAGGCTCAACTCCACTGGTTCTTGAGTGATTAGCCTGTTGGTGGTAGTAACTTTATATTCCTAGATATACTGCTATGTAAATAGGTAGCTAGCTTTGTTAGTAAAGTTCTCTATGTCTTCTTTACTACCCAGTAGTAGATTCTATTCCTAGTTCTAATTTTGGAATATGAAGTTATAAAAATTGTCTATTTTTAGGCCTGAAAACTATTTAGGCCTCAAAGTAGAATAATGAGATAGCTTCTCTCCTAGTTACTTGCTTACTACCCATTCCTCTAATCCTACTTCTAGGGTTTTCTTCTGAATGCTATATGGCTCTTAAGTCTCTTAATAATTGGTAACAAGAGATGTTGATCTTGAGTTGGACTGCTCTTGAGCATATTATCTTTATTAGTTCTCTTTTTCCTATTTCTCTTCTTGATTTCCCTAGTCTTTTTGTTACTCCTTTTGTTATGAACATCAAGTGGGACTGCAACTATTATCAGCCATGGTCTGATAATGAGTAGTTAGTAGATGAGATATTGGCAATGCTAGACAAGGACATTATTATGCAGTAAATATATTGAATGTCTGAGGACTCTAAGAGATAATGGACTATCTCTTTCTTCTATTTTTGGACTTGTACTAAATGGGACAACATCAGACTAACCCATTATTAGACACTGAATTAACTTGTCACCTTCATTGCTTCTGTCACTGGACTATCACTTAACTAGTCACCCATAGTTATAACTAGTGTTATCACATTGTAATGTAGTCACAATACCTAGTTAGGATAAATACAGACCAGAAAGAGAAGGGAACAGCAAGTTCTCTCTTTTTGTATTCCTTCCTGTATTCTTATTACTTCAAGGGATTAGTACTCTTATCTGTTTTAGGACAACCTCAAGGGTGCTACTCAAAGTCTTGTTAACATCTCTCCTCCAATATAACTTCACTAAAAACCTTAACTAGATCCTTTAACAAGCAGTGTGAAGATATTAAGTGTTAGATATAGGCTTCAAGTTGAAACACATATTCAACTGTGAGGTCTAGAGTCTTAACACCTTTCCTATCTCCTCATACCTTCAACTAGGCTTAATCTTCTTCTATTATGTTTGCAATACAGTCCTTGAGAGAACTTATCTTTTTAGTTCTAGTTATAATTAACCATCAAAAGAGATGGCTATGATCTAATGGTAACCAATCTCTCTAAGGTTGATAGCTACCAAGACATGACATTATTTTCTTGAAAGTAAACTTCTTAAGGTCCTTTCTACTCTTAAGAGTACTTCTAGAGGAAGTTCTAGTATAGATCTATTATAAAACTATCTGGACAGTTCTTATGAGGTCTGTAGTAGTAGTCATAGCCACTGCTCTGCTACTTGAGTAGCATACACAAGTCCACAACAGGGCTTCTAGTAGTTATCTCTAGTGTCATGACTTAGCAAAATAGCTAAGTCATTATTTATATTTTTTTTCTAGACTTACTACACAAGGATAGAGCATGAGAAAGTATTATGTGACTAAGAGTCACAGAGTCACAGTCAGGTGACATCACATGACTAAGTCACATGAGGACCATGGGAAAGTAGTGCACAGACCATGTAGTAGTTGTATAAGTAGTATACAGAATTAAATGAGAACTTCATTGAGTTTTTCTTGTCAACTTGGACTTAGAGGGTGATTAAGTTGTCTAGGCTAAGTTGCTATATCTGGGGAGTCAGACTTATCTCTTGAGCTAGTTTATAGTTTGGTTATTGTGAAAAATATTACTTCTATTGCCTAAAATAGCTATCTGGCATAATAATAGAAGAACTCAATAGAGTTCTTCTTGTCAACTCAGACTTAGAAGGTAATTATATTATCACAGCTAAGTCACTATACTAGTATTATGAGAAGCCCAAAAAGGAAAACATTTTCTATGTCTTTGAATGATTAATCTATAATCTCAAGATATATAACAGGATTAAACTATAAATAGTATGGGAAAGTTACATAAACCTTATAACATGCCTAGGACATATGATTATAGAACATTCTAGTATAAATATGTGACCACAAGAAGTAGGGGCATAGACTATGTAAATTATATATAAGTAGTAGAGAAATCCAATGGAGGACTTTATCAAGTTCTTCCTTTCAATTGTTACTGGTTGGGGTCAGAACTTCAATCCTAAGTCTATACCTTAACAACCAGGGGGAGAATTGAGATGTTGGTAGAAGCATACTTTGGACACTGGTATCTGTCATTTAGTGTATAAATTCTTCTCTACCTAAACTACTGACTACAGTTGGGGTTTGGAAGACACACTTACAATATGTGCTGGGGATGTGTAGCTACCTTTTACATAGTGCTGCTATAGACTATGATTGAGCATTGTGTAATAGATTGTTGATTCAAAAAAAATAGCTGAGACAATGACAAAGCTTTGATGTAAAAGTTGCTGACATAATATGTTTGTCTATCTTCCACATAAAGGAGTAGGGTGTGGGCAGAATAGGTAGTAGTATGTTTGAACATAATCACAAACAATAGTGATAACTGTTCAAAAAAATAAAAAGAAAGAGGTTAAGTGTTTATTTATGATAGAATAAAATAAAATAGTTTAATGTTTTTCTCTCTAGCTATACATAATATATATATGTTTATGTTATTACAACAGTATCTATGAGAGAAAAGAATTGTCAGTCAACATAAAGTAAGAGTTTGGTGTCATAGTAATGACTTTGCAACAGGTGTCTAAGATATTAACAAAGGTTTGCCCCTCACAACAATTTGAATCATTGAGATCCAAATAAGAAGGCTGGATCCTAAGGAAGATGATGTGCAACATTTATACACAGAGGAATGTAGGTACATATCTATGATATAGTGTAGACAATAAGATATCATCAACAACATATCCCTATTTAAGACAGTAGAAAAACAAGTAAACTCATTCTCAACAAAAACAACAACTTGCTGTATAGACGACCTTGTTTCAACAAAGATCCAGGTCTTCCATCCAATCAGACTGGCCCTTCTCCCATGCTGGCAAGCTATGAACACTCAGTACAGGGACAATATTTAGTCACTTCTCAGTCCTACTTGATAAAGCAACAAGGTGCTTTGGAACCTTACAAGACCACCAACTCATGAATGAATTGGGGCTTATCCAAGCTAGGAAGGACCTGCAGTTGCATGGTCTGGTAGCTCAGTAGTAGAGCATATGGGCTAGTTACCTAAGGTTATAGGTTCAATTTCCTGTCTGGGTCACTTTTTACAATGAGTTTTCCTTGTTCTCCAACACTACTCAACCTCGATTATCGGTACATTGGGTGGTTCTGCTGTCGGTGCATTGAAGTTCTATGGTCGGTGAAGGTCCGGTGTTGACAGTCAGAAGTTGGTACTGAAGGCAGTTGTGTCATAGGTAGAAAACGATTCGATGAAACGAAACAACATGGTTCGAGGCTGCAGATTGGTTGAGCATGTGGGCAGCAGATGGGGAGCTAGCAAGCATTCTGGCAGATTATGTGACACAGAGCTAGGTATGAAGCTAGTCCCATCGATTGGTAATGCGACAAGGCGAAGTCAACCTTCTCCCGTAAAATCGCGGGAAAAACTAAACCATCACATCGTGGTTTGAGTTCAAGGATTTCCTGTAGACCAGAGTAGGAACTCAAGATAAACATTCGTTTCCCATTTGCTGACAGAGTATTCACATCATTCTTCTGCGATGTTACGCTGGTCAAGGACAAAAGAAAGCGCGTCCATCATTTGATTGAGAATTCGAAAGTGTGTACACAAGATACAATAACGACTTGTAACCCAAGTCAAAAAAGTCATCGCTATATATCATTAACAGATTGTCTCTTTCAAGAAAACCCTATTTCATTATTGGAAGAAGAAATGTAGATGGTGGTGATACATTGCAAATAATAACAGACTGACAGTCCACTGACAGTCCACTGAGTCGGTGTAGTAGACAGGAGAGATGGATGCTCACCGCGGTATTTCGTCGAAGAAACGGGATTTGACTCATAGAATTGTACATCCGGCGGGGTGCACATTATCCACATGATCGGTGGGGACAGAATCAGTGAGATCAGTGAGATCCTCGTCTTGGGAGAAGATTGTCCCGAATAATGAATAAAGGTCCATGGTGATATAAGAAGGACTGAATTGTACGGGAGAAAAGACAAAGATCTTGAGTAAAGCACCCATTCTGTGCCGTTTTATAGGAACTCCAAGAAAGCGATATTTTCGGCACAATAAGGTATGTCAGGTGATTCAATTCGAAAGACAATTGTGCATGAGTCAAGTGGACTGACCACCCACGTCACTGCGTCTTACCTCTGTTAGGCACCAAAGCTAGTATATACCGTACAGAGAGCCCCGAGCTCTCACACTTCCAGTAAGTCGATCTCCAATCGACCAGACTAGCTTGGCACCTAGCTCCGTGTCACAAAGACTGCCAGCATACCCGCTAGTACTCCACCTGCTGTTGTTCCACCATCCAATCAGTTTCGGCCACTGCGACTTCGAAACTAGAGCACACATCTTGAACAGCTGTAGCTGTGAACCCTCGACTTCATCTACCGGCTCTATGTCGCCTCTCACATACGCCTCTCGCATAAAAATCCAAAGCACTTCATGGAAATAGAAATTGTCCCGGACACTACCCACATCACGGGCAAACTCAATTGGTTTGTCAGCAATACTGTGTCGCATGTCACGTTTTTTTGCTAGGACTTCGACTTTGTGTACCAACTGTATACCAACTGTATAGAGCTGGGTATAGCTTAAGTGGATTGTGCTGAGCGGCGAGGTGGAGTTGCAACCTCTGATTGTACAGTATCAGATGCACTAAGTGAAAATTAATTAACACCTTCAGTGGGAAATATCTTTGTATCGAAGTTCTGCTTGCTCAAGTCTCAATCTTAGCTCTTTTACCTGGTTCTGCAGTACTGCCTCTTGTGAAGCACTTTCCTGTTGCTTCTTCAACCACCCAAGTCTTTCCACATCAAGTTGACCCTTAAAAGTCTCCTTTGTTAACCTGAGACCAAAAAAGATTCTCAATGTACTGAAGATACTATGGGTCAATGAGGGGGTATCCAGGTAGATGTGTAAGGGTTATCAGAATCCATGATATGGGTGAATGGTGTTGAGAATCATGTCAGTGTATAAATTGTTGATTTTTTTCAAGAAAAAATCAAGTCAGTATGACAAGTTTTTTTTATTTACCAATTTATCACACAGTTATCACAAATGGTCACTTACTGATTTGTGATTATAGATGTTATAGCTCAAAGGAGCTTAGAATCAAAGTTTAGATAGTGACAAAAGATGTTGTTAAGTCTGAGGTTTAATCCTCAGATAGGGAATCCTTATATATAGAAAAGTGATGGTCTATGTACTAGAACAGGCCATCACATGCTACTACCTATTGTTCTATATATGATAGTGCCTTTGTACTCAAAATAGCAATAACTTAACCATATAGAGGCTGTTTTTTATTTTTATTTCAATGATTTATTACATGGGATGTGAAAGCAAACCATGGTAAGTACATAGTACCTACTTGTCATGATGGTGACACTGTGATGTATACTGTACATGCAGGAATTAATCAGCTTACCATCAGCCTTTCTAGAACCCTCCAAATTATTTAAATAATTACCAATTGTTGTAACTACCTTAGTTTTGTTCTCTCTTAGAAGAACCCCACCCTTGTCAACTCACATCTCTCTCTCTCTCTTAATAAATCTTCTTGAGTCCTAGAAGGAGCAAGTGTAGAAGTAGACACAACTCACTGTTGAGGCCAAGTCCCCATAGAAAAATTCCCTTCCCTGGAGTCAAACCTGACAGTAGAATGGAACTAAACTAACTTCTACACTACTATCATTCTTATCTCTCTCTCCCCTCCAAGAATACTTAGTCATGTCCTAAACTCTGAACCCAGACCCTTGTCTGGAATGCTACCTAAGAAGAGATAGTGTCTAACCTATTATCCCCAGAAAATCTACAGTAACCCTGTAGAGCACCCCCTTACTGCTTCCCAAGCCTGAGATCAATGATTGCTCTTGCAAGAACCAGTTGACAAAATGGTTGAAGATTCAGCCCCAGAAGGGGTAGAATATACCCTAAATAGTCATAATCAGCAACAAGATCATCTGCATGATAACTCTCAAAACCCACACCTAGATACCTTTGGGTTGGACTTACAGGCTATATTGTTGGCACTAACTAGACGACCAGATTCACAACCAAGGAAAAGAAACAAAGGAGTCAAAGAACCAGACTTGTTCAGTGGGGGTAGCCCCAACAAACTTTGAGCATTTATATTCCAATATTAAATCTATTTTTGCACTTGTGAAGGGAAGTTCCTCAAAGACACTAAGAGAATCTTCTTTGCTATTTCCTATCTTTGGGGTGTGGCTGTTAAGACTCTAGACCTCACAGTTGAATACGTTCAACTTGAAGCCTATATCTAACACTTGATATCTTCACGCTCCTCGTTAGAGGGTCCGGTTAAGGTTTTCAGTGAAGTTATATCGGAGGAGAGATAACAGCAAGACTTTGAGTAGCACCCTTGAGATTGTCCTAAGACAAGTAAGAGTACCGATTCCTCAG
>Ga0153991_1000113_pt1 | contig 19241 bp, 23 predicted proteins | sample TSNC075MetaG_FD_104681 | JGI IMG/M metagenome (GOLD analysis project Ga0153991, IMG submission 104681) | Attine ant fungus gardens microbial communities from North Carolina, USA - TSNC075 MetaG | ecosystem: Host-associated > Fungi > Mycelium > Unclassified | place: USA: North Carolina, Jones...
ATTATTTATATTTCTTTTCCTTTTCTTTTCTTTTCTTATTGGACTTACAACTACAAGATGGAGCACGGGAAAGTATCACATGACTTTGTCACAATGTCACAATGGTGTGATGGATGGTCACATATGGTCATGTCACAGTCACAGTCACAGTGTGTCACATGACTAGAGTAACATGAGGACCATGGGAGAGTAAGCGCATAGCCATGGTAGTAAAGTATATAAGTAGTAGAGAAATGAGCAAGAACTCCATCGAGTTCTCTTTATCAAACTCTGAACAAAGAGACAGTTGGCTTAATTCCGGTCATTGGACTTTAGATGCTGACACTAAGCAAGAGACCAGATTGGTAGGAGAGAATGGAGAAGGATAACAAAGATCAAACATTGATAAAGCCTGAATGGATCAGGAGAGCAAAAACACTAGTAGAAGAAGAAAACTTAAGGAAGAGGATCCAGAAAGCACAGGAGGGAGATGAAAGGATAGTAAAAGCAATGAAGGAATTAAAAAGAGCAGGAATAAAGTCATTAAAAGATGAGAAATGGGAAATAGAAGATGGAGTAGTCATAAAAGAAGGATGAATATATGTACAGGAAAGAGAACTAAGAGGAGAAGTAGTCTAATTATACTATGATACCCCAGTAGGAGAGCATGGGGGGAGATGGGAAACAATAGAATTGGTCATCAAAAACTATTGGTGGCCAAGAGTAATGAAAGAAGTAGAAAGATACATGGATAGATATGATGCCTGTCAGAGGTACAAAAACAGGAGCAAAGCCCCAGCAGAGAAACTTATGCCTAATGCAATTCTGAAGAAACCATAGAGCTATATCTCAGCTGACTTTATCACCAAGTTGCTACTTGCTCAAAGATATGATGCAATACTAGTAGTATGTAATTGATTTAGTAAAATAGCCTACTTCATAGCAACAACAGGAAAAAACATTGGCAAAAGAACTTGCCAAGTTGTTTAGGGACTATGTGTAGAGGTTATATGGACTTCCAGAAAGCATCATATTTGATAAAAGAGTATAGTTTGCAGTAGAAATGATGAAGGAGTTGAACAGTCTACTAGGGATTTAGACAAAACTACCCATAGCCTACTACCCCCAGACAGATGGTCAAATGGAAAGGATAAACCAGAAGCTAAAATAGTATTTGAGGGTCTTCATTGATCATAGACAAGAACAGTGGCCCAATTGGTTGGGGACTGCTGAATTTGCATATAATAATAAAATTCACTCAACAACTAAAGTATTCTCCTTCAAAACTAACTATGATCAAGATCCAAGAATGGAGTTCAAAGGAAGAAGAAAAGAAAAGTATGAGGCAACAGGAAAGTTTGTAGAAAAAATAAAGAAAATCTAAGAAGAAACAAAAGCAGCATTGGAAAAAGCACAAAAAGAAATAAGAAAGTTTGCAGACTGAAAGTGAGGGAAGGGGGAGGAATATCAAGTAGGAGACTTAGTGTTGTTAAGTACAAAGGACTTAAAATGGCAAATAAAAAAAAGATCAGAAAAACTTATGGAAAGTTTTGTAAGGTCCTACAAAATTAAGGGAATTATTTCAAGTAATACAGTAGAACTAAAACTGCCTAGCTCTATTAAAATATACCCTATAGTAAATGTAAGTAGGGTACAATTATATCAACCACAAGTAGAAGGACAGAAGAAAACACCACCAAAGCCAGTCATCATCAAAGGAAAAGAAGAGTTTGAAGTAGAGAAAATACTAAACAAAAGAATGGTAAGAGGGAAAGAAAAGTTCTTAGTCTGATGGAAGGGGTATATGACAGAAGAAGATACCTGGGAAAGTAGGGAAAATTTGGAGAATGCAAAAGAGTTAGTAAAAGAGTTTGAGAAGGAGTATGGGGAAGAGGTCAAAGAACTCAAGCAACAGAAGTAGGAAAAAGAAGAAAAGGAATACCTAGGGAATTTACAGCCAAATTACTTTATGGATAGGGACAAAAAAGGTATGAGAAAGAAAGGGAAAAAAGATAGAATGAAAATTGGAGTCAATAGAAAAATTCCTTAGAATAAGAAATCTTAAAAGGAGAGCCATATTATAAGAGCCCCAAAAAGGAAATAACTTTCTGTACTTTTAAACAGTTGATTCACAATCTCAAGACATATAATGGGATAAAGCTATAAATAGCATAGGAACCTTAAGTAAACTATATCATGTGATTAGATTATGTGATTGTAGAATATTCCAGAAGGACATATGATTGTGGGACTTTAGTGCACAGACTATATAAGAATAGTATAAGTAGTATGTAGAATATAATGGAGAACTCTATTGAGTTCTTTCTGAACATTTACCTAGGGTGAACTCTAAGTCTTCATGACTCCACATTAACAACAGTCTCATATCTATGTTAGTCTCATGTCAAACCAAACTCTATCTCTACTACTAGATTACTTTATCAGTACCAAATACGGAAACTGAGCTGAAATTTCTATTCCAAAGTTGAGAGTCTATAGGTTGGTTAGTCTAATATGGAATAGCCAAAGGTTCCAGCACAAGAGAGGAAACTGAATAGTTAAAATCAGAGCCTTGAGGTAATAGGTTAGACAGGTAGGCCATATTATCAGTATGGAATATACATGTAGTTTGGGAGGTTAGGAGCAAAAAGTTGAATAGTAGGTCATAGCCACCATAAGTCAGGATTTGTGAGGCAATATTGACCTTTACATCTATGTTGTTCTGTGTACAGATTTGTTTAGTGTAATCTATCTCAAAAGGTAGAGAGAAGTCTAATAAGGAGAGAGAGTTACTGCATGGGTCTCCCACACTGGCATGAGATGTAGGGCAACCATGTTGAATATTGATAGTAGTGTCTTTGGTCATTTAGTAGTGGATCCAGTATTACTAGTATCACAAACTCAATTTGGCCATATCTCCATCAATTCTTCAATGATTCTTATGGTCTCAAAGACTATGGAAAGCCCTCAAAAAGACCTTTTGATCAATGCCAGTCACGTCTCAAGGCAATTAATATTGGCCAAGATATTAAGCAGATTAACTAGTAACCACCATATTACCATTTATTAAATTGCTAATATCTCAGAAACTGCCATGATCAATGCTTTGGTTCTAGGCTTAGCAGAAGCCTTCTTCATAATGCTCAGATTGAGCCTAGAACAACCTCAAGGCAATTAATATTAGTGGAGATATGAAGACCTCAATGTTTGCATATAGACTTTATTAATTACCCATAGATAGTCATCTGTCCTTTTCTTAGAACAAAGGATAGCCTCCATATGGTTAAGTTATCACTATTTCTAGCACAAAGGTACTACTATATGTAGAACAATAGGTAGTAGCATGTAATGATCTGTCCTAGTGCACAGACCATCACAATTCTGTATATAAGGACTCATAGTCTGAGGATTAGACCTCAGACTTAACAACATCTCTTGTTACTGTCTAAACTTTGCTTATAAGCACTTTCTGAATAAACCTTTAACCTAATCACAAATAGTAAGTGGCCTTTTGTGATAGCTGGGTTTCATAACTATGTTTAGGTTTATAGGAGAGGTTTTTGCTATACTATGCTCAGATGCTACTATTAATGATGGAGGTTTGAGTAAAGGAAGCAATAAGTAGTTACTATTCTGTATGTCTGATAATTAAATAAAAGAAAAATAAAAGAAAAATAAATATTAACTTACTGTTTTGCCAAGTCATGATATCAAAAGCCTTTCTTTCCATTTCTTTGATCTCTTTTTCAATTCTTAATTCCTTTTCTTTTTTATTGACAATATCAATGGACATTATTAGCATTATTGTTGTCACTAGTGCAAAATACATTTCTTATATGACCCTAGCTGCCTTTCTCCTCCCCTAACTTGTTTCTGACCTTTATTGTTATGAATAATTCTACATTATCTCTGACCAAATCAAAAACAAACTTATAGATTGAGTTCTGAGTCAATCACTATTCTTCTAATTATCACTGGATTATATCTTTTGCTTTTCACTTTGTCTTTTTTGCTAATGGGTTTGGCACTGTGTTCTGAATGATTAACTTGATCTTTAAGACAAAGATCATTATCACTATTACCCTATCTTCTTTTCATCTTTGATTCTTGCTGTCTTCATACAACTGAGCTATCATCAACTAATAGTCCCATGTACTAAAGTCCTCTTCTTTTGCTTTTATATGCTGGCAACTTTTTTTCCTTTACAATTCTTGGTAAAGTAATATCTGTTATGAAAATTGATACTTTTACTGGAATGGTTGCTTTAGATGTGATTGATAAAAAGAAAGATAGTTAAGAAAACCTAGATGAGTCATCCTACCTAGAGTAGCTCTATGAGCAAGAATGGGATTTTTGGACTAGAAGAAAGAAGCTTGGTTCCTGAGAGAGGTTAGTATATTTGCCTATCTACATCTTACTCATGCCGACTGTAAAGAGACCCTCAGTTCCTGTAAGTGCTAAACTAAGGTTTTGAGGTTCTACTACATGGCACAACTATGTACTTACTGAGCACCTGATGAATTAAAATACTCATCAGAAAATCAGAAAATGATGAGAGTTTGGAGACAAAGTCTATGAACAGCATCATTTACAACAACGTTAAGCTTTACCTTTCTGATTTGAGTATATACTAGAGAAATTGCATGTAGTTTGCGAGGAGGCTGTGTACAAACATCAATGTATAAAGGTCCTATTCAGGAAACACATGTCTGCAAATCCAGCATGCTTATGTGGTAAAACAACTCAGACACGAGACACATCGCTTCTTTTACTTGTACCACCAACATTGTTAGTAGCGCCTGAGTTTAGTTTAGCGAATAAACCTTCACATTTTAGTTATAAATAGTCTCACTGCAAACATGAACCCCAACATTACCTCTGCTAGGTCAGAAGATGACGCCTATAACATACAACGTAGACGTCCGACTTCTAGCAACAGTGCCAAAAATCCCTATAGTACCTCTCCCTCCCCAATGGACAATTCTTCCCCCCTTTGGAAGTCAATTATGCTGAATGTGTCACCGCCAACTGCAACATGGACATAGAGATAATGGATCCCTCCCTTTCTCTGGTTGAAAACGCTACTCGTTTCTCTTTCTCCCTTCCAGCATCCAATCCACATGTTCCTCTCAAGGAGGTGCCTAACTCGATAAACATCAGTAATACCGACATTTCTACTGAACCCTCTCCCCCCAAAGTCATCCCATATAGTGCTAACGTTCTAGTAGACCCTAGTCTGTGGGACAGAAATTTCATGGCGACATCTCTGTTTGGCACCAATGAATTTCTTAACAGTGATATTAACAACATCATGTGTTCCCTATAACACATGGCCTGCTTCCTAAGACAATGAAACGTTAAAGACCAGAATGCTAATAACATCAGGCAACTAGACTCCTTTAGCGAATCAGCATGGGACTTTATATCCGCCATCTTCGAATCAGGATGGGATACTCTTGCAACTGCTAACAAATCATCCATCAAGGACAACATCACAAAAGAATTTGACAAAACTACCAAACCTCCAACAAATGTAAATATTCATCATAGTGTTCACATAAGTAAAGTACCTCCCCCTATCCCACCCCATCCTTCCAAGGAAATTTTGGAGAAGTCAAAAGCCCATCAATGTAAAATCTCCACCGAAGGAAAATCCTCTTTGTTTTATGCTCAAATTGCATCAAATGTCACAAATGCCCTCAAGATAAAGGAAGCCTTCCCAGCCTTACCAAACAAGAAAGTTCTTGAAATGTACAATGCAGCTTTTGGACAACATGCTAATAAAGCCAAGAAAGTCCAATTCACTACTAAGGGACTGTCTAGAAAACAGGCCATCATCCCGGTATCCAATGATCTCGTGGAAAACATCATGGACGATGCCAGCATACACATATTTCAAATTAACGCTCTACTGAAAAATATTAAATCTTCAATGCGTTCTGAATTCATCCATCTCTGTTCTGGTAGAATAACCATTATTACTAACAATGTACCAAACCCTAGTGACCTTTCTGTCATAGAAAAATATTTCAAGTCAGTCGAAGACATTAACGGCAATGAGATTCCAAGCCCCAGACTCCCACAGTCCAAATTATACTTGAAGATTATGGGTCTCCCCTACTTATAAGCCAACGGCAATAAAATCACCAGTGAAAATGTCACAGACTTCATAAAGCACATTGATCTTTTCCCTAGCTACTAAACCACGTATTATCAAAGCCTCGCCCAAGTCAGACATAGCTATCATATGGATTAATATATAGGATAACCAAAATGGTTCTAAAGCTAAACTATTAATTAACTATTCTTTCAACTTAGGTCGTTACATCGCCACGGTCAGGACAACTAACATGAACCCAGGTGTCCCCCAGTGCTATAATTGCTAGAAATGGGGTCATTCCACCTTTTCCTGCAGAGCTCACGGGTCTCGATACCAAAAGTGTAATGGCCTACATAAACTCAAACATCATAGAGAGTTATCATGGTGCTGTAAAGCCAACCCCAAACTAAACTCCCCCCGACTTGAAACTGCCCAGGACCTACCATGCCCTTACTCCTTCAAATGCATCAATTGCAAAGGTGACCACATGGCCAACAACTACAAATGCCCCTTCTGGAGAAACCGATTCAACAGAGACTAGCATTCAAAAAAAGCACAGGAAGCTCGGGAAACCAGAGCCAATTCAATTTGCCTAGCCATAGGCAGTAAGAAACTATGATTAAAGAAACCCTAAAAATATTTTCACAGAATGTTAGAAAAAACAAAACTCTAATGAATACCATATTAGAAAACAACAAAAATAACATGGATATCATCCTCGTTCAAGAACCACCTAAATCCCTTATTTGCCATGTCCCAAGTCATACTAACCCTACAGGAGATCCAATATATGGTACCCCTAACCACCCCGACTAGACCTTATTTATCAGACAGGACCCAGCTCAAGAAAGCTATGCATGAGTTGCAACATACGTCAACAAAAAACTACTGAAAATGAGATTCACTCTCAGACTTGATATTATAAATCACCAAGACATTAACGTTCTAGCTTTCTATTCAGGCCAACATATCAACTATGTCATAAACGTCTATTCCGACGACAACCAAAGCACCCTACATGCCCTCAATCAAAACATTGTTGACCTAAATGATACTGTTGTTATGACAGGCGATTTCAATATAAGGAATAATGATTAGGATCCCAATTATCTTCATTATTCTGCTCATACTGAAGATCTTTTCACTTTAGTTGAAAGCCTAGGTCTAGACCTCTCACTACCTATTAACCCCGGTCCAACAAGGTTTGCAGATAATCTGTGTGACACTAATTCTGTTATAGATTTAGCTTTCATAAACCCCAACAACTCCGGGTTCAGCCAACACTCACTTCACCCTGAACTGCACAGACCCTCAGACCATGTCCCCCTCATTATCAAAGTTGGTATCAATGAAACTAACATAGATAACTCCTTCTGGTCCATATGCAAAGATAGTGAGAAAGAAATGAACTTTATCAAAGCTATTACTGACAATACTCTCGCCCTTGATACCTCAAACATCATATCCAAGGAAAACCTGGAAACAATTGTCTAACGACTAGCAAACATTTTCAATGAAGTATGGTACTCCCAAGCAAAAAAGAAACACATAATGAAACATTCTAAAGAATGGTGGACTCATGCATGTACTGAAAGTCTAAACAGATATTGTAACACAGGACTCATCGAACATTGGCGCAAATTCAAGTCAAATGCCTGAACAGCAAAAAGAGAATTCTTTGACAACAGGATCTACGAGATCACCTCCTCAAATAAAAGACCATGGGATCTTATGAACTAGGTTAAGAAGAAAAATCTGCCGACTATAGAATCCATTCTATATAAAGGTCAATCTTGCAACACCCTACTAGACTTGTGGCATGCTTTATACTCGTCTTATAACTCAGCTGAAAACAGACCCATAAATGCCTCTTTCCTAAATGAAACCCCACAAGCCAACCAAATCCTATGGCCCCCCTTCTCGAAACAAGAATTCAGAGATGCTATAGCTAAGTGCTCATCCTTGTCAACTCCTAGTCCAGACCATATCTCCTGGAGACACCTCAAAGCACTAATCTCAAATGACAGATGCTTACTAAAAATTGTATAAATTGCTAACACTTGTATTGACTTAGAATTTTGGCTGTCTCACTTCAAATCGTCCAATACAGTGGTGATACCCAAACCAAATAAAAACAACTACAATTTCCCCAAATTGTTCCGACCCATCGTTCTACTTAATACCACGGGCAAACTCATTGAGAAAGCCATCAGCAATAGGCTTCAACTCCATCTGTCAGCCAACGGTTTTCTCAACCCTCATCAATTCGGGGGTATTTGCCAATGATTCACAACAGATGTGGAAATATATCTCACTCATCTTATCAGGGCAGGTTGGCTCAGACAATACTATATGAGTGTTCTTGCCTTTGATATCGCTCAATTCTTCCCTTCCCTCAACCACCAATTCCTCTCACTATGTCTAAAAAAAGCTGGTCTTAATACTAACATTGTTTGATTTTTCAACAGCTATCACTCAAATCATTCTACCTTATATTCATGGAACTATTTCACCTCCCCTTCCTTTAATGTAAATGTCAGTGTTGGTCAAGGCTCTGCCCTACCGCCCATCCTATCAGCCCTATATCTAGCTCCAATTATAAAAACATTCAAAAAAAAGAATTAAAAACCTCAATAAAGAAATTCCTACAGACATTCTCTCATTTGTTGACAACAGTCTCTTGATTTCTCAGGAGAAGAGTTATCCCCTTTCTAATTCCTTTTTACTATGTAGTTACAACATCATATCAAAAATCCTTATTGACACTGGCCTCGTCATGGAACACAACAAAACCAAAATCTTTTACTTTACAAGAGCATGGCACCCCCCTAACCCCTCCATTGACCTAACATCTGTAGGGGGTCCCATCATCAACCCTAAACCCATTTGGAGATATCTAGGGTTCTTCTTTGACCGAAAACTTAACTTTCATTACTACATCCACTTTTATGCCACTAAATGCCCCTCTACTCTTAGTGCCATGAAAATGCTAGGCAACTCCTCTTGCGGCATACTCCCCATGCAAAAACAACTCCTATACAGGACTTGCATCTTATCCATTGCATTGTACAGATTCAACCTCTGGTTTTTCAAAGGCGCCCTGATCGTCAAAAATATCAACGAACTTAAAAAAATGCAACACAAGGCAGCCCTTTGGATCACTGGTGCTTTTTGAACATCTTCCTCCAATGGCATTGAAGTTATTGTAGGCCTCCTACCAATCACTCTTCACATGCATAAACTCAATGGCAGACACCATCTCAGATATAGCTCTATCCCATCCATGCATGCTATTAACTTACTCCTTGACCCACAGCACACAAAAAATCACCCTCCACATAAAACCGCAACCTCCAAACTCACTGTCAAGCAATGGTCTAACCTCAAAAGCCCTATCAAGGATGTCAACAAATGCCTCAATAGTATTAGAGAATATTTCAATCCACTTTTTTCCCTTTTTTCTCCAGGTTCAAGAGTAGTCGATCACTTCCCTAGTAGATTTAGTTTTCATTCTCCTTCCTCTTCATCTGATGAAGATCTCTTCCACCACCTACAAAACCTTGATCAGGCCTTCAGATCATCCCAAATATTACCCCACAACGTTGCCATTGTAGCAGACGGAGGCATTAAGAAATCACAAGTAGCTACTGCAGTTGTGCACATCTAGACTGACAACTCCATTATTCGATGCCTACAAGCCAACTCAATAAATATTACTTCAATTAAAGCTGAACTCATGGCTATATACCTAGGCCTAATACCTGCCATGGAAGAGGAAAATATCCACAATATCATTGTCATCACCGACTCTATTGCTGCAGCAAAGAAAGTCTTCAAATCGAAAACTGACCCTCTTCAAAACATGTTCATCCTGCTCACTTCGGCAATAGATTTCTTCTTCAGAAAAGACGGCAGAAACAAAATTCAATTTTGGTTCTACTCCAGTAAAGCCAAATGGCCTAAACATAAACTCATAGACGATCAGGTCAAAGCTGATAACTGCACTCCCATCTTTCCCAGCAAAGAGTCGCACCTCTTCAACAAGAAAAAAGAATGTGACAACATCCTCTCTGAGTGGCAAAACTCCTTCATGTTCAATCCTAAAAGAGAACAGTGCTTCCTCAACTTTGAAGACGAAAACCAAAAAGTGATTATACCGACATACGCCAAGGGTGGTTCATGGCTTCCTTCTATAGGCTTCACCAACTCACTTTGTGCCTGTTTCACTCACATGACTACTGGCCATGCTCCCATTGGAGAGTATAGACAAAGATTCCTTCCTCACCTCCCCATCAGCTGCCTGTGTGGTAAAGCTGAAGTTCAGACAAGAGAACATATCATCATGGAATGTGATACACATGATCCATCCACACATCCACACAACATTATCATAAACAGCTTTGTTCACTTCCTAGTGGACAACCCTAGTGCATTCAGTTTTGACAATGGTTGAGATCTCATTGCAGCGCGACTCCCCTGAGTGAAGGCACAGCATTTTCCCCTTTTTATTTCCTTCTCTTTTCTTCTCCTGTTTCTTTCTCTATGTATTTAAGTAGGTACTATGTACTTACCACAGTCTACCACCACGCTCCATGTAATAAATTGATGATCAAAAAAAAAAAAAAAAGAACTCTCACCAGTCTGGATCTCAAAGGCACATATTTATCTTGTACTGTAACACTACTCTTCTTAGTCTAGTCTAGTAGCCTGGCTTGCTGTCAATACAGCAGTACTACCTAGAACTCCCATATCCTTGTGCAAGCTCTACTTCAACTAACTATACAGCTAGAAACCTACTCCAAAAATATATAACAAGCTATTAAACTTCTAGCTAAGCTGAGCAAATGTCCAAGTCCTTCTTGAGGTCAAGTATCTCTTTAAGAGAAATTTTATAGAGTTTTACATAAATAGAAAACAAATGAAAACCTCAATCACTTAAATAGCCATTGAGCTCTAGAGCAACAGAGAGAGATGATAGAGGAATAATGTTATGATGTCCCTTTTGTGCCCTAGAGTATTTTTTTAGGATTACAAAGTAACAATACAACAAAAGAAAAGAAACAAAGAAAACCTCCAATATTCCCAAAGATAATAAAAGCAAAATGATGAGATGACATCTCTCCTAATCACTTGGCTACTATGCCCCACTCCTCTAATCCTACTCCTAGGGTTCTTCTCTGAACAATAGATAGCTCTCAAGCTGATTATTATAGTTATTATAGTAAAAAAATGTCACTTATATTGCCTAAGTGGCTGTTTGGCATGACACTACTAAGTCTTATAACTGGGTTGGTACTCCAGAAGAGTGATCCAAGGTTATCACTATAGAGATGAGAGACAGAAACATCAAAACCAATCTCACTTAGGAGATTTGATGTCCAGATGAGTTGGCAACTAGAATCAGAGAGTGCCATATACTTGGCCTCAGTAAAAGAGAAGGTTACTGATTTCTGTTTGCAACTTAACCAGGAAGTGATTCCTTGAGCCAGAATAGTAAAATAGCTAGTAGTTGACTTGCAATGCTCATGGTCTTGGTCCCAATTAGAATTAGAGTATGTTATAAGCAATTCATTGCTTAATCCATTATAGACAAGCCAATATTTACAAGTGGCAAGCAAGTATCTACAGAGATGTAACCCAACTTGATAATGATCGTTGGAAGGGTTTGCCATCTGTTGAGCCAAATTGACAACTGCAAAGCCAATATCTGGTCTTGAGCCAATCATCAAGTACATTAGAGAACCAACTAGTTGTTAGTACTTTTGGTAAAATTTGGAATTACACTGCTTTTCATTTGGTTTAAAGCTAAACTCAAATGGCAGTGGAGTATGAGTATGGTTAGTCATAACATTAAAGTATGCTAGTACCTTCTCCAAATACTTATATTGATCAATAAATATCTTTTGATTCTTATGATTGCAGCTTACATACATGTCTAGGAACTCTATGGTTTCACCAAGGTCATGACACTTCCATCTAGCTATAAATTTCTGCTTCAACTCATTAAGGAGCAGAAAACCTTTAGTATCTATAAAGCAGATATCATCAACATAGACAATTGCTATAACAAGTGCTTCAGTCTTTCTATCATAATAGTAGTATATACCAGCATTGGATTTATATCTCTTAAATCCCAGGGCAAGCATTGACTTAGTCATTGTGTGCCACCAAGATAAGCTAGCTTGCTCAAGGCCATACAATACTTTGCAAAGTTGTTGCAGCAAAATGAATTGAGTGCAAGAGAAAAGACAGAAAGACAGAAAGACTTAATTAAAATGTAACTACAATCCCATATTTATATGTAAATATCTGAAACAAATGCTCTAGCAAATGGAGTTTCCAAGACAACTCAATGTCATTCCATAACAAGAATGTCATTTCACAACAAAAGTCACTAGACTTTGTTTTCTTTCCTAGGTAGTCTGAAATCTTTTGGTTGCTCCATGTAGATTTTCTCATCTAGATTGCTATATAAGTAGGCTATTTTGATGTCAATGCTTTAAGTATTCAAATTCTCAAGTGCAATGACATGTTGAGGGACCATAGTTGGGAGTGTTATAACATCTGCTATGTTCCCTAAAAAATTTCTTGATTGTCTGCTTACTCATTTTCAATCTCTCCTAGCTACAAGTACTCCACTGTGTTGGAGTTTTTACATTCTATGATAAATATGTGCATACTTTGTATCCCTGAGATTCAGTCTTTGTTTCTGAATCTCAGGTGTGCATCCTATCTTCCTCAATATACTTAGTCTTTGTCTCTGAATCTCAGCATCTTGAGTGATGCACTGCACAAATATACAAATATATTCTCCTTCATGACAGCAAGAAGCAGTTGCACAGTTTTATAGACAACTGGAGAGAATAATTCATCAAAGTTGATGCCTTCAACTTGAGAAAATCCTTTAGCAACAAGACAAGATCAATAACAACTATTAGGCTTGATGTTAAACACCTAGCAGTTCTTGACTGCTTTTCTTCCCTTAGAAAGGTCCAAAATCTCATAAACATCTCTGTCTTTGAGTGATTTTAGCTCCTTAAGGCAGGACTCAAGCTATCTTTTCTTAGAGTCAGCTTGTAGTTTAGTGACTTCTTCAAAGATTTTTGGTAGAGAATGAGTCTTAGTTGCTCTTAGTACCAAGAGAAAACAAATATGCTCTATTCTCCCTTCTCTTGCAAGGAGTACCATATAGTTAATAATAGCTGTGGTGGCTGACTTGTCTGCTAGAGTGGGGCATCTATCCTATTTCCCTCTATGTCAATTATGATGGGTTGTTGTCTTACCCAGTCAACTTTATAGTGAATTCCATTTATATCAACAATATTGTTCCATTGACTATATAGATAGTATACTTCTCTAATTGGAATAGTATCAAGCTATACTTGAATGTATCTGTGAGCATTCTCAAGTATTCTGTACACCATATCTAGATCAGCCTTACCAAGATGTTGCTACCACTTAAAGCACCTCAAGATATCTGTAGGAGAGTGATTCTCTCCATATATATTGCCTTCTCTGTGAGGGACTCTAGTCTCACAGGTTGATTTCCTCAAGTTATATCTCAGAGGAGGAACATCTTCTCCTGGCTATGGATTATTATCTTGTTTATGAGGTATCACAGTTAGAACCTGAAGAGAGATATACTGTGAGAAACTAATTTTAGAAGGAGATGGGCTTGGGGAATGTATCTCAATATCTTGATTTTCAACATCCTCAACCTCTTCAATCTTCACTGAGAACTGTTTAGGTGGTATTAGTAAAGGAGAGGGAGATGGAAATTCTAAGTAAGTTAGTAAATTAGGAGAGATTAGAAATGTCACAAACTTCATTCAGCCATATCTCCATTAATTCTTTGATGATTCTCACAGTCTTAATGGCTATGAAAAGCCCTTGAAAAGACCTTTCAATTGATGCTAGTTACATCTTGAGACAATCAATATTGGTCAAGATATTAAGCAGATCAACAGGTAACCACTATGTTACCATTTATTAAATTGCTAATATCTCGGAAACCACCATGATTGATGCAAATAATATTAGTAGAGATATAAAGGCCTCAATATTTGCATATGAACTTTATTAATTACCCATAGATAGTTACCTGTCCTTTTCTTAGAACAAAGGACAGCCTCCATAAGGTTAAGTTATCACTATATTAAGCACAAAGGTGCTACCATATATAGAACAATAGGTAGTAGCATGTAATGATCTATCCTAGTGCACAGACCATCATAATTCTGTATATAAGGACTCATAGTCTAAGAATTAGACCTCAAACTTAACAACATCTTTTGTCACTTGTCTAATGTGAGAAGGATAATGAGTTCAGAGGGGAAAGTGGTCTTAGAGTTTAGTGGTTGAAGGTAAAAAAGGATATATCTATTTTTTTTGTATTGTGTCACATTTTGTCTACTTAATTACCTAAGTAATTAATTGTTAATAAAATAAATAAACAAATAATGAAGATAAGAAAAAGAAAAGAAAAGGAATAGAAAAAAACTGATGAGGCACACATTACATTGTCATTGTCATTGTGCAGGCAGCCCAAAGGCTGTCCCCACACTAACTTCACATTTTTGAACTCTTTAAAGTATCAAAGCACCTATCACAAATAGTAAGTGACCATTTGTGATAAGAGAAGTAGAGGGTCTAGGATAAACAGGTGTTGGTAGAAAGGACATTGGAGCAAGTTCATTTACACCAAAAAGTCTAGGTACTAATAATTCTATCTCTGGAGTTAGCCTACTAGGGGACCTTCTCTCTCTGAGATAAGAGGATGAACATCTAGAGAAGTGTCCTTCATCAAAGATAGCTCATGTCAAGTCCTGGCTTTTAGAGGAGCAATTTGAGATAGATTAACTATTAGAATTACAGTGATGTTATTGGGTGACTTATTTGAGAATGAAGCTAAGGTTATGCTACTAGCTATCAACACTAGGGACCCAAGAACTATATAGTAGTAATGAGTTGGATTAATCCTTAGAGAGTTCTAGAACTTGTGACTATTGGTCAGTACAAGCATTACAGCCTGATAGAAGGACATAATAGTACCCTTCCACTAAGGCTACACCCCCATGGCCTCAACAATTCTTTGAGGGATGATAAGTAATTAATCAGACCAGGCTTGAGGGAGTGTTGAGTATAGAAGTCATTTATAAGATCACTAGCATGGTCTAATTCTAATGTACTTAACCATGAGAACTTCTCATCAGTTCCTTTGTAACCTACCCATTGGATGTAGTATAGTAGGGGAGGTTTTCTGTGGTGATCAAGTTTGGAGTTGAGCACTTGGGAAATCTTGTATTTGAGTTCACTGTTAATAATGATAGGGGACAAGTTTATACAGTTCAAAATTTAACTGGTATTAGCCAGTTCAAGCTGTGAAATATGGAACATAAGGTGAATTGTGCAGAGGTAGTAGGATAGCTTGACCTAGTAGAAGTGAGTACTAGGTTTGCTTGTTACTTTGAAGAGTTCTAAGTAATGTTCCAATAATTTCTTCAATAGTCTTGTTGTCCTAACTGTAGCAACTTAGCCTAGATAACTTAATCACCCTCCAAGTCTAAGTTGACAAGGAAAATTCAATAGAGTTCTGTCATATTCCAAAAATCTGATAATTATGTAATTTAATTCTCCTAAATAACTCTCCTAAAAATTATAATTAGTATGATAGTGTAGTAGACTACTCTCCTCCTATTCTGGACTTCCTATAAGTACTGAGTAGTTACAGTGTATTTGCTTAGTCTGCAAATTAATGTTATCTGGTCCTAACACTATTCCTGTCTACTCCATGACCAGAGACTGGGATGCAACACATAAGTTGGAGCCAAGGTTATTCATCAAGTTGTATTCCATTCCAACGTTGTTTTACCCTGCCAGAGCCTTCTCTTGGATGTCAGAGCTTTCTCTTGGATGTTATACTATCGCTAAGTAATATTCTCTTCTGATGTAGTACAATACTCCATTTAAAGTATACTTTTATCTATTATTTTACCCATCTGTTTTCTGCAATCCCGTCTTTGACAGAATTTGCAGACTCACACCAGTTCCTGTTGTGTTTTAGTTCTGATATCTCGCTAATCTACAGCTCTCTCTTCTGGGAGTAACTCTATTCCTCTTGCTAACTGAACTATCACTTCTAGCCTCCCAAGGAGGTCGAGACACCTCCAATCAGGGACACTCCGCACTTTGGTATGTCCCTGCTTATCTCTACTTCTGGTAGAACCTTTGGAATTCTATGGAGTAGATCCCACTACTATCCCTCATGTCGATGACGACCCAGACTGGGTTAACGCTCCTATTCCTGTTCCTACTCCTGTGTTTCAAACTCTACCTCCTGTCGCTGACCATAACCCCATTAACAATCAGTTAGCTGAGGCTCTCCAACAACTTTCAGAAAACCTTAACAGAGAATCAGTGCCAAAGCCTCACTAATCAAAGGCCTGCATTCTGGATACCTTTGACAGTTCTGACCTTCACAAGCTCAATTACTTCCTATTTTAGTGCCAACTCTTTTTCTATGCCAACCCTTCACAATTTTCCACCAATGAAGAGAAAATCAATTTCACGATGACCTACCTCTCCAGTGTAGTGCAAGATTGGTTCGAAGTTACACTACAACAGAAAAACCTTGGCTATGCACAACCCTGGCTTTTGACTTAGCACCTTTTTGTGGAAGAGCTCCAGGTCCATTTTGGACTTTTGGACCCAATAGGGGATGCCACCAATCTCATCGACAACCTCCATATGAAGCCAGGAGATAAGATTGCCACTTATAATGTGGAATTCATATAGTACACAGCACAATTGAACTGGGGTGATACAGTTCTGTGCCATTGCTTCTACCAGGGATTGCCAAATCACCTCCAGGACCTGATAGCAAACAGGGAACAGGGAAAACCTACCTTCTTCTATACCATGTATCAACTAGCAATCACTTTTGATAATCATTACTGGAAACAAAACTGTGAACAAGATTGTCTCCAAAACATGGAGAAGGAAGCAGCAAACAGCCACTACCAAAAACAGGGTAAAATGGCTCAGTACTCTACCTTCTTGCAAAACTTTGCTCTATCTTGTCTACAATCATCCACAAATCCACTACAGACTGCAATCTCTCAGAATTCCCTAAAACCCCCAGATCGTCATCTTCTATCGCTAAATCACCATCTCCATTCACTCCGCGTGTTGACCTCTCAGACAAACTAGGCAGAGATGGTAAATTAAATAGTAATGAGCGCAAATGCCGTATCAATAATAACCTCTGCCTATATTGTGGATCAAAAGACCACAAGGTAGATGAGTGCCCTAGGAAATAACCAGTAAGGGCATGACTAACTACTCTGGAGGAACAAGAGACTCCGCTCTCAGAGAACCTCTTGGAAAACTAGGGCGTAGCTTCCAAGACTCAGCACAAACTGAGAGTCATGTTGAACTTGTTTGTGCAACTACAAGTCTAATGTGTCTCAACACATCCACTCTTTTCAATCTGAATTCTCTTTGTATACCCCTTGTTTCTCCTTTGGTATGTGCTCTGGACCATCTCTAGCCTATACCCATTCAAATACTGGTAGACTCTGGATCTACACATTGTTTCTTGGACTCTGCTTTTGCTTGTGGACATTCTCTGCCTATTACTTCTACTTCTCCTGTGGAACTGCATCTGTTTGATGGAACCTCAAATAATATTATCTCCAAGGAAGTATTGTTGCCTGTAAAATTCCCCTCTGGTAAATGCATGACTCTTGACTTCTACATTACTCTGCTTGATTCTTGTTGTTTTCTAGTATTAGGTTACTCTTGGCTCACCCACTACAATCCATTGATTGACTGGGTTTCTGGGTCAATATTCTTTCAACCACCATCTTTACTCCAAAGTCTGGCTTCTGTTTCTCCTGTTGAAACCTTGGTAAATTCTCTGTTCTTCCTAGCGGAAAATCCTCTGTAGTTCACCCCATCTGAGACACTTCCGTCTAACCCCAAGCAATCTCATATTGCAATTATCAATGCACCAGCCCTACTCCAGGCCTCATGCCTATCAGGTTTGACAATATTTTCTCTCCAATTCCGTTTCACAATGCAGGCCAAATCTACTACTATCTCCAAAAAAATCAACCTCTCCTTTATTCCAGAGGAATACCACAAGTATGCAGATATCTTTAGCAAGTCCAAAGTAGAAATACTTGCTCCCCACTATCCTTACGACCTCCAGATTGATCTGGAAAAAGATTCCCATCCTCTGGTAGGAACCATCTACTCCTTGTCCAAATTCGAACAGGAAGCATTAAAAGAATTCATGAAAACCTGACCAATGGATTCATCCATTCAATTTCTTCTTCTCATGGAGTGCCGGTCTTATCTGTAACAAAGAAAGATGGGTCTCTAGCTTTGTATAGATTTCCGCAGATTCAATAGAATTACAAAGAAAGACCAATACCCACTTCCCCTCATCTCCAACCTTCTAGATTCTCCCCACAAGGCTTGTATTTACACCAAAATCAACCTCCAACATGTGTACCACTTGGTCTGCATTGCCAAAGGAGACAAATGGAAAACTGCCTTCTGGACCCACTATAGAGCCTTCGAATAGTTAGTAATGCTGTTTGGACTAACTAACGCTCCAACTGCCTTCCAATGCTTCATGAACAACGTGTTCTCTGACCTCTTGGATATGTGCATAGTAGTATCTTCCACTCCAGGATGTTCTCTGCTCTGGAACTCAACTATGACATCTACAATAAAGAATTACTTGCAATATTTGAAGCCTTCAAAATTTGGCAACACTATTTGGAAGGTTCCACTTCACCAATCGATGTTGTAACAGATCACAAGAACTTGGAATATTTCTCAACAACCAAGATTCTAACACACTGACAAGCAAGATGGTCAGAGTACCTCTCTTAATTCAATCTCATAATTTGTTTCTGTCCCAGATGTTGAAAGGGGGCAAAAGGGATGTTGACTGTGACAAGCAAATAGAAAAGGCGGTGACAGCTCCCAATTGCGTGCTAAAGGGTTCGTGGGGAGAAGGAGGAAGTGAGGGTATCAGAAAGAAATTAAAAAGTGAATACGCAGCTTATTTGGAATCTAAATATAGAAGGAATGACGGGAGCTCAATCTAGATCCTATCCGCATGGTGTCCCTAAGGTGTCCACCTTTACAC
>Ga0153991_1000115_pt1 | contig 19147 bp, 19 predicted proteins | sample TSNC075MetaG_FD_104681 | JGI IMG/M metagenome (GOLD analysis project Ga0153991, IMG submission 104681) | Attine ant fungus gardens microbial communities from North Carolina, USA - TSNC075 MetaG | ecosystem: Host-associated > Fungi > Mycelium > Unclassified | place: USA: North Carolina, Jones...
AAGGCAAGCCGGGAGATCTGCTGTTGTTTGCAGCGGATAAGGATTCGATTGTATTTAATGTTCTGGGGAGCCTGCGTCTGGAGTTGGCGAAGACCCTGGAACGGATTGATAAGAACGACTACCGTCTGCTGTGGGTGACGGAGTTCCCGCTGCTGGAGTATTCGGAGGAGCAGGACCGTTTTGTGGCGATGCATCATCCTTTTACGATGCCGATGGAGGAAGATCTGCCGCTGTTAACGACCGATCCCGGAGCCGTTCGTGCCAAGGCTTATGATATTGTGCTAAACGGCAACGAAATCGGCGGCGGAAGCATTCGAATTTATCAGACAGAGGTACAGGAGAAAATGTTTGAAATATTAGGCTTCTCCAAAGAAGAGGCACATGAACGGTTTGGCTTCCTGCTGGATGCCTTCCGGTATGGCGTACCTCCTCACGGCGGACTGGCCTATGGCCTGGACCGGCTGGCAATGCTAATGGCCGGAGCGGATAACATTCGGGAAGTGATTGCATTTCCGAAGGCTAAGGATGCTTCCTGCCTGATGACGAACGCCCCTGACCGGGTGGACGAAAAGCAGCTCGAGGAGCTTCGGATAAAGTTCGTGTAACAATAAACGCAAAGCTTGGGAGGGACTTGCGGTATGAAAATTATTGTAATTGGGAAGGGAAAAGTAGGAGCCAAGCTGTCGGAGCAGCTGGTTAAGGAAGGTTATGACGTGGTCGTCATTGACCGGAATTCCGATGCATTGGAATCGGCGAATAATTCGGATATTATATGCATTGAAGGGAATGGAGCAGAGTACGGCGTGCAGATGGAGGCGGGCATTTCTGAGGCAGACCTGGTTATTGCCTGCACCAGCAGTGACGAAATTAACATGCTCTGCTGCCTGCTCGCCAAGAAGCACGGAGCCAAAAGAACCATTGCCCGGGTACGGAACCCAGAGTATTACGAACAGCTGCCTCATATTCAAGAAGAGTTGGGACTTAGTATGGCGATTAATCCGGAAATGGCGGCGGCAGCGGTGATTTCCCGGGTGCTGCTCTTCCCTGTGGCCAACAATGTGGAACCTCTGGCTAAAGGCAGAGTGGAGTTGATAGAATTCCATGTGGAGGGGGGCAATCCGCTAATTGGCAAAGCCCTGTCAGAGATTAATCGCGCATATGGTTTTCGCCTGCTTATTTGTGCGATCCAGAGGGATAACCATATTTTTATCCCCACCGGTGTAGATATCCTGCAGACAGGTGACCGGATTCACATGGTAGCGTCCCACAAGGAGCTCCAGAAGTTCTTTGAACAGATCGATCTTTTCCGCAGTAGTGTAAAGCGTGTGATGATTGCGGGCGGCGGCCGTATTTCTTACTATCTGGCGAAAACGCTGCTCCAGCAGAAGATTCAGGTCAAGATTATTGAGCAGAATATGGAGCGCTGCCGCTCCTTGTGTGAAACGCTTCCCAAGGCAGTTATCATTCATGGAGACGCAACGAATGAAGATCTGCTGGGAGAAGAGGGCATTGAAAATATGGACGCCTTTGTGGCAGTCACCGGCCTGGATGAAGTGAATATCATCCTCTCTATTTACGCCAGAACCAAGAAGGTATCGAAGATTATTACAAAGGTAACGCAGATTTCCTTCACAGATATGTTGGACGGTATGGGAATTGAATCTATTATTTCCCCCAAAGCGGTAACGGCGAATATTATCCTGCGTTATGTCCGGTCTCTTGCGGCTTCCGCTAATAGTAACGGCGTGGAATCCCTGATCCGTCTCCTGGATGGAAACGTAGAGGCGCTGGAATTTCATGTAAAGAAGAAAGTCTCCTTCCTGAATATCCCCCTGAAGGACCTGTCGGTGAAAAAGGGCTTTCTGGTGGCCTGTATCGTCAGGAAAAACGAAGTGATTATACCAGGCGGCAACGACAGCATTCAGATGGATGACAGCGTGATCGTGGTCACGACTCATCCTCACGTGCAGGATTTACAGGATATGGTTCGCTAGCGCCAAGCGCCACAGGAGACGGTTTATGAATACGAAAATGATTCGCAATATCCTGCTGAAACTCATGGCAATCGAAGGAGTCTTTCTCCTGATCCCCATGGTGGTCGCTCTGGTGTATGGAGAAGAAAGCTATAAGTCCTTTCTGATCGTGGCGGCAGGATTAATTGTAACAGGGCTGGCTTTTAGCCATAAACGTCCCGAAAACCAAACCATTTATGCCAAAGAAGGTCTGTTTATCGTAGGAATCGTCTGGATTCTATGGTCCTTCTTTGGATCCATCCCCTTTATTATCAGTGGAATTATCCAGAACCCGGTGGATGCTTTCTTTGAGGCAGTGGCGGGTTTTACCACGACAGGTGCTTCTCTGCTGACGGAGATTGAGACTTTGCCCAAGGGGATTTTGTTCTGGCGAAGCTTTACCAACTGGATCGGCGGCATGGGTGTGCTGGTGTTTGTACTGGCAATCCTCCCTCTGGCCAATAACCGTTCCATGTATTTGATGAAGGCGGAGGTGCCGGGCCCTACTGTGGGCAAGCTGGTGCCGAAGACCATGAGTACCGCTAAGATCCTGTATGGGATCTATATTGTACTGACGCTGCTGCAGACCGTGCTCCTGATGGCAGGCGGAATGTCGGGATACGACTCTATTCTGCATGCCTTTGCAACCGCCGGCACCGGAGGTTTCAGCACCAGGGATCTGAGTATTGCTGCCTATGATAGTGCTTATATTGATGGAGTCATAACGGTGTTTATGATCGTTTTCAGCGTTAACTTCAACCTATTTTATCTGGTCGTGATCCGGAAGGCTTCCCAGGCTGTCCGCAGCGAAGAACTGCGGGTCTTTCTGGGAATCATCGGTGCGTCGATTCTGCTGATTATCATTAACAGCTATCACATTTTCCCGAGCCTTATGACGGCCCTCCGTTATGTTTCTTTCCAGGTGGCGTCCATTATCAGCACCACGGGTTTTGCGACAGCGCCCTTTAATCATTGGCCATATTTCTCCCAAACCATTCTGCTGCTGCTCATGATATTGGGCGCCTGTGCCGGCTCCACCGGCGGCGGAATTAAAATCGCCAGAGTGGTCATCCTCTGCAAATCCATCAAACGTGAGTTAAAGCGGATGGTGAAACCCCGTTCCGTCAGCGTGATTAAGATGGATGGAAAGGTTGTGGAGGAGGAAACGGTACAGGGTGTCCATGTGTATATGCTGGTGTATGTGGCGATTCTGTTCCTGTCGATTCTGCTGATCGGGATCAACGGCTTTGATGTGACCACAAATATCAGCTCGGTAATCACCTGTTTGAACAATATCGGCCCTGCCTTGGGTGACATCGCAGGTCCGGTGGGAAACTATTCTAGCTTCTCTGAGTTCTCGAAGCTGGTGCTGATTCTGGATATGCTGATCGGCCGTCTGGAAATTTTCCCGATTATTTTGCTGGTAATGCCGTCTTTGTGGAAGAGAAAGTCCATTTAGAAAGGCAAAATCTTTCTTCACTTCGACAAAAAAGCCGTAAGAATAATATAAAAAAACTATTTATCTATATATATTTTTTATATGATTAATCCATAAAAAGAAACAGAGGAGTTCTTCTGTTTCTTTTTTCTATTTTCCCACTTTTTACTTTCCAAATAAAGAACACCAAAGAGAATATATATCCATTGATTTCAATATCTGAAAGTGGTAAATATGAATAGTGAGGGATACTATCGATACTAACCGTCTAGTTATTTCACTCTGTGAAATCACGGTCTGCATATAACATGACATCTTAAGATTTTTCTGACAGACTAAAAGAAAGAGTGTTAAAGAAAAAACAAAGGATTGCATGTTTTACAATATTAGTGTAGAATTGAAAGTATATTTTGGGGACGTATTCTATTTGTTTGCCATATATATTAGGCAAATCCGGCAAATCTCATAATTAAATGCATTTGAAGCATAATTCTCATAAAGAAGTGCTTTAAATATCGAAAAAACAAAGTGGGGAGGGAAAATGCATGTTTATTGAGAATATGAAACGGATCTCGGAAGCCGAAGAAGAGGCCGTTTCGATTCGCAAGCAGGCACAGGCCGACGTCAGAACGCTGCAAGACCAGAGTAGGAAGCAGGCAGCAGAGATTACAGAGACGGCGCGGAAGCAGGCGGATACCCGTTACCAGCAGGTAATGCGGGATGCGGAGCAGAAAGCGGAAAATGCTTTCCGGCAGACGCTTGCCGCCGTTGCTGAAGAATGCGAGAGCATGAAGGCGAAGGCGCAGGCCAAATTACCGGAGGCAATCCAAATCATCGCGGGAAAGGTTGTGAATTCAAGTGGCAGTTGTTAAGATGAACCATCTTTCCATCATTGGACTTGAATCCGATAAGACCGTTCTCCTGAACCGGCTGATGGAGCTGGGCGTCGTAGAAATCGTCGACCAGTCCGAGAAGCTGCAGGATCAGGAGTGGGCGGCAGTTGCCCGCCGGGACGGTGATGAGGATCAGGTCTCAGGGCTGGAAAGCGAACTGGCACAGATCCAGACGGCACTGGACACGATTGCCAGGTACGACACGGCGAAGAAGCCATTGTTCTCGACACGGAAGCCCGTGACACGGAAGGAGTACGAAACCGTGCTGGGAGACGGCTTACAGATCAGGGAAGAGGTTAGCAAGGTACTGGCCCTCCACGACCGCTGGGGAGAAAGCAAATCTGAAGAAAATGTGATTGTTTCCACCCAGGCGTCCCTGAAGCCATGGGCGTCCTATGAGCTCCCGCTCGAGAGCCAGGGTACCCGGAGCGTTCGGATTCTAAACGGTGTAATTCCAGCCGTGTCAGATGCAGAGGCGCTTAAGGCACAAGTGTCGGAAGCCAGTCCGGCCACCGTGGTTACGGTGATCAGCCGGGATGAAGAACAGCAGTACCTGAATGTCTTCTATATGAAAGATGACGAAGACGCGGTACTGGATGTGATGAAGAGCAATGGCTTCACGACCGCGGTATTTAAAGACCTGACAGGTACGGTCAGCGAGAACATGCAGCGTCTCGATGCCCGTCTGCAGGAGGTGAAGGCACAGGAAGGCGAACTGGAGAAGCAGATCGGCGGCTGTGCGGCCATGAAGGAATCGATCCGATACTATTATGACAGCAGACTTTTAGAGCGGGATAAGGCGAAAGCCACTTCCAGTCTGCTCAGGACGAAGAAGGCTTTCTGCCTGGGAGGCTGGATTATTGCCTCTAAGCAAGAGGCGGTACAAGGGCTGGCGGCGGAATTTGGATGTGTCTGTGACGTCACGATTCCGGAGAAGGGCGAAGAGACGCCGGTTCTGCTGAACAATAAGAGTCTGGTAGTACCCTTTGAAGCCATTACAACCATGTACGCATATCCGAAGTCCTATGAAGTGGATCCGACTCCGATTTTTGCAATTTTTTATTTTATATTCTATGGCATGATGTTTGCCGATATGGGGTACGGCGCCATTCTGGCGATCGCCTGTTTCACTGTATTGAAGAAGTTCCGCCTCGAAGGCACCGCTTACCGGCTGATCAAATGTATGGGATTCTGCGGCATTTCCACTTTTATCTGGGGAGCGCTGTATGGCGGATTCATGGGGAACTTGCTCACGGTCGTGGCCGAGACTTTCTTCAATGTAGAGTTTGTGATCACACCGCTGTGGTTTGATCCGCTGGCAGATCCCATGAAGCTGTTGATCTTCTCCTGCGTACTGGGTGCCCTGCATTTGTTCGTCGGTATGGGAATCAAGGCTTATATGTACATCCGTGAAGGTAAGATCGTCGAAGCCATTAATGAAGTGTTTGCCTGGTATGTATTCCTGATCGGTCTGGTACTGTTGTTAGGCGGCGACAATATGCTGTTTAGCGGAGCATCCGGAATCGGTAAGTGGATGACCATCGCCGGGGCCGTGGTGATTTTCGCCATTCCGCTGTTTAAGAACAAAGGAATCGGTAAGCTGTTGGGTCTGTGGGATCTGTACGGAACCACCAGTTATCTGGCAGACGTACTGTCTTATTCCCGTCTGCTGGCTCTGGGCTTGGCTTCAGCTGTTATTGCGCAGGTATTTAACCAGCTGGGGGCACTGTTTGGCAATGGTATTATAGCAGTCATACTCTTTATCGTGATTGCGGTAATTGGACATGTCTTGAACTTCGCAATTAACGCGCTGGGTTCCTATGTGCACGCCAGCCGTCTGCAGTACGTGGAGTTTTTTGGAAAATTTTATGAAGGCGGAGGCATTCCGTTCAAGCCTTTTGCAAAAAATACGAAATATGTGAAAATTAAGGAGGAAGAGTAACATGATGACTTTTGGACTTGCATTAGCAATCGGTGGAGCTGCAGTGGCAGCGTTGGCAGGTGTAGGAAGCGCTCTTGGTGTAGGTATTGCCGGTCAGGCAGCAGCAGGTGTAATGGCGGAGGATCCCAGTAAGTTCGGACAGACGCTGGTATTGCAGGCACTGCCTGGTACCCAGGGCATTTATGGACTTCTGATCGCGTTCCTGATTCTCGTTAAGACCGGTGTAATGGGCGGCGCTCCGTTGGATCTGACGACCCAGCAGGGTTTGTACTTCCTGTTCGCAGGTGTTCCGGTCGGTATCGTAGGCATCTGGTCCGGATGGGCACAGGGAAAAGCTTCTGCAGCCGGCATCATGCTGATTGCTAAGAGACCCGGCGAACTGGCTAAGGGCATCATTTATGCTGCAATGGTTGAGACCTACGCAATTCTGGCACTGCTCATTTCCTTCCTGATGTGGATGTTCATTCCCGTATAAGCTGCGGAGGTTCCCCGAAATGCATCTGGCATTTCGTCTAAACAATCAGGAAAGGAATGGTTGATTATGAGCATTGAAAATATCACCGCACGGATTCTGCAGGAAGCGAAGTCCGAGGCGGAAGCCACTCTTCAGAAGGCAGAGCAGGAGAAGGCTGCTCTGCTGGCGCAGGCAGAGCAAGAGGCAGCCGCAACCGGTGTCCGGACAGACGAGAAGGCTTGCACGGATGCCCGGATTCTGCAGGAGAGAAGAGCATCCGTAGCGGAACTGGAAGGCAGGAAAATGCGCCTTGCTGCCAAGCAGGAGATGATTGACGAAAGCTTTGAGCAGGCTCTTACGCATCTGGCAAATCTGCCGGAAACGGAATATAAGGCCTTTTTGCTGAAGCAGTTAGCTCCTTACCGTGATCAGCCGGGAGAAATTCTCCTTAATGAGCGGGATAAGGCCAATTTGGCCCGTGAACTGATGCGCGAACTGACAGACAGTCCTTTGGCTGTCAGCGAAGAGACCGTATCGATTCGGGGGGGATTTATTCTCCGCCAGGGCTGCGTATCCCTGAATGCTTCTCTGGAGAAGCTTTTAGAGAACGAGAAGAAACAGCTGACCTTAAAAATAGCAGAGACACTGTTCTCATAGGGAGTATTCCCAATCAGAAATCAGAAAGGAGGAATCACTATGGGAACAGATTATACCTTTGCCTGTGCACGTGTGCGCGGCAATGAGCGGAACCTTTTGAATAAAGAGAAGCTAAATGTAATGATCGAGGCCAAGACCATGGAGGATGCCTGTAAGGTGCTGCAGGAAGCAGATTACGGCTCTGAAGGCAAAGTCATCCAGCCCTTGGCTTATGAGACTGCCCTCCAGCAGGAGACGGCGAAGCTCTTTGCGTTTATCCGGTCCATTGCACCGGATAGCCAGGAGTTTAAGATTTTTTCGTATCCCTTCGATTATCATAACATTAAGACTCTTCTTAAAGCAGAGTTCCTGGGCAGCGATGCGAAGGAAATTCTCATGGCAGGCGGTACCATTTCTCCCGACGCTATGGCAATTCTGGTAAAAGAGCGGAACTATATGGCCATGACGCCTCATATGAAGGCAGCCATTGAAGAAACGGTGGACACACACGCCAGAACGAGAGATCCCCAATGTGTGGATCTAATCTGCGACCGGGAGTGTTACGCAGACATTGTGGAGATTGCCGGGCAGTCTGGCAGCTCTTTCGTAGAAGGCTATATACGGCTTTTAATTGACACGATCAATTTGAAGACCTTTGTCCGCTGCAAGCAGATGGGGCAGGCCTGGGGCTTTTTTGCACATGTATATATTTCCGGAGGCAATATGGACGAGAAGTTGTTCGTGGCAGGCTATGACGAGCCGTTACAGCAGTTTGTCGCCCGTCTGACGCCCTATGCTCTGGTCGGAGCGGCGGAGCAGGGAGGTCAGGAACTGAAGGAATCGGGACGTTTTACCAGCCTTGAGAAGTTATGTGATAATGCAGTGATGCACTATGTAAAAGACGCCAAATATGTATCCATCGGCATTGAGCCCCTGGTTGCTTATGTGGTGGCGAAGCAGATGGAGATTAAAAGTGCACGGATTATTCTGGCCGGCAAGTCGGCAGGCATTGAATCGAATCTGATTCGGGAAAGGTTAAGGGAAACATATGTATAAGATTGGCGTAATCGGGGACGCAGGAAGTGTTCTGGGATTTAAAGCGGTCGGTCTTGACGTGTTTGCCTGCGAGGCAGCCGCTGATGCTGTTCATACCTTCCGCCGCATAGCGAAGGAAGGATATGGCATTATCTACATTACTGAGCGTTTTTACAAGGATATGAAGGAAGAGGTATCCAAATATCGGGAGCTGAGAATTCCAGCCGTCATTCCCATTCCGGGAGTAGACGGCAGCTATGGAATCGGTATCGAGGGCGTGAAGAAATCCGTAGAGCGGGCCGTAGGTGCTGATATCTTATTTGGAGGTGACAACTAAATGAGCCAAGGAAAAATCGTAAAAATATCCGGTCCGCTGGTCGTAGCGCAGGGCATGCAGGATGCGGATATGTTTGACGTTGTTCGCGTAGGCGAGCAAAAGCTGATTGGAGAGATCATTGAAATGCGCGACGGCATGGCCTCCATTCAGGTATATGAGGAGACGGCTGGACTGAAGCCCGGTTCTGTCGTTGTAACTACCGGCGCGCCACTGTCCGTAGAGTTAGGCCCTGGCCTGATTGAGACCATGTATGACGGAATTCAGCGTCCGCTGGAAGGCATGATGAGGCTATCCGGTCCCAACATTAGCCGCGGTATCTCGGTTCCGGCTCTGGACCGCCAGAAGAAGTGGGACTTTGTTCCTACCGTGAAGGCCGGTGACCAGGTAGAGGAAGGCGATATTATCGGTACCGTACAGGAGACACCGGTTGTGGAGCAGCGGATTATGGTGCCCCATCGGGTGAAGGGTACGGTGAAGAGTATTCAGGCAGGTTCTTTTACGGTAGAGGAAATCGTGTGCGTGGTAACAGGTGAGGATGGAAAAGATACCGAACTGACCATGATGCAGAAGTGGCCTGTACGTAAAGGCCGTCCTTATAAGGAAAAGCTGGTTCCGGAGATGCCTATGTTAACGGGACAGCGTGTAATTGATACCCTGTTTCCCATTGCTAAGGGCGGTGTGGCAGCCGTTCCCGGACCTTTCGGTTCGGGTAAGACCGTTGTGCAGCACCAGCTGGCAAAATGGGCAGATGCAGATATCGTAGTATATATCGGCTGCGGTGAGCGTGGAAATGAGATGACCGACGTTCTGATGGAGTTCCCGGAACTGAAGGATCCTAAGACCGGCGAGACGCTGATGAAGCGTACCGTGCTGATTGCCAATACCTCCGACATGCCTGTGGCAGCCCGTGAGGCATCTATTTATACCGGTATTACAATGGCGGAATATTTCCGTGATATGGGTTACTCCGTAGCATTGATGGCGGACTCTACTTCCCGTTGGGCCGAGGCTCTTCGTGAGATGTCCGGACGTCTGGAGGAAATGCCCGGTGAAGAAGGTTATCCTGCTTACCTGGGTTCCCGTATGGCACAGTTCTACGAGCGTGCCGGTAAGGTAATCAGTCTGGGCAAGGAAGGCCGTGAAGGCACACTGTCCGCTATTGGCGCCGTATCCCCGCCCGGCGGTGATATTTCCGAACCCGTGTCCCAGGCTACGCTGCGTATTGTAAAGGTGTTCTGGTGTCTGGATTCAGGACTGGCGTATAAGCGTCACTTCCCGGCGATTAACTGGCTGGACAGCTACTCCCTGTATTCTTCCCGCCTGGACCAATGGTTTGCAGACAATGTAAATGAGGAATTCCCGGTGTTGCGTTCTGATGCACTGAAGCTGTTACAGGAAGAAGCAGAACTGAATGAAATCGTACAGCTGGTAGGTGTGGAAGGACTTTCTACTACTGACCGCCTGAAGCTGGAGACCTGTAAGATGATCCGTGAGGACTATCTGCATCAGAATGCATTCCATGAAATTGATACGTATGCTTCTATGAATAAGCAGTACCGTATGCTGAAGCTGATCATGTCCTTCTATGTAGAAGGCCTGGCGGCCTTAAATCAGGGGGCAGATTTCCAGAAGGTATCGGATCTGAAGGTCCGTGAAGAAATCGGACGTTTCAAATATATCCTGGAGAATGAGGTAGACGCAGCTTACGAGAAGGTAAAAGACGAATTGGAAAAAACAGCGGGAGCGCTGATCGGCAAGGAGGTTGAAGCAGAATGATTCGAGAGTATAAGACAATATCCGAAGTAGCTGGTCCTCTGATGCTGGTAAAAGGAGTAGAGGATGTAGGCTACGATGAACTGGGCGAAATCGAACTGCCTAACGGCGATGTCCGTCACTGCCGCGTATTAGAGATCAATGGCTCCAATGTAATGGTACAGCTCTTTGAGAGTTCGGCCGGACTGAATCTGTCCGAGAGTAAAGTCCGCTTTCTGGGCCATGGTATTGAGCTGGCTGTATCCATTGACATGCTGGGCCGTGTATTCGACGGTATGGGACATCCTACTGACGGCGGTCCGGAGATTATCCCCGATAAAATGCTGGATATCAATGGTCTGCCTATGAATCCGGCAGCCCGTGACTATCCTGCGGAATTTATCCAGACCGGCGTATCTGCGATCGATGGACTGAACACCTTGGTACGTGGGCAGAAGCTGCCGATTTTCTCCGGCTCCGGTCTGCCGCATGCGGACCTGGCGGCACAGATTGCCCGTCAGTCGAAGGTGCTGAATACGGAAGGCAACTTCGCCGTAGTATTCGCAGCAATCGGTATCACCTTTGAGGAAGCAGATTTCTTCATTTCCGACTTTAAGCGTACCGGCGCTATTGACCGTACCGTTATGTTTATGAATCTGGCCAATGACCCGGCTGTAGAGCGTATTGCCACACCTCGTATGGCACTGTCAGCCGCCGAGTATCTGGCCTTTGAGAAAAATATGCACGTTCTGGTAATCCTGACGGATATCACGAACTATGCCGAAGCACTGCGTGAGATTTCCGCAGCCCGTAAGGAGGTACCGGGACGCCGCGGCTATCCTGGTTACCTATACACAGACCTAGCCACTATGTACGAACGTGCCGGTAAGAAGAAGGGCATCGAAGGTTCCATTACGATGATCCCGATTCTGACCATGCCGGAGGATGATAAAACCCATCCTATCCCTGACTTGACCGGATATATTACCGAAGGTCAGATTATTCTGTCCCGTGAATTATATCGTAAGGGCATTAAGCCTCCCATCGACGTGCTGCCGTCCCTGTCCCGTCTGAAGGATAAGGGTATCGGCAAGGGCAAGACGAGAGAGGACCACGCCGACACCATGAACCAGTTGTTCGCTGCTTACGCAAGAGGTAAGGAGTGCAAGGAGCTGATGGCCATTCTGGGTGAAGCGGCACTATCCGAGGTAGATAAGCAGTATGCGAAGTTTGCCGATGCCTTTGAGAATACCTATGTATCCCAGGGATATGAGACGAACCGTTCCATTGAAGAGACGCTGGAGACCGGCTGGGATCTGCTGCGCGGAATGCCGCGGGCAGAGCTGAAACGTATCCGTGATGCCTACCTGGAAAAGTACTACGACCAGAAACCCGCAGACGAGTAAACAGCTGTTGCCCGGAACGCATGCATTAATGGCGGGCCGGGTAGGAAAGAGGTGAGATTATGGCTAGGTTAAATGTAAATCCTACTCGAATGGTACTCTCGAACCTGAAAAAACAGCTGAAGGTTGCAATCCGCGGACATAAGTTAATGAAGGACAAACGGGATGAGCTGATGAAGCGCTTCCTGGAGCTTGCCAGAGAGAATAAAAAGCTTCGGGAAGAGGTGGATGCGCAGCTGATGGCCGTCTATGCCAGCTTCTCTGTCGCCAGTGCGGTAATGACGCCGCAGATGATGGAGGAAGCGCTGATGTACCCAAAACAGAGTGTAAATCTGACGGTAGGGAGCAAAAATATCATGAGCGTGGACGTTCCGGTTTTTGACTTCGAGACTTCTTCTGCGGATACAGGGAATCTGTTCCCTTATGGTTTTGCCAACACATCCGGTGAATTGGATACGGCAATTGAGAAGCTGTCGGAGATCTTTCCCCGATTGCTGCGGCTGGCAGCAATGGAGAAGGAGGCAAATATGCTGGCCGATGAGATTGAGAAGACCCGCCGTCGTGTAAACGCGCTGGAATATGTGAAAATTCCTCAGTATCAGGAGACGATTCGGTATATTAAGATGAAGCTGGATGAGAATGAGAGAGGCAACCAGACGCGCCTGATGAAGGTGAAGGATATGATGGTGAAAGCCGCGATTGAGGAACGGATTGAAATGGACCGGGAGATGTGGGCCGAGTTCGGCGAGACAGGACCGGGAGCTTCTTTCGAGGCGAGATAAGGATTAGGAGACGTAGAAGGGGATCTTCCTTTTGGGGAGGTCTCCTTTTTACTTCATAGAGACAATTTGAAGAGATATTTAGAGCTTGACACCACGCACATATTGTGCTACCATTATGTCAAGCAGAGATTGACAATTTGTCTGTCATTGCTTGTCAGAATACCGCTAAAGAGATATGCAGCCGTATGGGATAGCGACAGTCAATGACTTTCAATACAAATATAAAGTTAGCAGGTAACAACCAATGAAAGGAAGATTGACATATGGAGGAGAAGAAAAGAAGTACTGATATCCAATCGATCGGAAGAGTGCTGCAGTTGTTTGATCTTTTGGCAGAAGGCGCCGCTATGGGTGTTATAGATATTAGTAAGGAATTAGGAGTAACCAGGACGGCTATTTATTCGCTTATTGCCCCTTTGCTAAAAGCGAGCTATCTTGAAAAAGACGAGGAGTCCGGCAAATATAGGCTTGGATATAAGTTCTATGAGCTCGGAAAGCAGTACAGGCACCACTATCCTTTTACCGCTATAGCGGAAACATACGCAAGGCAACTATCCCGAAAAACCAGGCTTCAGGTTAATATGGCAGTATTTAAAGCGCCTTCGACAATAGTATTAATTATCAGTGCTGACATAACGGAACAGATTAAGCAGGAGCCACAACCAGTCGTAAGTGCCCATGTTAGTTCATGCGGTAAGGTGTTATTGGCTTCACTGGATGAAAAAATGCTCGATGAAGCCATTGCCAGCATCGAGTTCTTAAACTATACGGCAAATACCATTATGGATGGAGAAACATTGCGGAAAGAGCTCGAAGAGGTCCGCAGACTTGGATATGCAACAGAAAAGGGCGAGCTCTTCAGTTCAAAGGGATGTATTGGCGCTCCTGTGAGAGGAGCCGGGGGAAAAACACTGGCGGCATTAAGTGTCGACGGAGAGCTCGCAGATATTGAGAACCGTTTTGAGGAACTGCGGGACCTTGTTGTAAGCACGGCTGCCGAGCTTTCAAGAGAGCTGGGTTACAAAATGAAATGACAAATGCCTTGGAAGGTGTTACCAAAATGTAAGCGTCAAGTGTTGTTGCGCAACTTCACATAAACGGTAAAAAGACAAAGGGGGGGAGGATAGTCTTTAAAACTTAACTTTAAGAAGAAAGCAAAATTTTCACTGTTCTCAGCAAAGTATCTTTGTAAACACCAAAAGACAGAACAAAATTTGGAGGTAGATTAATGCAAAAGAAGGCAAAAGCGGCCGTTTCGATCGGAGTGTTTGCTCTTGCAATGACTCTTATTGGTAATGTCATCGGCGTTGCGTTTTCGACCGGCCGCGAAATCATGACATACTTTGCAGATTTCGGCAGGATTGGGCTTGTTGGCATAGTGATATCGTTTTCACTTATGTTTATTTTCGCGCCTATGTCCTATGCTACATCCAGGAACATGGATAAGTATACCTTTGACTGGATTGTCACTCCACTTGGTTGGAAACCGCTAAGGATGTTTAACCTCTACTTTACGCTGATCGGTTTGTTTAGCTCTGTATCTGCCATGATTGCCGGTACCGGTTCGATCCTCGAGGCATTGTTTGGAGTTCCTTATTTGGTTGGCGCTCTATTCATGGTCGCTGCGTGTATCTTTACAGTTTGTTTCAGCCTCAAGCGGTTTTCCGATACACTCAGTATCATGGTGCCAATTATGGTAGTACTTGCTATCGTAATCTGCGTGATCTGCGCAGTATGGCCAAATGTGGAAGGGAATAGCTGGGATTCTGTATCATCAAGTAACATACTGATATCGAATTGGCTAATTTCCGCGTTAGTATATTTTGGTATTAATGTCGGCCCTGTCATCCAGCTTGTCTGCCCCATGTCCAAGGATATTAAGGATAGGAAAACGATACGTACGGCTGCCGTTCTCAGCGCTGTTATCTTGATGGTTGTCGCATGCTGTGTCGCCATAGCCATCGTGCGGAATTACAGCATCAGTAGTGAAGCGGTGTTACCAACTATTACGATGGCATATGTCAAATCGCCGATTGCCGGAATCCTTTACGGCGTTGTAGCGATAATCGCGATTTACTCAACCTGTGCGGCATTTCTGCACATATTTAAGGCAAGTTTCAATAATATCAAGCCGCTCAAGGATAATCCCTTAAGACTCAACGTTACGCTTACCGTTCTGGCGGTAGTAGCGCTTGCCGCCAGCTTTATCGGTTTTGCTAACTTTGTCGATAAGGTTTGGGCCGTTCTCGGATATTTCGGATATATCGGAATTGCCGGTGTCACCTTTAATTACTTTTATTACAAAAAACATCCGCAGAACAGGCTCACCGCCGTCAACAACGCAGAGTCCGCCCCAATGCCGGCCGGTGCGGACGAGGATTCTTCGGCCGAATGAGGGTTGCTTGATTGGGCATGAGCTTTTCCGATAAAGTATTTTTGACAGTCAATCATGCGTCTGCCGCCGTAAAAATGGCGGCAGGCTTGCATTGACACATAACAAGTAAAGCAGGCAAGATTTGTTCAAGGAGGCTTTAAAATGACTTCGAAAGAGACAATTTTAATCAATGGTAAACCGATGATAACAATAAGCGGAAATTGGGTCTTTACAAACCAGTTTACAGGACGCGGGGACTTCAGGACACAGGTAAGGGAGTCTCTGTGCAAGATGAAGGAGAGTTGTTCGTCTGCGGGTATGGATCCAGCGGGATATGTAAAATGCACAGTCGTGATTGCGGACGTGTCCCGGTTCGACGAATTTGTCGGCATCTATAAGGAGGTGGTGGCCGAAAAGCTTCCTGCGCTGACCATAACGCCGGAACGTCATGTCATTGGTGACGGAGAATTTGGTATAGAGATGATAGGCGTACGGCGCGGAATACCGGAACCGCAGCGCTGGGTTTTTGACGAGGCGCGAGATATACCGGAAGTTGTCATTGCCGACTCTTATGTATTCACCTCCGCGCACTACCCGTCTGCGATGGGTTCTTTTGACGAGGAAGCCAGATCCGCGCTCACTCAGTTAGTCCAAAGTCTGGAGAAGGCCGGTATCCCGTTAAATAAACTCGTCAAGAATCTGGTACAGCTTACCGACTGTGGAGAATTTGATGCATTTAACGTTATATATGGGGACTTCTTCAAAAAGGAGAAACAACCACCCGCAAGAACTTTGCATGGGGTTTCTTCACTGCCTGGAAACGCACAGCTTTCTGTGGAAACCATTGGATACCTTGGCGAGACCGAATCCGTAACCTTATCAAACAGTGCGACGATCGATCTACCGTTCTGTCTGGCAACTAAAGCGGGAAACCTTATGTTCATTTCCGGCCAGATAGGGCTGGATAGTAAGACTGGGATCCTGGCTCCGGATTTTGAAACACAAGAGAAGCAGATGCTGAATAATGTGTTTGGAATCGCAAAAGCAGGCGGTTCGTCGATCGCTGGTTTGCTTAAGTGCAACGCATTTATCTGCGATATATTGATGGCAGACAAATTTTATGATATATTTACAGAAGTGGCAGGAAAATGCGACTGCTGCATGCCTATATATGAGGTTAATGGTCTCGCATACCCGCCCATCATAGTTGAGTTGGACGCAATTGCCCTAATCGAATAATCGTGTTGGATAATGTGAAGCAATAGTGAAAGGTGTGATGATATGGAGCCAAAATGGATGAACACGATTCAAACGCCCGCGCTGGTCGTTGATGTGCCTGTAATGGAAGAAAACATCAGAGAATATCAAGCCGCTGTCAGCAAAACCGGATGTAAACTACGTCCTCATATAAAGACGCATAAAATCCCCCGAATAGCAAAAATGCAGATTGCGGCCGGTGCGCAAGGCATTATGTGCGCAAAGCTTTCTGAAGCCGAGGTCATGGCTGATGCGGGCATAGATGATATATTCATTTGCTACCCGATTATCGGAACGGAAAAATTAGAAAGGCTTGGCGCATTAAATAAGAGGCTTAAACGATTAATCGTTGAGGTGGAGAGTATCGAAGGTGGTGAGGGACTATCCGCCTATGCCCAGGAAACACATCAGAACTTTCAAGTAATCTGCGAAATAGACAGTGTCCGGATGAACAGGACCGGATTTGAGTATGAGACGGCGGTCGAAGATATCCTCAAAGTATCAAAAATGCCCGGAATACAGGTTATCGGCATATTTGCATATGCTTATATGACCATGCGGGATGGTATCGCACATTCGGCGGAACAGGCCGGTGTGGCAGAGGGCAAACTGACGGTAGCCGTAGCGGAGAAACTGCGTGCCGCGGGCCTGGAGTTGGAGATCGTTGCAGGGGGCTCCACCCCTACCGCCAGATATGTGGCGACAGTCCCCCAAATAACGGAGGTCCATCCTGGTACATATGTCTACTACGATACGATGAGCAAGTTTTTCGGGATTACAAGTGAGCAATGCGCGGCATACGTGGTTGCCACTGTGGTCGCCTCGAATGAAAAGCGGGCTTGTATCGATGGAGGGTGCAAGACGTTTTCGACCGATCTGGCGATAGACTGCCCACCTCTGCTTTTAGAGGGATATGGGCGCATTCTTGGCCATGAAAATCTGCGTCTTGACCACATGAGTGAAGAGCATGGAATCGTTATCAGCAAAAACGGCGAACCGGTAGATCTTCCGATCGGGACCAAGCTCAAGATCATTCCAAACCATATATGCCCTTGTGTGGCCCTGCATGAATACGTTTATTTTGCACAGGGCGATACGCTGGAGAAAGTCAGGGTCGAAGCCCGCGGAAAGCTTGAATGATAAGTTCAGGCATTGAAATTATAATACATAATAAGTGAGGATGATGGATCATTGAAAAGCGCAAGATCACTGTTAGGGGCCTGCAAGGCCGGAAAACAAAAGCTGGGTGTTCATATCAGTGGGGGAGATCCGCAGATGACCGAGATGATAGGCAATATCGGTATTGATTTCTTTTGGATTGACACGGAACACTCCATGATCGACAAAGCCGCGCTGCTTGGGCACTTGATTGCAGCCCGGGCAGCGGATGTACCAGCTTTTGTAAGGATTGCCTGGAATGACAGGGTACTCGCCAAGCCGATTCTCGACGCGGGTGTACAGGGCATGATATTCCCTATGGTGAATTCGGCGAAAGAGGCGGAAGACGCCGTTAAAGCGTGCTTGTACCCCCCAGACGGAGTGAGGGGATTTGGGCCAGGCCGCGCAATTGATTTTGGACTGACGCCGATAGACGAATATATAAAAGAAGGTCATAAGGATGTCTTGACAATTGTACAGATAGAGACAAGAGAGGCTGTCGAATGCGTCGATGAAATTGCCGCCGTTCCGGGATTGGATATCGTCGCCGTAGGACCAGGCGATTTGTCCGGAGCGTTCGGAAAGCTTAACCGTATTTATGACACTGAGATTCAAAAGATCTTTGCTTATGTGATAGCTCGCGCACATGCTGCAGACAAGCCCGTGTTAATTTCGAGTATTCCCTATGATAAAGCCAATATAAAAATGTGGATGGATTTGGGGGCAGATATGATAACTGCCGGCGGCGACTACAGCTTTATAATGAACGGAGCTGCAACGGTAAAATCAAATTTCTCTCAGTTGTTAGCGGAATAGCGTTAAGGTGTCATTTTCACCTATTTCTGATGAAATAGAATTTAGAGCCTGTGTTCATAGATATTGTTTTATGAATACAGGTTCTAAATATTGAGGAGCTATCAAATGAAGCTGTTAAATTTCTATACCGATGATGGAATACATGTGGGAATAAAAAAAGATGAAGGTATCATAGACGAAAACAGAGAAGGACTATCCTGACTTCCCCGTTATCTTCTCTAAATTCGGTGATGCGCTCTCCGCACACAATGAAACCGTCTCACTCCCTGTTCATACGTTCCGCTGTTTTGACTATGAGGCTGAGCTTGTCATAGTCATTGGTAAAACGGCTTACAACGTCACGGAAGAAAGAGCCGGCGAGTATATTTTTGGCTATACCTGCGGCAATGACCTCAGCATACGGGACGCCCAATTTGTCTCCAGCCAGTGGCTTATCGGCAAGACCCATCCGGGCTTCGCCCCTGTCGGCCCATATATCGTAACCGCCGACGAGATCGACCCGTGCGATCTCGATATAACCTGCAGGCGAAATGGCATCACTGTCCAATCGGGCAGCACCTCGGACATGCTCTTTAGCCCGAGCCGGTTAGTCAGCTACTGCTCCAGGCATATTCGGCTTGAACCAGGCGATATTATTTTCACCGGCACGCCAGAGGGCGTGATACTGGGCAAGGAAAAGGGAAAGCGCAACTGGCTTGCGCAGGGTGAGGAGGTTGTCGTCACGATTAGTAAGATCGGCAGTCTGAGAACCATATTGGGATAATCGAAACAGGGTCATCCCTAAGCTTTGGAATTTCTCATTTTTGTGTTCCGAAAATCCCAAAAAACTATTGAAATATCATACACATCATGATATAA
>Ga0153991_1000119_pt1 | contig 19100 bp, 20 predicted proteins | sample TSNC075MetaG_FD_104681 | JGI IMG/M metagenome (GOLD analysis project Ga0153991, IMG submission 104681) | Attine ant fungus gardens microbial communities from North Carolina, USA - TSNC075 MetaG | ecosystem: Host-associated > Fungi > Mycelium > Unclassified | place: USA: North Carolina, Jones...
CGCAGTCGAGCCGCCGGCTGCGTATTCTTTCTCGGTAATGGCGCTGACTGCCTTAATGTTGATGCGGTCATGCAACAGTTCATAGTTGTTATCAAACAGCACCGTTGTGATGTGACATTCGCCCTCTACTGCCTGCTGCTTTGCAAGCATTGAATTAAATCCGCCAATGGTGTCTGCTTCCAACCCGCGCATCGAGCCGCTTTTGTCCAGTATAAATACCAGTTCCGTTAATCCCTTATTCATTGTGAAATGCCCTCCTTAAGTTTTTATGATATGGTGTCAAAAGGTGTTTTGACCCTGGTATCATTTTATGCCTTAAGGATAACAATTTTATAAGATCAACTGGTCGTTTGAAAAGCGACATTTACTTATCTTATTTCGATCTGAGTTGTCACAATCCCAACAGCGGCTGGTCGTACTTAAACAGCACTTCATTAATCTCAAAAACGTTGTATTTACCGTTTATGATAAAATATTCCACGATAACATCGAACTTGATGGCGTGAGAGAGCGCATAGCCCGCCCGCTTCAAGAGATCTTCGGTTTCATCGAGCGACAATTCCAGTGCCACAGCGAGGGCTATGGCAGTACGCTTACTTGGCATATAGCCTTTGTTACTTCTAATTTTAGAGAACAATTTCCGGTCGAGGTTGGCATGTTTATAAACCTCAACATCCGTCATCCCCTTGGCATCAATCAGACGCAGGAGCATCTGGGAGAATGGCTCGTCCAGGTTTCCTACCAAATTATCAGGTGGGGCAGGCGCGCCGACGGGCGGGGCGGGTATATCTTCAAAAATAGACCCGCTATATTTGCTAACAGACTCATCGGCTTCGTATAAGACTTGCCGCTCTATATCAAGCAGTTTCCTCTGCCTTATTTGGTGCGTATCAATGTAATGCTTATCTATGTAACTTTCGACTGCTCCGAGCAGTTCACGGCTGATGGTGAATGTAGACGGATCAAGCACCACAAGTGTTACATCAAGGTCATGGCCTGTAAGGAAATCTTGAATTGTAGAAGTAGCCACTTGAAGTGCTTCCTCTTTCGGATAGCCGTAGATACCACTTGAAATCAGCGGAAATGCTATCCTATCACACTTGTTTTCAACAGCCCTTTTCAGTGAATTTGTATAGGCGGCACGAAGGTGCTGCTGATTTTGTTCCTTGTTCCAATGCCAATAGACGGGACCCGCCGCATGAATGATGAATTTAGCGGGCAGCCCAAATCCCGGCGTAATAACAGCCTCACCCGTCTTAATCGGGGCGAGTTTATCGCAGGCGGCTTGAAGCTGCGCCGCTCCCGCCTCATGGAATATAGCTCCGCAAACCCCACCGCCCATTTGCAACTCGGTGTTGGCAGCGTTGATGATGGCGTCAACTTTCATTTTTGTAATGTCCTGCCGGACGATGTTAAATGGCATCGCTAATTCCTCCGTTCAATTAGTTTTAATGCATTTCAGAGATTAAATTTGTGAGCTGTAATTCCTGCAAAGGCCTTTGTTAGGGCAGGGGGAGTGATGAAACTTAAAATAATCTTTTCCCATCTGAAATATTTATATCAAGTTCTTTTGCCAAGCCCGCCTGCTTAAAAGGATTTATCTTTTCAACTACACCATTACGTTTGAAAAACGTTCCCGTGCTTTTAAACCAAAATGTCACTCCCGCTTTCACACATTGCTCGCGGATATTAAGTATCCAGTCATAATTACATTCCCTTGCCTCTCGCCCAGTCTCACCGTTCACGGTAACATGGTCAATTCGGGCAAGGTACGGCGATATATCTATCTCTTCCAGCAAGGGTGAACAGGCAATAAAACGTCGCTTAATTGGATAGGATAGAAATAGCGGCAGACGATAATCTGCCAATTCTTGATTCTCAACGGTACAGCCAATATTCACGTTATCATATCCCTCCCCCCAATCTGATGGAAGTGATTCCATGAAACGATCAATTCGTTTCGTTAGGATCAGGAAGTCAATATCCGTTCGTTCTTTTATCATCGCCCAAGCTTCCTTACGCCATTCATCCGACTCGGGAAGGAAAAAGTCGGTTGCAAAGCAAGTCGCCAGAATCTTATCTCCCTTAATACTATACTCCCCTTTGGCATTGGTTCTGATCGGCCAATCAAATTTATCCGTTTTCTCGATCGTATTTTGACCGTATCGCTTCGCATGCGGTCCATAGAAATAACAATGAGTACACCCCTGACTAATCTTATAACATCCTGTCCATGGTTCCCAGTTCATAGGCAGCCTCCTTACAAATTATGCTTTCCCATTCAATTGGTATTTTGTAACTTGCTTAAATCTTCTTTCGTGATTGCAATTGAAGGATAATGATAAGCCCACTTCTACACTTCCACGTTTAATTGAATTTTACTTAATCAGGCTTTTCTGTACAATGACATTCGCTAGAAGTACAAGTACAGTTCGGATTATACCCACTTGCACATTCCTCTGTGCATGTACACTCCCATCTTTTTAATTTGGGGAAAAAGCTATACATAAATTCGCGAGCTTCTTCTTCCGTCTTATTCTGCTCCTTTAACATTCCAGACTCCTTCATGTGTTTTACGCTTACTTCAATCATTTCATCCATCGTACAATTGGAAGTAAAAGTTCCATCTTTATAGCAATAAATACAATATTCTTCATTCTTACTGTTATTACTATTGCTTCCAAGAACTTCATTTGAACCAAGTGGCATACCACAGCTTTCACAATATCTAATTTCACACATATCAACAATCTCCCTTACATAATTCCAATTTTTAAATATAGTATAACATCCCAAAAGAGCATTTTGTGATATATTCCATGGTATCAATCCTTTCATAATCCTAGCTACACGATATTTACCTTTCTGGCTGAAACGAATAGTGGGCATGGATAATTTTCCACTTATCATCTTTACACTCTAAATACAAAGTGCTGCGGACTGCTGGTTCTGGAAAGCTTTTATACTTAGCCAAGAAACACAGACACGCAGATTCTTCCTGGTTAAAAACGTACAAATCCTCTATGATAAGTGGCTCAACATCTCCAGATTCCGTTTGCTTGCCTTTCGTGAAAAATTCAAAAACTAATTCTAAATGTTTTTCCACAGTAAATGTATCATTATCTTTATGGTTATCAAAATATATCAGCTCATTGGCTTCGGTATCATAAAAATCCCTTAAACGTTCTATATCCCTATTATAAAAACATTCATTTTAACTGTCTAAGAAGTTCACAAAAAAAGCTTTATCTATTGTCACAATATAATCCCCCTGAATTTTAATTAAGAACTAGAGGTCCCAGCCGTTCTTTTTCATCAAGTATAACAAGAGCTGGCTGGCATATCAACGAAAATCAGAATATCCTCTTGCGTAGCCATCTCCGCATATTTACACTCATTATACCTGCTCTCTGTATACATATCATTGATTAACCCAATCGTATAATTCCATATCCCCTATTGAAATCCCACACTGTATGCACCGGAGCAGAAATAACTAAACACGTCCTGTACTTTTTCGGCTCCATCGAACCTCATACAGCCCCCTGGCCCCTTCCTCCAGATAAATCCGTTCCCCACGCCATGATCCGTTTGTGGTCGTTAATATCGTATATACCGGCTGTTTCACGATAGCTCAGATGTTCCCGCATCATAAAACTGCGCCCCTTACGTTAGTTCTCAGTATACCATACTGTCTAACGCTCGGGGCGCAGTTCATGGGTGTGGGGTCTTTTTTATGCATTTTTTAAAGGAATAGTCTCAGGAGACCTATTGTACATTTTAACCTCGAACAATTTTTTTAATGCCGGCTCCATTCAATTCGTTGACAGGAATACCACTTTGAATGCTTTCCTTGGCGGCTACACCAGCTGCTTCTCCCATACGCATACAGGTAATTGTAACTCGTATGCCGGCATGAGCAGTATAGTCAGCCGAGATACAGCGTCCGGCGACCAACAAATTGGATATCTCATTGGTAACCATACTGCGATAAGGAATAAAATAAGCACCTCCTGCAGGTCGGATCAAAGTATTGTCTATCATCCCATCATGATGATGGACATCGATCGGATAAGAGGAAGCGGCTATTGCATCTTCAAAATCTACACCGCTCATTAGTTCCTCTTCGCTGAATACATGTTTTCCAATAATCCGCCGGGAATCCCGTAATCCCATAAACGGGGAAACGCTGACAAGAGACGCATCTTTAAACCCAGGAACGTTCTTAATCCACCAGTCACTGATCTTTATAACCTGAGAACGCAGTAAGGTTTCTGCCTCGCTCCAGCTTTCAGGATTAGTAGGATCCACAACTGCCCGACTTTGGTTATGGAATACGGCACCGTTTTGCAGCTGTCGCGCCAGCAGGAAATTAACTGCCATTTCACCGCTTTCCATTCCCTTACGCGCAAGCTCTTTGCGTTCCGGTACGGGGAATTGCAAATATTGATCAAAGTGGACATTGGCCGTTTTAAACATCAGGGTACCCGGTTGAATCGTCCCGTCGGGATCGCCCAATACGAATGGTACCCCTGCATCCGTGGCTAGCTGTGCATGAAAGGAGGCATCAATAAATACTTTTGCCGCCACGCGTTGAATGCCTTTTTGGTTATGGATGATCAAGTGCTTAATTTGACCGTTTTCCATATCCGCGCCGATAAATCGGGTATGGAATAACACTTTAGCGCCGGACTCCGCTACAATCTCATCCATGACAACCTTCAGTGTATCATCGTTATATTCTCCTGCGGGTACATCCATATCCTTTAATCCCAGACAGTAGATCGTAATGATGCCTTTAGTACCTTTTTTATCAATCATACGGTGCATCATATCGCCGACTATGCCGTGTAGTTTATCGTTGCTCTCGTCTTTCTCAAATCCAAAGAAAACGCCGACACCGCCCCCAGTGGAGGTCCCGCCTAAAAATGCCTGCTCCTCCACAATTAGCGTCTTAAGACCATTTCTCGCCGCGGTTGCTCCAGCTGCAAAACCGGCAGTACCACCTCCAGCAACAACGACATCATAGGTATCATATAGAGGGTACTCATTCCAATTACTCATAATGCAACTCCTTTTTGTCTTTTATTAGAAGGGCATAATCGCGGCTGCGATCGGATAACCAATGAATGCCAATACGAGGCCTTGAATGATAGCTAGTGCCATTCCGTATTTAAACATAATCTCGTTTTTCAGCCAGCCGGTTCCTACTGCAACCGCCGCATGCCCTGTTGCAGGGGGCGTAGCAAGCGCGAGGGATGCGCCGGCGCCAATTACGCAGGTTAATGCGGCCGGGTTCACTCCCCCAATAACGCCGGAGTAAATCAAGGGAAGTACGAAACTATAGGTTACAGTAACAGTCACAGTATTGGATGCAAAATTGGTCATAATTACCAGAAACATAGATACAATAAAAACAAACATCATGGGGGACAAACCCTTTACAAACGGCTCAAGAATGGATACGATCCAAGAGGTAAGCCCTATATCACTATGGGTTAATGCATTGCCCAGTAACATTGTTCCTGCTACCATCATAACCGCGACCCAAGGGGCGGCTTTTATTGACTCGCCCATATCCATAATTGGCTTGCCCTTAACATGAACCAAACAGAGGGCAACGGTGCCCAATAGCGGTGGAACTGCGGCGCCCAAAGTATTCCAATAGTTTGCGAGGGCGTTATTTGGGAACGCCGAGCGGACGATTCCTGGCAGCATCCAGAACAATACAACTATACCAAAGATGATCAACGCAGTCTTTTCTTCTGCTCCCATTGGTTTTAAATCTTTAGTAAGAAAGTCGGTATCAATGTTTCGAATTCTATCCAGATCAGGCTTAAATATATACTTCATGATCAGAATAAATGCAAAATATATGACAACTGAAATTGCGATGCCAAATATTGTATACTGAGTAAAATCAATCGGCATCCCCGTATCCTGCTCGTATAGCGAAAATCCAAGAATAGGAACAGAATGGGCTATAGGTGTTGTAGCTGTTGAAAGAGAGGCAAGCCCAAGTATGACCAAATGGACCATTTGCGGGAAACGATCGCCTTTTTTATAACCAAGCTCCAGATAAATCTGCTCTGCGATGGCCGCAAAGACAATGAAGGTTGGAAGAGGTGACATAAACGATCCGACAACCAGGGGGCCAAGGAAAAATAATGCCAAAAATAGCCAGGGCTTATTTTTCGCAACGGGACGTGTTATAAACCAAATAGCACACCGCCGCAGGAACCCTGTTTTTGTAAGGGCATACGTACACATGGAACTAAATAATACAAAGGATGTAACCCAGCTGCCCATGGACGACGCAAGGCCCTGGGCAGTGGTATATAGTGGTGTCATAATTAAAGCCGCGATCACAATGATGCTTGGCCAGGAGGTAGAAACGAACAGCCATAAGAATATCGTGCCAATAAATATACCTGCTATTTGCATATCGAGTTCCACAAGCCCGTTTGGAGCAGGCAAGAAACGAAAGAAAAAGATTATGACAACTCCAATGATTGTTAATAGTGTTTCTTTGCTTAATTTACCGCTTTTGCTCATAATGCACCCTCCATAAATGATTGTTAATTATACGAAAGATAATATTGTTTTGACCGCCCCCTTTATCCAATGACTTTATTCTGCGCGCAGTTATGTACATAATTAGATTTTGTGTTAAATAAATTTTGTTGACTTTATTATAATCGACGTGATAAAATAAAACAAATGCATATTTATATCAAAATTGATAGTTTATATCTATAGATTATAGAAGGAGGGCACATGCTTGAATCTTCGAAATTTGCAGTATTTTTTAGAACTATCAAAGATAGAGCACGTTAGTCTTGCAGCTGAGCAGCTATATATATCTCAACCAAGTTTAAGCCATGCAATGCATCAACTTGAAAAGGAATTGGGAGTACGACTGTTCGAAAAACAAGGGCGCAATATTATATTAACAAAATATGGTAAAATATATGCTAAATTTGTGGAAAAGGCTTTTGAAACATTAGAACATGGCGCTAATGAAATTAAAAGGCAAGTCGATCCTGCCTATGGTCATGTTGATTTAGCCTTTTTTCACTCTTTGGGAATTAACTTTATCCCCAAATTACTTAGAAGGTTTTTATCCCACAAAGAAAATGAGCGTTATACGTTTTCTTTTGGACAAGGGGCCGATGCAAAAATCCTCAATGGTCTTGCTAATGGTGACTATGATTTGGTTTTTTGCTCCATCCCTAATAAAGACCTCATGATTGAATACACACCAATTGCCTCGCAAAAGCTATATGTGATTGTGCCGGAAAATCATCCGCTCGCTACAAAACAAATAATATCCTTAAAGGAGCTAAACGGTGAAAAATTTATATCATTTTCGCAAAAAGGAGGTCTACGATTTGCAATTGAGCAATTGCTCGAACGCGAAAATATAAGGGTAGATGTCGTGTATCAAATGGAGCAAGGTACTTCTGTAGCAGGTTTAGTTTCCGCAGGATTTGGAGTTGCTATATTACCGGAAATTGAAATGCCGGTTTTGCACATAAAAAAGTTAGATATACTTGAGCCGGTTCCACACCGTTATATTTATTTAGCTAATAGTAAAATGCATTATATGTCCAGTGCAACCCTTTGCCTCAAAGAGTTTATTCTTCAAAATTATAGTATTTAATATACCAGGGTCAAAAGGTCATGCATTTCATGCTTGCATGAAAAAGCATGACTTTGGGACCCGCTGTAACTGAGGTTGGTTTCCCGATACAAAAGCAATATTTCAAAAGTTTGAATATACAAATCAGGCTTGCGAGTCATCAACCAATCAACATAATAGATAAAAAATCAGCTAAAAAATGCACTATCATAGGACTCCAAAGTGATTTTCCCCTCCTATATAGGTATCCAAATAGCAACCCAAGTATAAACACAAATACACATTGAGTAACTACCGTAGCAATTGGAAATGTGCCGGTTAAATAAAGCTTTATAAAATATGCAGGTAAATGCAATAATACAAAAAATAAAGTTGAAATGATATTTGCTTTTTTTTCTGATAAAAACATAGATAATGCGTTTAAACCCCATCCTCGATAAACAAGTTCTTCAACAAATGCCACCATAATAAATGTGGAGAAATGTTTAAAAAAACTGAATGCTGGGTTTATCCACAAGCCCCCGTGATTAAAAAGCATTGCGCCAAAATTATATAGAACGATAATTGCCACAGTAATTATTAACGGTTTCATATGAGGCATATTTGTAAAAAGCTGTTTCCATGTTACAGGGATACATTTAGAATAATAACTCAATAGAACAATCGCAGGAATAGCCCAAATGAAACGGCTGAAAAAATCATATATGGTATTTACCAAACTACCTTTTTGAGCGCCAAAAAATAGTCCTGTATAATTCCAAGCATTTGTTACAATCGCCCAAAGCAATATAAACATAATAAGAGAAATAATGACTTTCCCAAGGGATAATTGATAAACTTTTGGTTGTACGTGATTTATTTTTTGTTTTTTCATTTTTCACCCCCAAGCATTATAATAACAGTATCGCAAAGGGTGTCGAATAGTTCTTTAACATCATAATTTCTCTGTGTTTGTTCAAAATCAGTAGAATTTTTTAAGCGCATATCATTTAATAATATCCCATCCAAACTGACCGATACAAAAGATGATATTTTTTCCAACGACATGATGGGTTTAAAATAACCACTTTCAATATGCTTCATTGCAAAAGACAGAGCAAATTCAAGTGCTAAATTATTACTTTCTTTCACATTGAGTTTATTTTGTATTTTTTCTCCACGCTTTGGATAGGCTTCATATAACATCAAAAGTTCAAACCGAATTTTACTAAACAGGCTTGATGAATCTTGTACATATTGCACAAAACATAAAAAAGCTTGACGGATTACTTGTTCCGGCTTGAGTCCCTGTTGCAATATATCTTTTAATTTATCCTTATAATCAATATTGGAAAAGGCGCGATTATGAACGGCAATAATAATGTCGTCTATATCATTATAATAACGGTAGATTGCTCCTTGACTGTATCCCACATGGTCAATAATGTCTTGCATAGTTACTGCAAATATAGGTTTTTTAGTAAAAACCTCAAATGCGGCATCTAAGATTTGAATTTTTTTAGAATTCACATATTCTTCACTCACCTTTGGCATAAAAACCCCCCCGAATATAAATGAAACTATTTTCATTTATATTTTATATCCTAAACACTCTCTTGTCAATATAAAAATGAATCATGTTTCATTTTATTTGTGTTCGGGGTATAAAAAAAGACCTTTATTGATTTTAGGGGTAAAGTCTTGTATAATGATACAAGCAAAGAAATATTTTCAGGCGGTTGTCTGATTACATATGACTACGGCGAAAATTTATATAATCTTCAATACAGGGAGGAGTTTTATTATGGAGTATATTATTTTAGGCGCTGCGCTTATTATTCTGATTTTTATGTTCAACGCATTCCGCCCTTCTTCAACGCAGAAAATAACGGAGAATTTATATGTTATCCGTTGTGGGATTGTAAATTTTTATGCTTTTAAGACCGCAAACGGTGTTATATTGTTCGATACGGGAATAAATTCCAAGTCTGCTAAACGCGGATTGGAAAAATTGGGAATATCGGTTGAAGCGGTAACGAATATTTTCCTTACGCATACCGATTATGACCATGCCGGAGGTATTGCAGCTTTTCCAAAAGCCGCGGTGTACATATCAAAGGAAGAAGAACAAATGATAAATGGTGAAACGCCAAGGCGCGGATTTATTCACAACCGCCATTTACCGTCATACCGCACTGTCGAGGACGGCGAAACCCTTATTATTGACAAAACTTCGGTACAAGTTTATATAAAGCCGGGACATACTCCCGGCTCGTCGGCATATATGATTGATAAACATTATCTTGCAACCGGTGATTTGCTGCGTGTTTCAACGAATGGATATATTAAGCCTTTTCTTTGGCTGATGAATAAAAATCATAAGCAGGATATTCAAAGTATAAAAGAAGCACAAAATATAATATGTGATGCGGAATACATTTTAACAGGTCATACGGGCTTTTATAAGTTCAAATGAGGATTATTTAGTCTTTGCGCTTGCCACGGCGGTCGGCAAAAGTAAATGAGTTGTAATATTGTAAAGCCTTTTCGCATTTTCTTGATTACAAGTTGCCATAGTAAGGTCTAATTGCTTGCGCTCTCTGAAAGCGGATAATGTAGGCGCAGGAGGATTATCTAGTAATTTGACTATCGGCAAGATTGCTTTTTCGACTGGTTTCCCAATGATTTTATACATCAATTTCATCATTGGGCCGCTAACCTCCATCATACCAGGCGTTTGCACCGCCATCGGGTTATAGAGGACATACTTTATTTTACCGACTGTATCATTTTGAATAAACGCGACTCCCGACAGATCGTTTAGCCTGCTGCCGTGCATCATCACTTTTTGAGCGACAAAATTGTTTTTATGCTGCAAATCGTCCCAGTTTACATCGCCTTTCATTCCCGAACCGCAGACATTCATAATTACGGGAGCATCGGTTTTATCCAAACAATCTTTCAAACCATAACTGAGGATAAATCTGCTCAAGTAATCCAGCGCAAAGGTCAGCTCAAATCCCTCCGCTGTTTCGGTATATTCCTTACTATGCTTCGTCGCACAAAAAATCAACATATCTAAGGCAGAAAAGCGGGTTTTGACTTCTTCTATAATTTTCCGAGTTTCTTTTACCAAGCTTAGATCAGCCTGAATAAAGACCAATCTTCCCTCACCCCTAATTGCCCTGCTTCATTAAGAAAAGCATCACCGTTTTTAGACGAACTGCCGATAACAATAACACGATCTCCCTTTAACAAGTACTGCATGGCAACACCTTTTCCAAGTCCGTTCGCCCCGCCTGTTATAAGTACAGTTTTCATTGTATTACAACCTCCCACTTTTATTTGACAAATTTATTATAACATGATAGTATGAAAAGTAAAGTAGGCACATATTATACACTTACTTTGCAATTGTAAACTTACTATGGAGGCGTTAAGATGAATCCTTTAGATGATATGTTATGTGTTGATTCAATCAAAAACATCATGAACATATTTGGCGGTAAATGGACATTTGTTATTATAGGCGAATTGCATACGGGAACTAAGCGTTTTAATGAATTGGGCCGGAAATTGGGAATTAGCACAAAATCACTCTCAGACGCTTTAAAAAACCTTGAATTACATGGGGTTGTTGTCCGCACTGTACATTCTACTACTCCTGTTACGGTTGAATATTCACTTACAGATAAAGGCCGCGATTTTGAACGCGTATTTATAGAAATGAGAGAATGGGGAAAGAAATGGCTTTAAACTTGAAATGTAAATTTCGAAATTGCATTTAATTCAATATAAAACGGATGCTAAACGGAGTATCCGTTACTGTATGTCTTATTGCCTTTTTGCGCAAAAGGATACTATATCAACTTAATGATTTGACTTTTAAGCTGTTTAGGCGAAATTTTACTTTGTAAATGTTAATATGAAAAAACAAGGCGAAAGCCATATTTTGCAGTAAATTAAGAGGTGGGTTAATTACATGGATAAGCGAAAAATTCTAATAGTGGAGGATGATTCTGACATCAATAACCTACTCAATAAAATTATAAAGAAAGCTGACTATGAAGTTGTTCAAGCATTTTCCGGTACGGAGGCGCACTTGCAGCTAAATATGGAGAAGCCGGACTTAATTATGCTGGACTTAATGCTTCCGGGCATGAGCGGCGAAGCATTGATAGATATTGTGCGGCGGGAGAAGAATATGAATATGCCTATTATAGTAATTTCAGCAAAGACCTCGCTCGAAAGCAAGGTGAAAGCTATTGCTATGGGTGCAGATGATTATATAACAAAGCCGTTTGAACCGGAAGAAGTCATTGTGAGAGTTCAAGCCGCTTTCAGAAGATATAAAGGTGCGTGGACTGAAGAAGAAACCCATATGTATTCCTATAAAAATCTGTGTTTAGCAACTGACTCAAGAATAGTTACATTATACGGTGATGAAATATCATTAACCAACCACGAATTTGATATTCTGCGAATTTTAGTCAGTGTGCCTCAAAAAGTATATTCAAGAGAATGCCTTTATGAACTTGTTTGGAAAAACGGATACTACGGCGAGGATAATACCGTGAATGTCCATGTCAGCAACATACGTAAAAAGATAGCAGAGAAAGACCCCGATGAGGAGTATATCAAAACAGTATGGGGAATTGGGTTTAAGATGGCATAATCTTTATGATTTCTTTAAACTTTCTTGAGGACTTCTTTATTAGAAGTCCCTTATAATTTGGTGAAGGTTGAAGAAAAAATAAAGGAAGAAGGTTTAGCATGTCAGATAGTGTTATAGAATCCAAAGCCATTGTAAAAAACTACGGCGGCTTCACTGCGCTTAACAATGTGAATATCACAATAAAGCGCGGTGAAATTTACGGATTGGTTGGAGATAACGGCGCGGGAAAATCCACCTTGTTCAAAATTATAGCGGGGCAGGTAATTCCTAACGGCGGTGAAATATGCCTGTTCGGTGAACACTTGCCTAAAAATCTGGAACAGCAGAGAAAACGGACAGGTGTCATCATAGAAAGTCCGGGGTTTTATCCGCAGCTTTCCGTGGAAAACAATCTGGAATATTATCGAATTCAGAAGGGTGTTCCCGGACGTGAAATTGTAAAAAAGCTGTTGGAAACAGTAAATCTATATAATAGCAGAAAAAAGAAATGTAAAGAGTTATCTATGGGCATGAAGCAGCGTTTTGGACTTGCTATTGCGCTTCTGGGCGAACCGGAACTCCTGATTTTAGATGAGCCTATAAATGGACTTGACCCAAGCAGTATTATTGAAATGAGAAAACTGCTGTTAATGCTTAACATGGAGAAGAATATTACCATTCTTCTTTCAAGTCATATTTTATCAGAACTGGAGCAACTCGCAAGCGTCTACGGCTTCCTAAACGAAGGTAAACTGCTTGAGCAGATTTCAGCGAGTAATCTTAGGAAACGCTGTTCTGATTATATCGAAATACTTGTCTCGGATTTTGAGCGGTATGCGGCTTTACTGGAAAAGAAATTGAATCACAAGCAATTTCAGGTTTTGCCGGACAATGTCATACGCATTTCAAATCCCAAACTGGAAATAGAGGTTTTCAGCCGACTGGCAAGTGATAACAACATGAGCATTTCTAAGCTTGAGAAAAAGCAAATGTCTTTAGAGAATTATTACATGACATTGAAGAACGGGGGCGCTTCGTCATGCTAAACTATGTTAAGAGCGAATGGTTTCGTATAGCAAGAGGGAAAACGATATACGCAATGACAGCAATATTATCCGCGCTGACAGTCGCGATGAACGTTGTATTGTTCTTAGTCAGGCAGGGTGATATAAACTTTCCATATGCAAGTATAACATTCTCTTTGAATACACTCACAAACTCACTTTACGGCCTATTTGTCATGGGAGCGTTAGTCGTTGCTCTGTTGTTCGCGGAGGACAGAAAAAACGGAACATTAAAAAACAGCATTGCCTACGGTATTTCAAGAGAAAGCATTTTTTGGGGGAAATGCGGTATCAGTTTGGCTTGGGCCGTGATTATCATGATAATAGTGCTGGTCTTTTATGTAGGAAGCGCATTTCTGCTTTTGGAAGGATCGGGCGCAGAGCCGCTTCAAAAAATGCTTGAAGGTATAGGAGCTACCATGCCATCTGCATTAGCGTCGGTGATTTTGGCTGTTGCTCTTTTAAGCTTATGTAACAATATAATTGTTTCAGTGGTTTGGTGGGCTGCGATTACTTTTATCATTCCGAAAATATTCTATCAGATTGGACTCGCTGTGGAGCTGTTTAGTCTGATTGCAAAATGGATGCCGGTAAACTTTTTTAATGACGAGGTAATCGCTAATATGGACGGATATGATTGCCTCTGGAATACATCTTTCGGGCTTATGAAGTGTTTAGTCGCGGGCTTTGGCTTTGCATTAACATATATGGTAATAGGCTTGCTTGGGATTAGAAAAAAAGACGTATAAAATTGAGGGGGAGGCGTGTCCGATGATATATATACTGTTGATAGCTGCGATTGCAGTCGCTATATATTTCTGTGCGCGCTTCTTTTCTTTGAAAAGAACTATTAACACGACAAATTCTGAGCTTAAAAAGATAGTAGAGAACATTGAGGAAAACAGGATAATAAAGCTCGCTGCCCCCGATGAAGAAGCGGAAAAATTGCTGATTACAATTAATAACACACTGGAACTAATACGTCAAAAATCTATCAGCTACAAGCTGCGAGAAAAAGAGTTCAAGAAAGAAATTGAAAATATTAGCCATGATTTACGCACACCACTGACTTCTGTTTTAGGCTATTTGAAAATTATTGATAGCGAAAAGCTCAGTGAGGAAGAAAGAGAATCACTGGAAACAGCTAAGCGAAAAGCGTATTCTTTGCAGCGGTTGATAACTCAGTTCTATGATTTATCAAGAATAAGCGGTGGCGACTATAAATTGAGGTTAGAGGATGTTGACATTTCCCGCCTGTTAAAGGAATCAATTATGGAGCATTATGCCTATTTGTCAGAGAAGAATTTGCATATATCAATTTCAATTCTCGATAAGCCTGTTAGAGCGGTAGTTGACACAAACGCAACTGAGAGAATATTCACGAACCTTTTACAAAACGCCGGAAAATATGCCAAAACAACACTAAATATTCATTTGAAAACACATAGTGAACATGTGCTTATTATCCTTGAAAATGACACTGATACGATTGAGGAAAAGTACATTGGCAGGATGTTTGATAGGTTTTACACTTCTGACGATGCACGAAGTACCGGCAGTACAGGTCTTGGCTTAACGATTTCAAAGCATTTGGCAGAATGTATGGGAGGGAAAATGTCAGCGGAAATTGAATCTACAAAAGATAATCAATGGCTGAAAATTACTTTATCATTACAGAACTGAGATGTTGAATGTTTGCACAGTTTAGAAAGAAGGTGAGATTATGCACCCATATATTTGGCTAATAATAGGTGCTGGTGTTATATGCTGTATCATATTCCCTATCATTTCCCAAAAAAGAAAAAAGTAAATCGAATATATACATTCACAAGTGATGGGTATTGGCGGGGCAATCTTAATTGCGATAGGAATAAAGATACTTGTAGAAAATTCAAGATGAGATGGGTGTGCGTTTGTTTTCAATATGAGATAAAAGCCACGGCTTTCTCTGCTCCGGTATAAAAGTAAGCTGCATTGGAAACGAAAGGAACCAGATAATTGAGCGACTGTTGTTGAGACTGACTAAACATGAATCTCACCAGTCAGATAAAGAGCCGCCTGCCCCGATATTTTTACACGCCCACCACAGCTCTCACAATAGAGCGTACCACCACGTTTTGATAATTGTCTTGCAACCATTTTTTCTTTTTTCAGCCGTTCGGCTGAAAATGGTATCAGCGTGGAGTGGGAGGAACCTGTAACGGGATCTTCCGGTACTCCGGCATTGGGCGCGAAAAATCTCGAGACAAAATCAACCTCTGTCCCCGGAGCGGTAACAATAACCGCAAAGCAGTCGGGAATCTGGCTGAGAAGCGCAAGGTCAGGCTTCAACGTCTTGACCGTATCCTCATTTTCTACAAGCAGCAACATATCTCGGGACGAATGCGCCTCCAAAACAGAGACACCAAGCGCCTGCGCCATCAAAGCATCCACGGGCTTTGGGGTGGGCTTGCGCGAAGGGAAGTCCATTTCAAATAGGTTATCCCGTTTTGAAACCGTCAGCAAACCACTCAAGGTATGAAACCGCATCACATCCAGAGAGGTATCAACAATGGTCGAGAGAATGTATGCGCTTGCGAGTGTGGCGTAACCGCACAAATCCATCTCTACCTCTGGGGTAAACCATCGCAAATCAAACTCATTTCCGTTTGGCATGACAAACGCCGTTTCCGCGAGGTTATTTTCCGCCGCTATATTTTGCATTGTCTCATCATCAAGGGGATGATTGACGAGACACACTCCCGCTTGATTGCCTTTAAACACTTTATCCGAAAAAGCATCAACAACATAATATTTCATAAATATACCTCTTTCTTCTGCACATATTTAAATAGGAATTTATCGCTCCCATTTCAGATAGACCATATCAACCAGTTGTTTTCCATCTTCAAACATTGGGTGGTCGTAATTATCTATAAAAAAGTTTTTTATCCGATGTGACTCCGTAAAACCACATTTAGTATAAAAAGTAAGTGCAGAGGGAACATCACCGGTCCCAACAAGCATAGTGCTGCAATCTGTGTAAGAGGAAAACAGGAACTCTATCAGGCTTTTTCCATAGCCTTTTCGTTGACAATCAGGTAAAACAGCAATGTTTTTAAGCTCGTAAACACCATCACCTTCTTGTGTGATCACACATACGGCTTTTATGCCGTTGTCATCCAAAACGAACATTTCACCACGTTCAAGATACTTATCTATCATATCTTCCTGCTCGTCTGCCAGCAATAGCAAATCTATATATTCTTTTTTGTTGTCTGTAATTTTTCTTATATTTATTTCGGAAATATATCCTAACATATAGCCCCCTATAACGAATGCGTTCCAACAGTTCTTTTAAGGTTCTGCCTCCATACAGCTTCCTTGCATTTACAATCACCGTTCCTGCGCTTTGTTTTTCTTTGGCAGTTCTATACGAAACATCCGGCAATAATCCTTTTGGGCTTCAATCTCACATTCCGCGATAAGCTGAAAAAGCGCCTTGTCGCTCGGATTTTTGCTTTTCTGCGCCGCTTGCAACGCGCCTATATACTCCATCTTCTATAGTACCATAAATGATACAAAAAACAATGCGCGATTGTCGGAACGGACGGAAAAGAGCAAAAAATAAGGCAGAGCGTCAAGCCCTGCCTCATAAGAACTAACTCTAATTAAAATTGCCATCCCATAACGGCATATTTTCCAAAAACTCACTTTGAACAGCCGGAACATAGAATGCACCAAAAGTTTTCAATCCGTTCTCTCGCTCCATTGTCGGCATTTCGACCAAGAACTTGTAATATGGCATGAATCCCGAATCCCGTCCGCTTGTACGATACATTAACTCAACATGAGCGATATATTCCTCGCCCGGTAATGCTTCGGGAACGGTTGTTATATAATGATTTTCGAGTAAAAGTTTACGGGCTTCTTCGGCTGTGATTATGGGATAGTCACCGATTTTTTGCGACAAATCGGTTTTGCTATACCTAATCCCGCCCAAACCGCCTAAATCGGTTGCGCTGAAATAGAGCCTGTTAAAATGATAATTGAGTATTCGCTCCGTAAGGCTTCCCGCGTTTTCAAAAACGAAAGTGTTCAAACGTGTGAGAACTCCGTTGTATGTGTAATCGGCTGCCAAGTCATAACCGGGCGTTGTTATTTCCGTAAAAGCGCCATACTCCGAAAAGAGATATTGCATTATCTCCATAGCATGTTCATTGGAAATGTTACCAAAGGTGAAGCTATATCCGTCAGGTAACGGAAAGCCGATGCAGTACATTGTGTCGCCTATTGTTTTATACCCGTATTCAAAAGAGATCGTAAAGCTGTCGTAAACGCTGAGCTTTTCGATTTCCTTTGCTAAATCAGCCGTTTCCGGGGTCAGTGTCAAAAGAATATGCCCGTCCTTTTGAACCTCAATTTCCGCGCCGCTACATTCCGCAATTGCCCGATATACGCTTGTATTTTGATGCACTTCCTCTTCGGATGCGTCAACAACTTCTAACTTTTGCTTAATCTGCTCTATTTGCTCCAGTGTAGGCTCTGTGTATAGTGATGTTATTTCTAGACCAAATAGATTTGCAATTTTCTCTGCTTCGGCAAGCATTTCTTCGGGAGATAAACCGTTTACCGGTGCGCCCGCCCTGTCGTACTCATTGGGATGGGTAAACACAGGCATGGTTGTGAGGTCGTTGTTTTCTGTCCACGGATTACCATTCTGCAATTCGCTGACATCATAAGCTAAATGACCTTCAAAGCCCATCGATCCGAACTCGGTGTTCACAGTGAGTTTTGGCAAGCCGGAAAAATCAATAGGGTTATTTGGATGTGTCCGATTCAGTATAAACGGCACTGCAACAATCAGACATGTGGCGGCAACGGCGACAACAGATACCCACTTTATCCAAGGCCGCTTGACGGATTTGATTTTTGCCAAGTGAACATCAGCTTCTACGATTATACTGTCATCTATTTGCCCGATGTAGTCCATCAGTTTTTCGGATTTCATAGTATCACTCCTTCATTTTCGAGATAGGATTTAAGCTTGTTGCGTGTTCGGAAAAGCATAGACTTAACCTTGCTTTCGCTCATTTGAAAACGTGTCGCTATTGCTTGAATGGAATCGGCATACCAATACCGTCTTACGAATACAATCCTGCTCTCGCTGTCCAATGACAGCAGGCAAGAATTTATTGCCCCAATAACAAAACCTGATTCGTATTCCATTTCAACATTGCTATTTGACGGTATGCAATCTTCCAATTCGCTATACATCAAGGTAATACCATCACCGCCGCGTTTTTTCGTTCTTTGCTCTTTGTATTTGTTGAGCGAAAGATTGCGAGCTATTTTACCTAAAAACGCACGAAAAATAGTAGGACGTTGCGGCGGTACGGTGTCCCATGTTTTATGGTATGTATCATTCACACATTCCTCTGCGTCCTCGCTATTTTGCAAAATGTTATTTGCTATTGTAAAGCAATAACTCCCGTACTTCTTAGCCGTTTCATTGATAGCCGATTCAGAGCGCGCCCAATACAAATCGAGTATCATATCGTCATCCATCTTTAACTCCCCCCTTGATTTTTTTGAAGCTTCACCTATAAAGACAACAAAAAAATGAATCCGTTGCATAATAAGCAGAATATATTTATCATTTCTTATTTGCCAAACTAAATTCCAGTTACACCCCCAAGTTACTTTGACAAAATCCTCACTTGAATTTACTCTGTCAAACTTTTGGTGTATATTGATAGTGCTGTGTCCCGATAATTCAGGA
>Ga0153991_1000120_pt1 | contig 19088 bp, 25 predicted proteins | sample TSNC075MetaG_FD_104681 | JGI IMG/M metagenome (GOLD analysis project Ga0153991, IMG submission 104681) | Attine ant fungus gardens microbial communities from North Carolina, USA - TSNC075 MetaG | ecosystem: Host-associated > Fungi > Mycelium > Unclassified | place: USA: North Carolina, Jones...
GTGGTATTTTCTTCTGCTCCTCTACCTATGGTTTATAGAGTCGTACTCTACTTACGTTTACTACAGGGTGTATTCTAATAGATTTAGCAATTCTAACTCTACTGTATTACTAGAGATGATTCCCTTAATCTTATAGGGGCCTATGAAGCGCTCCGTCAACTTCTCCGATCTTCTCCCCTTCATTTGCCATTTCAAGTCCTTTGTACTTAGCAGTACTAAGTCCCCTACTTTGTATTTCTTGCCCTTTTCTCGTTTCCTGTCTGCGAACTTCTTTATTTTCTCCTGTGCTTTCCTCAGCGCTGCTTTTGCCTCCTCCTGGGTCTTTCTCATCTTTTCTATGAACTTCCCTGCTGCTTCATACTTTTCTTTCCTTCTTCTCTCAAATCCCATCCTTGGATCTTGGCCGTAGTTTACTTTGAATGGCAATACCTTTGTTGCTATATGAATTTTATTGTTGTATGTGAATTTTGCCGTTCCTAGCCAATCCGGCCACTGTTCTTGTCTGTGGTTGATGAAGACCCTTAGGTACTGCTCTAACTCCTAGTTCATTCTTTCTGTTTGCCCATCCATTTGTGGGTAATAGGCCGTTGAAAGTTTTGTTTGAATCCCCAGCAAGTTATTCAACTCCTTCATCATTTCTGCTGCAAACTGTACTCCTCTATCCAATATGATGCTTTCTGGGAGGCCATGCAGCCTCCATACTTGGTCCCAAAATAGCTTTGCTAGTCCCTCTGCTGATGTTTTTTCCGTGGTGGCTATAAAATGTGCCATTTTGCTAAACTTGTCACATACTACCAAAATTGTATCATATCCCTGGGCTAGTGGTAACTTGGTGATGAAGTCTGCTGAAATATGACTTCATGGTTTCTCTGGGATTGCATTGGGCATCAACTTTCCTACCGGTGCTTCGCTTCGATTCTTGTACCTTTGACAGGCATCACATCCATCTACATATTTCTCTACTTCTTTCATTACTCCTGGCCACCAGTAGTTTCTGGTAACCAGCTCTGTTGTCTTCCATCTTCCTCCATGCCCTCCCACTGGGGTGTCATGGTGCAGTCGTATTACCTCCCCCCTAAGTTCCCCTTCTGGCACATATATTCTCCCTTCCTTCAGTACTACTCCGTCCTCTATTTCCCATTCCTCGTCTCTACCCCTGCCCTTTTTAGCTCTTCTACTGCTTTTACCACCTTTTCATCTCCTTCCTGTGCCTTCTTTATCCTTTCCCTTAAGTCTCCTTCTTCTATTACTGTTTCTACCCCTCTAACCCACTCTGGTTTGATCAGCGTTTGATTTTCATTATCCTTATCCACCCCTTCTTGCCAATCTGGTCTTCTACTTAGTCTATCTGCCTTCCCCATACTCTTTCCTGGAACATGTTTTAAGGTGAAGTTAAATCGCGATAGATATAGTACCCATCATGCTTGTCGTCGATTCAACTTTTGGCTCGTCATGAAATACTGGAGGTTTTTGTGGTCTGTCCAAATTTTGAATTCCAGTTTAGCTCCCTCCAAGTAATGCCTCTATGCTTTGAGACATCTGATAACTGCTAACATCTCTTTGTTGTGGATCTCATAGTTTTACTCTGTAGCATTTAACGACTTTGAGATGAAGGCCACTGGTCTCTATTTGCCATCTTCACATTTTAGTGACAATACTCCTCCCGTTGCATAGTCCGAAGCATTTGCCTCCACTCTCATCTCTTTATCTATATCCAGTATTGCTAAAACAGGTTCTATTGTGAACATTTCTTTTAGTCTTCTGAACGCCTTCTCTTGCTCCTTTTCCCACTTCCACTTCTGTTCCTTTCTGACCAGTATGTGTAATGGCGCTGCTATCTTTGCAAAGTCCTTTATAAACCTTCTGTAATAGTTGGCTAGGCCTAAGAACTTCTGCACCTCTTTGATGTTTTTGGATATTGTCCAGTTTAGTATTCCTTCCACTTTTTCCTTCTGCATTTCTACCCCTCTTGGCCCAATTACTACTCCCAGGAATTCTACCTCTCTCACTTTCCACTTGCATTTCTCTGGTTTCACAAACAGGTTATTTTCTTCCAGCCTTTTCAATACTTCCTCTACTAACTTGTCGTACCCTTCCTCTGTATCTGTTGCTACTAGAATGTCATCAATGAAGGTTGCTGTGTCCCTCTGGTTTATAAGGTCCTAGAAGAGGTTATTCATCATCGTTTGGAAAGTAGCGAGGGAGTTTGTTAACCCAAAATACATTACAGTGGGTTCATATGCTCCAATGTACATAGTGAATACTGCTTTCCATTCATCTCCCTCTTTGATTCTGACATTGTTGTAACCCCATCTCAGATCCAACTTCGTAAATACCTTCCTCTTCCCCACTTCGTCTAGTATGTCCACAATAAGTGGTAGTGGGTACCCATTTTTTATCGTCCATTGGTTTATATGATGATAATCTTGTACCATCCTCCTTTTACCATTCTTTTTTGCCACAAAGTGTACTGGTGATGTTTGCAGTGATTTGGAGGAATGAATGTACCCTTTTCGCAATTGATCTTCCACGAATGCTTGTACTTCCTCCCTTTCCTCTCTTGACAATGAATACACTTTCCCTTTCCTTGGTGTAAACCCCTCTTTCAACTCTATCATGTGATCCCAGGCCTTTCGCACTGGCATTCTTTTTGACTTCCTTTTTCCAAAGACTTTTTTCTACTTCCAGAACTTTTTGGGTACTAACTTCCTTAGTGTTTCTTTATCCTTATCTTTCTCTACCTTCTTTACTTCCCTTTTTTTTTTCCTCTTGCTTCCTTTTTCCACATATGGGTGGGCATCTCGTCATTTTTACCTCCCTGTTTTCCCAATCTATTTCTGGGTTATGGGCTGCCAGCCACGGTATCCCTAGTATGACCTCTGTTTTTCCCAGATTACACACATCCATCCTGACTCTTTCCACATGTCCCTTGAAGAACATATTGCACTCGACTTGGTGTGTTATTGCTCCTCCCACGTTTACTGTTTTATCCATATTTTTAACTAGTAGAGGGTTCTTCATTCTTTTCATTTTGAACCCCTTCTCTCTTGCAAAGGTTGTATCCATGAATAGACCTGTTGCTCCACTATCTAACAGAGCTTTTACTGCTACCCCTTCGTGGTTTTCCAGCTTCTCTAGTCCCACCTTCATCCATACTTCTCTCAGCGGCTGTAAGGTGCACCACATGTCCCTTACTCTCTCAGTGTTATTTGCAAAATTTAATTTATTGCCCAGCTTTTCCGGGTGCAATACACTGTACAAATTTGAGGAGGCCAGCCGAGAGCTTACTGACCTCCATTTTCTTTTGCCAATTCTTGTAGCATCTCCACTACTTTTGCCTTATTCCTTTCCCAACAATTTCAGGCCATATAGCCAAACTTTCCACAATGATAGCACATTCTATCCCCTTCTCTTCCTCTATTGACGTCCATTGCATTTGGGTCTCTCTGTGGACCCATCTGATTTCCCCCCCTGCCAAATGTGTTTCCTTCTCTCCTATTTCCTCCTGTATGTGGAACTCCTGCCTGCCAGGTTATTTGCCCCCCTTTTCCTCTGTATGACCCCCCTCCAAAACTTCCCCTTGGCTGCGCATTTCCCCCTGGGCACACTGCATTCCTTTTTAATATTCTTTCTTCTGCTCTGCTCTGCCTCTGGTTTCTGTCTAATCTGACCGCTCTTTCTTGCCACTTTCCTATGGTGGTCGACGGTTCTTCTGCCTTGGCTAGTTTTCTCCTGATTGCTCCATTCAATCCTCTCTTGAATTCCTTGATGAGGGGTTGTCCCTCATAGCTGCTCCCCCTGGTGACCTTTTTAAAATCTTGGACATACTTGTCGCATGTTCTTCCTTCCTGCTCTATTGTCTGCAACTGTTCTATCTTTCTTTTTTCTTCCAACGTCTCTCCAAAGTCATTCCTGATTTTTGTGAACAACTGCTCCACTGATTCCACCTCCGACTCTCCTTTTGCTAACTCATTCATCAAGTTGTCCTTCCATGCTTCTGCTACTCCTTCTTGCATGTAGGACAATACCCAGGCCACCTGGGTCGTTGCTGCTTCTTCCATCATTTTCATCCTAATGTATATGCGAGCCGCGTTAATGAACGCGCTCACATCTTCCATCCTTCTACTAAAGACTTGGGGCCTTGCGACCTCTACTCTACTCCCCTGTTGTTGAAGGAGCATGGTGTTTACCTGCTGTTGCAAGGTGGCAATCATGGTGAGGAGTTGCTCCTCGCGGGTTGGTGGTGGTGGTTGTGGGACAGGTACTTAGGAGGGTTCTCTCCTTTGTTGTTGCTGTTGTTGTTGTTGTTGCCATAACATATTGTAGGACGGCAGTGGTGGTAATAGTGGTGGTGAGGGGGAAGGTGATGATTTGTATTCCGACTCAGTTTCTTGTTCTAATTCTCAATCTAGGGTGGACTTAAAGCTATGTCTAACAGGGAGCACAATCTTCTCCTGTCTAGACTCCTATTACCTTACTGACTACTGCCCTAATCAAGATGTATACGATTGCCCCTAAGAAGGGAACCTCTAAGCTAAGCGGTCTTTTAAGAAGTAACTGCCGATCTCCTGTGTGTACCTGTCACAATGGACGACAGCACGGAGCTTATACGAAGAAGAAGTGTAACTAGCAGGCCCAATTAACAGGTCAGGACTTGAACAAAACACCTGGACTTGGTGTTCAGTCTCTTCCCTCAGTCTCTCCTGACTGAGAAGTCCCCTTTACAGCTAGGGCTTGCTATCCAAGAGGCTTGTGAGTGCTGTGCTCACTAGTGAGGAAGATGAGAGAGTAAGTAGTGATAGGGGTATTCACTTGCAGCGCCAGTATTAAGCCAACTGTGCGTAGAATGAATATGAGCAGGGATCGAGATGATCGGTGCTCAGGAGTGGAATCAAGTTCTTTTGTTACCACTAGGTCTTGACGACTCAAGGACCACTCAAGGTGAGTGTTTAGAAAGAACTCGATGGAGTTCTCCATTGGATTTGACTACCTACTTATACTACTTTACAAGTGGCTGTGCTTTACTGTTACATGATCACATGTCCTTCCAGAACATTCTATGACCACATGACCTTGTCACATGACATGATTACCTGAATTCCCATGCTATTTATATCTTGACCTCATTGTATGACTTGATGTTAGAGATCAGATGTTTGAATGCATAGGAAACTCTTTCCTCTCTGGGGCTCTCATAACAATTCAGAGAACTGAGAGGCAATGTCTAGACAAGAGAAGCTGACTTAGTGGATGTTATATTCCAAAAATCTGACAATTATGTAATTTAATTATCCTAATAACTCTCCTAAAAAAATTATAATTAGTAGGATAGCATAGTAGACTACTCTCCTCCTATTCTGGATTTCCTATAAGTACTGAGTAGTTACAGTGTATTTGCTCAGTCTGTAAATTAACGTTATCTGGTTCTAACTCTCTCCTTGTCCAATCTGGATTCCTAGTTCACTTCTTTAGGACCCCTTCTTCAACGACTTCTCTTCATTCCAAAATATGCAACCACTTCACGACCAGAGACTAGGGTACAACACATAAGTTAAAGCCAAGGTCGTTCATCAAAGTCGTACTCTACTCCGATGTCTTCTACCTTCCACTGGAGTTTTCCTTTGGAGTTTTATACTATTGCTAAGTACTATTTCCCTTTGGCATAGTACATTATTCTGTTCTGGAGAGTACCTTTATATACTACTCTGCTCCTTTGTTCCCACTGTAATTTCTGTCCTTGACAGAATTTATAGACTCACACCAGTTCCTGTCGTGTTTTAGTTCTGATGTCTTGCCAATCTGTAGCTCCCTCTTCCAGGAGTAATTCTATTCCTCTTGCTGACCGAACTATTAGTCAGTTCACTTCTGGCCTTTCAAGGAGGTCGAGGCACCTCCAATCAGGGACATCTTGCACTCCAGTGTGCCCCCATTTATTCTCATCTCTAGTAGAACCTTCAGAATTCCACAGTGTAGATCCCGCTACTATTTCTCATGTCAACGACGATCCAGACTGGGTCAACACTTCTATTCCTGTTCCTACTCCTGTGTTTCAAACTTCACCTCCTATTGCTGACCATAATTCCGTTGACAATCAGTTAGCAAAGGCTCTTTAACAATTATCGAAAAACCTAAATAGAGGATCAGCACCAAAGCCTCCCCAATCGAAGGCCCACATTCTAGACACCTTTGACGGTTCTGACCCTCACAAGCTTAATCATTTCCTATTTCAGTGCCAACTCTATTTCTATGCTAACTCTTCACAATTTTCTACCAATGAAGAAAAAATCAATTTCACAATGACCTACCTCTCCAGTGTAGCTCAAGATTGGTTCAAAGTTATACTACAACAGGAAGACCTTAGCTATGCACAACCGTGGCTTTCTACTTGGTATTTTTTTGTGAACAAACTCTGGGTCCATTTTGGACTTTCAGACCTAGTAGGGGATGTTGCCAATCTCATCGATAATCTCTGTATGAAGCCAGGAGATAAGATTGCCACCTACAATGTGGAATTCATACAGTACATAGCACAGTTGAACTGGGGTGATGCAGTCCTATGCCATTGTTTTTATCAGGGATTGCCAAATTGCCTACAGGACCTAATAGCAAATTGGGAACAGGAAAAACCCACTTTCTTCTATTCCATGTACCAACTGGCAATCACTTTTGACAATTGTTACTGGGAATGGAACCATGAATGAGATCATCTCTGTAACGTGAAGAAGGAAGCAGCAGACAGCCACCACTGAAAACAAGGGAAAATGGCTCAGTACTCCACCTTCTCACAAAGCTCTGCTTTGTCTCGCCCCCAATCATCCACAAATCCGCCACAGACAGTGCCCTCTTGGGATTCCCTGAAACCCCCTAGATCATCATCTTCTATCACTAAATTGCTATCTCTGTCTACTTCATGTGTTGATCTCTCCGATAAACTAGGCAGAGACAGTAAATTGAATGGTAATGAATGCAAACGCCATATTAACAATAACCTCTGTTTTTATTACAGATCGAAGGACCATAAGGTAGAAGGGCATCCTAGGAAACAACTGATAAGGGCATGACTAACTACTCTGGAGGAACAAAAGACTCTGCTCTCTGAGAACCTCTCAGAAAACTAGTGTGTAGCTCCCAAGACTCAGCACAAACTGGGAGTTGCATTGAACTCATTTGTGCAACTATGAGTCCAATGCGTCTCAACACATCTGCTCTTTCTAATTCTAATTCTCTTTGTATACCTCTTGTCTCTTCTCTGGTGTGCACGTTGGACCACCTCTAGTCTATACCCATCCGAACACTGGTAGACTCTGGATCTACATACTGTTTTTTAGACTCTGCTTTTGCTCATGGACATTCTTTGCCTACTACTCCTACTTCTCCTGTGGAACTATGCCTGTTTGACAGAACCTCAAATAATATTATTTCTGAGGTAGTATCATTGCCTGTAAAATTCCCCTCCGGTGAATGCATGACTCTTGACTTCTATGTTATTCTGCTTGATTCTTGTTGTTCTTTGGTACTAGGTTACTCTTGGCTCATCCGCTACAATCTGTTGATTGACTGGATTTCTAGGTCAATATCTTTTCAACCACTATCTTTACTTCAAAGTCTAGCTTCTGTTCCTCTTGTTGAAACCTTGGTAAACCCTCCATTCTCTCCAGTGAAAAACCCTTTGTAGTTCACCCTATCTGAGACGTCTTCATTTAACACCAAGTGTTATGAACATCGAGTGGAACTATAACTATTATCAGCCATGGTCTGATAATGAGTGGTTACTAGATGAAATAATGGCAATGCTAGATGAGGACATTATTATGCACTAATAATGTCTGAGGACTCTAAGAGACAATGGACTCACAGAATAGACAGGACTCTTCAGAGAAATCTTGGACTATCTTTTCTTCTATTCTTGGACCTGCGCTAAATGGGACAACACCGGACTAACCTATTATTAGATACTGACTCGACTTGTCACCCTTACTTACTTCTGTCACTGGACTGTCACTTAACTAATTACCTATAGTTACAACTAGTGTTACCACATTGTAATGTAGTTACAATACCTAGTTAGGATAAATACAGACCAGAAAGAGAAGGGAATGGCAAGTTCTCTCTTTCTGTATTCCCTCTGTAAAATCTTACTCTGAGGAATCAGTACTCTTAGGATAATCTCAAGGATGCTACTCAAAGTCTCGATTAACATCTCTTCTCTGATATAACTTCACTGAAAACCTTAACCGGATCCTTTAAAAAGGAGCATGAAGATATCAAGTGTTAGATATAGGCTTCAAGTTGAAACGCATATTCAACTGTGAGGTCTAGAGTCTTAACATTTTGCTTAAGTAGCTAGGCCAATGAATATGCTCACTAGAAAGGATGTAAAGTGGGTATGGGGGGAAAGTCAACAAAAGGCATTTGACAAGTTAAAAGGAGTCTTTACAACAAAACTAGTGTTAGTGGTACCAGACTTGGACAAAGAATTTAGGGTAGAAGCAAATGCTTCAAACTACGCAACTGGAGAAGTACTGTCAATGAAGTGCTCAGATAATTTGTATCACAAATGGCCACTTACTGATTTGTGATTGGTTGATTTGATATCCAAAAAGCAAAGTTTAGACAAGCAGCAAAGATGTTGTTAAGTCTGAGATCTAATCCTCAGACTATGAGTCCTTATATACATGATTGTGATGGTCTGTGCACTAGGACAGATTATCACATGCTACTACCTATTGTTCTATATATGGTAGTGCCTTTGTGTTAGAAATAGTGATAACCTAACCATATGGAGACTATTCTTTGTTCTAAGAAAAGGACAGATGACTATCTATGGGTAATTAATAAAGTCTATGTGCAAACATTGAGGCCTTCATATCTCTACTAATATTAATTGCCTTGAGGTTGTTCTAGGCTTATTCTGAGCATTATGAAAAAGGCTTCTGCTGAGCCTAGAACCAAAGCATCGATCGTGGCGGTTTCCAAGATATTAGCAATTTAATAAACGGTAACATGGTGGTTACTAGTTGATCTGCTTAATATCTCGGCCATTATTGATCGCCTCGAGATGTGACTGGTATCAATCGAAAGGTCTTCTTAAGGGCTTTAAGCTGGTTTTAAGACAGTGGGAATTGTCAAAGAATTGGTGGAGATATGACCAAATGAAGTTTGTGACAATTTGTAGAGGCCAGTCACCCTTATTTCGAAATCCTTAAGTGATATAGAAAGGAACTATGAAATTCACAACAAAAAAATGTTGGTAGTAGTCAAATGCCTAGAGACATAGAGACACTTCCTAGAAGGAACCATAGCTAAATTTGAGATTTGGACGGACCACAAAAATCTCGAATATTTTATAAAAGCATAGAAACTAAATCAAAGACAAGTAAGATGGGCACTGTACCTATCTAGATTTAATTTTATGTTAAAACATGTTCTGGGAAGTAAGATGGGGAAGGCAGACAGTCTGAGCAAGAGACTAGACTAGGAAATTGGAATGGAAAAAGACAATGAGAATGAGACATTGGTGAAACCAGAGTAGCTAGAAGTAAGAAGGACGGAAGCAGTAGAAATAATAGTAGATAGGATAGATCTACTAGAGGAAGTAAGAAAGTCAAAAGTGAAAGATAACAAAGTAATGAAAGCAGTAAAAGAAATGAAAAAGGAAGGGATAAAGATGTTAAGAGATGAAGAATGGAGAGAGGTTGAGGGCATCATGTACAAAGAGGGAAAAGTCTATGTACCAAAAGATAATAAGCTTAGGGCAGAAATAATTAGGCTACATTATGATATGCCAGTAGGAGGACATGGGGGACAGTGGAAAACAGTGGAATTGGTCACTAGAAACTTTTGGTGGCCAGGAGTTACAAAAGAAGTGAAGCGGTATGTAGAGGGATGTGATGCTTACCAGCAAAATAAAAATTGCACAGAGCAACCAGCAGGCAAACTAATGCCCAATTCTATTCTGAAAAAACCTTGGATACACATATTGGCAGACTTTATCATAAAGCTACCTTTAGCTCAGAAATATGACTCAATCTTGGTAGTGGTCAATAGGTTAACTAAAATGGTACATTTCATATCTACTATGGAGAAAACGTCAGCAGAAGGATTAGCATGGTTGTTTAAAGATAATATGTGGAAGTTGCATAGGCTACCTGAAAGTATCATCTTAGATAGAAGGTCCCAATTTGCAGCAGGATTAATGAAAGAATTGAACAAGATATTAGGAATCAAGAGTAAATTATTGATGGCATTCCACCCACAAACAGACAGACAGACAGACAAGGTAAATTAGAAGTTGAAACAGTACTTAAGAATGTTCATTGATTATAGGCAAGAGCAGTGGCCAGAATGGTTGGGAACAGCAGAGTTTGCATACAACAATAAAATATACTCAAGTACTTGAACATCGTCTTTTAAGGCAAACTATGGGCAAGATCCTAGGATGGGGTTTGAGGGAAGAAAGAAGAGGAAGTATGAGAGAGCAGAGAAATTTATTGAGAAGATGAAGGAGATACAGGAGGAAGCTAAAGCGGCACTAGGAAAAGCACAAGAAGAAATAAAGAAGTATGCAGATAGGAAGTGAGACAAAGTTGATGACTATAAAGTAAAAGACTTAGTGATATTGAGTACTAAGAACCTGAAATACCAGATGGTCAGAAGGAGGACAGAAAAGCTAATGGAAAGGTTTATTGGGCCTTACAAGATAAAGAAAATCATATCATCAAATGCAGTTAAATTAGAACTACCAAGCACAGTAAAAATATATCTGGTAGTTAACATTAGTAGGATACATAAATATATAGGGTAGGTAGAAGAACAGAAAAAGAAGCAACCAGCTCCACTGATAATCAAAGGAGAGGAAAAATGGGAGGTAGAAAGAATCCTGAACAAACAATGAGTAAGAGGGAAGGATAAGTATTTGGTATACTGGAAAGGATTTATGGTGGAGTCAGATACATGGGAAAGAAGGGAGAATTTGGAGAATGCACAAAAAGCAATCAAAGAATTTGAGAAAGAATATTGCTGAGATATAAAAGATGTGGCAAGACAAAAACACAAAGAAAGGATATTCAGAAGAGGAGAATTGCCAGAAAGGTTTATGGCAAGAAAATTGTTTGGATGATCAGACAAATAGTACAACCAAGAATATTGGAGAAGATTAGAGAAAAACTGGAGACGATAGAAAGGAAAACAATTAGGGGAGAGAAAGATGGAAATAATCGAGAAAGAAGAAGAAATAGAGGAAGAAAAATCAGGAATCAAAGAGTGGACAAAAGAAGATAACGACAAGATGGGCAACATAGTTGACCCATATTACGAGTTGTAGGAAAAATTCCTTAGGATAAGGAAACTTAAGAGGGGGATGGTGTTATGACTTAGCAAAATGGCTAAGTCAATATTTATATTTCTTTTCTTTTTCTTTTCTTTTATTTTTGGATTATTGTTTTTCTTTTATATTTTCTTTTTCTTTATTTTCTTATCGATGGATGCATGAGAGGAAAGTAACTCATAGGAAAGCGCAGGACAAAAGGAAGGGTTAGGGTTACTCTTCATGTATAAATAGTATACAAAATCTAACAGGAACTCTATTGAGTTCTCTTTGTCAATTGCTGAACAAAGAGTAGTTGGCTTAATTCTGGCTTGGAGTTTAGCTTCCTTATAGTCAAGGTATAGAGAGAGTAGAGAGATATAAGAGAGCAAAAGAAAGGGGTAGGAGATTATGATTATGATTTGATTTGGCATTATTTTTACATATTTATACCCCTCCCATATATCCAATTTGGGTCATTAAAGTCAAATCAATCAACTACCATCATCTCCCCCCTTGAGTCCATAGGGGGACCCCTATTCTACCAAACCTTTACCACTAATATCATTATGATTTCACCTTCCATCTTTATATCTGCTTTATTTGTTTATTTATGTCTGACTCATGATCATCATGACATGTGTTGCATGTATTGTACCAGTTGAGGCTCTTGTTGGTAGAGCTTTTCTTGCTTTAGTCTCCTAGAGAGTGGTATCTAAAATACAAATAGTAGTCCAAAAGGATTGTGCTGAGTTAATACTGCTGTCCAGGTAGTTTTGTAATCCCCTAATCAAAAACCCAATAGTAGAGCCCTAACACTCAAAACATAGGTGGGCTACTTTTGCTTCACCTTTACCATTGCAGAAAGTCACATAGGTTGGGCTTTGACAAAGAATAGAGAACGTGCCATTGATAAAATGAACTGATACAGGCTCTTTTCATAGAGCTTCAGCTCACTGAGAAGTCACCAGTACCTACCTGAAAAGGGGTCTAACTAGAGTATCTGTTTCAGTGTCCATTTACAAGTGTTATGTACAAGGAGGGTTGGTCTGGTTGCAAGATATAGGGGACTAGGGAGAGAATTGAGACATTGGCAGGAGTATATTTTGGACACTGGTATCTGTCATTTAGTGTATAATTTCTCTACTTAGGCTACTGACTACAGTTGGGGTCTAGGAGACATACTTACAACATGTGCTAGGGGGTGTGTAGTTTTATATAGTGCTGCCATGGTCTGCCTATGCACTCCATGTAATAAATTGATGATTTAAAAAAGAAATATCCAATTTGGATTAAATATGAAAAGAGAGGCCATATGAAGTGCTCAGTCAAATTATGTATTAGCAGGCATTATTACTCCCATGTATTATAGCAGACGGAGATTGACAGAAGTTGTCAGACAAAAGTCTCAGTTCCTGTAAACACTGAACTGTATATCATTGTACCTGTCAGACAAAAGTCTAGATACAATCAGTTATCTTTATATCAAATAAGAAAGATTGAAATATACCTTAGTTCCTATAAACACTGAACTAAGGTTTCAAAGTTCTACTATGTAGCACGACTATGTGCTTAGTAAGTGTCAATTAGGTAATCAATCAAAGAAAGAAAAGAACATGAGAGCTTGGAAATGTCTAAAGGAAAATGAACCTACTTTAATTTACAATACTCCCCTTCGTCGAGAATACTTCATGAATGTACTCCAATCATTCCTTGGAATAACACAAACTTTTTGGCCCCCAATAATTTTGTCATGATGTCAACCATTTTATTCTCTGTAGCCACATGTACCCTAGAAATATCTCCAGCCTCCTCACAGTCATAGATATGCCTAAATTTTGTCTCAATGTACTTAGTACAGTCATTTATCTGATTACTCTTGATGAGCTCTAGGGCCCCATAGTTGTCAATATGAAGGTGCATTGGATCTGTCAATGTCATGTCTAGGAAGTAGAGTAACAATCTGTACCATAGTATTTCCCTGACAGCTGTCAAAGCTACCACAAATTCGGCTTCTACCATAGACAGAGAGACTGATGTCTGCTTCTTTGATCCCTAAGATACTGTCCCTTGGTCTAACATAATGATAAAACCAGAGATGGACTTCCTGTCTACCCAATCTCTGGTCCAGTCAGAATCAACAAATGCCTCAAGTAATGAGAGAGTTGAGTCATTGCTTTGGAATTCAAGCTTATAATAGCTAGTTCCATGGAGATAGCAAAAAATGCATTTAACAGCCTGCATATGAGTTTTTCTAGGATAAGTGACATACCATGACAATAGCCAACTGAATACACTATATCAGGACATGTATAGATCATCAGATACATCAGAGATCCAATATACCTCTGATAGTCTGTAATGTCAACCTCAGCTTCTGTTAGCATTGGGAGTTGTTGATTTGCTGCCATTGTGTTATCGATGGACTGTAATAGCTCTTAATGATCACCCTAGGTAGATGTTCAGGAAGAACTCGATGGAGTTCTTTGTTGGATTACTTAACTACTTATACTATTTTATAAGTGACTATACACTACTAGTTCACAATCATATGTCCTTCTGGAATGTTCTATGATCACATGACCTTGTTACCTGATCAGATTACCTAAGTTCCCACACTATTTATATCTTGACTCCATTATACAACTTGATATTGTGGATCAAGTGTTCAAACATACAGGAATTTACTCCCTTTTTGGGGCTCTCATAACACATTAGAGTCTTTGTTGGTTTGCAATCTGCCATGCCATGCCGCTCCAAAATTGTCTCCATATACTGCTCTTGAGAAATTGTGAGTTTCCTCATATCTCTGTCCATATCTGTCCTCTCAATCTTCATCTGCAATATCTACTTTGTTTTTCCTAGATTTTTCATCTCAAAGCACTTACTTAGTTCCCCTTTTATGACTTTGATGTCATCAATCCACCCAAAGAAAAGTAGAAAATCATTAATGTAGATGGCAATTATAAAGAGCTTCCTATCAATGATCTTGGTGAAAACTCCATGATTTACATCACTTCTTTTGAAACCTAGCCCTTCGAGTTGTTCTCTTAGTTTTAGATACCACTTTCTAGATGCCTGTTTCAATCCATAGAGTGTCTTTATCACAAAAGGTCACTTACTAATTTGTGATTGGTGATTTGATACTTGAATAGTTCAAAAAAGCAAAGTTTAGACAATAACAAGAGATGTTATTAAGTCTGAGGTCTAATCCTCAGACTATGAGTCCTTATATACATAATTGTGATAGTCTGTACACTAGGACAGATCATCACATGCTACTACCTATTGTTCTATATATGGTAGTGCCTTTGTACTTATAATAGTGATAACTTAACCATATGGAGGCTATTCTTTGTTCTAAGAAAAGGACAGATGACTATCTATGGGTAATTAATGAAGTCTATGTGCAAACATTGAGGCCTTCATATCTCTAATAATATTAATCACCTTGAGGTCATTTTAGGCTCATTCTGAGCATTATGAAGAAGGCTTCTGCTGAGCCTAGAATTAAAGCATCAATCATGGCGGTTTCCAAGATATTAGCGATTTAATAAATGGTAACATAGTAGTTACCAGTTGATCTGCTTAATATCTCAGCCAATATTGATCTCCTCAAAACATGACTGGCATTGATCAAAAGGTCTTTTTGAAGGCTTCTCGTAGCCTTTAAGACTGAAAATCGTTAAAGAATTGATGGAGATATGGCCAAATGAAGTTTGTGACAGCCTTATGTAACAGCCAGACTTGTCCTTCCTTTGCATCAGCCCCAGGCAGTATTTTCATGTAGATTTCATTCTTAAGCTCCCCATTAAGAAATGCTGATTTGACATCTATCTGATGGATATGCTACTTATAGTGATTTGCCAAGCCAAGAAGTGTTTAAAATATTTGATAACGTGTGACTGGTGCAAAGGTCTCATCAAAGTCCACCCCAGGGATCTGCAAGAAGCCTATGTGACTAATCTTGCCTTGTATCACTCTATTTGTCTATCTTCATCTAGTTTTGTCTTGAACATCCACTTGTATCCCATAACTTTTTATCCTATTGGTTTGTCTACTGTGCTAAAGAAATTTTGTCTAACAAACTCTTCAAGTTCCTCAGCACAAGCTCGCTTCCAGTATATGGCATCTGCCCTTGACATGGCATTCTAATAGCTGGTAGGATTAGTTATGGTGAGTGCTGAATTCTCTGTCTCATTTGGGTCCCTAGATGATTTTAGATGTGAATAGGATATGGTCGAAAAATAGGGATCATCATCCTGGACTGGAATGCATTTTATTCTTGTTGATCGGCAAAGTTAGGTGGGTGTATCTTCCACAGTCATTTCTGTGGCATCTCCAGCCTCTGACTTTTATCCAGTATCATCACCTTTAACAACTAAGTCCTCAGTCTCACTCTCACTTTCTGGCTTTGCCTCTATATTGTTTATGGGAGCTTCCTCTGACTCAGGCACTTGTCCGTCAATCTGGATCGTCATACATTTGGAAATCTCTGGAGTCTCAACAAATGTTACATCACAAAAAACATACACCCTCAATGGGTTCCAACTATCACTGACAATGTAACCTTTTCTGTTTGGAGGTAAGCCAACAAAATAGCCTTCTATTGCCTTGGCATCTAATTTTTCCCATTTGTCATTAGGTATATACATATATGCTTGATATCCAAAGATTCAAAGATGAGTGACTGATGGTTTCTTTAAATAGAAAACTTGGTAGGGAGTCATGTCATCAGGTAATTCTCATAAGAGTAATCTGTTCAGGATCTCTTGAGTATAGTTCACTGCAAATGTCCAAAAAGATTTCAGTAACTTAGATTCAAAAAGCATTGTCCTACTCATCTCTAGGATTGTTCTATTAAGCTGTTCCACTACTCCATTTTCCTGAGATGTGTTAGTATTTGTCACCTCATGGTATATGCCTCTCAATTTCAGCTAGCCTTGAAATTCCAATCCCATGTATTTGCTACCACTATCAGTTCTAAGGATATTTGCCCTTTCTCCAGTTTCAACCTTAGACTATGTGATCCATTCCATCAATGCCCTTGGTACCTCATTTTTGCTTTTAATTGGCTTGACTCTCATATAGTAAAAGAAACCATCTATGAAAGTGACGAAGTACCGACACTGAGAATATCCTTCTACATTAAAAGGCCCACAGACATCTGAGTAGATCCTGTGTAATCTTCTGGGATTTTCAACATCTGACTTCTTCAGGATCATATTCTGAGTTGTCTTTTCCTTTAGACATACCTCGCATTTTCCATCATTGTAGTTTAGTACATCATCTGTCATTTTTATGCCTGTCACCATTGAAAGATCTCGAAGCCTCTGAACTGAGCATGTCATTGCATGTCCAAGCTATTTGTACCATACATTAAGTGATGCCTTCGCAACATATGCAACTTGAGGATCAGATATAGCTGAGTCCCTATCTAAGACCCATAGCCCCTTCTTATTTTTGGTGATTCCAATTATTGATCTAGCTTTTGAGATCTTACATAATCTTTCTCTGAAGTTGACAGTATATTCCTTCTGAACTATATAGGTGACTGACAGCAGATTATTTGTTCCCATATCCAGGACATAGTATATATCCCAGAGTTCAAACAATCTTGATTTTCCATCAACTGTTATTAAGATTCTGACCGATCCTAATCTGACAGCTTTGATGATGCTGTTGTTGCCTAAACCAATTGGAATGGATGTCTTGAAAGAGGAATAGTTGATGAACCATTCCTTCCTAGACATCATTAGTGATATTGCTCCTGAGTCAATAATCCATCTCCCAGCTAGATCTGAGGTTGATCCCCATGCCATGAAGAGGTAAACAACGTCTTCTTCTTTAGAGGTTGTAGCAACCTTTGCAGTCTGGGTTTTTGATCCCTCTACTCTCCTGTTCTCAGGAACTGTCCTAGCTGCCTAATTGGCCTTTAACTTCTTGTACTCTGATTTGAAATGTCCCTTTCTTTTGTAGTAGTGACACTTCATATTCTTTTTCTTTGCATCACTATCAACAGAAGGATCTTGTGATTGTTTGACAGGCTTCTTTTCTTTGCCTTCTCCCATCAATGCAACATGTGAGGTATCTCCATGTATATTCTCTTCCAATAGGATCTACTTGATGATGAAGTCCATAGTTAAAGTATCTTTATCCTTCATGTATAGATGCTGCCTGAGTGATGCATAAGAATCTAGTAATGAGACCATTATGAGCGTAGTGATTATAGTATCCTTGAATTCATATCCAAGATTCTTCAGCTTGTGAACCTTCTCACTTATGTCAGTGAGCTGTTCTTCCATCGAGATTGTATCAACAAAGTATCCTTTGAATATGTCTACAAATAGTTGTGCAACTTTATGCTGACCCTTTCCTTGGTAAAAGTTTTCTAGATAATAACTCAAATTGTCTAATCTTCCTAGATAGTTCCTTCTTCAGTGTTATGACGATCTCCACAAAAGTCTGGTCATTCTGTGCATGCCACTTGTCAAAAGTGATAGTGACAGCAACTTGATCTTTTGGATCTGTTGCTTTCTCAGGTGGGCACTTCTCTATCCCTCTCACAATCTCCATCAGACCTTTTATCTTGAGTAGGGCAAAAACCCTAAACTTCCAATTGTCATAGTTGGACCCATTTTTGTCCAAAAGTGGAATGTTGTAGTGATCAGATCCAGAACCTGGGTTGCTCATCTTGATGTGACATGTTATGAACATCGAGTGGGACTACAACTATTATCAGCCATGGTCTGATAATGAGTGGCTAGTAAACGAGATGTTGGCAATGTTAGATAAGGACATTACTATACAGTAATGCATCGAATGTCTGAGGACTCTAAGAAACAATGGACTTACAGAATAGATAAAACTCTTTAGAGAAATCTTGGACTATCTTTCTTTCTCTATCTTTGGACTTGTGCTAAATGGGACAACATTGGACTAACCCATTATTAGACACTGACTCGACTTGTCACTCTCATCACTTCTGTCACTGGACTGTCACTTAACTAGTCACCCATAGTTACAATTAGTGTTATCTCATTGTAACATAATCACAATACCTAGTTAGGATAAATACAGACCAGAAAGAGAAGGGAACGGCAAGTTCTCTCTTTCTGTATTCCCTCTGTAAATCTTACTCTGAGGAATTGGTACTCTTACTTGTCTTAGGACAATTCCAAGGGTGCTACTCAAAGTCTCGTTGACATCTCTCCTCCAATATAACTTTACTGAAAACCTTAGCCAGACCCTCTAATGAGGAGCATGAAGATATCAAGTGTTAGATATAGGCTTCAAGTTGAAAACGCATATTCAACTGTGAGGTCTAGAGTCTTAACATGATATGTGGTTCAAAATAAAAATGAGTTCTTCTCTTCTGTTATTGGTTTAGGCAGCAGGGCCCATAACCTATTACAGCAGATGGAGATTGACAAAAGCTGTCAGACAAAAGTCTCAGTTCCTATAAACACTGAACTAAGGTTTCAAAGTTCTACTATGTGGCATGACTACATGCTTAGTAAGTGTCAATTAGGTAATCAATCAAAGAAACCTGCTTCAATTTACAACACCATGTTCCTTCTCACACACATACTAGAAAGGACTAGTGAAGAAGACAAGATAGATAGATAGTAGAAGATGATATGATATGACTAGATATGATGATACTAGACCAGACTAGATTGATGATTGATTAGAAGATTGCAATTGTCGATCTCTAATTTTTTTTAAATCAGCAATTTATTACATGGGACTCGATGGTAGACCGTGGTGGTTACTACTTAAA